>Ga0055584_100005492_pt1 | contig 12428 bp, 9 predicted proteins | sample OSDHelmetaG_FD_58716 | JGI IMG/M metagenome (GOLD analysis project Ga0055584, IMG submission 58716) | Pelagic marine sediment microbial communities from the LTER site Helgoland, North Sea, for post-phytoplankton bloom and carbon turnover... | ecosystem: Environmental > Aquatic > Marine >... | reverse complement strand
AAAGGGGGGGGGGAGGAATTGAAAAATTACTTAATCAAGAAGATTACACCAGTTTGGTACTTGCGTGGGGTCTGTTTGCCTTTATAACGAATCACAAAGTGATAATAGTCCGTTGGAACTAAAACCCCTTTAATTTTTCCGTCCCAAGCTTGTGTTGGGTCCATCGTTTCAAATATCTTTTGCCCCCAACGGTTGAAAATTTCTAGATTATATTCGGTTGTTCCATTGACTACCGGTAAAAACACATCATTGATCCCATCAATTTTAGCAGGGCTAAAGGCATTTGGCACATAAATGAGTACAGTATCTATCATACAAACCGGGAAAAATGCTGAGTCAGCGCACCCACCCACATTCTCTATATATAATTTAATCTCATATGCATTGGTGTCTGGTGGGAAATCGTGCACCGGATTTACGCCTGGTACATATGGAATTCTTGTTCCATCACCATAGTCCCAATATCCTTGAATTCCGCCATCACTAAAATCGATTAAACTCACGGTTGGGTTTAAGTTATTAATACAAGCAGGTATCCGAGGGAAGGTTGTAAAAATTGCATTTACACGAGGGTAGCCTGGGATAAGAATGTCTCCATCCCAGAAACATGTGGTCTGTGTATTTACAATATTTACACGATACCTTAAACCAACTGTTTCATATATACTATCTGTGGTGTTTGTGGGATTGGTATTCCATTGATACGTATAATTTGGAGAAGGTGGACTGGCAATTACTTTAGCCCAACCTTTGGCACCAAAACATTGAATTGGTGAGGTTTGGAACACTGCGTTTACTTGAGGATGTATACCAACATAAACAGTGTCAAACGCTGGATTTGAGCACCCATCCTCCACTTTCACTATATAGCGTGTATCAACAGTTGGTAATTCAAAAATGTCCTTGGAAGTTGTTCTCCCATTGTCCCAATTATATCCATACCCAAACCCTTTGCCCCCTCTACCCGCTGCAGAAAGATTAACCCCTCCTCCAGGGCAAATTGAATCTTTATCTTGCGTTATATCAGCAAACAAAGTATCCCCAACTACAGTGGTTACGGTCCGTGATCGCTGACATTGGGGTGTCCCATAAGTATAGGTAATACTTACGGGTCCTTTTCCAGCTAAGGCAGGATTAAAATCATTACCATTTAACGGTGTACCTGTGAATGTTCCCCCCGGAGGGGTGAAATTTAAAATTACATTGGTGTCTTTGAAACAGTATAATGGATCCAATCCAGATAAAGTAACTGTAGGACGTGGAGTAATGGTAATCTCTAAACTATCAATACAACCGTTTACACTGGTATAGAAAATTTTATGTGTTCCAACTCCCGCATTACTTGGTGTAAAAGTCCCTAACACTGGATTGGTCACTCCTCGACCTGACCAAGTGCCACCTGGTTGATCTTTATACAAAGTTATTGCAGGTTCTGTTATACACATTGTCGTGTCATTTTGAATATTAAACTGATAAATGTTAATCAGCATAGAATCTACGCAAGTATTGGCAGTATAATATAACTTATGCAATCCGTATCCTGCATTGGCCGCAGTAAACCACCCCGCAGGAGTTACACCAGGGCCACTCCATGTGCCCCCTCCTGGTGTTCGCCTAGCAGTTGCCCACACCATTCGAAATTGAGGTTCCTCAATACAAAAATTCAGTGAATCATTCAATATTACAGTTGGACGTATATAGATTAATTTTTCATCAACACACCCATTTACCGTATACCAAGCGGTATCGTTATATCCCCAAGTTGGATGTCCAACTCGTGTACCTACATCCCAAGTACCTGCTGCACTATCTACAACATCACGTCCGGACCAAATACCCCCGGCTGGCAGTCCAGCTGGAAAAGTTACAATCCCCTCATCTGGACAAAAAACTTCGTTCCAACGTGCATTTACATCTTTAACAAAGATCCATGTATCTAACACACATCCCTGTACGGTATATCGTATATTTTTAAATCCAGTACCTGCAACAATTGGTTCAAATGTCCCTAGTATACTATTTGTAATTCCTGGGCCCGACCAAGCGCCTCCAAACGGTGTAGCACCTAAATCTATGGGTGCCTCACTGCGGCACATTGAATCTGGTTTTAGCGTTATTTGGATATTATCTACCTCAATGTCTTTGTCAGCACTGCAACCATTCCAAGTATAGGTAACGGTATATGTCCCAGGGGTTATCGGCGGGGTAAAAATTCCTGCTGGAGTTATATTTGCTCCAGACCACGTTCCACCAGCTGGAAATCCAAATACTTGAAAAGGCGCAGCTCCAGGACATGCTGCCTGAGGTAGTCCAGCCCAAATATTTCTAACCGTAACCCGAACACTATCATAACAACCACTAATGGTGTAGTAAATCCATTTTGCTCCCCCTCCTGCAACGCCTGGATCAAAAGTTCCATTTGCCGCATTAGTTATACCTGTTCCAGACCATGTGCCACCTGCCGGAATTGCGGTCAGATTAAAGGCAGCTGCCGAAATGCACACGGTGGTGTCATTTTGAGCAGTAGGAGGATCTACAACGTTTAATGTAATGCTATCTCTTCCGGGAACCGAGGTCCCATCGGTAACAACCAACTTATATTCTGTTGTTGTATTTGGACATACGGTATGTGGACCTGCTCCACTCAATGTGCTAGGGGTCCAATTATACACATACATGGTTGAATCACCGCCAATAACTGTAGCGGATAATTCTGCACAAGTACCCCGGCAAATTGGATTATTATCCAAATCCAACGTCACCTCAATTGGACAATCCGTTACCCTAAAAATTAAGGTGTCCTGCAAAATCCAAACGCTGTCGCAGGCATCAATAAATCGAGTTTGAAATGGCAAATAATACACCCCGCTCCTGGTCAAACCGCCAGTGAAATTTACACGAAATTGGCTTGCCTCATTGTTCCCATCACAATTTAATCCTGTTACGGATGAAATTCCTGGTGCTGCAGGTCCTTGAAGTCCGAAATTATTCTCATCTATGCTATCGCAATTGAAACGTTGATCCATTGTAATATCAATACTGGTGCTATTACATGTAGGATTGGGAATGGGTGAGATCGTTGGCATGGGTACGCTTGTGATTACGGATTCCCAAGTTGCATTCCAACCTATATTTGCTAAGCTTTTATCAGATACGAATTTTATAGTCAAGCAATTTCCTGTACTTGTAATAGTGATATTAGAGTAGTTTCCGTGATAATTACCTAAAGAAGAAGCTCCTGTGTTATTGCCATCATAAAAAGACAATGTATCTGCGTCTTTTTCTGTGTTGATATTGGCCAACACCATTTTTATGGATGAAGCACCCGGAACACATATAGTAAAAACAAAGTTTTCATTATGATCATAGTTACCAGCCGTTTGTCCATCTTCACTGTCAATGAAAATACCCCTGCAATCAGTTACAGTCATATTGGACATTTCATAGGTAGTTTGGGCATTTGTTGAAAATGCGAAAAATGTCAATATGACCCCTATGAGTATTCTCTTAAGCATTTTATTTTGTGATGGTAACCATTTCGGTGGTGATAGTATTACTCCAATTACCTGCCCTATCTTTTATCTTAACTTCATAACTTGTGGTTTCTGAATTACCAGAGCCAATTAAAAAAGTATTTTTCAATTTAATATTTAGTGTGCCGTCAATTGCAATGCTAGTTCCAGGAGGAGCCAATGCATGCAAATGATAAAAGTCTGCTTTATCCAGTCGATTATCTTTAACATAAATATTGAGTTCATCCGGATTTTCATCTCCCAAATCTCCATTTCCATCCTTATATTTAATCGTAATCTGAACGCTATCTTTAAACTCCTTAATATTAATAGGAGTTATCATTGAATACGTAATAGATGGATTCTCGCTTTCTTTAACTTCTTCGTATTTTGTGCATGAATTTATTAATACAAAACTCAAGCAAGTCAATACATATGTGTACCCTCTTTTTAGCATGTTAGTTAATTCTTATGGCAAAATATTTTTGATTATTAAAGCTTGAAAATGCACTGGGTATTTCAATGGTGGCATTCACATTGTCGGAAACGGTGGTTTTAAACCATATTACCTGACCAGGTTGATATGCACTTATATTCAAGCTAATTGAATGCCAATAATCTAAGTCCAATCCAAACAAACCAGTCATATTCAAGGCAGAACCCAACTTGGTCATAGTAAACTGACCGCTATTTACAAACAAGCCTGGATTTTGACTTGTATCAGCTGTCATACTTGTAAATTGAGCCTGTGGTGTTTTATCGTCTATATATGAAAAATACACTGTAATGTTACCCGTGCCCGCAGGGACATCTACCGGGTTATAATTTCCGCTACGACTAAAAGTGGTTGCTCCTGCTTTCACCACCATTCCTGCCATTTGAGGTTTAAGGTCTTTAGGCGGAACTGCATTACCAAATTGGTCCTTTGCACCATCATTTATCCATTTTTCAATTCTAGCTAAATATTCATCTTTACGATCCAGCCAATCATTGCCCGGATCGATAGAAAGTGGCATCGTACCTGAGTTGCCTCCCAAATCAACACGACAACGCCTTAACAACATGCTATTGTCTGCATTTCCAGGTTCTACTCTTAGCATGAATTGCCCAGGAACAGCAGAGTCTGCTTTTATTACTGGATTATTTACTAAACTATTATAACTGCTTTCAACGGTTCTAAAATCGGGTTCAAAAGTACCATCGTGGCACCCACTATTACTGCATGTTGGTTTAAAGATATGAAAGTGAATTCCTTGAATACTGTTCACATCTAATTCTGGCCCACCACCGGTATTGGCATTATCAGGATTTTTCCAATCCTCATATTCGTTTTTAACATTGGGGTCTTTGTTGCATGCTGAAAGCGCTATCGCAAAACCAAAGCTGGCTAAAATAATGTATTTAAAAGATAGATACTTCATATTAAAATCGATCGAAAAGTGAACGTGCGGGTCCGTGCATAAACCCAGAAGGTATCATGTTTTTAATACCCATAATATCTGCAATGGTTAAAACATTATCTGTGGTATAGGCACCCGGGTTTGATATATCCCAAGTGGGTGAAAAAGTACCTCTGTTGCTTCCTAATGCAGCCCCTGCCATAAGTGTAAACACCCGAGAAGTATTGCTATCACTGTGATCATAGGCAAACCAATCGTTCTCATCGGAGATGGGATTTGGGTTCATGTTTCTGCCACATTCTGGTGACAATAAGATAGTTGTCTTACCACTCATTTCAGGTATTTGGGTTTGAATGTAGTTCCACAACCAACCTACACCATGATCCGCTCTGTGTAGCGCTCTTAAGTACGAACTAAAGTTTCCATGACACACATCAACAGCAGTCATATTTAAAACTAAAATCTTGGGTTTAAATTCTTTCATAACCTCCGCTGCATATTTGATTGTACGCATATCTCCATTATCACTTACTGGTGGTCCTGGAATCTGACCTGCGCTATCCTTTTGGAAGGTATTTCTTACAAACTCTTTGATTCGAGTCTTTTCATCATCTGTATTTTTTATACTTGGAATCTGTCCTTGTTTCACCCTGAATGCATTGTCCAAAAAGTTCTTCATTTTGTACATTGGAGCAAGTTCTTCTTGAGGATGGTAAATTTTCGCATTTGACAAAACTTGCCTCCCAGGGGAACCAAAGGTAATTGTAGGTGCAAAGAAGTTAGCACCATAGGGCAACCCATAATCTGGATGTTCACTTCCGTTTAACAGATTATAGCTGTTAGCAATTGTATTCCCAATAAACCATGTCTCTGTAGCCTTAAGGCCTAAATGTTTACGAGCATATTCAAATATAGTCGGGAAATTAGGTCGAACTTTTAATCCTTGTGCAACACTGCTGTTACCGGTTAACAATGAGTTTAACCCTCCATAATGACCTGGATTAACAGCTCTTACTTCCTTGAATAAGACTCCCTGATCTTGTAAGGGTGAACTTAAAATTTTTGGAATTGGGGTATCTCCTACTGTACCTCCTGGTGATGTTGTTCCAAAAGCAATTTTCTTAGTTGGCATGGCCCCTTGTAACATGTTAGGCATAATATTACCTGCAAAAGAACTGTCCAAATCTTGACTGGTGTGCAAGTATCCTTGAAGAGTAGCTTCTTGTTGTCGAACACCCCCAGCAAATAATACATAAATGACATATTCACTTTTCGGGTCAGGGGTAGCGGCAAACAACCTTCCAGATGGAAGAATATAAGGCAATACAAATGATCCAGCCGCAACCGTTGCAGCCTGTTTTATAAATTTCTTTCTTTTTATTTTGCTCATCTTCTTACTTTTAATAAAACAAATACTCATCTGAGGCAGCAAATGATGTATATACTAGCTCAGGACGTACATTGGGATTTGCCTCAAAATAGTTGAGGAAAAAATTCTTCTCTAATTCTGAGGGAATTCTTAGGTAAAACTGTTTATAGGTATCGATAATAAATTGCTCTGGATTTGCTTTCATCGCACTATCCGAGGGCATTTTAACCCCATTGGTATTCATGTAATTGCTTAAAATAATTTCATAAACCAAGGCTCGGTCTCCCACACTTTGAATTACGTTCTGAGTCATTATTAGTTCATTAATCGGTAATGCCTCTTGAAACAGATTTGCATATAAGATTGATATGAACTGGGTTTCTGTCTTGGCCTTATTTTTATTAATGATTATATCATTGGCGGTTTGATTAACTACAGCATAATTTACTCTTCTATCCTTTTGACAAGATAGAAAGACCATGCAGACTATGCATGATAAAATTATTTTATTTAAAGTTCGCATATTCATCCGTTTTTAAAATTTCTTGTTGTACCCATTGTACATCTTTTGTGCTATGAAAGGATTTCATAAAGTTAGCCAATTCAGCGGTTGTTGGTTCCCTTGAAACCATGAGTATATATTGCCAACGCACTACTCCTTCAGTAAATTCGTTACTATTCGTTAACAAACGACAATACTCGTTCTTGTTTGTTGCAGAGCCCCCAAATAGAAAGCCAGCTCGATTGAAATTAATGATCTCATAGGCCTGTTGAAATTCATAAGCCGTAGGAAACCTAGAATATAAATCATCAAAAGAGGCGTTAACAAAATTGAAACTGTTCATATTAATTTCATCATATACTGGATTATTTAATGCAAACATAAAATAGTCTCTAATGTCGATTTCACCATTCTTGTATTCTTGATGAGCCCTTACTAATCCTGCTATACGTTTAATGTTCGCACTGTCGCGGAACACACGAATTGAATCTCCCAATAAACGGGCTATACGCAAGTCAAATGAGAGGTTTCCTATTAACCGGGTTAATTCTCCATCCGATGCGCCTTCGATACATTTAGCTTTTATACTGTTGTGGAAATTGTAGTAATAAACGTCCCTATAGGTTCCATCGTTATGCACTTCAATACTATCAGATTGCAATGTTTTAATGATTTCTAAACGAGTGGACTCTGCCAAGTCATTGTCTTTGAGCAAGTTGGTGTATTTAGCCAATTCAACATCCGTTGGTGCACGACCCAACAAATCAATAAATAATCGATTCACATAGTTCTCAACCACAATCGTTGGCACACCAGTTGGATCAACAGGTGTATTGTCATTAAAAATAATATTCTGATCCTTAGCACATGCACTTAACAGTAAAGCAACAATGGTTAAAACAATACTTCTTCTGTAGAATTTTTTCATACCTTGGTTTCTTCAAATATAGCGATTTTCATAGGATGTGAAACCCTATACCCACAAAAGGAATTCATCGCATAGTTAACAAATATACATTTTTATTTAAACAGTATCGAGAATCGTTTCCGATGCTCTACCATATTTAGACACAAAATCCATTGTATTAGTTGCATATGAATCTGCACTTAGGACTTTATTGCAAATTCCCTCAATGTCGCTCTGGTTATTCACTACAAACAACAATCCTTCATTCTTCGCTTCCAGTGCTTCCCAGTTATTCTCAATATTTGGTCCTGTCATCACAGGAATACCCCAAGCCATCGGTTCCAGTATGTTATGCAGACCCTTTTTATATCCACCACCTACATACGCTATGTTCGCATATTTATAAACTTTGTTCAATGCTCCGATGCCATTTATCACGATAACTTGGCTTCTAATATCATATCGTTGATCCCAGAAAGAATAATTTATACCAGCCGTTCTTAAGCGTTCGCTAAGATGCTGAATATTAGCTTTACTAATATCGTGTGGAGCAATCAGTGACTTAATGGATGGGTTGGCGATTAAGAATGAGATCAATCTATCCTCTTCTCCTTTCCATGAACTACCTGCTACAATAAGAAAGTCATTTCCTTTCCAAGAAGCTAATTCAATGTTTACATACCCTTCAGATGCAAGTATTTTTACATTATCAAAACGCGTATCACCTGCAATAGTACTCTTAACCCCAATCCCTTCTAACACCTTCCTGCTGGATTCATTCTGTACAAATATTTGGGTAAATTTTTTCAATAAAATACGCCATGGATCCGCCCAAATCCTTGTTACAAAATGGTGCGGTGTAAAATTCGCACTAATCAAATAGCAAGGTGCTTTATGGCTAAAAATAGCTTCCAACGCAACAAGCCAAAATTCATATTTCACCCAGAAAACCTGATCTGGTTTAACCCTTTCAATGAACTGATTAATCGTTTTCTTATCCTCGAGAGGTAAGTAAGTAATATAAGTATCCGCTAAATTTTTTTGCTTTAAAATCTCATATCCAGACGGTGAGAAGAACGTAATTATCGTGAAATTACCATCCCGTTTTTTGAGTTCCTGAATCACCGGTTTAACTTGCTCATACTCGCCTAATGAAGCACAATGAAACCAATATAATTTGCCTATAGGTCGAACAAAGTCCTTAAATCTCCCCTTTTCCGATGCCCTACTCGCATTAAATTCTTTTACTTTTCTGGATACGCTACCCATAAGGGGTAATAATCTTATCAAGAGCCAAACCGAAATTTGATAAATGAATCTAAGCATTCTGGTTACTTATAAAGCGATTCTTGGTCCGCCGTTTGGGAATTAACCGGCAATATTATTCCGAATGAAAGTCCATTATAATAATCTTTACGTTTAGTTTGGTCTTTGCTTCTTGTATCAAAATTGAAGGTTCTTAAACTTTGGGTTTGATTGAAACCAAAATCAAAATTCATGAAATACGAAATGGTATTATTTGCTGTAATATGGTGATAACCAATCGAACCTAAAAAACCCACTCCACCGCTTAATCGATCATATCCTTTGTACATATCGTTATCAAGCTGTGGCAATACGTCATTTTGATACTCTATTTTAATCCGATGTTGCAAATAGGAGAAGCCGCCTTGAACCCAAATGCCATTATTTGCATTCTTCTCTACGCGTATGATTTTCCCTAGCTTAAAACCAAGGTTACCCCCTCTCATGGCATAAGAAATCGAGGCATAATTTCCATTCGCATCAATTAATTCACCACTAGAGCCGCGTAAATTATCTAACATATTAACCTGCTTAACACGATTGCCAAACAACGTTTTATAAAATCCATTGAAGGTGACATTTCGGTTGGTCTTATAACCAATCCCCAAGCCTATTGCGCTTATTGTCCCAAATCGCTTGTTGAGATCTTGGGAAGGAAAGATTAAATCAAATGAAGGTAGAAATTGAATCATTTGCTTAGCTTCATAATCCTTTTTGAATTGATCAGGGGTTGGTGTGGTTTGACAAAAAATCAAACTACCTGTAAGAAAAAGACTTAAGAATAGAAGAAATGCTTTCATTGTATAAACGCAATATGCAGTTTTTATCCAAAACAAAAAAGCTGAAGATCAACCCATTTGAGAAACGGCTAAATATTCCCTAGAATTTGTGCTTTTTTAACTTGTGCATGACGTGTGAGGACCTAGAAATAAGCTACTTTTGTTAGTTAATGCCAAAATTCACGATTCATTCCGATTTTAAACCTTCTGGGGATCAACCCACAGCTATTAAACAACTTGTGCAAGGGCTTAATGATGGGGTATCGGCTCAAACCCTTCTGGGTGTGACAGGTTCCGGCAAAACCTTTACCATGGCAAATGTTATGGAAAAAGTGCAAAAACCAACACTTATTTTAAGTCATAATAAAACGCTGGTAGCTCAACTTTATGGTGAGTTCAAGCAGTTTTTTCCTGATAATGCGGTGGAATATTTTGTGTCTTACTACGATTATTACCAACCTGAAGCATTCATTCCCAACTCCAATACATACATAGAAAAGGATCTAAACATAAATGAGGAGATTGAAAAAATGCGGTTGAGGACTATCAGTAGTTTACTTTCCGGAAGAAGAGATGTGATTGTAATTTCATCGGTTTCATGCATTTATGGAGCAGGCAACCCGAGTGACTTTGAAAAATCTGTAATTGAAATAAAAATAGGTGATGTCATTGGCAGAAATAGACTTTTACATGCCCTGGTTGACGCCTTGTATAGTCGAACTACCGCTGAATTTAAGCGAGGAAACTTTAGAGTTAAAGGAGATACTGTAGATATCTATTTGGCCTACAATGACTTTGCCTATCGTGTTTTGTTTTTTGGAGAAGAAATAGAAGAGATCATATCGTTTGATCCAAATACAGGTGAAACCATAGAGCAACAAGAGCGGGTGATGATTTATCCTGCCAACTTGTACGTTTCACCCAAAGACAGACTCAAAGATACCATTGAACAAATTCAAGATGATCTCGTACTACAAATTGAGTTTTTTAAAGAAGAAGGACGTTTTCTTGAAGCAAAACGTCTTGAAGACCGCGTTACCTTTGATTTGGAAATGATACGGGAGCTTGGTTATTGCTCTGGAATTGAAAACTATAGTAGGTATATTGATAAGCGAAACCCGGGTGATCGTCCGTTCTGTTTGTTGGACTACTTCCCTAAAGATTACTTAATGTTTGTTGATGAAAGTCATGTGAGCATTCCTCAAGTTCGAGCAATGTATGGTGGTGATCGATCCCGTAAATTAAATTTAGTGGATTACGGTTTTCGGCTTCCAGCAGCAATGGATAATCGCCCCTTGCAATTTGAGGAATTCAGTCGATTACTTAATCAAGTTATTTATGTAAGTGCAACACCTGCGGATTACGAAATACAGGAATCTGAAGGAGTTATTGTTGAACAATTAATTCGCCCGACCGGCTTGCTTGATCCAGAAATAGAAATTAAACCATGTGTATCGCAGGTTGAAGATTTAATGGAAGAAATTGATGAACGGATCAAAATGGGTGATCGTACTTTAGTGACTACTCTAACCAAAAGAATGGCAGAAGAGCTGGCAAAATACTTCACCAATGCAGGTATAAAATGCCGTTATATTCACTCTGAGGTTAAAACGATTGAACGGGTTGAAATTTTACGCGATTTGAGATTGGGTCATTTCGATGTTCTCATTGGAGTGAACTTATTGCGCGAAGGGTTAGACTTACCTGAAGTTTCACTGGTGGCAATACTTGATGCGGATAAAGAAGGCTTCTTAAGAAGCCAACGATCGCTCACTCAAACCATTGGAAGGGCTGCGCGAAATGTGCGTGGTAGAGTAATCATGTATGCGGATGTGATTACAGAAAGTATGCGAAAAACCATAGATGAAACCGATCGCAGAAGAAATAAGCAAATTGAATACAACACAAAGCATGGCATAACACCCCAAACAATTCTGAAGAGTAAAGATGAGATTATGGAACAAACCACTGTGGCCAATGCAGGTAATAAATCTCCCTATGACTATTCCACTCCAGAAGAAATTGAGGCTGCCATGGCTGCAGACCCAATTATAGATTACAACAATAAAAACCAGGTACAAAAACTCATAGAAAAAACCGAAAAGGACATGCTCAAGGCTGCAAAAGAAATGGAGTTTTTGGAGGCAGCAAGGTTACGCGATGAGCTTAATATTTTGAATAACAAATTAAAGATGCTATAGCACAAAAACGATGCTAAAACAGAGTGCTTTTTTATGCTTAATATTATTTCTTTCCCTTTCGGTGTTGGGCCAAGCCGACTTGTCATCCTATGTAACTTTAGAAAAAAAATATACCAAAGCATCTGAATTGTTGGATAGTTTATCGCAAAAAACACACTTACAATTCAGTTACCGCTCTGACTTGCTTCGTCAATCCATTCGAATTCGCAGAGGCAAACGTCAGTTACAGGAAATAATAGATTATATCTGCACTAAAACAAGCACCACTTATACCATTATTGATTCTACCGTTATTATTAAGGCAGTAACTAAAAAAGCTGGCCTAGGTACTAGAATTATTGCTGGAAAAGTGGTTGAAGACTCAACGGGAGAAGCCATCCCATATGCATATATATATATTGAAAACACCCGTTTGGTGCATAAGGCAAATAGGCATGGCTATTTTAGTTTTAA
>Ga0055584_100005491_pt1 | contig 12429 bp, 12 predicted proteins | sample OSDHelmetaG_FD_58716 | JGI IMG/M metagenome (GOLD analysis project Ga0055584, IMG submission 58716) | Pelagic marine sediment microbial communities from the LTER site Helgoland, North Sea, for post-phytoplankton bloom and carbon turnover... | ecosystem: Environmental > Aquatic > Marine >... | reverse complement strand
CTGGTTTTGCCTGAGCAGTAGGGCGTGGTACATCGGTGCCTTCACACCCTGATACAACAAAACTGGCCAGTACCAAAAATGGCAAAACACGCCAAACGGTCATCTAAAAAACCTCTCAAAGCGCCCATCTACGTTGGCCTGGACGGTAACGCTAGCCTTACGGGAACGCAACCTGAGGCCCCACCCAGCTCTATCATAAGTCAGCCGTTGGAGTGTGGCCTTTATGTGGTCGCAACGCCGATCGGCAATCTTATGGACATGACGTTCCGGGCTGTCGATGTGCTCCGGCAAGCCGATCTGATTGCATGTGAAGACACGCGGGTCACCGGAAAGTTACTGAAACACTTTGGCATCAAAACTCCGATGATTAGCTATAACGACCACAATGGCCCAAAAATCCGACCACGGCTTATAAGCGATATGCAAGCCGGGAAAAGTATCGCCGTCGTTTCGGATGCCGGTACACCTCTGATTTCAGATCCGGGTTTTAAACTCGTATCCGCATGCGCAGACGAAGGACTAAAGGTCGTCCCGATACCCGGTGCCTCTGCTTTTTTAGCCGGCCTGGTCGTATCTGCTCTACCTACAGACAAAGTTCTCTTTATTGGCTTTCTCCCATCAAAACAAAAAGCGCGACAGGACACCCTAAAGCCCTTAGTGGGCATCGATGCAACACTCGTGTTTTATGAAAGCGGTCCTCGATTGGCAACGACCTTGGCCGCCCTATCACTTCAACTCGGGGAACGCTCAGCAACCGTCGCCCGAGAACTAACAAAACTATATGAAGAAGTGACACGGGGCACTTTAAGTAACTTGTCAGAGTCATACGAAAAAGCTGAGCAGCCTAAGGGAGAGTTGGTCATCGTCGTTGGTCCGCCGACCGAATCAGACGAAATGAGCCCTAAGGACATAGACGAGGCATTGCTTGAGGCGCTAAAGACAATGACGGTACGCGATGCAAGCGCGACAGTTGCTATACACACGAGGCGAACAAAACGTTCAATCTACGCACGGGCGTTAGAATTGAAGGCAACACACTCGAATGACCACTAAACCTTTCTCACGAAAGCTGAAGGCCCAAAGATATGGTCGGTGGGGAGAGTTCTTATGCAGGATCACTCTGAATCTAGCGGGCTGGCGGATTATTGCTCAAGGATACGTGAGTAAAAGCGGAAGTGGTGCGGGTGAAATCGATTTAATCGCACACCGTGCAAGCGTGATCGCATTTATAGAAGTAAAGGCTCGACAAGACATTGACGCTGGCCTTTCGGCTGTTTCTAAGGAGCAACAACGGCGAATTATTCGTGGTGCCGAGCGCTTTATCGCGGCAAACCCTCACTTGGCTCACAAGGAAATGAGGTTCGATGTTATGATTGTGCGGCCTTGGCGATGGCCAATGCGCCTAATAAACGCGTGGCAGGCATGATCTTAAAACGGACAACAATTGACCACCTTATGTGTATGACTAGTGTGTCGAGAATGAATGCCAAACCTAAAAATGTCCTGACAGGACTTCCGATAAAATGAGCCCCAAGAAAATATCATCAATATCAAGTGACGCTTCTCTCGCAGATTTATTAACTCGCGGGGACGGTGCATTTGACCTCGCCGAAGCGGCGCTTTTGTTGGCAGCGCGCGACACATCCGCCACAGATATCAATGCTTATCGAACGCATCTCAAGAGCTTGTATGACGCGGCTCAAAGCTGTGCCGAAGAGTTGGGGCTGGATGAAATCAACCCAACGCCACACGAGATGGCCGACGTCCTCTCCACCGTAATCAGTTCAACATTTCGCTATCATGGAGATGAGGACAATCATGACGACTTAGACAATGCTAACCTTATGCGCGCCATTGATAGGCGTAAGGGCTTGCCAGTTACGCTTGGAATTTTATACATCGCGACGGCACGGTCTCAAGGCTGGAACGTTGCAGGGTTAAATTTTCCCGGCCACTTCCTTATTCGCCTAGAAAGCCTCGATGGTAACCGCGTCATTCTCGATCCTTTTCATGATGGGCATGTTCTCGACGCCCCCGCTTTGCGCGACCTGCTAAAGGTTGTCGCAGGGCCAGCTGAAGAATTAGAATCGCGTCACTATAAAACGGTAAGTGATCGAGACATTCTCGTCCGCCTGCAGAATAACGTTAAGACCCGTCGTCTCGATCTTGGTCAAATGGAAGATGCACTTGATACTCTAAAGACGATGCAATTGCTTTTGCCAGATAGCGCCGCTTTGTGCCGTGAAGCCGGTTTACTTCATTTGCGGCTTGGACAGCTTACTGAAGCATTGACCGCACTTGAAGAGTATCTGACCCGCGCGCCTACCGGACCGGAACGATCTCGTATCGACACTGTGGTCAACGATTTAAAACAACGCATTCATTAGTGTTTGCAGAACAACAAGGAACAGTCACGTTATGACGCGCACCGTTGCAATACAAATGGACCCAATGGATGGGATAGACATCAATGGTGATTCAACATTCGTCTTAGCCTTGGAGGCCCAAAAGCGAGGCTTCGGACTATTTCACTATTTGCCGAACCGCTTGTCATTGCGGGACGGGCGGGTAATCGCTAAGGCTAACCCAATGGAAGTTCGGCGCGAAGCCGGGAACTATTTCTCCTTCGGTGAAACACAAGAAGTTGACCTATCTTCAATGGACGTTGTCTTGATGCGCCAAGACCCTCCCTTTGATATGGCCTACATTACGGCCACTCATATTCTTGAGCACATCACCGAGAGCACACTGGTGGTAAACGACCCGGTCAGCGTTAGAAACGCGCCTGAAAAGCTATTCGTCACTCATTTCGAGGGCGTGATGCCGCCGACATTGATCACGTCAGATCCGGATGAGATCAAGGCGTTCCGAGCAGAACAGAAAGACATCATAATTAAGCCCCTCTACGGCAATGGTGGCGCAGGTGTATTCCACCTTCCACCCGGTGACGAAAATTTGGGGTCTCTGGTTGAGATGTTTACAGAGAATTTTCGCGAACCCATGATCGTGCAGAAATACCTATCAGCCGTACGCGAAGGAGATAAACGTATCATCCTCGTCGATGGTGTCGTTGTTGGAGCCATTAATCGTGTACCAGCGGCCGGCGAAGCCCGCTCCAATATGCACGTCGGTGGACGCCCAGAAAAATCAATCTTAACGGCTCGAGAAGAAGAGATATGTGAGGCCATCGGACCTTCCCTTAAGGACCAAGGGTTGATCTTCGTCGGCATCGACGTAATCGGAGATTATCTCACCGAGATTAACGTCACCTCACCGACTGGCCTGCAAGAGATCAACCGCTTTGACGATGCCTGTTTAGAGGCGCAGATTTGGGATGCGATCGAAGGCAAACTTAAGTAAACAAGTCTTCAGATTACAGATGCCGATAACCTAGCCTGGCATATTGGACCAAATAGATTGAATAGGGAATGAACATGGAACTTGAAGAACAGGTGGCGCAGACGGTCGAAGCGTTGATGGCCACCCTCACAACCTATGGCCTTTCGGTTATTGGCGCCGTGGTCATTCTCATTGTGGGCTGGATCATTTCTGGTTGGGTTTCTGGAGCCATTCGAAAGGCCTCAACAAAATCAGAAAAGTTCGACACAACCCTCGGCTCATTCTTCGCTTCCATAGCAAAGTACGCGATCCTCGCCTTCACGTTCATCGCCGTACTCTCCCGTTTTGGTGTAGAGACAACGAGCTTTGTTGCTGTCCTTGGCGCCCTCGGTTTTGCGATTGGATTATCGCTCCAGGGAACGTTGTCAAATGTAGCCAGCGGCGTCATGCTGATTATGTTTCGCCCCTTTAAGGTTGGTGACTTTGTAGACACGGCTGGCGTTTCAGGAACTGTGAAGGCCATTAGTCTATTTACGACTGAAATGGCGACTGGCGATAACGTTAAAGTCATCGTTCCAAATGGCGCTGTTTGGGGCGGAACGATTAAAAATTTCTCGGGCAACACAACACGTCGCGTCGACATGGTGATGGGTATTGGCTACGGCTCCAACATTGACCATGCCATTACAACAATGACCGACCTTGTTAAGGCAGATAGCCGTGTGCATGGAGACCCCGAACCTTTCTTCGCTGTGGGTGAACTGGCCGACAGTTCCGTCAACATCATCGTCCGCGTCTGGACGAATGCACCGGACTACTGGGGCGTAAAATTCGAGCTGACCAAAGCATTCAAGGAAGCCTTTGATCATGAGGGAATCGATATTCCGTTCCCACAAACGGTGGTGCATCACGTTAACGAGCAGGGCTAGGTAAAGTAGGTGGAGGCAAATAAGATCCGCCGTGGCTTTGCCGATATTCCTCAGGGCCAAATCCATTACCGGTGTGCTGGCCTAAACCACACCGGTAAACGCCCGCTCATTATGCTTCACGGCGAACCTGCCTCGTCTTATGTGTTGGAACCGACGATTGAAGCCTTAGGGCAATATCGACCGGTCTATGCTCCCGACACCTTGGGTGCCGGTGATTCATCACCGCTTCATGTTGAGACTTTGGAAGTCCAGGATCTAGCTGAGATCGCGTTCTCAGCCATCAAGGCCTTAGGATTTGAAGATTTCGATCTTTACGGCACCTACACCGGCGGCCACATCGCAACAGAACTCGCCCTCGCTCACAGTGATCACATCAATGCCCTTGTGCTCGACGAGGCGGGTTTGATTCCGGACGAGGACATCCCTGACCTCGTCGCTAACTATGTGCCCGACCTGTCCATAGATACGCACGGCCATCAGTTCTATCGTTTGTTTCAGTGGGTGCGCGATCAATACATCTACTTTCCTTGGTACGCACGGGACAAGGACCACTGGCGCAATATGGACTTACCACAGCCCGAGGTTCTGTTTCGCAAGACCATGGAAGTGCTTAAAGGCAAAGACAGCATGCCCGTGATTTTCGCCGCCGTGTTTCGACACGACCTACGAACCGCACTTGCACAGCTCAACCTACCCACGTTAGCAACAGCGGAAGAAGCCGAGATCGTGCCAAGCGCAACGCTCTTGGATATGCCTTTCCGTGAAGCCGTGAGTGCGCCAAAAGAATACGTCACGGAAAAAGCAAAACGCATTACAGAGTTTCTGGACGCACAGTCATAGTGGTCCGGGCGTTACTGCTTGCTGTACTATTTTGGGTTCACCCTTCTGTCCTAAACGCACAAACAACAAAGCTGATCGCGGCTTCGTCAGCTGCACCAGGCAGCACCATAAAAGATCACTTCATAGCGTTTGAAAAAACACTAAGTGAAACTTTTGACGGTGACCTCACGATTACCTTATTGGTGGATGGAGAGGCCGGGTCAGAAGAGACATCGCTATCTGGCCTCCGCCGCGGGCGCATCCACTTTAGTGCAGTGTCAGTCGCAGCAGCAGCAACGGCTGTCCCAGAATTATCCATCTTGATGATGCCGTATCTCTTCGACAGTGATGAAGAAGCAGATTTCGTTCTCGACAATTTTGTCTTTGAAATATTCCAAGAGCTGTTTGCAGACAAGGGCCTAACACTCATCCGTTGGTTGGATTCTGGCTGGGCGGTGATTTACGGGCGCAAGCCCATTTTATTGCCAGAAGACGCAGCGGGATATCGCATGCGATCCGCTTCAGCGCTCACGGCCCAGGCATTCTTAGAAACGCTGGGCACTGACGTCATACCTCTGACCTTTGCAGATATCATTCCCGCGCTGCAAACTGGTTTGGTCGATGGCGGAGCCACGAGCCCATTTATGTTCTTAACTGGCGGGCTCTACGAACACGCGGCCGAACTGACACTGACACGCCATGCTTTGAATCCCGGTACCATCATCGCAAACGCTCGCTGGTTCGAATCCTTGTCTCCAAAAAATCAACAAGCCGTGAAGGACGCGTATGCATCATCGTCTGTGCTACGCGATGACACACGCCGCCAGACCTGCGAGTCCTATGACATTCTTAGGAAACGGAGCATCACCATTCACACGCTTACTCCTCATCAAGAACAAGCGTGGAAAAATGCCGTTACCCCAACCCACCAAGCCATGGTGGCTGATATTGGTGGGCAGGCGGATATAATTTATGACACCATTCGTGACGGTAAATCGGCTTTTGCCGAAACAGGGTACCTAGCACCACCGCCGTGCGACTGACTCTTATCGGCACGCCCGCGACTTGATTGCCGTGGAAATCAAAAAAATAGAGCGCAAATACCTATCTGTTCCAGATACCAATACCGTAGTCGAGGGAGAGACATAATGGACAAAGTTAATCGACGCGATGCCCTTAGGGTAGGCGCCGCCATTGCGGCTGTGCCTGCTCTTTCAGCACCACAAGGGGCGAGGGCTCAAGTGCGACCACAATCAATCCCGGCGCCTGACAAAGCCATGGAGGTTCAAGGCGACACCTTCTCCACCCGACAGAATTCTAATCCGCTTGAAACCAAAGTCACCGCTTTCACAACAGTGTCACCGGACGTGGATGCTAGCATCCGATTTTACCGCGATGTCATCGGCATGTCAGTGCTAAGCGATACGCTGCTGGCAGACGGAATTACTACGGCGCCCGGAATCGGCCATGCAGAACGTCGGCATGTGATCTTAACCATGCCAGAATCAGCCTTCAGCCAGACCGTGCGCATACTCGAAGCACCGCCCGGTGCAAAACCGATCCGGCCACGGCCGGAATCCGGCCCGAACGATCCCGGCCTTCTAGTTTTAGAAGGCGGAACCCGCGATCCAGCGGAGTCCTATCACGCCCTTGCTAGCGCTGGCACGCCCATGATTTCACCGCCGCGCTATTATTATTTCCGAAACACAATGTGGGGCACCGATGTAGATTCCATGAGCTATGCTCCGTTTGGCCCAGGCGGTGAGCAAATGTTCATTACCGCCAGCATTCGCAGCGATCAAAAATTGGTGCGCTCTGTTGGTATTCACAACGGCTTTGGCAGCGCGTCCATCACTGCGTTGGATCAACGACCGGTCAACGCCTTCTTTGAAAAAGCGCTTGGCCTCAAACGCACATCACAAATGGAATGTTATCAAGATAACGTTAGTGAACTGATCGGTGCGCCACCGGGTTCCTATTTCTTATGGGGTAACGTCGGCGCCGGTGTAGGCATCGAAGTTTGGGAGGTCAAAGCTGAGTCAGGCACTGTTCGGCCTTGTTCGTTAGATAAGACCGGCCTCGCTATGTTAACCCTACGCGTCAATGACTTGGGGAAGTGCCGCACCATGTGGGCGGACGCAGGCATTGAGCCGGTCGGCGAAGGAGCGTTGCCTAATGCTACCCATGACCGGCCTGATGGATTCACCCTACGCGGCGCTGTAGGCGAGTTATACGAAGTGGTGCAGGCGTAATCAGAACGAGCCGTCGCTAGATGTCGATTGTTCGATTCTGACCCAAGCCAGATGTATCACCACTAAATTCTAATGGCTGTTTTCTGTTGGTGATTGCAACAGGCTTACATGCGGTGATTTTTCAAATTTTCAATACGGGTTACTCGTTTGCCATCTCAAAGCGGGCTAGTTATGCCCGAGAGCTTTGGTATAAGCTGTGCCAAGGATCAAAAACGACTCTCCAAAATTGGTGGGGCGGCGCCCGTAGCAAGCATAACCCAGGGCCTTCTTTAGGGGACAATCTATGACCGAATTCGCCTACGACCTCTTTCTCATTTTGCATATCTTGGGCTTTGTTTATTGGCTCGGCGGCGACGTGGGCGTCTTTTACTCGAGCAACTTCGTCATCAATCCCAAATATTCAGCGGAAACGCGGCTGACAGCGTCGAAGATCATGATGGATCTGGATCTTATTCCGAGAATTTGCATGACGCTCATGCTGACCCTTGGCGCCACGTTGGCCAGTATGCAAGGCGTTGACCACTATCCAGGGCAGATGCTGGCGCTTTGGATCCTCTCGCCCGTCTGGTTGTTCATGGTGCTTTACATGCACTTCCGTCACGGTAGCCCGCTCGCGAAAACTCTTGCGCCGATCGACCTTTGGCTGCGTCGCATTTTGATCGCCGGAATTGCCGCGTCTGTGATTTACACGCTCTATACCGGCCGGTTGGCTGACACGCCGTGGCTGACGGCGAAAGTAGGGCTTTTTGGCTTGTTGATTCTGTGCGGCGTCATGATCCGCAAATATTTGCCGGACTATATTGCTGGGATTCAAGCCCTGGCAAAAGGCTCAATTACCGACGAAGAGAATACGAAAATGGCCGCCGGGCTGAAAAAAGCGAAGCCTTGGGTCTTATTCATCTGGTTCATTGTATTTATTGAAGCAGTGTTAGGCGTGGTCAAACCGGGCAACGAAATGGCGCTGCAATTTACGTCTCTTTTTTAGTAACCGGATAACCTGTCACAGACTTCCATTGCGCCAATCGACGCCAAGTATGCGTCTGCGAAATCAATTTTATCAGTCGGTTCGTAGATAAATGCGCGTTTCATTCCACAAACAACAAACAAGACGGATTGCAGCAGGGTAATTGCCCGTTAGGATAGTGGTACTTCTCTAGTTCACGTTTATTGAGGGCCACTTGGTCGCCATTGTCCGTACTGTTGCGTTTTCCGGGGTCGAGGTTCGGCCGATTCAAGTGCAGGTGGCCATTGCTGGCGGCTTACCTGCTTTTACTATTGTCGGATTACCAGACAAAGCCGTTGCCGAAAGCCGAGAACGCGTGCGAGCTGCGCTGGGTGCCATCGGCCTAGCGTTACCCCCCAAACGCATCACCGTAAATTTAGCCCCTGCAGATGTACAAAAAGAGGGGAGCCATTTCGACCTACCTATTGCACTCGGCGTCCTCGTTGCCATGGATGTCCTGCCACGGGAAGAACTAGACGGCTATGTCGCGCTTGGAGAGCTTGGCCTCGATGGCGGCCTTGCGTCTGTCGCTGGCGTTCTCCCGGCAGCCGTATCGGCCAACGCAGAAGACAGAGGCCTCATTTGCCCGGGACATCAGGGCGGCGAAGCGGCCTGGGCGGGCGGAGCAGAGGTCCTGGCGGCAGTTTCTCTACTGGCATTAATCAATCACTTCAAGGGAACCAGCCCCCTCCAACCACCAATACCAGCAGCCCCAAAGGAAGGCCCGACCGCCCCTGATTTGAAAGATATAAAAGGCCAAGAAACCGCGAAACGGGCATTAGAGGTAGCTGCGGCTGGAAGCCATAATCTGTTGATGATTGGGCCGCCAGGATCAGGCAAATCAATGCTGGCGAGCAGGCTTCCCGGCCTACTTCCGCCGCTTAGCGCTGCTGAAGCCCTTGACCTTTCAATGATTCATTCTGTTGCCGGACAACTCACAGACGGCGCTATTCTTTCCAGCCGCCCATTTCGTGATCCGCACCATTCTGCCTCCGTCCCGGCTTTGGTTGGTGGGGGCATGCGCGCCAAGCCTGGGGAAATTAGTCTCGCCCATAATGGCGTCTTGTTCTTAGATGAGTTGCCTGAGTTTAACCGACAAGCTTTGGAAGCGTTGCGCCAACCCTTAGAAAGCGGACGGGCCGTTATTGCACGTGCCAATGCCCATGTGACCTATCCGTCACGAATACAACTCATCGCCGCAATGAACCCCTGTCGCTGCGGGCATTTGGATAATCCTGCGTTGGCTTGTTCCAAAGCGCCAAAATGCGCCTTGGATTATCAGAGTAAAATTTCTGGCCCGCTGTTCGACCGCATCGATCTTCATGTGGAAGTCCCGGCCGTTGATCCATTAGATTTATCAGCGCCACCGCCCGGTGAAGACTCAACGACAGTCGCGGCGCGCATAGCAGCGGCCAGGGCGGTTCAACGCGAACGCTATGAATCCATGTCCCTCGACGGGGTAACCTGCAACGCCCAAGTAGACGGAGATGCTTTGAATGCTGTGGCTTCGCCCGACGAAGAGGGGCTGTCGTTAATCACGCAGGCCGCTGAAAAGATGCACCTATCTGCACGCGGTTATCACCGCATCCTCCGTGTGGCCCGCACTTTGGCTGACCTCGACAGACAAGATAGCGTTAAGCGCATACACATCGCTGAAGCCTTGAGCTACAGACGCATGGCCCCAGGCCAGACCTGACCGGTTTCGACCGTTAACGGAAAAATAGAGAATTAGACCTAGGGTCGGCCTGCCTACAAATAAAATAGAGCCATGGATTCGCATTTATGGCTTAATAGGGGCGGTATTCAGGCCATTCTCAATTCAGCGCTGGTTTCTTATGAACGCCTGCCCATGTTGGAGGTCGTCTTTGACCGTCTCGTCCGACAAATGTCGACGTCATTGCGGAACTTCACATCCGACAACGTTGAAGTTTCATTAGATGATATTTTGTCTCAACGGTTCGGTGATTACCTGAACTCAATTCCGCTGCCTGCGATGATCAACATCTTTAAGGCAGAAGAGTGGGATGACAACGGTCTGCTCGTTGTTGATTCCTCGATGATCTATTCTATCGTTGACGTGTTGCTCGGTGGACGGCGCGGCACAGCTGCGATGCGCGTTGAAGGGCGACCCTACACGGTTATCGAACAGACATTGGTTGAGAGCCTTATTCACGTTGTTCTCGCTGATTTGTCAGCCGCTTTTGACCCCTTATCACCCGTAACATTTAGATTTGAACGGCTCGAGGTTAACCCTCGCTTCGCAACGATTTCCATTCCATCCAATGCGTGTATCGTTGCACGCCTTAGAATCGATATGGAAGACCGTGGCGGTCGCCTTGAAATTCTAATTCCATTCTCGACTCTAGAACCTATTCGCGAACTGCTCCTCCAAGGGTTCATGGGAGAAAAGTTCGGCCGGGATTCTATATGGGAAACTCACCTCTCCGAAGAGATGTGGCTGACAACAGTAGAGCTAGAGGCAGAACTGGAAACGCAGAATCTGTCCTTGAACCGCGTCTTAAATCTAGAGGTCGGGTCTCAATTGCTTTTGCAAGCCAAACCAGATTCTCAGGTTCTGCTGCGGTGTGGCGATCAGGCCATGTTCACCGGTCGCATGGGTCGTAAAGGCAACAACCTAGCGATACGGGTTGACCACAAAGAGCGCAAAAAAGAATCCTAACCGAGCCAGGCGCTCAATCTTAAACCCTCTAGACTGGAACACTGCCAGGGTCATAGCCCATAAGAGGCATGCGCATTTCGCCGGTGCTTGAGAAGCCTTTAAAATTGTCAGGGTCAGACGTTTGATACCAAACGCCCTGCTTTCTCGAATCTAACAAAACACCCTTGGTTCGTTCTTTGCGAGCCTCTTCATAAGCTGCGTACGCTTCTGCTGGTGAGTCGTATTTCTCCAAACAGCGCGCGAGAACAACGCCATCTTCCAGCGCCATGGCGGCTCCCATACCAAGGAACGGCAGCATGGGATGTGCAGCATCCCCGAGAAGCGTTGCCCGGCCAACGGTCCACTCCGGGAGTGGATCGCGATCAAATAACGCCCACTTGAAAAGTTTATCTTTTGGGATGGCATTGATGATGCCAATGACGTTCTCATTCCATCCTTGATACTCGGTCAGGAACTCTTCACGCGTCGCTGGTATTGACCAACCCTCTTCTTTCCAAGCCCCTGTTTTGGCGATTCCAACAACGTTGACTAGTGCTTCATGGCGCAAATAATAACGGGTAAAGATATGCCCAGGGCCCATTGTCGTCGTGGAATTTGCAATGGTCATGTATGGCTTCACGGCTTCAGCAGGCACCATCCCACGAAACGCGGCTTGTCCTGTAAACTTGGGCGCAACGGTATCAATGATCGAAGCGCGAACCGCAGACCTTGAACCGTCCGCACCAATTAACAGATCACCAGAAGCCGTTTCGCCGTTGGTAAAGGCCGCGGTCACGCCGGTCTCATTTTGAGTGAGGGTGTCAAAGGCATGGCTCAGTAGAATGGCATTTTCATCATTCGCACGCACCGCAGCAACCAATACATCATGCAGGTCGGCACGATGAATCTGATAATACTCCGCCCCATACTGTTCGAGAAAGCTGCCATCACGCTGTGTCTTAGTTAGAACGTCGCCTGTTCGATAATGAACCAGAGCGCCTGATGATGGCTTGTCTGCTGCCTCCGCCATGAAAGGGCCAAGACCAACAAATTCGAGGGCGCGCGTTGCGTTAGGGCTAATGGTCAAGCCGGCGCCAACCTCACCAAGGGCCGGAGCCTGCTCGTAGACCTTAACCTTAAAACCAAGCTTCTGCAGGGCGAGGGCAGCGGTTAATCCACCCATGCCGGCACCGATAACTAAAACTGATAAGTCGCGCATATCCTACTCCTCTGAACGTCCAGCAAAGTACGCAACACTAAGGCAGCCAGCAAGGGGACCCTTGCCGGATTAGTCACTGACCGGTAAGCCTGTCTCATGATTAAATTTTTCATCGCATGTGCGGCTTTGAATTTTGCTCTGGTAACAATGCCAGTCATAGCTCAAGAGACAAGGCCCGTTTCCCCTGATCGAAAACCTTTGGCGGCCGA
>Ga0055584_100005490_pt1 | contig 12430 bp, 9 predicted proteins | sample OSDHelmetaG_FD_58716 | JGI IMG/M metagenome (GOLD analysis project Ga0055584, IMG submission 58716) | Pelagic marine sediment microbial communities from the LTER site Helgoland, North Sea, for post-phytoplankton bloom and carbon turnover... | ecosystem: Environmental > Aquatic > Marine >... | reverse complement strand
TAGGCACCTTCTCCCCACCAGCTATGCGCTTCGTTCTTAACCAAGACACCCTTAACACCCACTTCTAGGCTTTCTGGCAAGTAAGGACCAGTACCAATTGGGTTGGCAAGCATGGTATCAGGATCGTGAGAGGCGTGCGTAATCGCCGCTGGGTAATCCGCCATACCAGGAATCAAGGAAATGTCTGGTTGCGGCAAGTTCAAGCGAACAGTGTGCTTACCTACCACTTCAATGGCACCTTCACGCGCCTTACCAGTGTCAGGATCAACCAATGAACCCATACGGGCCGCCATGGAGTTACCCTCTAGAGACTTGTCACACCAGCCAGTGATGTTACGGGCCACGTCTTCCGCAGTGAATTCATCACCGTTGTTCCAAGTCACGCCCTTACGCACTTTCAAGATGTACTCGGTAGCACCCTTGTTAACGCCCCAAGTGTCAATCAAACGGCCTTCAAAAGAACCATCTGTGTTGTATTGGAACAAGTATTCCAACCAACCACGAGTGAAGTTAGCGATTTGAGACCAGTCATAAGTACGTGGGTCTTTTAAGGCACGTACTTCTTGTTCGATACGGATAGTACCGCCTTGGCTAGCCGCTGCACTGGCAACCGGTGCCACTAAACCAGCCATGGAATATAGGGCTGCTGTAGAAGCACCCAAAGCCGATGCACGCGCGAAGAATTCGCGACGCGACAACTTGCCTTCTAAAAATTCAGTTTTATACATCTCCACTGCAGGATGCAGCGGTTGACCGTTTACAGTTAATTTTGACATTTATCGTTCCCCGTAAGGTAATTATCGTTATAGAAAGTGTCGCAGCCGGCGGAGCGGCTCGGTTTTTTATTATTAATCAATGCGTTATACGCAATATTTAGATGTTCACCCTATCTTAAACAGGATCCCATCGAGCTTAACACAAACCCCCAACATAAATTATAAATTTAAGTTGCCATTAACTAGATTTTGCTCAAGCAAAGCAGAAACCTCGCAAAAATAAGCGAGCATCCCAAACTACCCGACATTGTCACACACGGACAACCCGACATATATAACCAAAGCGACATTATATAGGGCAGCAACTGTCGATTTTAGACAACTGAAGCTTTATATGTCATGACTACGGTTATAAGCATTAACGGGCGCTTGCCTGAAATCCTGTAACAAAGCCTGATCTGGTTTGTATATCTCAACCAACAAAGGGTAACAAGCGGTAGTATCACTTGAGTGCTCACTACCGCAGTCACCACCAGGGCATGCCGAAAGATTACCCAACAAATCAATATCTGCCATCATTTCCAAATAATCACCCGGGCGCACAGGTGACGCCTTCATAAAGTACTGATGAGAGTCTTGTGTAAAACCTGTGCACATAAACACATTAAGCACGTCATGCACTGCTGCTTCCGCATCATCCAAATCTAAGCCCAGATTGTGTACCAACTCTCTGGTCAAATTAGAATGACAACAATGGTGATAGTGATCACCGCTGAGCACATAATTGGTATAAGGGTCACAGCGTGTTCCAATTACATCGTGTACACTGCCACCAAACTCATCCCAACCGTACCAATCCAAACTATCGTCGGTAATGGTGGCCATAGGCCGCATATAAGGCATACAACTCCACAAGCGATCACCAGTACTCACATGAGTACCATGCAGGGCTCGAGTTTTGCCACTAAAAAAACGTTCTTTAAAATTGTCTTTGGCCCACAAATTTAAATCACCAACTTGCGCCCCTTCCGTGCTCACTATGCGTAAGAAGTGCCCCGCAGGCACCACAAAACTACGCGCTTCGCGCGGTGGTACTAGCACCGTCTCCAGCAACTGACTAGATGCCTTGAGGGCCCTAATCTGCGGCCAGTCTGGCTGTGGCAAGGTATCGATGGGATAGCATACCGTAGGCGGTATGGAACGACGTTGCTCAGCGTCTACAGGCGCTGCATGTAAAGGAGTATTTTTCATAGCGGGATTACCAGTGCTAATAGGTATTGTAGGGGCAGTTCAGGCACAATGCCTTTTTGTAAGCTACTCGATACGTCAGCGCTTAGCAAACCCTAAATTATTAGCTTTGTTTTACCACTTTTCAGACAATGTCGATTTTGAGCAACAAATTGACCAAAAAACAACAAGAAATCGGCACCAGCTTGATTAACATGATGTTTCTAACCAATGGGCGACCTAGTATGAATAGCACTACTTTTTCTAGCAATACTTTTACAGCTCCAGATGACAGAGCTTGGCAAATTTGCATTCTACTGTTGCCCGCAGTCAGCCTGAGCAATATCAGCCATATATTGGAGCCCTTACAAGCGGCCAACCAAATTTCCGCCCGCCCACTTTACCAGTGGCAACTTGCAAGCGCCCAAGGTATGCCAGTAATTACCGCTGAAGGCCTGCAACTAAGCACCCAAAAATTTGATCCAGAGTCTAACTTTGATTGCTTATTGGTCATTGGTGATCAACATCAAGCTCACTCCCTTTCCTTGAGCTTGTTGGCAGCCTTGAGCAAACTAAACCGTCAGCGCAGCCGATTCTTTGGTGGCATCGGTAGTGGTGCCACATTGCTAGATAAAGCTGGTTTACTTAATAATGCCAACTGGACTGTGGCGCCAGAGCTAGCTGCCAACAGCCGCGCAACACAGCCACACGCGCTATTTCAAATAGCCCACCAACGCTTCACCTGCCAAGGCGAAACGGCCAATCTAGACATGATGCTGCATATTATTCAGCAACAGCATGGCAAGGCCCTAACCGTGCATATCGCGGAAATGCTGGCTTATCCAAACTTGCGTCAACCCACCAAGCTCACTAGGCCTACACCTATCAATCTAGATGCCTCTGCACCACCTGCCTTGGCAGAAGTATTAACCCTAATGCAGAAAAATTTTTCCGAGCCTCTGTCGTTAGAAGAAATTAGCCACTATTGCGGCCTAGGTTCTCGGCAAATACAACGTCTATTCAAACAACACATCGGCACCACGCCTAACAACTATTATTTGCAGCAACGATTGGATCATGCCCACCGTTTGTTGGTAGAAACTTCCGTACCCATTAAACAGATAGCGAGTGATAGCGGCTTTAGTTCTTTGCCCACTTTTTACAAGCGTTATAAAAGCCGTTTTGGCAACCCACCCATGTCGTCACGCCAACAGGCTGATATCTACCTATAGTACTGACTCGCTCGACAAGGCCCACTTACCCTTGTCGACTTTCACCAATTACCTGTCTATTTTCTACCATAACCCAGCAAAACTCCTCGCTAGAATGTCACACTGACCATTTGACATAACAGTACAAGGACTCTGCAATGGACCTGAAACCCAGCACGCAAGTAGTTATTATTGGTGGCGGCCTGATTGGCTGTTCCATTGCCTATCATCTTACCAAGCTAGGCTGCACCGATGTCATGTTACTAGAACGCAGTGAACTAACATCCGGTTCTACTTGGCATGCGGCAGCAGGGGTACACGGCCTGCATGACAATTCTAATATCACCAAATTACAAAACCACACCATGCAGGTGTACAAAGAACTGGAGCAAGAAACTGGCCAGTCTTGCGGCATACACGAAAATGGCATTATCTATCTGGCGCAAACAGAAGACCGTGAACACCAACTGCGCATTCAAGCCGCCAAGGCCAAATTATTTGGTGCCAAGTTCGACGAACTCACCATGCAGCAAGTACGAGAGTTACATCCCCTCGTTAATCTAGAAGGCGTGCGTTGCGCCTTTATGGAAACCCATGCTGGGCATGTGGACCCTTCGGGGGTTACCTTTGCTTACGCCAAGGGCGCCAAGCAGCGTGGGGCTGAAATCCATCGTTTTACACCCGTTACCGCAACTACTCAGCGTGAAGACGACAGTTGGACCGTGTCTACACCAAATGGCGATATTCATGCACAGGTAGTGGTCAATGTAGCCGGCCTGTGGGGCCGAGAGGTGGCCAAACTCGCTGGCTTCGAACTACCCTTGATGACCATGGAACACCAGTATTTTGTCACCGAAAGCATGCCCGATGTGGAAGCGCACCCGGTGGAGCTACCATCCATTGCAGACCGTGATGGCGAGTATTATTTGCGCCAAGAAGGCCAAGGTTTGTTAGTCGGTGCCTACGAACAGGACGGACGCTTTTGGGCCGAATCTGGCACGCCACTGGATTTTGGCCACGAGCTGCTCAACGATGATCTAGACCGCATCGAAGACAACATGCTGGCCGCCTGCCACCGTGTTCCAGCCCTAGGCGAAGCCGGAGTTAAATCGGTGATCAACGGCCCCATGATCTGGTCGCCTGACAGTTCAGCGCTATTTGGCCCGGTACCTGAGTTAGAAAACTACTACTGTTGTAACGGTATTATTCCTGGTTTCTCTCAGTCGGCGGGCCTTGGACTCATGCTGGCGCAATGGATTGTGGAAGGCGAGCCCGAGATGGATTTATTTGCTTGGGATCTAGCCCGCTTTGATACCTGGGCCAATAAAGATTTCACCAAGGCTAGAGCCCTTGACTGCTATTCCCACCGTTTTAAAATTCACTTCCCTTACGAAGAACGTGAAGCTGGCCGCCCTGCTCGTATGCGCCCTGCCTATAAAATGCAAAAGGAAACTGGCGCCGTATTTGGTCTTAACGGTGGCTGGGAACACCCTTTATGGTATGCCAAATGTGGTGTAGAGCCGAAAGAAGAGTATGGCTTCACACGTCAGAACTGGCACAAACCCGTAGGCGATGAATGCCGTGCCCTGCGTAAAAGCGCCGGCATTATCGATATTGCCAACTTTGCCAAATACGAGATCAAAGGCCCTGGGGCCGAGAGTTGGTTAAACCAGCTTGTGGCCAACCGCGTACCAACAGAAATAGGCCGCACCTGCTTAGCGCCCCTGTTGTCATTACGCGGCGGTATTGCCGGCGATTTCACCATCACCAAACTAGCTGATGATCACTATATGATGTTTGGTTCTGGCATAGGCGAACGCTTTCACCAACGTTACTTTAAACGCGTGCCTTTGCCAACTAGCACCAGCTTTGAGAGCTTAACTAACAGCTATTGTGGCTTTAGCTTGGCTGGCCCTAACAGCCGCGCCATATTACAAGACCTAGCACCTACAGAAACTCTAGGTAATACTGATTTTAGCTTTATGCATTCACGCCAAATGCAGGTAGCCGGCATCGATTGTTTGGTTTTACGTGTTTCCTTCTCTGGCGAGCTAGGCTATGAAATATATACCCCCGAGTCCAATCAGGTAGACCTATACAAGGCCATCTTGGCTACCGGTATCAAGCATGATTTACGCCAGGTGGGCGGCCGCGCCTTGCTTTCTCTGCGCGTAGAAAAAGGCTATGGCTCTTGGGGTCGCGAGTACTCTACGGAATACTGGCCACAAGAAGTGGGCTTAGAGCGCTTAATCAAGCTAGACAAGGCCGAGAACTTTATCGGCAAACAAGCCTACCTAGCCATCAAGGACAATCCACCTCGAGAAAAGTTAGTCATGCTAGAGGTAGAAACACCTCATAATGCCGATGCCTCTGGTGGTGAGCCTATCTTTGCCCTTGACGGTACTCCAGTGGGTAAAGTGAGCTCTGGCGCTTATGGCTATAGCTTGGGCAGGTCTTTAGCATTGGCCTTTATTAAGACCGAGTATCTGCAACAGGACGAATTTGATATTGCCATACTGGGCATGCCGCACCGTGCTAAACTGCTACAAGAGCCAGCCTTTGACCCGCAAGGTCTACGCTTGCGTAGTTAACCACTGCTAATAAGGACACTAATATGAGTCAGTTTGACCTAGATGATTTTGTTGCCGAAGCCATTGCCATTTCCAAGCAAGACGATGCCTACACGAAAATAAAACAACTAATGCTAGCGACTTTCACACAAGCCGATAAAGTAGCAGCCGCCATTGGCGACAAGTACGGCAAGGACGTCATTCTCTACGAGGATGAGAAGATATCCATTTGGCACGTCTACTTTGACCCGACCAATGTGGTGCCACCCCATGATCACCAAACCGATGTAGCTATTGGTATCTACCAAGGTACTGAGCGTAATTTTATATTTCAGCGCACTGAGGAATCCCTAACACTGGAGACCATACAAGACATGTCTCCCGGAGATACATTATTCCTAAGCCCTGAGACCATTCATGCCGCAGGCACTGCAACGCAAGAGCCAGTACAAGGCATTCACATCTACATGGCTGCGCTTACCAAAATCAGCCGCTCCCTATTTGATTGGGAGACAGGCCAACCAGCGAGTTTTAGCGACGAAGTATATGAAGGTTTAAGGCGCGAGACTGCATATCTAAAACGTTATACAGGTACTTGAACAAAAACCCCATTGTCACGTATGCTTACCCCAGTTAATCAAATGAGCCCTCACCTATGAGCGTTGCTTTTGCTGGCTTATACATACTTATACTCGCCTTTTTGGCGCACTTTTTGTTTTGGTACAACCGGGTGCCCAACAGGGGCCTGTCCGCCTTATTATTAGTTTGGTCTGGACAACTGTATTGGTATCAGCCAAGTGACTGGTATTTGGATATAGCCACAGGAGCCTGCGCCTTTGCTACTGGCGTATTGTTATGGCGATTAAATAGAATCAGTGCCAGCGAGAGCAAGCTGCTACTCGTCACGGGACTTATTTTAAGCTGGCAAGCGGGCCTGGTTGCCTTGATAAACCTACCCTTTACTATCATCTTGCTCAACCTTTACTTAGGCATGAGCACACAAGTACAACAGGGTTATCATCCATTTTGGCGCCGCTTGCGCATCCTCAATACCCGCCATAAACTACCTAATGGTTTAGCAATTATCTTGACCACCATGATCGCCAGCATTGCCAAAATTTTTCTTTAGAGTAGCAATTTCTGCCGCGCCAACATGGTGCACTCCCCTCCCTCTCCTCTTATAAAGCGCACCAAAAGCATCCCAGATCTATCCGCGCAAGTATCGACCAACCCCAACAAAACCACTTTAAACCTTTGATTTATATGAATTTATAATATTGGCATAGTTAATGCAGTAATTAACGTGTTCATTTTTAGAAAAGCTTGCGTCAAATTTGAGCAAGCAAGACACGGCTATCGGGAGTCAACATGCATTTAATCACCGCAATTATAAAACCATTCAAGTTAGACAGCGTGCGCGAAGCACTCGCCGACCTTGGCATTCAAGGTTTAACCGTCAGCGAAGTAAAAGGCTTTGGTCGCCAAAAGGGTCACACGGAACTATATCGTGGCGCCGAATACGCTATCGACTTTGTGCCAAAAACCCGCTTAGACATCGCTGTTGAAGAAGATCAAACAGACCAAGTTATAGAAACTATTAAAAAAGCTGCCCTAACAGGCAATGTTGGTGACGGCAAAATTTTTGTTACACCTCTTATTGAAGCGGTACGTATTCGTACCGGTGAAACCGGTACCATCGCCCTTTAATCCGCTAGTAATTAAATTAGGACAAACATCATGGAAAATCACATTTACGAACTCCAGTTTGCACTGGATACCTTTTACTTTTTAATCTGCGGCGCGCTCGTTATGTGGATGGCCGCAGGCTTCGCCATGCTTGAAGCAGGCTTGGTACGTAGTAAAAACACCACCGAAATTTTGACCAAGAACGTAGCCCTTTTTGCCATTGCCTGTTTCATGTACATGGTTAGCGGTTATGCCATCATGTATGACGGTGGCTGGTTCCTATCTGGCCTTGTTGATCTAGATACAGATGCCGTATTGGCAGACTCTGCCGCAGCTGGCTTCCACGGTGGCTCGGTCTACTCTGGCGCTTCTGACTTCTTCTTCCAGGTAGTATTTGTTGCCACCGCCATGTCCATCGTATCGGGTGCCGTGGCAGAACGCATGAAATTATGGGCTTTCTTAGCTTTTACAGTGGTTATGACTGGTTTAATTTACCCATTAGAAGGTGCTTGGACTTGGGGTGGTGCCGATGTATTTGGTCTATTCAACCTAGGTGATGTAGGCTTCTCTGACTTTGCCGGTTCTGGCATTGTACATATGGCTGGCGCTGCGGCTGCTCTAGCTGGTGTATTGCTACTGGGCGCACGTAAAGGTAAATACGGTCCTAATGGTGAAGTTCGCGCTATTCCTGGTGCCAACTTGCCTCTAGCTACCTTGGGTACCTTCATCCTATGGATGGGTTGGTTTGGTTTTAACGGTGGTTCTGTACTAAAGCTTGGCGATGCCGCTTCAGCTCACTCAGTAGCCGTGGTATTTGTTAACACCAACGCTGCCGCGGCTGCTGGCGCTATCGGCGCCCTGTTGATGGCGCGTATCAAGTTTGGCAAGGCTGACTTGACCATGGTATTGAACGGCGCCCTGGCTGGCCTAGTTGCCATTACCGCTGAGCCTTCTACCCCAACACCATTAGAAGCCAGCATCTTCGGTGCCCTAGCCGGTGCCTTGGTCGTCTTTTCTATTCTTACCTTGGACAAGCTACGTTTGGACGACCCTGTTGGTGCCATATCGGTACACGGTGTAGTTGGTCTATTCGGTCTGTTGTTAGTGCCCGTAACCAACGATAGCGCCAGTTTGATCGGCCAGCTAATCGGTGCTGCCACCATCTTCGCTTGGGTATTTGCCGCAAGCTTAGTAACCTGGGCCATCATCAAAGCCGTGATGGGAATCCGAGTTTCTGAACAGGAAGAGTACGAGGGTGTGGACATTGCCGAATGTGGCATGGAAGCCTACCCAGAGTTTTCTAAGTAGATCTATGTGTCGGCTAAAGCCCGACCTACGCACCCAAAAGAAACGCACTATGTAGGTCGGACTTCAGTCCGACATAAGATTTCGCCCGAGGCTTAATTGCCAACGGATTCTAAAACAAAAAAAGGGAGCTAACGTTAGCTCCCTTTTTTGTAGACCGGCCTTTAGGCCGACATGTCGGACTGAAGTCCGACCTACCTATTACGCACCTTTTTGTGGGCGCATGTCGTCGATGGAGATACCGGCAACCGCTACTGGGTTCTTCATGGCATCACGACGGAAGGGCTCGCCTAGCTCTTGGTTAATAAGGATTTCGATAAGAGTCGTCTTACCGTTAGCCTGATCTTCCAACGCCTTGCTTAGTGCAGCGCTTACTTCGTCCATAGTGCGAGCTTGAACACCTTCTAGGCCACAAGCTTGGGCGATGCCAGCGTAAGAAACGTTTTCGTCTAGTTCAGTACCAACGAAGTTATCTTCAAACCACAAGGTAGAGTTACGCTTCTCTGCGCCCCACTGGTAGTTACGCAATACGATTTGCGTCACAGCAGGCCACTCGTCACGACCGATAGCCGTCAATTCTGTTACGGCGATACCGAAGGCACCGTCACCAGAGAAACCAACTACTGGGGTGTCTGGGCAACCGATCTTAGCACCAACAACCGCTGGCAGGCCGTAACCACAAGGGCCGAACAAACCAGGAGCTAGGTACTTACGACCTTGCTCGAAAGTTGGGTAGGCGTTACCGATGGCGCAGTTGTTACCGATGTCAGAAGAGATGATCGCTTCTTTAGGTAGTACGGCTTCGATTGCACGCCAAGCCATACGTGGGCTCAACCATTCTGGCTTGTCAGCACGGGCACGTTCGTTCCAAGTGGTACCTGGATCGTCGTCTTCGTGGGTCATAGCAGCCAATTCTTCTACCCAGTTTGCCTTAGTAGTAGCGATGTGTGCTTGACGAGCTGCACGACCTTCGTCGCCAGCAGTAGCGCTCAACTGAGCCATGATGCCGTTGGCAACCTTAGCTGCGTCACCGATGATACCAACCGATACAGCCTTAGTTAGGCCGATACGCTCAGGCTTCAGGTCAACCTGAATGATCTTGGCGTTCTTTGGCCAATAGTCAATGCCGTAACCTGGCAAGGTGGAAAATGGGTTCAAACGTGTACCCAATGCCAATACTACGTCGGCTTCGGCAATCAACTGCATGCCGGCCTTAGAGCCGTTGTAGCCCAATGGACCAGCAAACAGTGGGTGAGAACCTGGGAAGGCATCGTTATGCTGGTAACCACAGCAAACTGGTGCGTCTAGACGCTCAGCCAAAGCCATGGAAGCGGCGATACCGCCAGCAGACAATACTACACCAGCACCGTTAAGGATAACTGGAGACTTGGCTTCAGAAAGCAACTGCGCTGCAGCAGCAACAGCAGCTTCGCCACCGGAAGGCAATTCAAAATCGATAGTCGTAGGCAAGTTAATGTCAACGATTTGAGTAAACATGTCACGTGGCACGTTGATTTGTGCTGGGCCAGAATGACGGTGTGCGTTCGCAATGACACGGTCTAGCACTTCAGCGATACGTGAAGGGTCACGCACTTCTTCTTGGTAGCAAACCATGTCTTGGAACAAAGCCATTTGCTCAACTTCTTGGAAGCCGCCCTGGCCGATAGTCTTGTTAGCCGCTTGAGGCGTTACCAACAATAGTGGTGTGTGGTTCCAGTAAGCCGTCTTTACAGCGGTGACGAAGTTGGTGATACCAGGGCCATTTTGCGCAATCATCATGCTCATCTTGCCGGTAGCACGGGTATAACCGTCAGCCATCATGCCGCCGGAACCTTCGTGGGCGCAATCCCAGAAAGAGATACCAGCACGATCAAATAGATCGGAGATTGGCATCATAGCAGAACCGATAATACCGAACGCGTGTTCGATACCGTGCATCTGCAAGGTTTTTACAAAAGCTTCTTCAGTGGTCATTTTCATGTTTGGCACACCTAATTTATTGTTAACAGGATCTGATTAGTAATTAATACAGATTTCTTTTGATAGTGGAGCTAGTGTAAACAAAGGTCGAATATCGCCATAGAGCCACATTTTGAGATTTATTAGGCCAGTGAAATAATAATCTAGGCTCCCCTTGGCAGACTTTGTGGGAACTAGTTAGACTAGGTGTTGTGGTAAGTTTTGAGGGCACCGACAATGTAATTGTGACATGACTTGCTGCAGCTCGAGGCGCAACAACTCGGCACATCGGTCGCTACCGGCCTGCTGCCCGGCAGCTACTCCATACATAAAAGCGCGGCCCGCCAATACAGCGTGAGCACCTTGGGCAAGATAACGGGCGATATCTACACCGGATTCGACACCACTATCGGCCAGCACGGTGACATCACTGCCCACAGCATCCACAATTTTTGCCAATAGCTCAGCTGGAGCCGGTGCCGCATCTAGTTGGCGGCCACCGTGATTAGACACCACAATCCCATCTGCTCCAACATCACGTATCGCCATAGCATCGTCGATGCTTAGCACGCCTTTAACAATAAGATTACCTTGCCAATGCTCACGCAGCCATTGCAACCAAGCCAAGTCCACTACATCACGTAAGCTAGTACGAATGAATTCGGCCGCGTCCTGCATCGCCATGGACTGGCTATTCATATAGGGGACTAAGTTTGCAAACTCGGGCAAACCTGCGCGCAAGGTGGCTAGTCCCCATTGTGGCCTTAGGCATGATTGCCAAACATTAGAGGCCGTAATCTTGGGAGGTACACTCAGGCCACTTTTCAGTGCCTTAATGCGCCTACTTGGAGTTGGCACATCCACCGTAACCACCAGATTATTGCAGCCCACTGCCTGAAGCCGAGCTAACAAATCTAAACAAATTTCTCTATCTGACGGTGGGTATAACTGAAACCAGAAATTATCTTGCGCATGTTGGGCGGCGGTCTCAATACTAATGGTGGCAACGGTGCTCAAAATAAAAGGAATATTGGCTTGCTTAGCCGTTTTCGCATGCATAACCGATGCTTGCGGCCAAATCAGACCGCTCAACCCGATCGGGGCAATCGCCACGGGCATCGCATAGTCCTTACCGAACAAGTGCACCTTAAGTTCTGGTTCAACATAACTACGCATGTAATGAGGCATAAGCGCAACCTCATCTAAGATCTTACGATTACGTGCAATGGCCATATTGGCATTGCAACCTTCTTCAATGTAATCAAAGGCAAATTTGGGTATACGCTTCTGCGCCAATTGTTTAAGGTCGGCAATAGATTGTGCTTGCTCAACGCTGGCCATACCCAATTCTCCTTATGTTTTAATTGCTTGTATCTGAACCGATATTGCGCCGCACAGATTACCATCTCCAGCATTAATTGGGTAAGGCACAAATGCTTTATTTAGCGCTAAAACCACCGTCAATATGTATCACCTGGCCGGTAATATAATCGGAAGCTGCACTAGCTAAAAACACCATAACACCGTCTAAGTCCTGCAGCTGGCCATTGCGACCGATAGCTGTGTGTTGAGCTAAATTCTGCTCTAAGTCAGGCTGCTCGAAGACAGGCTTAGTGAGGGAAGTAGGAAAAAAACCAGGCGCTATGGCATTGCAAGCCACACCCTGCCCAGACCAGGCTTCGGCCATGGCACGGGTTAACTGAGCTATAGCACCTTTGGAGGTGCCATAAGCCATGCCATTGGCGAAGGCACGACT
>Ga0055584_100005489_pt1 | contig 12430 bp, 6 predicted proteins | sample OSDHelmetaG_FD_58716 | JGI IMG/M metagenome (GOLD analysis project Ga0055584, IMG submission 58716) | Pelagic marine sediment microbial communities from the LTER site Helgoland, North Sea, for post-phytoplankton bloom and carbon turnover... | ecosystem: Environmental > Aquatic > Marine >... | reverse complement strand
TGGGTCCAAGGAAAGGTTTGAGAATGTAGACCCAAGAGTGGCACTGCCAGCGCCATCGAAGAGGTAGGCAGAGGTGATTTCAGGGGGAGCGTCAATCGCCGTATTGTTGGCGACCGTGGGGGAAAGCGCAAAATCAAAACCGGAGATCCCCGAAGTATTTTCCCAGGTTTGATTAGGCGAAACGTCCTGGCTTGCATCAAAGTTGAGCTCTGGAGATTGAGTGATTGTTCCGCTAGTTGTGTCTAAAATATCGTTTGCCAAGACACCGGAGTCGCTGTCGACGGAAAGGACCTGGTTTTCATTAGTGGTGAAAAAGTCTGCGCCGGCCACAACCCCAAGGGTGGAAGACCACGTTTCACTTACTTCCGTTAGCCAGCTGGGTGCCTCAGGTTTCGCTCCGATAGTCGTTTCAAGAATCCAGTCACCCCCTAGATCTGCGTGTCCAGTTAAGTCGGTACTCGCCGAGACGTCGGCCGTGGTGATGTCAGCGATTTCATTGATTAACCATTGTCCCTCAGTTCCAGCGGCGACATCGCAGCCGTAGATCAGGATATCACCGTCGTCGTGTAACGCCTGTCCCCAGGTTTCGATTTGAGCGCTATAGGAATCGAAAGTGGTGGCTGAAAGTTGAGTGTTTCCGAGTTGAATAACGCCTGATTCGCCATGAGAGAAGAGGTGGATTGCTGCGAGTTCGGTATAAGATTCAAGGATTTCCGTGAGTTGGACGATTCCATCCGATTCGCTACCAATGTCAATCAATGTTGCATTGATTGATTCATCTAAGAGTTGCTCTTCGAGAAGCTCGCTCAAATTTTCAACCCGGGAATCAATGACGAATAGTTCGTGGTCGCTACCGAAGGGCGGCGGAGGAAGAAAGTCAGCGGATGCAACTTGATCATTGGTCGCGATCGGAGCGGCTTCTGCAAGATCGTGATAGGTAATCGAATCGATCGCCCCATGGTCAATCGGCATTTCGGCGGAAACACCAATTGGGGAGGCACTGTAGAGAATTCGGTCTTCGAGTTGGCACAGATTTCGAAAATTATCCATGCCGGCATCAAAGTCGAGTTGATTACCAACCGCGGTGCCCAGTTTTCTTGGGTCAAAAATTAAAATTGTCTTTTTAATTTTACCGAGCATTAGCTACCAAACGCGAGGTTGACGTTGCCGAGGCGAAATGAGAGTTGGCTGATTAGTCGACTGAGCGACATTAGGTGCCACTGAGTTTTACATCACAGGACGGTTAATCAGGGGAAATCAACCGGTTGAACTGCACTTAATAGTTATCGAGGTCGCTTGTGATTCGATCCAATTAGAAATAGCCTGAGTTTGTTTATTTTGTCTATCTTGAAATACAACCCTCACAACCGTTGTTATCGAATAAGTTTGAGCATGGCGACGAATAGTGCGGTGTGCCGTACGTGATCCCGAGATTGTTTTTGCATGCAGCGCGCATAAAAAAACCCGGCTCAGTCGAACCGGGGTGCGATGTTTTTAAGGGTGGGTTGGCCGATCTAGTTGGGCCAATTCAATCTTGCCAATTCAATTTTGCAAAATTGCTTGGAGCAAGAGTAGATCATTGTTAAGGGCTTCTAAATTCGAGCCCGTGACAAAATCTCTTGGACAACCGAGACCGTCTGTTCTTTTGATTGCAGTTTGGGTAACCCAGGATGCATAGCAGTAATACCCATGTCGGCACAAATACGAGATTGCACGTAATCGACAACGCAAGGCTCGCTCACGGCGTTTAGCCCGTCTTCCGGAACCGGTTCCTTCGAGTGTCCCATCTGCCAGGCATTCTCGGTAAAACTGTCGAATGTCGTCGACAAGGTCACAGGGATCATCGTAGTTTGTGCTATTGCCAATTAACGTAATTACTTCTGTGAAAGTTCCGTAAAAGGTCAGTATGTTAATCGACAGTTCAGCCTCGTAGTAATCATCGGTTGAGGGTGTAAATTCAACTTCGAGATCGTAGCTGCCATTGGTACCGATGGCTACGTTTACTGGATCCGAAACGACTGAGTAAACACCGTCGGGATCATTGTTGATTGAGTAACTGTTAATAATGATATCTTTGATGTCATTGTTGGTAATGGTGATGACGTCGGTTTCGCTGAAGCCAATTTGGACGCCACCAAAATCCAATGTGTCTTCGCTAATATCGTAATCTTGACCGTTGGTTTGGTTTAAATTGAAGCACAGTACCGCGAGCATCATTGCGGTAAGTGATAATAAGGTTTTCATAACATCTCCGAGGTAAATCTTAGGGGTACTGAATATCCTTGCGAACTCAATTTTCGAAGTGAAATTCTCTTCACTTCGAATACAGTTGGAAGCTGTGGAGAGTCACCGAACGGTAACTGGGGAAGGCTTCAGTGTTCTAGGTTAGAAAGGGCATTTTTTAAAGCAAGACCCGTTTGCGTAAACAAATCCAAAAAAAGAACCTGTACTCGGATTAACAGGTAAATGCGGAAGAGTTTAAGTAAGATATTCGGGTCACGAAAACCCTAACTTTGGCGTACCTATTTGTAAGATCTCTAGTCAAATGCTGGGGTTATTGAGCGATAACTCCCAATTCCGCGGCGGAGGCCCAAGGGCCCTGATTTACCTCTGAGAGAATCTTGATTTTGATGAAACGGCCAAGGACTGGCGTTTTGAGATCGGCCGATTGCACCAAGTTAGTCTTCTTGAAGGTGGCATTCAGTTGACTCGACGGAAATGAATCAGGTGTATCACTGATGCTAAACTCGGTGTTGGCAAACGTCCCATTCCATCCACCATCCTGTCGAGCGAGGTATCGAAAACCTACGATAGACATTGGTTTACCAAGGTCAAGTATTAGTTCGTGTGGATGCGATTTCAATTCGTTTGAAAATTGGGTATGCCAGATGGTATTTGATTTTCCATCGAATGCGTAGCTTGCCATCTTATCGTTGGGTCGGTTTTCACTGCTGAATTTTAAGATTTTAATATTTTCCGGTGCAATCAAATTAGGATGCTTAATTCGATTCATCTTTCCAGCTTTTTTGGAAGGTGGAAGCCGTTTCGACGTACCGAACTTTGCTTGGCGATCTCGTTCGTGGCGGACTTTGGTCGTGTAAGTTCCTTCCATCACCGGTTCGTGCGATTGCTGAGCAAATTCTTTCATCTGGTTAATGATTTCAGGGTGCTGTTGAGCCACATCATGTGCCTCGCTTAGGTCCTGGTCCAGATCGTAAAGCTCCCACGGTCTATTTTTCTTGGACTGAATCGCCTTCCAGTTTTTCATTCGAACAGCGGTTTGGGAGCCGAATTCCCAATACAAAAATCGGTGCTGTTCCTGTTCCCGGCCGGCCTGCTGTTGGCCAATCAACTCCGGTAGAATTGAGAGTCCGTCGACGTCCTTTGGTGCCTGAGTCCCGGTCAATTCTGCAAGCGTAGGCAGGATGTCGACTTGGTTAAAAAGAAGATCGCTTGTTTGACCGGGGGTAATTTTTCCGGGCCAGCGCACAATGAATGGAATGCGCAAACCTCCTTCGTAAAGATTTCCTTTTCCACCTCTAAATTCTACGTTATTTACAGGGTTTACATTGGGGCCAAAAAAACCACGTGGGTGTTGTTGGGAGCGAAATCGGTCTTGTCCACCGTTGTCGCCAGTGAAAAATACGATCGTGTTTTGTTCCAGTTCGAGTTCCTTTAACAGATCCAGTACTTGCTGCAGGTTGTGATCGACCATTGAGACCATCGCAGCATAGTTTTTAGTGTCTTGCGAAATTTTTGGATCTTTGATCCAGGCGTCGTTTTCGTATAGTTTCCAAGCCGGATCGTCGGCAGGAATGTCGTACATGCCGTGTGGAGGCGTGATCGGAAGGTAGCAAAAAAATGGTTTCTGGTGATTGGTTTTGATGAATTCGAGTGCTTCATCCATGATGGCGTAATGAGAGTATGTCTTTCCCTGCCGACCGCCAATGTTGCCCTCAAGTTTTACCTCCTCGCTGTTACGAATTAGGTAGGGAGGGAAGAAAGAATGAGCGTGAACCTGGTCGTAATAACCGAAGAAGACATCGAACCCGTGTTTTTCGGGAACTCCCGTTGAATCGCGTCCACCGGCGCCCCATTTACCAAACCCGCCCGTCGCAAAATTCTTCTGCTTCAGCATCGAGGCGATGGTTACCTCGTCAGCTCGGAGCGGAGTGCCGCCACCGTTGGCACGGACTGAGGCGTGTCCCATGTGTTTGCCTGTCATTAACGCCCCCCGCAGCGGAGCACACACCGGTGCGGCGGCGAGTGCCTGAGTGAAACGGATTCCCTCAGCAGCCATCCGGTCAATATTGGGAGTTCGAATATATGGGTTTCCCATGTGCGACAACTCAAAATAAGCAAGTTCGTCGGACATGATGAACACGATATTCGGTGGATCGACATTCGAACGGTCGGATTCAGTTTGGGTGGCCAATGAAACCGAATCTTGAAGCGTTATTAATGTCGTCAACAACAAGAACAGGGGACGTGAGATCATGAAGGGGTCCAATTGTTTCTAAAGATTTAGCTGATTTTTGTAACGAAAACTCGGGGATTTTTTAGCGGCGTCAAGTTCTGTTTTTAATCGGGCAGGGAATGATGGTGATTACGTTCGGCCTGAGTTTTTTGAACAGAATGACTGAGTGAAAGATTGTCGCCTATCTGGGCTGGCTTGAAAAGGAAATTTGGTCAATGAATTGAGACTTTGGTTTTATTCGAGCGATAGGTAATTTGGCTGTTTAGACGCAAGATTTAGAAGGTAGGGAGTCTCGTTGGCTACTTTTTGAGAGGAATCATCTTTAGTACACAAGTTCAACGTTTGAATGGTGACCCCATAAAAATCAAAGGCAGTGTCCGCCTAAACCCTTCAAACTCTCAGCTGGAGTTCAGCTCGTATCGGTTGGGAGGGTTCGGCGGTAGACCTTGTCGGTCATCGAAACATTTTCCCCCAAATAGACTTTTCTTTTAAGGCAAAGATTGTCGATGACCTTGTTATCGGGAATTTACTTTTTGACGGAAGAAGTTTTTTACCGTGTAGATCAATTTGAACGAACGCTCCACATTCGAATTGACCTACGCCAAAGGATGGCAAACTGAAGGACAACGGAAGGTCGTTCCATACCTTTCGGCTGATTATTGATCCTGCACGGGTAGGTCAAGCAGTCGCCTGAACTCCATCAATCAGGTTTATGTCCAATGAATAGAACCGCTCCCCATTATTTGTTATTTACCGAGGCCAAATACGTATCCCAACCATCGCCTGGCGGCCGCTGGCGATTCGTTTTGGAACAGATTGGCACCGCAACCCGATTCGAAGAAGCAGATACCGAATCGGGTATACGGGGGGAGCGGTTACAACTTCTATCGGTGGTTCGAGGCCTCGAAGCGCTTGAGCAAGAATCTCACGTTACGCTGATTACGTCCAGTAAATACGTGGGCCGCGGAATTCGGCGCGGGATATCCCAATGGCGAAAAAACAATTGGCAGTGGGAAAAATTCGGTGCATTGACACTCATCAAGAACCACGACCTCTGGCAGCGAATCGACAGGGCGATGGCAATTCATCAAATTAACTGTCGGATTTGGCAGTTTGATCCTCCTCAGGTTCGGACGCAAGTTGCTAATGAGTTTGATCAGGTAGAGCAGGGAGGTAATAGTGTTACCGTAGATGCGATCGGCGGCAGGCATCGTTCCGCTAATGGACAACCCACGGCGGTGCAAGATGATTCAGGGACAGGGTTGTTGGTGACCGACCGGGTTCACCTTGCTCAAGAGCCGTTGGCGGCGGGAAACCATCTCAAGTTGAATCTCCACGGACGTCGAAAACGTATCCAACAGCGCCCTCAAAAAGAGGCCAACCGAATGGCTGAATTCCTTTCTGATCGGATAAAACCAATTGGACAAGGGCAGGCGTTTGGTTATGCCGCAAGCTGAACGCGTTGTTAAATCTTGATTAATGCCACTGTCTATTTTTTGCCACTGAGGTAAAATTTTTCGAGTGGCGATCGATTTACCTCGGATCGTCAGCATTAAGCTTTCTTGAACCGATGATTCCAGTCAACGGTTTCCAACTCTGGATTGCGTATTAAAATGACTCGAGATACGTTAGCAGTTGCTGGGCGTCCCAATTTCCATTTGTTGGTTTTAGGAAAAGAGAGTCAACCTCACGATCTTCTTGGGCCGCATCAAAAGATTGATTCACGGTCGCAAGAGACTGTACTGGTGAGGGCTTTTTATCCGAAAGCTGATTGCGTTTGGATACTGGACTGTCGAGAACAAGTTTCGAAGAAAATGGAGCGGGTCGACGCTTTAGGAATATTTGAGGCAGAATGTGACGCCGAGACTTTCGGAACGACAGTTGGTAAATATAAATATCGATATCTTCAGGACGGCGTCATTATGACGGAGTATGACCCTTACGCATTTCCGCCGCTATTGAGCGACGAGGATTTGTATCTGTTTAATGAGGGCAACCAGTTTCAAATTTATGAGAAACTCGGTTCACACTTGCGCGAGGTAGAGGGCGTTGCTGGTGTTAATTTTGCCGTTTGGGCGCCTGATGCCCAGGCGATTAGCGTTGTTGGTGATTTCAATGCTTGGGACGGCTGTCGGCACCAAATGAGGAAACGAATACCGAGTGGTGTTTGGGAGTTGTTTATTCCGAATTTGGCTGTGGGTGAAAAATACAAATATCGTGTAGTGGATTGCAACGGCCTCGAATCGGAAAAATCGGACCCGTTTGGTTTTGCCAGTGAATTGCCACCTAGAACCGCATCCGTGGTCGCAAATTTAGATGACTACCAATGGAATGACGGCGACTGGATAGCCCAGCGCGAGTCGACTGACACCCTCGACCGTGCAATTTCAGTTTATGAATTTCATCTTGGTAGTTGGCGCACGGATCCAACAAAGCCCAACGGCTGGATGAATTACCGGGACATTGCTCATCAGATTGTAGAGTACTGCAAACAGCTGAACTTTACTCATATAGAGTTGATGCCAATTTCGGAACATCCTTACACCGGAAGTTGGGGCTACCAGACGGTAGGCTATTTTGCCTGCACGAGCCGTTACGGGACTCCGGAAGACTTCATGTACTTTGTGGATTACTGCCATCAAAATGACCTTGGTGTAATCATAGACTGGGTGCCCGCGCATTTCCCCAAAGACGTCCACGGGTTGGCGCGGTTTGATGGAACGGCTTTGTTTGAGCATGCGGATCCAAGGCAAGGGGAACATCCGGATTGGAATACGTTGATTTTTAATTATGATCGAAATGAAGTCCGAAATTATCTAGTAGCCAATGCTTTGTTTTGGCTCAAAAAATATCATATTGATGGACTTCGTGTGGATGCCGTCGCATCAATGCTCTATCTCGATTACAGTCGCCAGGATGGTGAATGGATACCGAATAAATATGGTGGTCGAGAGAATCTAGGCGCGATCGAATTCATTAAGAAAATGAATGACCAGGTTCACCAAGCGTTTCCTGGAGTCTTAACGATTGCGGAGGAGTCGACGTCGTGGGGCGGAGTTTCTCGTCCAACCTACGCTGGCGGATTAGGGTTCAGCCTCAAATGGAATATGGGGTGGATGAATGATTCGCTTCACTATTTTCATAAAGATCCAATCCACCGAAAATATCATCATGACGAACTTACATTCAGCCTGATGTACGCGTTCACAGAGAATTTCATGCTTCCTTTTTCGCACGATGAAGTTGTGCACGGGAAGGGAGCGTTGATCGACCAAATGCCGGGTGATCACTGGCAGAAATTTGCGAATCTTAGATTGCTCTATTCGTATATGTGGACGCACCCCGGGAAGAAACTTATTTTCATGGGTAATGAAATTGGCCAATGGAACGAGTGGAATTGTGATGGTACTCTGGATTGGAGTTTGTGTGATCACGACGCCCATTCAGGTTTGCAGAAACTAGTTGCTGACTTGAACCAAATCTATCGCCAAGAGAAAGCTTTGCATGAGCAAGATTTTGATTCGAACGGCTTCGAGTGGATTGATGGACTGAATCGTGAAGCAAGTGTGGTTGGATATCTTCGCAGAGCCAGAGACAGCAGTGAGTTTGTTGTCGTATGCAATAATTTTACGCCAGCAGTTCATCGCAATTATCGATTGGGTGTTCCTGAGCGAGGTCGGTATTTGGAAATATTTAACAGTGATTCGTCGTATTATGGCGGATCGAACGTTGGCAATGGAATGGGGCTCTACGCGGAAGGGATTGAGGCTCAGGGACGTCCATATTCGGTCAATCTTTCGGTTCCGCCGCTTGGTTCGATTGTGTTGAAAAAGGTCGGTGAATGACGCTGGATCTCTTGAATGTTGGGTTCGTTTTGATCGTCTCTTTGGGTGTTTTACGGTTGATCGAATGGGGTTATAGGCGAGCCGATCATGGATATCAAAAACCAATTTATTCATCACGACTACGCCAGTGAACCGTCCGCTGAGTCTTACGAGCTTCTGACGCCTGAACTCACGGAAGTTACCGGTACCGCCGATATTGCAGAGGGGTTGTCGAATGCTCGCAGTCAATTTTCAATCCTGGGAATAGAGCGGGTCGTTCTTGTTCACGGGACGATGGTGGGAACCGATGCGCTTGGTTGGTACGGCCACTGGGAACGGGGTCTTCCTTGGTTGAGCAGGAAGATGAAACAGACTTACAAACGACTAGTGGATGCTCTCTCGGGAGATCGTGGCAATTACGATGAAAAGTTCACTCTGGCATTCCAACAGGGAATGACCGCAACCGACCCACGGGACTCGATTTTGGTTGATCGTTTTTCATGGAGTGGTGAAAATCATCATCTTGGACGAGCCGACGCTGCGGTCAGGCTCTGCCATCTGCTTCTGGACAGCCATGAGGCAAATGAGCGACTGATGCTGTGGGGACACAGTCACGCCGGCAATGTGTTTGCAATCGCAACTCAATTGCTTCAGGCTTCCACTGCCGGGAATCAACCGTTGCTTTCGCGTTTCTTTCATGCGGCTTCTTTCTTTCACGCAGCCACCGGTCGAATTGATGTTTCGAGTTGGCTTAGATTGCAAGTAAGACTTGCCGAGTATGCGACGCACCGGGAGGTGTTTTCTCCCGTGGAGATAGTCACGTTCGGCACACCGCTCCGCTATGGCTGGCCAGACTCACAAGTGGGACGGTTGCAGCATTTTGTAAATCATGTCCCATGCGATTCCAGTCAGCTTTTTCGAGGTCAGTGGCCGACAAATTCGAATCAATGGCTCCGCGCGGTAAAAGGTGAAGATGGAGATTTTATTCAATTGGCATTCATTGCAGGGTCAGATTTTCCACCCGCGTATTGGAGCCGAAGTGCTTACCGGGCGAATCGCTGGCTCGGCCGATTGTTCGAACATAAATTTCGAAAAAGAGGTCGAGTTGCAAATCTTAAAAAGGGATTGCGTGTCGCCAAACAGGGGCATGCGACACTTGTTGATTACGCCAGCGTAGATTTGCGAGCTCGTGAGTGTTGCGGGCATTCCGTTTACACTGACGCGCGGTGGCTTACGTTTCACGCTAATCGGATCGCTCAACGTATCCAAGCTGGTCGGTGAGTAGATTGCGGGTGAGTTTCATTGGAGATCAAACTACCCGATCTGAGATCAATGAATTTAGTTGTTAAAGAAATTGATTGCGTTCTGGAAAAGTGCCAGCCCGTCACCGGCCGCAGAGTTCCCTTCGCGGGTCCATCGAGGATGATGCGTCGGATCGATGAACCTCTCTGGGTGTGGCATCAGTCCAAAAATTCGTCCGGTTGTGTCGCAGACTCCAGCGACATTTGCGGTCGATCCATTGGGATTGTGAGGATAAACGACATCGTCGTCGCTTCCATTGGCAAGGCAATAGCTTAGGGCAAGTTGATGATTGCCCTTGAGCTGATTGAGAACCTGTTCGTTGCGTGGAACGAATTTTCCTTCAGCATGAGCGATTGGCAGGTACATCTGGTCAATGTTATTGAGAAAAACGCATTTCTCGTTGTCGGTTTTGAGGTTTACCCAGCAGTCCACAAACCTACCGCTGTCGTTCCAGGTAAGAGTGGCGGGCAAGCCTTGGTCGTCCGAGGGGAGAAGAAAACCAGACTTGATCAGTATTTGAAAGCCGTTGCAGATCCCAAGAATTAACTTCCCTGACGAATGGAATTCCGCAAGCACATCGGCGAGTCGGGATTGCATTTGACTGGCTAGGATTCTGCCGGCTGCGATGTCGTCCCCGTAGCTGAAACCGCCTGGAAGGCACAGGATTTGATAATCTCTGACCATTTCAGGGGCTTCCATTAGTTGATTAATATGGACGAAACTTGAGTTCCCCCCGGCCAAATCAAAAGCGTAACCAGTTTCCTGATCACAGTTAGTACCAGGAGCTCGCAGGATGAGAACGTTCGGTTGAGGCATGGCGAAATCGTAAAGGGTTAAGTGATTGTCGTTTGAAAAAATAGGCAACGTGTCGCGTAACGATCGGCAGGTTATTTCCAGTCGAGCGTTCCCAACCAGGCATTTTTGAGTGTCATCAAGTCGCTTTGAATAACAGTGTTGGAAGCAACTTCGATGGTTAGGTTTGGCTCTGAAATGACCGTCCCAAGTTCTTGAACGTCGATGTCTCCCATGGCAGCTTTGAATGGTTCGACATTTTCTGGTGCGATTTCGACCACAAATCGGGTGTTAGATTCTGCGAATAGCAGGGCCGCCGTGGCGTAGCTAAGCTCGATTTGTGAATCTGGATCGCTTGGTATGATCTCGATCCCGACTTCGTTAGTAGTGATTTTGGCTCCCAGTCCACCGGCGAATGCCATTTCAGCGACGGCCACCGCGAGTCCACCTTCGCTCATGTCATGGCAACTTCGCACCAATCCTTTTTGGATAGCCTTGTGGAGTTGGATGAAAGTCTGCTTTGCCCGCTCCGGAACAACCGTCGGAACTTTACCGCCGGAAAGATGGTTGACGAGGTTCCAATGAGAACCGCCGAGATGATCTCCCGTGACGCCGATTTGGAACAGAACGTTACCTGCCTCCTTTAGATCCATCGTGACACAATTTGCGACATCAGGCACTTGTCCCATGGCGCTGATCAACAGGGTTGAAGGGATGGAGATTGTTTGTCGACTGCCTGCTTCATCGGTGTAGCTAAATTCGTTGTGAAGGCTGTCTTTTCCGCTGATAAACGGCGTTTGCAGAACAACAGAAAGATCTTGACAGGCGATCGCGGCACGGACGAGGGAGCCGAGGGTTTCTGGGCGATCGGTGTAGCCCCAGCAAAAGTTGTCGAGGATCGCGATCCGCGTTGGGTCGGCACCTACCGAGACACAATTTCGGATCGCTTCGTCGATCGCACTGGTGGCCATGTGGTAAGTGTCCAGATCGCCGTAGAGCGGATTCATTCCACAGGAAACAGCCAATCCACGCCTTGATTCGAGCACGGGTCGTACAACCGCCGCGTCTCCCGGCCCATCATTTTGAATTCCAACGAGTGGCTTGATGACGCTTCCGCCCTGAACTTCGTGGTCGTACTGTCGGATGATCCAGTGCTTGCTTGCCACGTTAGGAGACGCAAGGATCTTGCAAAGATCGGTTGTCCATTGGGCGGTCGTTTTAAATTCGAACGAAGGGATATCGCTGGCTGGCACTGGTTGATAAGTCGCTTCCCGAATGATGGGAGGTCGGCCATCGTGCAGCATGCTCATGGAAACATCGCCAACGGTTTCGTCACCAAATTTGAGCACTAATTGACCGGTTGGCTTGAATTGCCCGATCACCGTAGCCTCCACTGATTCCGACGCGCAAAGTGATTCAAACTGTTCCCAATTGGATTCGGGGATCGCAAATACCATCCGCTCCTGAGCTTCGGAAATCCAAATTTCGGTGTAGGACAATCCGTCGTACTTGAGTGGCACTCGATCTAGCCAGACTTCTGCACCTATTTCCTCTCCCATCTCTCCCACGGCACTGGAATAACCTCCTGCTCCACAATCGGTAACGGAGGAATAGAGTTCCCGGTCTCGTGCGATCAGGAGCACGTCCATTAGCATTTTTTCGGTGATGGCATTGCCAATTTGAACCGCTCCACCAGACGTGATGTCGCTAGATTCAGTCAATTCAGCGGAGCTAAAGGTCGCCCCGTGGATGCCGTCCCTGCCAGTTTTGCCACCAATCGAAACAATCAAATCATTTGGTTGAACCTCTTTGAAAGATTTTTCTTTTGGTATGAGACCAACGTTGCCACAAAACACCAGTGGATTGCCGACGTAACGCTCATCAAAAAACACAGCTCCATTGACGGTCGGGATTCCCATTCGGTTGCCATAATCGCGGACGCCCGAGACGACGCCTTTCATGATTCGGCGGGGATGCATGACACCGGGAGGAAGCTCTTCAAAAGGTGTATCCGGAGAGGCAAAACAAAATACAT
>Ga0055584_100005488_pt1 | contig 12432 bp, 7 predicted proteins | sample OSDHelmetaG_FD_58716 | JGI IMG/M metagenome (GOLD analysis project Ga0055584, IMG submission 58716) | Pelagic marine sediment microbial communities from the LTER site Helgoland, North Sea, for post-phytoplankton bloom and carbon turnover... | ecosystem: Environmental > Aquatic > Marine >... | reverse complement strand
TCCTTCAGGGTTTTTTGCATTCCGATTATTCCGGCACCGTCGAATTGTCCCTCACCCGGTCGGGAAAAATTCAATTGACGGGGAACCCGAATGAGCAAGCACGGAAAATTGCTCGCCAGACACAAAAGCAGGTCATGCGCTCTCGGCGCGGTTTTGGCGGCATGCCTGTGCCCGGACAGATGCTGGTGCCGCCGCCCGGTGCCAGTCGCCATCTCGGCGCGAGCCTGCCCATGCGCGCCTCACCATCTGGCCATGAGACTGACACACTGGGTCGTCCCGCTGGACTTTCCCGTGTTCATGCAGTGGATGCGAGCGTATTGCCGTCAATTCCCGCGAGCACGATCACCTATTCGGCGATGGCAAATGCGGCGCGCATTGTTGATCAGGCGGCCCGTCTATCGGACAGCGCGATATGAAAAATTGCGCCCTCACCGGAGCCAATGGATATCTCGGCAGCGCTATAGCGGACTCTCTAAGGTCGAGCGGTTGGACAACTACCGCTTTGGTCCGCGCGCCTGAAAAGTATGATGGGGCTGCACATCGCTTTGTCTTGGGCGAAGCGATCGATCCAAAGGCGCTGTCTGATATCGATGTTCTGATCCATTGCGCTTGGGATTTTTCACCTGGTGGGCGCGACGATTATTTTCAGGTTAATGTCGATGGTACGCGGATGCTGTTCGATGCCGCGCAAGAGACGGGTGTTGAAAAAATAATTTTTATCTCGTCGATGAGCGCCCATCCCGGCTGTCGTTCGAATTATGGACAGGCAAAGCTCACAATCGAAGAGGTGACGCTCAATCTAGGGGGCGCTGTGATACGGCCGGGCCTCGTATGGGGTGGCTCCGGATCAGGGCTGCATGGGGCAATAGAGACTGCGACCCGACGGCTGTCTGTGGTTCCGGTCTTGGCGGGGGATCTACACAGTCTTTATATGTGCCATGTTGAAGACCTCGCGAATTTTTTGCAGGACCTCGTGGGACAACAGGATTTTGCAGCGGCTCTATATGTTGCGGCCGAGAAATCCCCATGGTCAATGCGCGACCTTGCTGCCCGAATTGCCGTGGCATCTGGCAGGAAACGACTGTTTCTGCCGATTCACTGGCGACTGATCTGGGGCGCGCTTCGCAGCCTGGAGGCTATCGGGTTAAAGCTGCCATTTCGAAGCGATAGTGTTCTGGGCCTGACAAAAGGCGGGGTGCTTCCAGACGTTGAGACCTATTGTGATGGCTTTCGCCCCTATGACCCGTCAAACCCGTTGTCGAAATGACCAGTCGTACAAAAGTCGAAAGCTGGAAAGAAGCCCTGACGGTTTATTGGGATCGGCGTCAGCTTGTCATTTTTCTGATGGGTTTTTCGAGTGGCTTGCCGCTTTTGCTCGGTTTTTCGACTCTGTCATGGTGGCTGTCCGGTGAAAATCTGCCCAAAACCGTTATTACCGGCCTGCTGGTTGTTGCGACTCCCTATTCTTTCAAGTTTCTCTGGGCACCTGTTCTCGATCAGGTTCGTCTGCCATTCCTCACTAAATGGTTGGGGCAACGACGAGGCTGGTTGTTGGTTATTCAGATCTTATTGATGGCCTCCATCGTTGCGTTGGGAGCGAGCGATCCCAAACAGGGCCTCGCCTATATGGCGGCAACCGCTTTCACGGTCGCGTTTTTTTCCGCCAGCCAGGATATTGTTGTCGATGCCTACCGGATCGAAATTCTTAAAGAGTTTGAGCAGGGAGCTGGTGCGGCGGCCACCCAAGCGGGATACCGGGTTGGCTTGCTGGTCGCGGGAGCGGCGCCGTTAGCGCTTTCTGACTTTATTTCCTGGTTCTGGGTCTATTCTCTGATGGCTCTTCTTGTCCTGATCGGGATCGGTGCAACCTTACTGGCTACTGAACCGTCCAATGCCAACGTTGAGACGAAAATTGCCGGTGCGCCGAAGATTAGTTTTTTGATCCAAATTCGGGAAAGCGTCATCGCCCCCTTTACGGATTTTTGTTCCCGGCGGGGTTGGGTTTGGGTCCTCGTCTTTGTCCTTCTGTATAAATATGGCGATGCCATAGCGGGCGCGCTTTTTAATCCATTCTTCCGTGAACTAGGATTCTCGGGCACCCAGGTTGCCCTGATCGTCAAGACTTACGGTGTTCCGATAACGATGGCCGGCGTCCTTGTTGGCGGGCTGGTTGTTGCGCGCATCGGTATATTCGCAGCGTTGCTGCTCGGCGGCATCCTCCAGGCTGTGACGAATCTGTTATTTGTCTGGCTTGCTGCTGATCCGACAATGGCGACGGAAACCGGCCTGTTTATGGCGATCGCTGCAGATAATTTTACAGGTGGGCTGGGGTCAACGGCTTTTGTCGCCTTTCTGTCGGCGCTGTGTAATTTACGTTTTACGGCGACGCAATTTGCTTTGTTCACATCCTTGATGGCTTTGGGAAGGACCTATATGGCCGTGCCGTCTGGTTGGCTGGTAGATGAGATTGGCTGGATCAACTTTTTCATTGCGTCGGCGGCGCTGGCTATTCCCGCCTTGCTTCTCTTGCTGGTCGTTCGACGTTATGCCGCTGATATCTTCCCGGCACGGAGTTAATCGGCGACGATTTTATTTACCGCTTCAATCACCGCCTCAAGCGGGATGGCTGTCATATCGTCTGCGCCAAAACGCTGCGCTTCAATGACCTTGAGTGTCGACGCCGCTGGTGCGAACTTGGCGGCCGGGGTGGGACCAAAGAGCGAGACGAGTGGTATGTCGGCAGCGGCCAAAATATGGCCAACACCCGCATCATTGGCGACAGCGGCTGAGAACCGACGCCCAACGGCAATTGAGTAGCTCACCGACGGTTGAGGTCGGCCATTTTCTCCGACAGTCGGAAACAGGGCGCCGGGAACGGAAGTAATTAACGTTGGTGTCCACTCCGCTTCCCCTGGGCCAAGAATAAAGACCGGTACGCGCTCTTTCTCAATTTGGTGCTGCGCCAGAGCGATAAAGCGATCCAGCGGCCAGCATTTTTGTCGCCCACCGGCACCCGGGGCGATCCCGACATAGACCGGCCCTTCGGGCAGGGCCTCAACGGCGGCGGCAATTTCCTCTTCCGGTAGCGAGAGGGGAACCCCCGCCGTGTCTGGCTTTCCTCCCGCCAGGGACAGCAAATCCATCATCTGCTGTACCATCGCGGCTGGCCGTTGGTAGCCGGAATCTGGCTTGCGATCTGACAGCAGGAACTTTGCTGCACCGGAAATAAACAGCTGATGGCGAATCCGGCGGACTACGTAACTTGCCGCGACGCCGCGTTGGGTATCGATGATAAGATTGAAATGGCGGCCATCGATTGGCCGCCGCCATAGAAATTGCTTGGCGTTGTCAAAGCCTGCCTCTTCAATGACTTCATCGATTAAACCAGTGACGAGCGTTTTTAGCTCTTTGGCGAAAGCGCTTTTATGTTTCCCGGCGCACCATGCGATATGGGCGTCGGGAAAGCTTGCCCGCAATGCCCTGACAAAAGGCAGCTTCATCAACGCATCCCCGATTAGATCACCGCCAACATAGACGAGTACTGATTTAATTTCAGGATTTGCGGCTGGTTTATCCATCGGGCTCTTTGCGGTGACCGGCTGCGTTCGGCCCGTCATAAAAAAATCTGGTGTGTTTCACAAAACTGTCACTTACAGGAGGTAGCATATCGGGCTTGAGGTTAAAATGGCCTGGCGTTAAATCCCGGCCCGCACCGATGGAAGTATTTATGGGAATGATAGAGAAATTACAGATAGTTGAAGGCGATATTACCCAGATGGATGTTGACGCTATTGTTAACGCTGCCAACGAAACCTTGCTCGGCGGTGGTGGGGTCGACGGCGCCATTCACTGGGCGGCAGGACAAAAATTACTGGAAGAATGCCGGACCCTTGGCGGCTGCGCGATCGGCAACGCCAAAATGACCGCAGGTTATGAGCTCAAGGCGCGTTATGTAAATCATACCCCGGGGCCGGTATGGAGAGATGGGACGGTCAATGAAGAGCCGCTGCTCGCCAGCTGTTACCGCCGCTGTCTCGAAATCGCCGAGGAGCACCAGCTAAAGACGATTGCGTTTCCGGCAATCGGCACTGGAGTCTACAGGTTCCCGAAAAAGCGAGCCGCGGAGATCGCTGTTACAACAGTGACCGATAGTCTGCGCAAGCTTCCCGGCATAGAAACGGTCACCTTCGTTTGCTTTAACGAAGAATCTGCCAATGCCCACCGGGCGGCGCTCGACGCTATTTGCGCCGAGCCTTCTTCCCTTTAGGGGCCTGCGCCTGATGGGCTGCCAACACAGCATCCGTCACGATATCTGACACTGTTGCATCAAGCCGTGCGATCTGCGCCGGTTTGCTCAACCCGACGAGCAGCGGTCCAATAACGGTGCCACCGCCAAGTTTCTGCAGCAGACGGGACGAAATTGCGGCTGAGAATAATCCCGGCATGACGAGGATATTGGCCGGACCATTAAGACGGCTGAAGGGATAGAGTTCTTTCATGTCCGGATCGAGTGCGACGCTGACGGTCATTTCACCTTCATAGGCAAAATCTCGTTTTTCCGAATCAAGAATCTCGACCGCGCGCTTGATTTCGCCAGTGATGTCGCTGGACCGGCCGCCAAAGCTGGTATGAGATAATAGCGCGACCCGAGGTTCATGGCCAAGCTCCCGTGCTTTGGCAGCAGACTGGATAGCGAAGCCTGCCAGCTGTTCTGCTGTCGGTCGTTCGTGAACCAGCGTATCGGCAATGAAAACAGTTCTGTCGCGGGCCGAGACCACGGTCAAACCGAACAATTGCTGGTCTTTTTCTATGTCGATGGCCTTGGCTAAATCATTCCAGCAGCTTGGCGAATTTCGGGTGAGCCCGGTGACCATGGCATCTGCGTCACCGCAGGCGACCATGCAGGCGGCAAATATATTGCGGTCCCTGTTCACCATGCGCTGGCAGTCACGATAAAGCACACCGCTCCGCGCCAATCTTTTGTATAGATAATCGGTATAATGCTTGTTCCGTTTGGAAAGCCGGGCGTTATGGGCCTCTATAGCTTCGCTGCCTTCGAAGCCGAGGGCAGACATTTTTTCCGCGACGACATCATCACGTCCGATCAGAACCGGTGTGCCATATCCGGAATTGCGGAATACCTGCGCGGCCCGGATGACTTTTTCCTCTTCGCCTTCAGCAAAGACGACCCGTTTGGGCTGCTTTTTGACCTGCTCAAATATTTCATTGAGGCTGCCCACGGTTGGATCGAGCCGCGCTTCCAGCGAAGCCCGATAGGTATCCATATTGGTGATGTTTTTGCGTGCGACACCGGTTTTGATCGCGGCGGCGGCAACGGCCGGGGGCACCGCAGCAATCAGACGCGGATCGAACGGCGTTGGAATCAAATAATCGGGTCCGAACTGCAAACGCTGGCCGGAATAGGCCCCGCTCACTTCGTCAGGAACGTCTTCGCGGGCCAGAGCTGCCAGGGCCTCGGCGGCGGCGACCTTCATTTCATCATTGATACGCCGTGCCCGTACATCGAGGGCCCCGCGAAAGATATAGGGAAAGCCAAGAACATTATTAATCTGGTTGGGGTAATCGGATCGGCCTGTAGCGACAATGGCGTCTTTGCGAACAGCGCGGACGTCTTCCGGGGTAATTTCCGGATCGGGGTTGGCGAGGGCAAAAATGATGGGCTGTTTGCCCATTGATTTAACCATTTTCTTTGTGACGGCCCCGGCGACGGAGACACCAAAAAACACATCCGTTCCTTTCATGGCGTCTTCAAGGGTGCGGGCATCTGTGTCGATAGCGTGTGCCGATTTCCATTGGTTCATGCCAGCTTCGCGACCGCGATAAACGACACCACGGGAATCGCACAAGGTGATGTTCTTTTTGGTAAAGCCCATCGCGACGAATAGTTCGAGGCAGGCGATGGCGGCGGCACCGGCTCCATTGACCACCATTTTTGTCTTCTTAAGATTGCGGCCCGTGAGGTCGAGCGCATTAATCAGCCCGGCGGTGGCAATGACCGCTGTACCATGCTGATCGTCATGGAAAACCGGAATATCCATGATTTCTTTGAGCCGCTGCTCAATTATGAAACATTCCGGGGCCTTGATGTCTTCAAGGTTGATGCCACCGAATCCTGGTCCGAGAAAGCGGACACAGTTGACGAATTCATCGACGTCGCGTGTGTCTACTTCGATGTCAACGGCGTCAACATCGGCAAAGGTTTTGAAAAGGACACACTTGCCTTCCATCACTGGCTTGGCGCCCATGGCCCCGAGATCACCGAGGCCCAGTACCGCTGTGCCGTTGGAAATCACCGCAATCATATTGCCTTTATTGGTGTAGTCGTAGGCGACGTCTTCGTCTTCTGCGATCTTCAAGCACGGTGCCGCGACACCCGGTGAATAGGCGAGCGATAAATCCCGCTGGGTCCTGATTGTTTTCAGCGGTGCAATGGAGAGTTTTCCGGGCGGCGGCCCGGCATGCAGTGCCAGCGCTTCGCGTTCAAGATTGCTGATCCGGTTCTGGCCAGTGCCCTTGTCGGTTTTAGATTTCGTCGTTGTTTTCTTTGCAGCCGACTTATGGATCGGTGCCTTCTTTGCCTTACGGGCCATGGACTCCCCCTACCCCTAACTTTTCCGGAGCATAACTTGATGGTTTTCAATGATTTAGGCAAGCAACGATTATGTTATGTCGGTATTTACGAAAAGCCCGATTAGCAAGGTTTGTCTGAATTCGGGCGAATGATAGACTGCCGCTATGGCAGATGGTGGACAAGCGGCAGACGTAAAAAGGGAGTCTAAGAAGGCGTCGGCGAGTGCTGCCGTGACACCGATGATGACCCAATATCTTGATATTAAAAACAGCCACCCTGATTCTCTGTTGTTCTATCGGATGGGTGATTTTTACGAGCTGTTTTTCGATGATGCGGTCCAGGCGTCGGCCGCCCTCGACATTACGCTGACGCATCGCGGCAAACATGAGGGCAAAGACATCCCAATGTGTGGTGTCCCGGTCCACGCTGCAGATACTTACCTTGCACGATTGATCAAAAAGGGCTTCCGGGTCGCCGTTTGTGAGCAGACGGAAAGCCCGATAGAAGCCAAGAAACGCGGATCAAAGTCTGTTGTTGCGCGTGACGTCGTCCGTGTCGTGACGCCAGGGACGATTACCGAAGAAACGTTGCTTGATGCGACGCAGAACAATTATCTGGCAGCGCTGGCGGAAGCACAGGGAGCGCTTGCCTTATCGTGGCTCGATATCTCAACTGGCGCTTTTGTTGTGCAGCCGGTTGATACCGGGTCACTCGCCGCTGGGCTTGCCAGGATAGAACCGGGCGAATTGCTGGTTCCGGACCGGCTGCTGCAATCCGAAGATTTATTCGAATTGTTTCAGGACTGGAAAGACGCGTTGGTACCGATGCCGTCGAGCAAATTCGATAGCGAAGCCGGGCGGAAGAGACTCGAAACAATTTATGGCGTCGCCTCGCTTGAGGCGTTTGGTGATTTTTCGCGGCCCGAAGTGGCGGCCTGCGGCGCCTTGATCTCTTATGTTGAGCTGACCCAAAAGGGTCGATTGCCGCACCTAGATCAGCCACGGCAGGTCGCCAATGGTGCTGTTCTCGAAATTGACATGGCGACGCGGCGTAACCTTGAGATGACCCGAACATTGTCGGGGGATCGAGCCGGATCATTCTTGTCAGAAATTGATCGAACGGTAACCGGCGCCGGGGGTCGATTGTTCAGCGCGTGGCTCTCGGCACCCCTGACAGACGTCGAGGCAATCAACGCCCGCCTCGATGCGGTGCAGCTATTCAGCGAGGACGCCGCACTCCGTGAACGGGTAAGGGAGCTGCTGTCTGCCAGCGCTGATATTGAACGGGCGCTTTCCAGAATTTCGCTGGGGCGCGGCGGCCCACGGGATATGGCCACCATTCGCGATGGGCTGAAAGTGGCGGCACAGCTGCAGCGATTGTTGCAGGATCGCAGTCCGTCAGAGTCTACGGACGAAATAATTGAGGCCGCTAAACAGCTCGGGGAGCACTCGACGCTTATCGAGCGTCTGGAGCGGGCGCTTGCGGCCGACTTACCGTTATTGACCCGTGATGGCGGATTCATTGCGCAGGGATATGCGCCCGAACTCGATGAATTTCTTACGTTGCGCGATGAAAGCCGCCAGCTTATCGCAGGGCTGCAGGCGCAATATTGTGACATGACGGGCGTGCCGTCTCTGAAGATCCGCCACAACAATGTCCTCGGATATTATATTGAAGTCACGCCGTCCCATGCGGACAAGGTGCCGCTTGGCGATGACTCGCCTTTCATCCATCGTCAGACACTTGTGAGCGCGATGCGCTTTAGCACCGTTGAGCTTGGCGAGCTCGCCGGTCGCATCAGTCGGGCGGCGGACCAGGCGTTGGCGCTTGAGCAGGAGCTGTTTCAGGATTTGGTCTCGGAGGTAACGGGCCGAGACAAGGAGATCGCGTCGGCAGCACGCGCGCAGGCCTGTCTGGATGTCTTTGCGTCTTTTGCTGATCTCGCGGTCGAGGAACGCTATGCCCGTCCGGTTATAGATGCGACGACGACATTCGACATAACCGCCGGGCGGCATCCCGTTGTCGAAAAGGCGTTAAGTGATACCAGCGCGACCGGGTTTGTACCAAACGATTGCGACCTTGCTGCGGAAAATCGATTGTGGTTGCTGACGGGCCCAAATATGGCGGGCAAAAGCACCTTTCTAAGACAGAATGCGCTGATCGTTATTTTAGCGCAGATGGGGTCTTTTGTTCCCGCGGAAGCGGCACATATCGGCGTCGTTGATCGGGTGTTTAGCCGTGTGGGTGCGGCTGACGATCTTGCCCGAGGTCGGTCGACCTTTATGGTTGAGATGGTGGAAACTGCGACCATTCTTAATCAGGCGAGTGACCGTTCCCTGATTATTCTTGACGAGATCGGGCGCGGCACGGCGACCTTCGACGGGCTATCGATTGCCTGGGCGGCCCTGGAGCATATCCATGAGGTCAATAACTGCCGGGCGCTGTTTGCAACGCATTATCATGAGCTGACGGCTTTGGCCTCGCGGCTGTCCGCTTTGCGGTGCCACACGATGATGGTCAAGGAATGGCAGGATGACATTGTCTTTCTGCATCAGGTGGGTCCTGGCTCCGCTGATCGATCCTATGGCATCCATGTTGGAAAGCTTGCAGGGCTGCCGGCATGCGTTATTGATCGCGCCGAAGAAGTTCTGGCGGCGCTGCAGTCGGGCGAACAGGCCGGAGCGACGGCACGGCTGGCAGATGATCTGCCGCTATTTCAGGCGGCACGTCCCCTGTCGGGATCGCCAAAAGAACCCGACCGGCTCGCTGAAATACTCGCGGAAACCAATCCGGATGCGATGACGCCGCGTGAGGCGCTGGAACTTTTGTACCAGCTCAAATCCATGTCGTCTGAATGGGATTAATTTGTACCGCAGCGTGACTATCCGTTCGATTGCGTGGACTGACTGTGGTAGGGATAACGAAACCACATAACGTGATGTGACCGTCAATCATGGCGACTATTCTGAAACGACGCGAGATTATCGATATTAGATCGATGCGGAGGACTCTGGCAGAGCAGCTTGAGGAAGAAGCGCCGTCACATGTCGTCCGCAAGCTTTTGCTCGAAATCATTCGCGATGCCCTGAAAGATGGCAGGGAAGAAATCAAGCGTCGTTTTGAGAATGATAACCGGCTTGGCGAAGCGACCGTAAGGGCGAATGCGTTTCTCATTGATCAGATTCTGCACTTCGCTTTTGAGGTTACGACCACGCATGTCTATCCGACGGCCGAGGCGACAGAATCAGAACGCATTTGTATCGCTGCTGTTGGTGGTTATGGGCGCGGTGAAATGGCGCCGTTTTCCGACATCGATTTATTATTTTTGCTTCCTTATCGTCTCACGCCGCGGGTCGAACAAATCGTCGAATCCGTGCTCTATCTACTGTGGGATCTCGGTTTAAAGGTTGGCCATTCGACGCGCACGATTGATGACTGTATCCGGCTCTCGCATAGCGACATAACCATTCGGACGTCGATTCTTGAAGCAAGGTTTGTCGATGGTAACAAGCAGCTCTTTAATCAGCTGCGTCGCCAGTTCCGAAAAGAAGTTGTGCAAGATACCGCCCTCGCTTTTGTAGAGGCCAAGCTGGATGAGCGTGATGCGCGTCATCGTCGAATGGGTGATTCACGCTATGTGCTGGAGCCCAATATTAAAGACGGCAAAGGTGGGTTGCGGGACCTGCAGACGCTTTTCTGGATTGCCAAATATTTATATCAGGTCGATGCGGTCGAGGATCTTGTCGCTGAAGGGGTGTTGACGGCACGGGAAGCGAAACGCTTTGCGCGAGCGGAAGTTTTCCTGTGGACGGTACGGTGCCATCTTCACTATCTGACGGGCCGTGCTGAAGATCGCCTGACATTTGATTTGCAGACCGAAATCGGGGAGCGGCTCGGATATAAAGACCATGCCGGAACGCGTGGTATCGAGCGTTTTATGAAACACTATTATTTGACCGCTAAAGAGGTCGGTGACCTGACGCGTATCTTCTGCGCGGCGCTGGAGTCGGAGGAGCGCCGTAGCCTGCCACTATCCTTTGTGAACTGGGACTGGATACGGCGCGATGTAGCAGGATTTCCGATTGAAGCGGGCCGGCTATCGGTGTCCGCGGGCAAAGAATTTGCTGAAAACCCGACGCGCATGTTGCAGCTGTTTCATGCCGCGCAGCAGCGAGACATCGATATTCATCCAAAGGCATTGCGCCTGGTAACCCGACATCTTCGTCTGGTCGATACAATCCGTGACGATCCCGAGGCCAACCGGCTATTTCTGGAAATGCTGATCTCACCCAAAGGCGCGGAGGTTACATTGCGTCGCCTGAATGAGGCGAGTGTGTTTGGTCGCTTTGTGCCTGATTTTGGGCGCGTCGTGGCGCAGATGCAGCACGATATGTACCACGTATATACGGTCGATGAGCACACGATTTTTGCCATTGGAATTTTGCATGGTATCGAGCAGGGCACCTATCGCGATGACATGCCGGTTGCCAGCGATGTTATCCATAAAATCAGTTCGCGGCGGGCGTTATTTGTCGCCGTGTTTTTGCATGATATTGCCAAAGGCCGTGGCGGCGACCACTCAGTTCTCGGGGCAGAGATTGCGGAAACACTCTGCCCTCGCCTGGGCCTGTCGGCAGAGGAAACCGAAACGGTTGCCTGGCTCGTAAAGCAACATCTTTTAATGAGCCGCATCGCTTTTCATCGAGACCTGACTGATCCAAAGAGTATTCGTGATTTTGCGGACACCATTCAATCACTCGAACGCCTTCGTTTGCTCCTCCTTCTAACGGTTGCCGATATTCGGGCGGTGGGCCCCAGCGTCTGGAATAACTGGAAGGCATCGCTGTTGCGCGAGCTTTATTTTGCAACTGAAGCGCAGCTGTCCGGTGGCCATGACGCCACAGGTCGTGGTGCGCGCATCGAAGGTGCAAAAGCTGCGGTACGTGACGGACTGTCTGGCTGGAGCGAAGACGAGAAGGAGAACTTTATCGGGCTCGGCTATCCGTCATACTGGCTGTCGATTGATACAGAAGTGCATCTGCGGCATGCGGAGATTATTCGGCAGGCGCAGGAGGCAAACGAGGATCTCGCGCTTGATGTCCGGATTGACGAAAATCATGATGTTACCGAAATAACAATTTTTACGGCAGATCACCCGGGCTTGTTTTCACGGATTGCCGGTGCGATGGCGGTGTCCGGTGCGAATATCGTTGATGCAAAAATATTCACAACGACGACCGGTATGGCCCTCGACATATTTTCTATTCAGGATTCGATGGGCAAAGCCTTTGATGAAAAGCCAGCCCTTGAACGCCTTGAAGAGCGCATCAGGAAAACTCTCGCGGGCGAGTTTAATGTTGCGCGGGAGCTTGATAAGACCCCGCTCCATGCAACACGGACAGACGTGTTTACGGTGCCGCCCCGGGTTCTCATTAATAACTCGGCGAGCCAAACCCATTCACTGGTCGAAATTAATGCCCGGGACAGAGCGGGTCTGCTGCATAAGGTAACGCGGACTCTGACCCAACTCGGACTGCAAATTTCGAGCGCACTGATCACGACCTATGGCGAACGCGCCGTAGACGTATTTTATGTAAAAGACACCTTTGGGATGCAGGTCACGCACGAAGGGAAGCTGGACCAAATTCGGAAGACGGTTCTTGAGGTCATTACAGAATATGATGACATCGCAGAAGATGTTCAACCCATTGAAATTGCCTCTTAGGGACGGGCCCAGATGCTGCGACGTTGCCTTTCTCTAGCTCTAAAATTCCTCTAAGGGTCGCGTCTATGGTGCTCTTGCGATCTATTGTTACCGTTGGCGGCTTTACAATGTTGAG
>Ga0055584_100005487_pt1 | contig 12432 bp, 12 predicted proteins | sample OSDHelmetaG_FD_58716 | JGI IMG/M metagenome (GOLD analysis project Ga0055584, IMG submission 58716) | Pelagic marine sediment microbial communities from the LTER site Helgoland, North Sea, for post-phytoplankton bloom and carbon turnover... | ecosystem: Environmental > Aquatic > Marine >... | reverse complement strand
TTTCATAGCCTCAATAATGGGAATAGATTTGTCCACTTCATTCTTGTGAACATAAAGTTCTTGATAGCCTTGTATGGACGACATAAAACCAGCTAAACGCCCAGATTCTGATTCGTCTTTTATAATGGCGTTAATACCAACCTCTTCTAATCGCTCTTTGACTAAACCAACGATTATGAAGTTGCCTTCAAATACTTTTATATAATTATTGTCCATACGTTGTTGATTTTTAATTTAATACATACAAAATGTACGAAAAAAAATTGAAAGTACTCGTTAAAAAAACATTTATTTGTTTTTGTAATGGAGAAAATGTTTTTTATAAGTTAAATCAATAGAGTAATAGGAATTAAGGATGATTTTATAGAATATGATGACTGATTAATGTTTATCTTTATAAGGTATAAATAGTTAAAAATCAGTAAAATGAAAAATCGACAATCAACGGAAGGGAAGTGCCCGTTTATGCACGGCAGTAATACTGCTTCAGACAAATCTTTGATGGAATGGTGGCCAAATGCATTGAATCTAGATATTTTACATCAACACGATACAAAGACAAACCCTTTAGGGGAGTCGTTTAATTATCGAGAAGAATTAAAAAAACTTGATATTGAGTCTCTTAAAAAAGATCTATATAAATTAATGACTAATAGTCAAGATTGGTGGCCGGCAGATTGGGGACATTACGGCGGGTTAATGATTAGAATGGCTTGGCATTCTGCGGGAACATATAGAATTGCCGATGGAAGAGGTGGAGGTGGAACTGGAAATCAGCGTTTTGCTCCTCTTAATTCTTGGCCGGACAATGTGAGCTTGGATAAAGCTAGGCGCTTGTTGTGGCCTATAAAGAAAAAATATGGAAATAAAATAAGTTGGGCAGACTTGATAATTCTTGCAGGTAATATTGCTTACGAAAGTATGGGGTTAAAGACTTATGGTTTTGCTTTTGGTAGAGAAGATATTTGGCATCCAGAACGCGATGTGTATTGGGGGGCAGAAAAAGAATGGTTGGCGCCAAGTGACGAACGCTATAAGAGTGTAGATAATCCAAATACTATGGAGAATCCCTTGGCTGCAGTACAAATGGGATTGATTTATGTTAATCCAGAAGGGGTTAATGGAAAACCAGATCCTATGAAGACAGCAGCGCATGTTAGAGAAACTTTTAAACGAATGGCAATGAATGATGAAGAAACAGTAGCCTTGATCGCAGGAGGACATACTGTGGGTAAAATGCATGGAAATGGAGATGCAAGTATTTTAGGACCAGAGCCTGAAGCAGCTGCTGTTGAAAGTCAAGGACTAGGTTGGTTCAATCCTACTCGTAAAGGCAAAGGTGCTGATACAGTAACTAGTGGATTAGAAGGAGCTTGGACAACACATCCTACAAAATGGGATAATGGTTTTTTTGAAATGCTTTTCAATCACCAATGGGAGTCACGTAAAAGTCCTGCTGGGGCTTGGCAATGGGAACCTGTAAGTATAAAAGAAGAGAATAAGCCTGTAGATGTAGAAAATTCTTCTATTCGTCATAATCCAGCAATGACTGATGCTGATATAGCATTGAAAACAGATCCTCACTATAAAGAAATATCTTTAAAATTTAAAGATGATTTTAAAGCATTTTCAGATGCATTTGCACGTGCTTGGTTTAAATTAACACATCGCGATATGGGACCTAAATCACGTTATTTTGGTCCTGATGTACCTCAGGAAGATTTGATTTGGCAAGACCCAATACCTGTTGGGAAAACAGATTACGATATTGATGCTGTAAAAACAAAAATTGATAGTTCTAAACTTACTATTTCAGAATTGGTTTGTACGGCATGGGATAGTGCAAGAACGTATAGAGGGTCAGACTTTAGAGGAGGAGCCAATGGCGCTCGCATTAGATTGACTCCTCAAAAAGATTGGGAAGGAAATGAGCCTGAAAGATTAGAAAAAGTGTTGTCTATACTCAAACCCATAGCTGATGATTTTAGTATTAGTATAGCAGATACAATTGTATTGGCTGGAAATGTAGGAGTTGAACGGGCTATAAAACATGCTGGATTTAATATAAAAGTTCCTTTTGAACCTGGTCGAGGTGATGCAACCGATGAAATGACCGATGCCGAATCTTTTGAGCCATTAGAGCCCATAGCTGATGGTTATAGAAATTGGTTGAAAAAAGATTATTTGGTTAGCCCTGAAGAGTTGATGTTAGATCGTACACAACTGATGGGATTAACCGCCCCAGAAATGGTAGTGTTAGTTGGAGGGATGCGTGTTATGGGAACCAATTATGGAGGGACAAAACATGGTGTTTTTACAGAAAATGAAGGGGCTTTGACCAATGATTTTTTTGTCAATCTTACAGATATGAACTATTCTTGGAAACCAACAAGAAATGGAATCTATGAAGTATGTGATCGTAAAACGGGAATAGTAAAATGGACCGCATCAAGATTAGATTTGATCTTTGGTTCAAATTCAGTATTGCGTTCTTATGCCGAATTGTATGCTCAGGATGACTCTAAAGAAAAATTTATTAGAGATTTTGTTTCTGCTTGGACTAAAGTAATGAATCTGGATAGATTTGATTTAGCGTAAAAGAAATCAATAAACTTCATATTAAAAAAAAATCCGCTTTATTAAAGCGGATTTTTTGATTTAATCTACAAACAGAGTGAATGTTTGTTAAGTGTCAATAGATCCCATAACGCGTTTCATAAACCCGTTTAAAGCTTCTTTTTTTGGTGTACCTTCCTTAATCATTTTGTTGACTTCAATGGCGCCATACATGTTTGAGATAAGTTCACCAATAACATCTAGTTCCTCATCTTTTAATGATGGAACTTCAGTTAACGCTTCTAGGGTTTCTATGGTTTCAATAACGAAATCTTCGTCATTGTCTTCAATAAATTGAGTGAGATGTTTTATTATAGGTAACTTCATTACTTATTGTTTAATGTCGTTAACCAAATCTTTTAAAACATCAACCTTGTTGGTTTGAACCTGATTTTTGAATTTCCCATTTTTAAATGCTGCAAACGTAGGTAAGTTGTCTACAGTAGCAAGTTTTCTTGATTCTGGGAATTTTTCAGCATCAGCAATAACAAAAGTGATGTCTTCGTTTTCAGAAGCCAACTTTTTAAATTTTGGCTTCATGATGCGGCAATTGCCACACCATCCTGCTGAGAATTGAACAACAACAGTGTCATTGCTTGATACGATTTCAGATAAATTATCTTGCTCTAGTTCTTGTACCATGATGTTTTGTTTAAAAAAATGTAAAGGTTTAGTGTTTTGATAAATAGCTAGCAACACCTTCTCTGTCGGCACTCATGGCTTCTTTACCTTCTTCCCAGTTTGCTGGGCACACTTCACCTTTTTCTTGTACGTGAGTTAAAGCATCGATAATACGTAAGTATTCATTTACGTTTCTACCCAAAGGCATATTGTTGATGCTTTCATGTTGTACAACTCCTTCTTCATCGATGATGTAAGTAGCTCTGTATGTTACATTGTCTCCTTCAACAGTAATGACACCTGTCTCTTCGTTGTAAGTTTCATTGGTAATATCCAAAATGCCTAAAGTAGAAGCAAGGTTTCTATTTGAGTCTGCAAGAATTGGATAGGTTACACCTTCAATTCCGCCATTGTCTTTAGAAGTGTTTAACCAAGCAAAGTGTACTTCTGGAGTATCACAAGAAGCTCCAATTACGATAGTGTTTCTTTTTTCAAATTCACCTAATGCAGCTTGAAATGCATGTAGTTCTGTTGGGCAAACAAAAGTGAAGTCTTTTGGGTACCAAAACAAAACAACTTTTTTCTTGTTGTTTACAGCTTCTTTCAAAACATTTACTTTGAAAGTGTCGCCCATTTCGTTCATTGCATCTACACTTAAATCTGGGAATTTTTTTCCTACAAATGACATAATTTATACGTTTTAATGATTAATATTTTTATTTCAAATTTGAATACAAAATTACACACTAAATTGAAAGATAAAATCGATTTTGATTATTTAATGTTATTCTAAAATAGAAAAATCTAATAGTATAACCCCGCTTAATAATTTTTATGAAAATTCTTAGAATGAACTTTTTATAATCTATAAAGATTGTTTGGTCAATTGTTTTATCTTTATTGAAAAGGCTGCGAAAATGAGTGTCATGAATGGGCTCAACCAGTTAAAAATAGCGTAAAAGAAGTAGTCTGCTACAGGAACACCCAAAACACCACTTTGATAAGCTCCGCAAGTGTTCCAAGGAACCAATACAGAGGTAACTGTTCCAGAATCTTCGAGGGTTCGACTTAAATTTTCAGGAGCAAGGCCTTTATCTTCGTAAGCTTTTTTAAACATTTTTCCAGGGACTACTAATGCTAAATATTGATCGGAAGCTGTAGCGTTTAGAGCCAAACAACTGGCTACTGTGCTAGCAAACAAGCCAAAAGTTGAAGAAGCCAAACTTAATAAGGCTTTACTAATTCTGCTTAAAGCTCCTATTGCATCCATAACCCCGCCAAAAACCATGGCGCATATTATAAGCCAGATAGTCCCTAACATGCCACTCATTCCTCCAGAAGAGAATAACTCATTTAGCTCTGCGCTTGTAGTTTCAACGGCAACATCTACTGTTATAGCATCCATGACACCACGGTAAGCCGCATTAAAAGTTAAAGTGTCACTACCTGCTATGTTGGCTACAATATCAGGTTGCGCAATAATAGCAGCAACGCCCCCCAAAAGTGTGCCTATCAATAAAGCAATTAACGGGGATGTTTTTTTTATAATCAAAACAATCACAGTGATAGGAACCAAAAAAAGCCAAGGAGTAATATTGAATACAGAATCTATGGCAACAAGTTTGTCGGAGATGTCAGGAACTCCAGTAGTGTTAAGATTTAAGCCAATGATTATAAAAATAATTAAAGTTATTGTGATGGTAGGAACCGTTGTGTATGTCATATAACGAATATGAGTGAATAAATCAGTGCCAGCCATTGCAGGAGCAAGGTTTGTTGTATCACTTAAAGGGGACATTTTGTCTCCAAAATAAGCGCCTGATAGAATTGCTCCGGCAGTCATGCCTAAAGGGATGTCAAGTGTTTCTGCAATACCAATTAAGGCAATGCCAACGGTAGCTGATGTTGTCCAGCTACTACCTGTTGCAATGGATATTATGGCGCAAATAATTAAACATGCCGCAAGAAAAATAGAGGGGTTTAATATTTGAAGTCCATAGTATATCATTGTTGGGATAATGCCGCTAATTAACCATGTGCCAGCCAGAGCGCCAACCATTAGGAGAATAATGATAGCGCTTGAAGTCGATTTGATGTTCTCTGCTATTTCTTCAAGCATTTGGTTAAAGGATACTTTATTGAAGAAACCTACTATGGCAGCAACAGAAGCTCCCATAAGTAGTATGAATTGATTACTCCCGCTTAGGGCATCGTCTTTATAAACAAAGAACACATTGTAAAATAACATGATAACTAAGGCGATTACGGGGATTAGGGCTTCCCATATATTAAGTTCTTTATTTGTAATAATATTTTCGTCCTGTGGTTGTCTAGGTTTAATGTCTTGACTTTTCATAGTGAGCTGACTATTTGAGATGTAATGTTACAACATTAGCATTAGTTTTGCAAATACCAATAAAAAAGCCCAATGCTTTTGCATTGGGCTTAAGGTTTATTATTTTATGTCTAAAATTAGTTGGTAGCCTTTAAGATGTCTAGTTTTTCCATACATTTGCGCATAGTCTGATATGTGCGTTCTATATCGGCGTCCAATCCAATAGAAAATCTAATTAATCCATCGGTTAATCCCATTTCTATTTGTTCGTCTTCTGGTATTTCAGAAGAAGTAGAAGTTCCTGGTGCGGAAAATAAAGTTTTGTAAAACCCTAAACTTACAGCTAAGTATCCTAAGTTTTCGAGTTGCATCATTTCCATTAGAGCATTGGCTTTGTCTAGTGAACCAACATCAATAGTAAGCATACCTCCAAAACCATATTGTTCGTTCATCATAGATTTAAAAATTGAGTGAGAAGGATGTGAAGGTAATCCTGGATAAACTGTTTTTAAACCGTCTTTTTCAAATTTTTCGGCCAAATATTGAGCATTTTTACTATGTTGTTGCATTCTTATATGAAGCGTACGTAGGTTTTTTAAAATAGAAGCAGCTCGAAGGCTATCCATAGTTGCTCCTAAAAGCATGCAAGCTCCATCATTTACGTTTCTGAGGTTGTCTATAAACTCTTGTGTGCCGCAAATAACTCCACCTACTGTATCGGAAGCTCCGTTGATAAATTTAGTTAAACTATGTATTACGATATCTGCACCTAGTTTTGCAGGTGAGATGGAAAGTGGCGAAAATGTATTGTCTACAACCAATTGTAAATGATGTTTCTTTGCTAATGCTGAAAGTGCTCTAATGTCTGCTACTTCTAATAATGGATTGCTTACTGTTTCACAATATAGTATTTTGGTGTTTTCTGTGATAGCAGCTTCTACAGCATCAAGGTTTGTGATGTCTACAAATGTAGTGTTGATATTAAGTTTGGGGACAAAATTCTTTAAAAAAGCATAAGTTCCACCATAAATTGTACGACTTGAAACAATATGATCACCAGCTCCACAAAGTTGCATTATTACTGGAGTGATAGCTCCCATACCTGAGGCTGTAACTGTTGCGGTTTCAGTGCCTTCCATGGCAGCTAAAGCTTCACTCAAATAAAGATTTGATGGAGATGAATGTCTAGAATACAAATAACAACCCTCTGCGTTGCCTTCAAATGTATCAAACATTGTTTTTGCAGATAAAAAAGTGTAGGTTGATGAGTCTGATATAGAAGGGTTTACTCCTCCAAATTCTCCGAAATATTGTAAATCTTGTATGTTGTTTGCGGGTTTAAATGACATAATTTTGATGTGTTAGTTATTAATAAATCAAAAATCGTTTTTATTAGATTAATAATCAATGTATAGATGTTATATTGGTTTTATTTTCTATTAAATTTTGAAATAATAGATTTTTTTATTGTGTTTTTGATATATTAGTTAAGCAAATAGAATAATTTTCAAAAAAAATGAATTTGGATACTATAGATAAAAAGCTTATAAAATTATTACAAGATGATTGTAAACAAACCACCAAAGCGCTATCGTTAAAGTTGAATCTTTCTGTGACGGCTGTTTATGAACGTATAAAAAAGCTGGAAAAAGTAGGGGTGATAGATAAATACGTGGCATTGATAAAGAAAGAAGCTGTAGATAAAAACTTTGTAGCGTTTTGTCATATTAAACTCGTACAACATTCTCACAATTGTGTTGTTGAATTTGAACACGAAGTAAAGCTGTTGGAAGAAGTAGCCTCCTGCTATCATATAAGCGGAGACTACGACTATTTGCTTAAAGTTATCGTTGCAAATATGGAAGATTTTAGAAAATTTATGGTAAATAAGCTGACGTCTATAAATCATATCGGAAGTACTCATAGTATGTTTGTAATCAACGAAGTCAAGCATACTACCGCTATTAATGTTTCTTGAAAATCTTAATGTATGTTTTTTGTAAAAAAAAACCTTCTAAAAAATAGTGAATTGGCATTCGGTTATCAAAAATCAAAATTGTATTTTTGTAATCGTTTTTATAAAAATCTTACAAAAAAACAATCTTATGAATTCATACGATGTAGCCATTATAGGCTCTGGTCCTGGTGGATATGTGGCAGCTATTCGTTGCGCACAACTAGGAATGAAAACAGCAATCATAGAAAAATATCCAACACTAGGAGGAACCTGCTTAAATGTAGGCTGTATTCCAAGTAAAGCTTTACTTGACTCTTCTCATCATTATGAAGATGCTATAAAGCATTTTGATGACCACGGTATTGAATTGCCTGGTGAAGTAAAGGTGAATTTGGAAAAAATGATTGCTCGTAAACAGGCAGTCGTAGACCAAACTACAGGAGGAATAGACTTTTTGATGAAAAAGAATAAGATTGACGTCTACCAAGGAGTAGGAAGCTTTAAAGATGCCAATCATATTATTATAAAAGGGGATAAGGACGAAGAAATTGAAGCTAAAAACATCATTATAGCTACAGGATCAAAACCATCAACCTTACCATTTATTAAAATTGATAAAGAGCGCATCATTACTTCAACCGAAGCTTTAAAACTTAAAGAAGTTCCTAAACATCTTATCATTATTGGAGGTGGTGTTATAGGGCTTGAGTTAGGTCAGGTTTATAAACGCCTTGGAGCCGAGGTGACTGTGGTAGAATATATGGATAGAATAATTCCTACGATGGATGCTGGTTTGTCTAAGGAATTGAATAAAGTCTTTAAAAAAGCTAAGTTCAAAATTAATGTCTCTCATAAGGTGAAATCTGTAGAACGCGTTGGAGATGAAGTAATAGTGAAAGCAGATGATAAAAAAGGAAACGAAGTAGAATTCAAAGGAGATTATTGTTTGGTTTCAGTAGGGCGTCGTCCGTATACCGAAGGATTAAATGCTGAAGCAGCTGGAGTAAAAATAAACGAAAGAGGGCAAATTGAAGTAAATGAACATCTGCAAACATCCGTGAGTAATATCTATGCTATAGGAGATGTTGTAAGAGGTGCAATGTTGGCTCATAAAGCCGAAGAAGAAGGTGTGTTTGTTGCAGAAGTTATAGCAGGACAAAAACCTCATATCGATTATAACTTGATTCCAGGTGTTGTATATACTTGGCCTGAAGTCGCTGCAGTGGGTAAAACCGAAGAACAACTTAAAGAGGCTGGAGTAGATTACAAAGTAGGACAGTTCCCAATGCGAGCTTTAGGGCGTGCAAGAGCTAGTATGGATATCGATGGTTTTGTAAAAGTTCTTGCCGATAAAAATACAGACGAAATTTTGGGAGTACACATGATAGGTGCACGCGCTGCCGATATGATTGCTGAAGCAGTTGTCGCTATGGAATATAGAGCTTCTGCAGAAGATGTCTCTAGAATGTCTCATGCGCATCCAACTTTTACAGAAGCAATAAAAGAAGCTGCATTGGCAGCTACAGAAGACCGTGCTCTTCATGTTTAGATGTAAAAAAATTAAAATAAAAGCGAATCTGCTTGGTTCGCTTTTTATTTTAGTTTATTTTTAAAATGTGACTTTTTTTAAATAAATGTGTCTTATATATAATTAAAAGCGATAAGCGTTTAAGTAAATTTACTCCCTCTAATCTATTGAAAGCCTGCGATAACATTGAGAATATAACCGATGAAGAGTTAGTGCGTAGAATTGTGAAAACAAATGATACACTGCTCTTTGAAATACTTTATGATAGGTATGCAAAAGTGGTTTATAATAAATGTTTAGGCTTTGCAAAGGATAGTGATGAGGCGCAAGATCTTACACAGGATGTATTTTTGAAGCTCTTTGTTAAATTGGCTAGCTTTAAAGGGAAATCTAAATTCTCAACTTGGTTATATGCCTTTACTTACAATCATTGCGTAAACTATGTAACTAGGAATACAGCAAAGAAGATTGAAAAGCAAAGTGTAGATTATGAAGATGTGAATTATAAAGATTTTGAACAGTCAACTGCAGAGGATGATTTTTCTCATGAGATAAATCAAATGAAAGTGGAAAACCTTAAAAAAGCATTGGAATTGATTTCTCCAGAACAAAAAATGATTTTGTTGTTGAAATATCAAGATTCAATGTCTATAAAAGAATTACAAGAAGTCTTAGATGTAGGTGAGAGTGCAGTGAAAATGAGATTAAAGAGAGCGAAAGACAAATTGATTGAAGTATATAACAATAATTTTAGCAAAGTCATAAATGGATAATCCGTTTAAATATATCAATCAACCAATAGAAGATGTTCCAAGTGAACTTAAGAGTAAGGTCATGAAGGATATAGCAATGGCAAAGCTTATAATGGAAATAGCTAAGTTGTTTTCATTCGATATTGCTAAAGTTATACAGATGGTAATTGATAAAAGGGATGAAAATAATAACAATAATAACTAATTAGATAAGTATGAAAAATTTATATCAATGGAATAACGATATAACAAATTCGGTTTCGGTGATGATGGAAGAGGTAGGGAAAATCGTGCCAAAACTGGTAGCTGCTATTGTCATTTTGATAGTTGGTTGGCTTATCACTAAGCTTGTTGTAAAGGTTATTAAAAGAACGTTGAAATTTGTTAAAGCAGATAAATTAGATGATAAGATAAATGAAATTGAACTTTTTGAAGGTAAAAAATTTGATTTTAACATTATTAATATTATCTCAAAATTTGTCAAATGGGTGATGTACATTGTTTTACTAATAGTGGTATCTGATGTACTTCAACTAGAAATGATTTCAGAAGAAATCAAAAATTTATTACGTTACTTACCAAAATTATTTTCAGCTCTTGTTGTATTTACTATTGGGCTTCTATTGGCAAATTTTATAAAAAAATCAATCAAATCCTTTTTTGAATCTATTGAATTGTCAGGAGCAAAGTTTGTTAGTCAAATTGTTTTTACTCTGCTGTTGATCTTTGTGTCTATTACCGCGTTAAATCAAGCAGGTGTTGATACAGAAATAATCACTAGTAACATCACTATAATCATGGCTGCTTTCTTGTTGGCGTTTGCCTTAGCAGTTGGTTTTGGTGCTAAAACAGTAGTAGAAGACTTATTCAAAACTTATTTTGCGAGAAGAACGTTTGAAATTGGACAAAAAATAGAATTCAACAATTCTATATATGAAGTAGAATTGATAGAAAATATGGCTGTAATTCTTAAAAAAGATGATGAAAAATTGGTAGTTCCTATCAAAAATATTGTAGAGAGTCAAATAAAAATAAGAAGTTAACTATAGGTTAGGGTTATAGTTATTTTAAATTTGGTTTTAAATATAACTTCAAAATTTAAAACTCTTTGCGATGCCCTTTTCAATTTTTTGAAAAGGGTTTTTTCTTTTACTCCATTTTTATTCTGAAATTTATGCCAGAATTAAATGTTTTCTTTTGCGAACAAAAACTACATATCAGATAAAAGAGGATAAGCCGTTGTTTCTTGAAAAATTATTGCGTTGGAGTCAACAATATGAAGAAGTGATATGGCTTGACACTAATGGTAATACGGATAAGTTTGGTGATTATGAAGCAATATTAGCAGTTGATGCCTTGACTTTGCTTCAAATTGATTGTCATAATGCCTTTGATGAATTGAAAGACTATCAAAATGCTGCTCAAGATTGGATTTTTGGATATCTAACCTACGATCTAAAGAATGATATAGAAGATTTAAAATCCAACAACTTTGATGGCTTGTCTTTTCCTGAACTATATTTCTTTCAACCTAAAAAACTTTTCATAATTAAGGATGGGGTCGTTGAATTTCATTATTTAAAAATGGTTGATGATGAAGTTGATGGTGATTATGACTCTATTTTGAACACTGCGGTAGAATCAACATCAAGCAGTAATAATTCTATCAAGATAAAGCCTAGAATCCGAAAGGATGCTTATTTTGAAAAGGTGCAAGAAGTTTTGAATCATATTCATCGAGGCGATATTTATGAAGCCAATTTTTGTCAAGAATTTTATGCCGAAAATTCAGAGATTAATGCACTGGAAACTTATCAAAGATTGAATCTTATTTCTAAAACACCTTTTGCTACGTTTTTAAAATTAAATGACAAATATCTACTCTCGGCTTCTCCTGAAAGATATCTTAAAAAAAAGGGAGGTACCGTAATATCACAACCAATTAAAGGTACAGCAAAACGATCGGGTGATTTTGATGAAGATATTCAATTGAAAACCATGTTGCAAAATGATGAAAAGGAACGAAGTGAAAATGTTATGATTGTAGATTTGGTGCGTAACGATCTTTCTCATACGGCAGTAAAAGGAAGTGTTCGAGTTAAAGAATTATGCGAGGTTTATACCTTTCCTCAAGTTCATCAAATGATATCTACTGTTGTTTCTGAAGTTGCTCCTGAAACACATCCTGTAGATGTTATCAAAACAACATTCCCAATGGGAAGTATGACAGGAGCTCCAAAAATATCTGCTATGCAAATCATAGAAAAACTAGAGGAAACTAAAAGAGGGCTTTATTCTGGAGCTGTAGGGTATTTTGATCCCTATGGTAATTTTGATTTTAATGTAGTTATTAGAAGTATCTTATACAACCAATCAAAATCATACATCTCGTGTTCTGTGGGCGGAGCTATAACGGCCAAAAGTAATCCAGAAAAAGAATATGAAGAATGTTTAATAAAAGCTAAAGCCTTAAGAGAAGTTTTAGAAAATTAAATCTTATTTTTGATTGTGCTCCAAGATTTTGAAAAACATATAGACGAGAATTTAAGCTTTTTGAAGAAAAACAAGCTTTTGATAGCCATTTCTGGAGGAATGGATAGTGTTGTTTTGACTCATTTATGTC
>Ga0055584_100005486_pt1 | contig 12434 bp, 13 predicted proteins | sample OSDHelmetaG_FD_58716 | JGI IMG/M metagenome (GOLD analysis project Ga0055584, IMG submission 58716) | Pelagic marine sediment microbial communities from the LTER site Helgoland, North Sea, for post-phytoplankton bloom and carbon turnover... | ecosystem: Environmental > Aquatic > Marine >... | reverse complement strand
TTTCGAGGAACACAGCAACGCGGAATGGGACCTGTGGCGCGGCGGACGGGTGAAGTCGAACTCGACACGCCCATTCCTGTGGAAGCAGGCATGGGGAGAGGATTGCGCACCGGTGACGGCGGGGTAACTAGTCAACTATCACCAAAATTCTGCCACCAATTCTCTCCCCAAATACCCAACAGCCCACCCTTGCGGGTGAGCCCTCACCTCGAGCCCGCATAAGATTTGCAAATGCGCGGGAGTTGGGAGTTGCTCGTATATGCTGTAAGAAATACTATGTGCTCCACGAGGAGATGCGTCAATGACCTCAGTGGCAATCGCAGTCGGTGTGGATTCACGAGGTCCAGCGAGTCTGTACATGATCACCGACAGTCGCATCACATGGACTGATGCAAATGGCTATTGGGATCGGTGTCAAAAAGCGTTCATTTCGCGAAGCTCGCCAGACATTTTTGCTTACATGGGCGATGCATTCTTTCCGCCCGCAGTTATCCGACAAATATGCGAGCAAGCTAATCACGGTCTATTTATATCTGCAATTGAACATGCAGAAGTCAGACACCTCGCTTTTAGAAAGCGAATTCAGGCATCCATAAGGGAGTATCATAGCGACATTATAGCAGATTTTTCGATATTTCATGCGGCACGTGAAAGTGAATTTATGTCTAGCAAATTTAGACTATGGGAAATCAAATATTATGCAAAAAGTAAGAGATGGAAAACAATTGAACGAGATATTCAAAATTGGCGTTCAACTCTTGTAGTTGCGGCGGGATCAGGAGGAAACATCGTTAAAAGATTCTTGGATGAGAGAAATTCGGGACGCGCGAATGGAACAACACGAGCGGCAATCGCAGCATTTTGTGACGCATTAGCATCAAAAAGGGACCCAAATACAGGCGGTCCGCCCCAACTTGTTGGAATGTGGAGAAAAGGTGCTCCTAAACAGTTTGGCTTCATTTGGAATCGGGCTTCATATTTTGGGGGCCTTGAAATTCCTAAAAATGCCAACACGACTAAAGTGCGATGGTTTAATTGTAAGTTCGAGATTTGCGACGGTTCAACAGGTAAACGTTTTCCTAGCGCAAAGGTGCACAATCTCTGATTTTGAATTTGGATGATGAGAAACCGTGCATCGGAGCGGAAAATGAAATCTCCATCCCTCCGAAGTGATACTCACATGTTCAGCTAAATTCGACATGACGATGGCGGCTGCCTCATCCGCAATCTTAACGTCCTCAGCAACACTCTCCTCAAACGCCCAGATGATAACGTCAGCGTGGCCTATGTTGCGCCCATTGTGCGTGGCGAGCCCGGCGACGTAAGCCACCATGGATCGGCCATCTCAAGCTAACAACGGATGCTCAATCTCCAAACGTGAACCCGCGCGGAATCATCCGGTGCTCGTGGGCCTCGCGCTCCAGGTCTTCGCGGAAGTCCGGGTGGGCGATGGCGATGAGGGCAAGGGCGCGTTCGGGGACGGACTTGCCTTTGAGGTTGGCGATGCCGTGTTCTGTGACGACGTACATCATGTCGGCGCGTGTGGTGGTGACGATGTTGCCCGTGGTGAGGTTGAGCACGATGCGACTGCGGCGCTCGCCGCGTTTGTCATAGGTCGAGGGCAGGCAGATGAACGACTTGCCGCCTTCTGAGGCAACTGCGCCACGGACAAACTGGGCTTGGCCGCCGGTTCCGGTGAGGTGGCGATTGCCGTCGGATTCCGAGGCGGCCTGACCGGTGAGGTCGACCTGGGTGGTGCTGTTGATGGCGACGACACCGGGGTTCTCCATGATCTGATCGGGGGCGTTGGTGCGGTCGACGCAGCGGCAGAGCATATCGTCGTTGCGATCGAGCGTGTCGTAGAGGGCGCGTGACCCGGCAGCGAAGGTATAGACGACCTTGCCGGTATCGAGCTTCTTGCGTGCGCCGGTGATGAGGCCGGCGTTGTAAAGCTCTGCAATACCATCGGTCATCATTTCGGTGTGGACGCCAAGATCTTTGATGCCTGAATGGGCGAGCAGGCCGCACACGGCGTTGGGCATGCCGCCGATGCCGATCTGCAGGCAGGCACCGTCCCCGATCTCACCCATGATGTGTTGGGCAACCGTGCGGTCAAGTTCAGCGGGAGCAGCATTGGGCAGTTCGGGGATCGGGGCGTTATCGCCTTCGATGATGTAGTCGACCTCGCTGATGTGGATATCGGTTTCTTCGCCGAAGACATGAGGCAGCGAGGTGTTGGTTTCGATGATGACCATGCGGGCGCGCTCGATGATGGCGCGAAACCAGATGTTGGTCGGTCCGACATTGAAATTGCCGTTGGCGTCCGCCGGGCGGGCCTTGAGGATGAGGATATCCACGGGGTCGATGAAGCGGCGGTAGTAGTCCGGCCCCTCACCCAGGTTGAGCGGTATGTAGCTGCAGCGCCCGCTGTCGTGGAGTTTACGGTCATAGGCACCCATGTGAAGGTTGAACATATGGGCGTGCTTGCCTTCGGGGTCGTTCTCGAACACCGCGCGGGGACGCATGGTGAGCGCAGTGCGGATTTTGAGGTCGGACAGTTCGGTGACGCGCTCACCCAGGGCGGTATCAAACAGGTCGGGCTGGTTGATCGAGCCGAAGTAATCGAGCCACATGCCCGAGCGGACAAGGCCAGCAGCATGGCTTGCCGAGACGGTCTGCGCCGGGGCGGCGGCTTTGCGCATCTTCATCTGGCGGCTCCCTGTAGAAGTGGCAGGTTCAAATCAGGCAAAACATCGCCGAAACCAGACCGGTCCGGTCAGGACTTACGGGCGATCAGCTTTTCCACGCGGCTGTAGACCATCTCGAGCACACTCAGCGCGACGAAAATGACGACAACGATCGGGATGATCTTGTAGTCGGCCAGGAAGGTCCCCTTCACCTGGGCTTCGGCCCAGGTCCAGCGTTCGTAGCCCAGCCACGTGAGGCCGCCGACAATGACAGCAGCCATGATAATCCGAATAATCATCTTCATCAGAAGACCTCCACGGTTGAGAGGTCGATCTTGAAGATCATGATGTCATCGCGGCGTTCGACCTCACCCTCGACGCCGATACGAAGGGCGACATAGGGATAGAAGTCGTCTGGCAACGGGCCGCCGTCGGCATCGGCCAGCCAGAAGAAGTTCTCGCCCTCGATATCGCCGGTGCTCACAAAGACCGGCGGCACGCCACCGATCAGGCAGAGATCGGCACAGGCCAGATGGGCGATGCCGTTGCCCGGGCGCATGACCCCGGCGTAACACTTGCCATCGCAGATCTCGCCGACCAGACGCCAGCGGCCCAGGGGTTCGTCATCGCCGGGCACATAACTCATCTGTGCAGGTGTGAGATCAAGGGCGGTGGGTTTGACGAAGCTTTTGCCGTACCCGCCATTCACATTGATCATATCGAGATCACCGCGCCGCAGGATGAACCCCTCGACGTCGACGACCTGGCCCTGCAGCTCAGCGGCCTGCCCATCGACACCGAACTTCGCCGCACCGATGAGCGGAAGGGCGCGAGTATTGCCGTCTTCGTCAGGCAGAGTGCGCAGGATGGGATAGGGGTCGAGATCAACATAGCCAACAAGCTTTTGCAGGTTTGCACCGCCACCGATGAAACGACCGTCACCGGGATCGGCCGTGCCGGCACCCAGCGAGAAGGCAAAGAGGCCGGCCATGATCAGCAGGCTGGCAGCGGTTGTTGCCAGAAAGCCGATGGTGCGCGCTGAGAAACGGCTGGAATAGCCGACGAAGAAGTCGTCCTGTTGCGTGCTCATGCCGGTTCTCCGATCACCAGCGGTTCGACAAAGGTGCCGGGTGCCAGTGGATTGGGATCGATCAGGATCGCGTCACCATCCAGACGAATACGGAAGGTCGAGACCTTTTCCGTAAAGGGTGCAGGTGCCCGGCCATCAGCGGGGTTGTACTGGAAACCGTGCCAGGGACAGGTCACGCAGCCACCGATGACGCGCCCCTCACCCAGGGGTCCGTTCTGATGGGCGCAGGCATTGGCCAGGGCCGAGAGCTTGTTGCCATAACGGAAGACGGCAGCGCGCTGGCCATCGCCCAGTTCGACAACAAGGCCGCGTTTGTCTGGAATGTCATCAACCGTTCCGGCATGCAGCCAGCCCTCCTGAGCTGCCGCAGCGACCTGACGCATCTGGCGCCGGTCAACCAGAGCAGCGGCAAGATGCAGGCCAGCGACCGCAGCAACACTGACGCCCACGATCATGGGCAGGATGGGTCCGGTTTCCGACTGCAGTGCGCCCAGGGCGACATGAATGACGCCGGCGGCATAAGCGACATAGACCAGCATGTGGAGGGCTTTCCACAAGGGCGGGGTCAGGAAGCGCATCCAGAAATCGTGGCTGGTGACAGCCATGATGACCAGGATCAACAGGGCCAGAACGCCCATGGATTCAAACGGGAAACCCAGGAGCTGGCCATAGTTTGTGTTGGTGCCCAGCACCGCGACGTATTTGTCGTAAAGCGGGTTGAACGAGAAGTAGATGCCGATGACGTACATCGCGTGCACCAGCGCGACCGAACAGGTCAAAACACCGAAGTGACGGCGGTTGTACATCAGTGGCAGGAAGCGGCTGTCGAACTTGGCCAGCGGCCCAAGACACAAGATGAGCGTCAGCATCAGGAACGCACAGGAACCAAAGGCGCGGGCCTTGTAGATCGTGCCGCTGACCGCACGCGTGACCGTCTGATAGTCCGGCGCGAAGTTGATAAAGACCCAGATGTAGAGAAAGACGCCAGCAAGCAGCACGGCATCATAGATGTATTTGTTCGTGTTCCAGGTGACGGGGACGAAACGTTCGCTCATGGCTGTGTTCCTACCGCGCCCGGGGCTTCAAGCAGCACGGCAGGCGCTTCCATGGGCCCCTGCGCACGCAGGACCATGGCGCCAGCCAGGGCAGTTGGCAGCAGGACGGCCAAAAGAATCCAGACGCAGGCATGGGTGGAGCGATGGGTCCGCTGTCTGGTGGAAGGCTCGCGTCCGCTTTCCAGCATGGCCCAGCGGATCAGGACGAGCGGCCAGAGAACAATCACACCGGGGATCAACAGAACCCTGAAAATGTAGGAATCCCTGGCTGCTTCGACGACACGATCAACGCCGACGGTCAGAAAGAGCGCGGAAACACCCAACCCAATCCAGAAATAGATCTCGAGGCCCTCAACCAGAGCCATTGCGGTTTCCAACGCATTTCCCCTTCAACACCTGCACCAGTCCGCCCCTGCACCACACCACGCAGGCAAGACGAACCAACACGTCTTGATGATGTTTTATGCAACCTTGGGCCACATAACCAGCCATCAGCGCGGTGACGCATGATCAAATCTTTGTCGCAGACTGTGAGAAATTAGCGCGCTGATTGGCAATCAGAGGCCGAATCTGGCCCACAAGGCGCGGGTTTCGGCTTCGCTGAAGATGGCGTTGGCCATGCGGCTGCCAAGGCCGATGCGTGACAGCAGGCCACCTCCGGACTTGACCGCACGCAGCTTCACGGATTCGCCAAAACGCTCATGCATGACACGTCTGATGTCGCCCACGCCATCGATCAGTCCGCGACGTCGGGCCTCCTCACCAATCCAGAAGGCACCGGTGAAGAGGTCACCATCGATATCATTGAGACGCACGCCACGGCGGGCCTGAACATGATCGATGAAGATGCGGTGAAGGTCCGCCTGGATGGTCTTGAGGCGGGCGATGTCCTCATCCTTCTCGGGCTGGAAGGGGTCGAGGATCGCCTTGTTTTCACCCGTGGTGTGGACGCGCCGTTCGATCCCCAGCTTGGCAATGGCATCGACAAACCCGAATCCGGCCGAGACGACACCGATCGAACCCACAATGGAGGATGGCTGGGCAAAAATTTCTTCGGCGGCGCAGGCAATCCAGTAACCGCCCGAGGCCGCGACGTCTTCGACAAAGGCAAAAACCGGAACGTCTTTTTCATCGGCCAGGGCGCGGATGCGGTCATGGACCAGAGCAGATTGTGCGGGTGAACCACCCGGCGAATTGATGACCAGGGCGACCGCTTTGAGGCGCTTGCCCTCAAACGCCTCGCCGATGGCGTCTTCCATGCCGTCGATAGAGATACCCTTCTGGAACCGCCCCGGTGTCCCGATGGCCCCTTCGAGACGCAGAACATTGACGCGCGGCGCGCGCCGGAAGATTCCGCGAAGACGTGCGCGAAGGGTGCGTTTGGCCATGATAACTCCGATGGGCTGGAAGACTTACTTGGTGTCACCAGCGCCAAGCGCAACCCAGTCAAGCGCTGCGCCATGGCGCAGAATGGCTTCTGCGTCGCTGGTATTGCTGCCGTCTGCCCTGTGCAGGATCAACGGGCGGGCATGCGAGCGCGGCTTTTTCTCACCCAAACGCGCACGGGCAAGGATTCGCCGTGCGGGTGCATCATCGGCGCCTCCGGCGCGCAACTCCATGATCATGACCGAGCCCGCCATGCGTCCGAGCACCTCGGCCAATTCACCAGCACGGTCGGCCCGGTGCACCACAACCATCTCTCCACCGGGTTTGAGCAGGCCCATACAAGCGCCAAGCCAGGCATCCAACGGCATGCTTTCCACCGTAGCGGCACGGCGGAGCAGATCTGGCGAACCGCGCGAGCTTGCGGGATCAAGATAGGGCGGGTTTGTGATGACGCCGTCGAACCCGGCCGACGAGGAATTTTTTGCAAAGTCGGCGAGATCAGCTTCAACCACTTCGACCCGGCCATCAAAACCATTGGCCGCGATGTTTTGTCGCGCGGCTTGCGCCGGTGCGGGTTCACGTTCGAGTGCCGTGACCCGAACGCCCGGAACACGCGCGGCAAGGCACAGGCCTGCGCCACCGCTGCCCGAACCAGCATCGAGAACATGCATGTCCGCCCTGGCGGCCATGGCGGCAGCAAGCAACACGGTATCGGTTGTGGGTCGCAAGCCATCGGTAAATGGCATCACCACCGCACCACCAAGCAGCTTCAGGCCGGGATCAGAGCTGGCGGACATCGATGTCGGCGTTGGCCAGGATCGCAAGCGCTTCTTCAACGTCTTCATCAAGCACTAGCAGTCTGCGCTGGATCGCCATGATGCTGCCTTCGAGCATACTGGTGTGCTGGTCGAAGACATCATTGGGAATGTCGGCGTCCTTCAGCAACGCCTGGGCAAAGGACAGGGTTGCAAGATCGTTCGTGCGCATGATTTCCTTCATGGAGACGTCACACAATGCCGTAAGAGTATGGGTTTCATGCCCAGCCGCCAGTTGCTACATTCCGTTGCACCGGAGCGAAGCAGAACCCTTATCGCATACCCGGTCAAGACAATGCCCAATCAAGGGGCCTAATCGAGGGTCTGGACCGGAGCCGTAAGTGTCAGCAGCCGTTTCTCTTGTGAATCACAATGCCAGCGCATCGCGCCAGACGTTCGAGCGCCTGCGTGAGCTGGTCGCCGATGACCTGGCCGGAGTCAACGAGGTCATCGTTGATTACCTGCAGAGTCCCGTTGCACTGATCCCGCAACTGGCCGGGCACCTGGTGGCTTCAGGCGGCAAGCGCCTGCGTCCGATTCTGACCCTGACCACAGCCCGCCTGTGCGGCTATGAGGGTAAACGTCACATCAGCCTGGCAGCCTGCGTGGAGTTCATCCATACCGCGACGCTGCTGCATGACGATGTGGTCGACGACAGCGCCCTGCGGCGCGGCAGCGCAACAGCCAACGCCGTCTGGGGCAACAAACCATCTGTGCTGGTGGGCGACTTCCTGTTCAGCCGTTCGTTCCAGTTGATGGTGACCGACGGCTCGCTGGACGTTCTGCGCATTCTCTCGGAGGCAAGCGCGATCATCGCCGAGGGCGAAGTCGATCAGCTGATGATCTCCAACGATGTCTCGACCGGCAAGGACGCCTATATGGGTGTGATCCAGGCCAAGACCGCAACGTTGTTTGCTGCTGCCAGTGAAATCGGCGCAGTGGTGGCTGATCGCTCGACAGAGGATCAGGCAGCTCTGCGCACCTATGGCATGAGTCTTGGCATTGCCTTTCAGCTTGTCGATGACGTGCTGGACTATTCGGCCAAGCAGGCTGATCTGGGCAAAACCGTGGGCGACGACTTCCGCGACGGCAAGATCACCCTGCCAATCGTCTATGCCATCGAACGCGGGGACGATGCCGAACGCGCCTTCTGGCGACGCACGCTGGAAGACGGTGAGCAGACCGATGATGATCTGTCAGAAGCCATGTCCATTCTGACGCGCCACAACGCGCTGGAAGACGCCATGGGTGAGGCCCGTCGCCACGGCGAGGAAGCCCGCAACATGCTGGAACGGTTCCCCGACAATTCCTATCGCGCGGCGCTGCTGGAACTGGTCGACTTCTGCGTTGACCGCGAGTTCTGAGCCAGATTCACAACACCATGACATCAGAACAATCGTTGCCTCCTGAAACACCATGGCGCATTGGCGTCGATGTCGGCGGAACCTTCACCGACCTGGTTCTGCATGACGCTACAGGCATGCTGCATGTCGCCAAGGTGCCTTCAACACCCGATGACCCAGCACGCGGCGTCATGGCAGCACTGCAGGCACTGGCAGATCGCCATGCCATGAGCATGGGCGACCTGTTGGCCGGCTGTGATCTTCTGGTCCATGGCTCCACCGTGGCGACCAACACCATGCTTGAGGGCAAGGGCGCCAAGACCGGGATGCTGACAACCCAGGGATTCCGCGACAGCCTGGAAATCCGGCGCGGCATCCGCGAAGACATGTGGGACCACCGTGCCCCCTTTGCCCCAGTCCTGGTGCCGCGTTACCTGCGGCTTGGCATCCCTGGCCGCATCGACCGCGATGGTATTGAAATCACACCGCTTGATGAAGCTGCGGTGGAAGCAGCAGCGCAGACCTTGCGGGATGAAGGTGTCGAAGCGGTTGCAGTATGCCTGCTCAACTGTTTTCTCAATGACGATCACGAACGCCGTTGCGGCGAGATTCTGGCGCGCCATTTCGACCGACATCACATCGCCTTGTCTTCAGAGATTGCGCCCATCATCGGCGAATACGAGCGTGGCTCGACGGCGGTCGTGAACGCAACGCTCTCGCCACGCGTGGTCCCCTATCTCAAGCGCCTGGACGAAACGCTGACTGCGGGCGGCTTGCGCCATCCCATGCTGCTGGTGCAAAGCAACGGCGGTGCGGCGTCCGTGGCCCAGGTTACGAGCCGCCCCGTCAATCTGGCGCTGTCAGGTCCGGCCGCGGCTGTGGGCGCACTCAACCTGGTTGCTGAACAGACCAATCACGATGACCTGATCTCCATGGAGATTGGTGGCACCAGTTGCGATGTTGTGATGATGCGTGGCGGTCAGGTGGCCCTGAGCGATGACCTCATGATTGCCGACTACCATGTCTCGACACCCGCGGTGGACGTACACACCGTGGGCGCGGGCGGTGGCACCATTGCGCGGGTCGATGCCGGTGGCATGCTGCAGCTTGGGCCTGAGGGTGCCGGCGCCGATCCCGGACCCGCGTGTTACGGCAAGGGCGGCACACGTCCCACGGTAACAGATGCCCTGCTCGTTCTGGGCCGCCTGCGCGAAGGGCCGCTGGCCGGCGGTGCCGTGACACTGGACATGGAAGCCGCCCGCCAAGCCCTGGACACGCATGTTGCCGGGCCGTTGCAGTTATCCATTGAGAATGCGGCAGCCGGTGTGATCAGCGTTCTCGAACAGAACCTGCTCCATGCCGTTGAGCGCATCAGTATCGAGCGCGGCTATGACCCGGCAACGTGTTTTCTGGTTGCGGCGGGTGGTGCCGGTCCCATGCACGGCAGCGCGGTTGCCCGCCAACTTGGCTGCAGCACGGTATACATTCCGCGCCAAGCGGGAGCGTTCTGCGCCCTTGGCATGCTCAATGCTGATGTCCGTCGCGATCTCTCTCAGGTTCTATTCGGTGATCTCGACACTATGGATGCTTCCCTGGTCGGCGCCGGGTTTGCAGGTCTGGAACACCACGCCGAGGAGATCCTGGCCACGGAAGGATTCGAAGGCGAACGTGTTGATCTCGAACGCAGTGCCGATCTGCGCTACCGGGGCCAGCAGTTCCCCGTGCGCGTGCCCGCCCCTGCCTTTGATCGTGCTGCAATCCGGCTGGCGTTCGAGGATCAGCACCAGCGCATGTTCGGGCATATCCAGCCCCAGGGCGAGCTTGAGCTGACCGCGTTGCATGTCACTGGCCGTGGCCTGATCCCGCGCATCGAACCCGCGCGCGACACGCGCAGTACGCAGGACCCTGCGCCGATCGAGACCCGGCATGTTCACGCCGATCTGAAACACGGCATGCAGGCGACGCCGGTCTATGATTCGGCCAGTCTTGCCAGCGGCGTCGTGCTGACGGGTCCGCTGCTGATCGAGGAAGCCACCACGACGCTTTATGCCGGTCCCGGTGATCAGGTCAGCGTCGATGCGTATGGCAATTACCTTGTCACCCTGGACCGGTCATGACCGCCCTTGATCCTGTTCGCCTGGCACTGGTGCAGAACCGTCTGGACCACATTTCCCTGCAGATGGGCTGGGTCATGACGCGCACGGCGCGCAGCCCGATCTTCAGCCAGAGCCATGACTTTTCCTGCTTCCTGGGCGATGCATCGGGAATCCTGATCAGCCAGGCCGATGGCATTCCCATCCACACCGGCGGTGGCGGGCTGGCACTGCGTGTGCTGATGAAAACCTATGCCGATGACATCAACGACGAGGACGTGTTTCTGCTGAACGACCCCTATGTCGCGGGCGGCAACCACCTACCCGACTGGGTTATTGCCCGGCCTGTCTTCTTTGACGGCCATCATGTGGGATGGGCATGCAACCGCGCGCATCAATCCGACATCGGTGGAGGCGCGGCCGGAACCTATAATCCTCAGGCCACGGAGATCTTTCACGAAGGTCTGCGCATTCCGCCCATGAAGCTGATCGAGCGTGGCAAGCTGCGTCAGGACGTCTGGAATCTGCTGCTGCTCAATTCCCGCACGCCCGACCTGATGGACGGCGACCTGCGCGCCATGCTGGGTTCTACCCGGATCGGCATGGAGCGCCTGCAGGCGCTGGTCACAGACCTGGGGCTAGACGACGCGCTGGCCAGTTTCGAAGGCATTCTTGATCACGGCGACCGCATGCTGCGGGCCTGCCTGGCCGATGTTCCAGACGGCACCTGGTTTGGCGAAGACGCCACGCTGAACGATTGTTTCGATGACATCCGCACAGAGATCAAGGTTGCCCTGATCGTCAAAGGCGAACAGATCACCGTCGATTTCGGCGAGACCGGGCCACAGATGAAGGGCTTCAAGAACAGCTCTGTCGCCAACACCATGTCGGCGGCCTACATGGCGTTGGGCTCGTTCTTTCCCGAAGATCTGCCGCGCAACGAAGGCACGTTCCGTTCGGTGAAGCTGATCATGCCAGAAGGCAGCGCAGTCAACCCGCGCCCGCCTGCGCCGATGACCATGAACACGGTCTTCATTGCCCACCATATCGTGCACGCGATCTGGCAGGCCCTGGGCGATGCACGGCCCGACCTTGCCTGTGCAGGCTGGGGGCGCAGCGTGCACCCGACCTGTTCGGGCCGCGATGGCGCGCGCGACCGCAACTACATCATGTATCACTGGCACGGCATGCCCGGTGGCGGCGCACTGGAAGGCCGTGACGGCTTTGCCCAGATCGGACATCTCTCTGCCCTGGGAGGACTGGCGATCTCCAATCTGGAAGATTACGAGCAGCTTTATCCCGTGCGTTACCTGAAACACGAGCTGCGTTGTGACGGCGGCGGCGTCGGTGAATATCGCGGTGGCAGCGGAGTGGAATACGAAGTGGAGATGCTCGACCCCGTGACGTTCTATTTCCGCAGCGAGGGCCTGGGCCCGCCCAGCAGTTACGGTGCGCGCGGCGGGCGTGAGGGCTTTGGCGGTTTCATGGAAGTCACTCAGACCGACGGCAAACATGATCTGCCCACGGCCTATGGCACCCGCCATTACGAAACCTGCACCTACCACGCGCTCTCGCCAGGCGGCGGTGGGTGGGGTGATCCCCGCAAGCGTCCGGTCGAAAAGGTCGTGCGCGATGTGCGCGACAAGGTTGTCAGCGCGGAAGCGGCAGCCGAGTTTTATGGCGTTGTCGTGAGCCCGGACGGCACCCTTGATGCAGGCGCAACACAAGGCCTGCGCGGTTCAACCTGAACCCGTGCGATGGCGCCTGTTGCAGGCCCCAGAGACAACGGCTATAAGCCGCTCGCTCGCGTCCCTTTGACGGTCGTGCCAAGTCCCCGAACCTGGCGAAACCAAACGGCCCTAGAACGCGCACGTCAGTCATCCCTGAAACCAGACGGGATCACGGCGGAGTGTAGCTCAGCCTGGTAGAGCACTGTCTTCGGGAGGCAGGGGCCGGAGGTTCGAA
>Ga0055584_100005485_pt1 | contig 12435 bp, 12 predicted proteins | sample OSDHelmetaG_FD_58716 | JGI IMG/M metagenome (GOLD analysis project Ga0055584, IMG submission 58716) | Pelagic marine sediment microbial communities from the LTER site Helgoland, North Sea, for post-phytoplankton bloom and carbon turnover... | ecosystem: Environmental > Aquatic > Marine >... | reverse complement strand
TGGGCAGCGAAGCTCATCTGCGCCGTCATCAACAGGATGCAGGGCAAACAGTACCTCGCTATAAAGGTTGCTCTCATACCAAATTCTCCGTAACTCATGGGATCGGGACGGTAAGAAAGAACCGTCTGGTATCCCTTTTAACCTCGACTCGGACGCGTTTTTGCGCAAGGGTTCTGTCGATAAGTGCTGAATCGTTCATTGCATTACCAACGGGAGTCCCGTTAACCGACAAAATGACATCACCCCGTTTGAGTCCAGCCTTGTCAAGCATCTCATTGGACACTGAACTAAGCTGATAGCCCTTGGCTTCTCCCTGCTCTACGGCAGATACGCCAAAATTGGCCAGTGTACCAGTTGGATCAGCGGTGATGGTTTCCTTATGTGTCTCTACATATTGTCTAAGCGTCGCACCAGGAGTGCTCGATTGTGGGCTGTTCTTTGCTGTTTCACGATCGGCGATACGGGATCGAATCTGGCTCAATCGGGAGTCGCTGGAAGATCGTCTCGGTGGACTATTAACGGTGGTGTTTGCGCTTTTTGTAGGACTGAGGAGCGACTGCTCACTGAACATGAGCTTTTCCAGACGGCCGCCACGTTTGATCAGTATGTGATCGTCATAGACGGAGTCGAGGGTCGCATTTCCGGGAAGCCGGTCACCGATACTAAAAAGCTCTCCGTCTTTATTTTTTTGTGCAACGACCGCGGTCGAGTTGCTCGGATCGTCGGAAGTAAAAACCCCGAGTAGCTCGAGGTTCAACTTGGTCTGTGGCGTATCTACTGTTTTGGGTGCTGATATCTCTTCAGCACGACCAAAGAGGTTCAGTTTTGTGATATCAACATTATTCTTGGGCCTGCTGGATGGTTTGGTGTGATCAGTGGCTTGCGGAACCGGCATCGGGTCCAGGTTATCTAGTACAAAAACGGTCGTATCAACCACTGCCATCATCATCAGAACCACAAGCAGCATACATACCAGCGTTGCAATACGCTGTTGTTGTTCGTGCCAGAAGTTGATCAATGAGTCCAAGGTGAAATTGACGTCCAAAGCGTGAAAGTTACCATAACAAGGATAGGTAAGGCTTACTACCTATGCCGCGCTACGATGCCTATAGAATCTTTTCTTCATAGGTTAGTACGACATCTGCGGTATTGGTTCCCTCAGGCAACGGCAAGTCAGCCAACATAAACAATTGTGAGTAGAACTGTAGCCGTGCCCAGCCATCCTTGCCTAAAAAGATAGACAATACAGGTAAACGGTTATGCTGCACATTTAGGGTTAACTGTGTGTCTTCTATCGCGAGTTTTCCGGAAAGAGCCGGCAGGCTTATCGCCTGACTGCCATTGGTGACTTGATAAAGCACCTGGCCTCCAGTCCAGGAAAGATCGCCTTCAATAGCGGTGAACCAGTCGTTTTCGATAGTCAGGTCAACTTCATTTATGTCAAAGGTACCGCTGATTCTGAGTCCATATTGCGCGCTCACCTGATCGATATAGTCGTTACTAACGAAGCCACTTAGTGACGACAGATGGCTGTTCTGGCCATCGGTTGTTAGCTGTCCAGCCAATTCGTGCCCAAGACCACTAATGGTGAGGTGCAAATCAGCCAACCCACTTAGTAAAGGTATGGCTGCTAGCTTCCAGCGCAGCATTGAGGTGGGAAAATCTCGATATTGAATGTCCGCAGTTCCACCCCACACGGTACCCCCGACCCGGTAGACCGTGGTGTCAGGAATGCGTGCCACGTCATCTTTAACAAAACGAAAGGCAATCCCGGCGGGCGCATAGAGCACCAGAAATACGGAAAAACTGATGATGGCAGTGGCTCCGTAGATTAAGAGTTTTTTCATGATTCCCAGGAGATTGCTGTGCTGCCTTCGCCGTCGACCTTTAACCATCCAGGTGTATTATCTTGCCAGGAACCCGTTGAGCATCTAATTTCAACCTGGAAGTGTTGGTAAGCGCTCAGGCTACACTCAAGATCAGTCGACCAGGGTGTATGGTTAGGCGAGAACCAGACAGAGGTGAAGCCATCGGACGCATTGGGAACAATCAAACATTCTATGGATTCATCATTTCTTGCCAGTGTCACTTTCTCTTCGTCGGCGATGACCGAAAAATGGGTCTTTAGCCATTCAACGATGGCATCCCGGGTGGCCGCTTCAATGTATATCTCTATATCAGGATAGGGCGCTGTCATTGTTTAATTAGTCAGCAAATTTTCTAACAGCCGGGTATAGACTTTGGATAGCTGTATTAACTCGTCCGGTGCGACGCACTCGTTAACTTTGTGGATTGTTGAATTACAGACGCCGAGTTCAGCAACTTCGGTCCCTGTGGGTGCAATAAATCGACCATCTGACGTGCCGCCGGAAGTAGATAGTTCAGTATCTATACCGAGGGATTCCTTAATAGTTGTCCGGAGCGCTGGAATTAACTGACCATTTTCAGTGATGAAGGGTTGGCCGGAGGTTTTCCAATCGATCTCAAAATTGAGGTTGTGCTTGTTGAGGATCTCATGGGTCCTGGTCTTAAGTGATTCATCTGTTGATTCTGTGGAATACCGAAAGTTGAAATTGACGATGAGTTCGCCGGGGATGACGTTAGTCGCACCGGTGCCCGCGTTGATGTTCGATATTTGCATGGTCGTTGCAGGGAAAAACTCGTTGCCGGCATCCCAGGTTTCTGCCGTCAATTCCGCGAGTGCAGCCATGCTTTGGTGTACTGGATTAATGGCGTCATCAGGATAGGCAACATGGCCTTGCTGCCCGATGATCTTTAATGTGCCATTCATTGAGCCCCGTCGACCTACTTTGATAACATCGCCAACGGTATCTGCACTGGTCGGTTCGCCTACCACGCACCAGTCAATATTGGTGCCACGTTTTGTGAGGGCCTGAACAACTTTTACAGTCCCATTTGTGGCGTCCGCCTCTTCATCACTGGTAATCAGTAGCGCAATCGTACCTTTATACGGTTTACCGCTGTCCAAAAATCGTCGGATGCCCGTAATCATGGCCGCTAGGGCACCCTTCATATCCGCAGCACCTCGACCGAAAAGTTTGCCATCCGCATAAACCGGTTCAAAGGGGTCGGTATGCCAATCTTGCAGCGGTCCGCTGGGCACAACATCAGTATGACCAGCGAAAGCGAGGATCGGTGCAGAAGACGTTCCGGATCTGGTTGCCCAAAAATTGGTAACATTCCCGAATGGCATATGTTCAATGGTGAAGCCCATGTCTTCGAGATAGTCCACCAACAGCGCCTGACAACCATCATCATCAGGAGAGACTGATCGTTTGCGGATCAGTTCTTCAGTGATGGATAGGGTGAGTTGGTCCAGGTCCGTCATGTCAGGCTAATTATGGGCGTGTAGAGACTCATTGAGTTTAATCGCCTGTTGGTTGCTGCGACATTCAATGACACCGGTCTGCGAATTACGGATAAATAGCATATCTGACTGGTTGGCGAGCTCTCTGGCTTTTGCCAGTTTGACGAAATTCTTATTTTCATCGAGTACCTGAACCACGGTGCCTGGTGTGATGTAGAGACCCGCCTCAATGGTACAACGGTCACCCAGGGGAATGCCGGTTCCCGCATTGGCGCTTACAAGGCAATCTTTGCCAATGGTGATGACAATGTTACCACCGCCGGAAAGGGTTCCTGCGGTACTGGCGCTGCCGCCAAGATCAGTTCCTGATTCAATAATGACACCCTGTGATATGCGTCCCTCGATCATATTAGGGCCGAGGGCACCTGCATTAAAGTTTACAAAGCCTTCATGCATGACCGTGGTACCGTCACCCAGATAGGCACCCAGGCGAACCCGTGCGCTGTGAGCAATTCGTACGCCAGATGGAACCACGTAGTTTGTCATCTTGGGGAATTTATCCACCGCCGATACTTCCAATACACGACCTTCTTTCCGGGCATTGATTTGTAATTTAGTCAGTTCGTCCAGGTCAACAGCACCGATTTCGGTCCAGGCGACATTGGGAAGTAGTCCGTATAGATCATCGAGATTGGTTTCGTTGGGCCTGACCAGGCGATGCGACAACAGATGCAGTTTAAGATAGACCTCAGGGGTGGAAGCAGGTTTGCTGTCTGATTCCAATAGCGTGAGTACCATCGGACGCACCGAGCCCTGAATTGCCGTTAGGGTTTCTTTGGTTGCCTCATCAGAAATAGCTGCAATCAATTCACTGATCATCGCATCGTTCAAATCGATTGCGACATTCCCGCCATCGTAGTCGATGACGGAACTGATACTGTTGACCAGCGCTTCATCCGGGTTGATGAGCGGCTGAGGATAATACACCTCCAACCAGTTACCTTTGCTATTTTTGGTACCTATACCAACTGCCAAACTATACATTGTGGATCCCTGTCCGCGTCGAGACGCACATATTATCGCAATTTGCTTGAATTCGTCGCTGTGCTTATCGCAATTTGTGCCAGATCGCTTTAATTCGATTGGCCGCTTCTGCGCATTCTTCGACTTCGGCGACCAACGCCAGACGCACGCGACCGACACCTGGGTTTGTTCCGTCAACCTCACGTGACAGGTAACGGCCTGGCAGCACCTTAACGTTGGCGTAAGCGATCAGCTTTTTTGCAAATTCATCATCGGCAATAGGTGTTGTGGGCCAGAGATAAAAACTGGCTTCGGGACGCTTCATCGGCCAGACATCTTTCAAAATGTCCATGAACACTTCATATTTCTCGGTGTATAACTTTCGATTAGAGCGCACGTGTGCTTCGTCCTGCCAGGCAATGGTGCTCACCCACTGATTTTGAACGGCCATAGCGGAACCGTGGTAAGTACGATAGAGCAGAAATCGTTCAAGAACAGCAGCATCACCACAGGCGTAACCGGAGCGCAAGCCAGGAAGATTTGAACGCTTTGACAAGCTGTTGAAGGCGATGCAGTTTTTATAATCATCCCGCCCCATGGCGCTGGCTGCCTCCAGTAACCCTGGTGGGGGTGAACTGGCATAAATTTCCGAATAGCATTCGTCAGAGGCGATGACAAAATCGAATTCATCGGATTTTTTTATCAGGCCTTGCAGATCGGCAATACTCATCACCGCGCCGCTTGGGTTGCCCGGCGTACATATATAGACCAGGCTGCAGCGTTGCCACTCCTCGTCGCTAACATCAGAAAAATCCGGATTAAATCCATTACTTTCTGTGCATGGAACAAATCGCGGGGTGCTCCCTGCGAGTATCGCTGCCCCTTCATAGATCTGATAAAAAGGGTTTGGCATCAGCGTTATTTGGTCACTCGCACCATTTACCACGGTTTGCGCGATAGCGAATAGCGCCTCGCGGGTACCATTAACGGGTAACGCTTCAGTATCAGGATCGATAGCTCGATTGAGATTGTTTCGTCGCGAGACAAAGCTGGCAATCGCCTGGCGTAGTTCGGGTAACCCCTTGGTAGGAGGATAGGTACCAAACCCCTGGGTGATAGCGTCGATATCTGCAAATTGCTCAATGAGAAAATCCGGTGCCCGATGTTTCGGTTCACCGAGAGCGAGGGAAATGATATCCAGATCATCTGGAGGATTGATATCTTTGATAAGCGCGTTTAGTTTCTCAAACGGGTAAGGGTGAAGCTGATCTAAAAGAGAGTTCACTTATACTGCTACCTTTTCTACGTGTGAGTCGAGTTCCTGGCAGATTCGATCCATTAGGTTGTCTGCGTCTTCCAGAATTGGACCACCATTCTTACTCACCTGAAAGACATCTTCCACACGTTCACCCAATGTGGTTATTTTTGAGCTGATAACAACGATATCCATGTCGAAGAAGATGCCCGCAAGCACGGCGAGTAGACCGGGTCGATCAGAGGCGGTCACGCTTAGCGTTGAATGAGTCTGCTCGTTGCTAATATTGACTTCAGTTCTAAGTACGAACTGCTTGAGCACACGAGGTGTTCGTCGTTGGCTGGCTCTGGGTAGTGCATCCTGGCTTAGATATTTAAGCAGTGTTTTTCTAATGCGCTCCCTGCGAGATGGCTTGTCTCCGACGGGGGAACCATCAGCTTCGAGGACAGTGAAGGTATCAAAGACCATATCGGTCGCAGAGCTTGCGATTCGCGCATCGACAACATCAAGTGCCATGGCATCAAGGGCAGAAACAATTGCGACGAATATTCTTGGTGTATTCGGCATATAGACGAATATCTGTGTCGCACCTTCAGATGCGCTCCGTTTAGCAGTTGAATCCCGGATAGAGATCAAAGGACCATCGTCCAGGTTATGTTTGTTGATTGCGGAGGTCTGCCAGATGATGTCAGATACCGATTCGGCAATGAAGTAGTCATCATCGACATGATTCCAGATTCTCAGGGTCTCCTCCCGGGTGAGGTTGTATTCCGTGAGCCGTTCGATGGCGTGCTCTTGTATGCCCAGAATGTATTCCTGTCGGTCTACGTAGTTTTCAACACCACTGCGTAGCAGCTTGCGGGTATCCAGATAGAGCTGTCTCATGAGTGATGCGCGCCAGCTGTTCCATAGCGTCGGGTTAGTGGCATTAATATCTGCTACGGTCAGTGAATACAGATAATCCAGCCTGACCTGATCCTGCACCAGCATGGCAAACTCATGAATGACTTCTGGATCCTGAATGTCCTTGCGCTGGGCTGTTGTTGACATCACCAGGTGGTTCTTCACGAGCCAGCATACGAGGTTAGTGTCCCAGGTGCCGAGACCGTGACGCTCACAGAATTTTTTGGCGATTTCGATGCCAAGCTCCGAATGATCACCACCCTGTCCTTTGGCAATGTCGTGATATAAACCGGCGATATAAAGTAGCTCAATTTTGGGTAGTTTGTGATGGATGTGTGCGGCTATCGGGAATTCTTGTTGCTGATTTTTATATCTGAAACGCCGCATATTCCGAACGACTTGTAATGTGTGTGCATCAACGGTGTATACATGGAACAGGTCGAATTGCATCTGGCCGATGATCCGACTGAATTCCGGAAGATATAATCCGAGGATGCCGTAACGCTCCATTCTACGAAGCTGGGAGAACAGGTGGTGTTTAGAACGCAACAGCTCCAAAAAATACTCGGTAACCTGAGGGTCATTGCGAAATTTTTCGTCGATTAGGCTGGCGTGTTGTCTAACCAGTCGAATGGTCGCCGCACTGACACCCTGGGTATCATCTCTGTTACCCATAATGACGAACATTTCGAGTAGGGCGGCAGGATGTTCAGAGAATACTGCCGATGAAGTGACCTCAAGGTGACCATTGCGCAGCTGAAATCGCTCGTTAATAGGTACTGTCTGCACGCGCTTGCCAGGCTCGATGATCGCTTCTTCGAAGTGACGCAGCAGCAACCGGTTAGTGTGATTTATTTCGAGGGCTGAGCGGTAGTATTCCTGCATAAACTGCTCGACCGCCAACAGATCACCATCTGAATAACCGAACATTTCAGCAAGTTTTTGCTGATGCTCGAACAGCAGTCGGTCGTCTTCCCGGCCCGCGATCAGGTGCAGGCCGAATCTGATTTTCCATAAAAGGTCCCGTCCCTCGGTAAGGATCTTGGCCTCAGACTCGGTTAAGAACTGCTGGCGAACCAGGTCGTCAAAGTCCACCGAACCAAATTTTCTCATGGCTATCCACATGACAGTCTGAATATCGCGCAGACCACCGGGAGCGCTTTTTATATTAGGTTCGAGGCTATATTCCGTATGTTCGAATTTAGTATGTCGTTCTTCCTGCTCCGCCTTTTTTGCTTCGTAGAACTTTTTTGGGGACCAGATTTTTTCCGGAACGATCTGTTTACACATGCGTAACCGTAGCTCGTCTTCGCCACAGAGTGTGCGTGACTCCATAAGTGCGGTTAACACCGTGACATCATTGCCTGCCTGAAACCGGCATTCCTTCACGGAACGGACACTGGAGCCGACCTCAAGGCCAACGTCCCACATCAGGGTCAGGAAACTTTGAACATTGTCACGGTGCAGGTCGTAATTCGAGCGTTCTAGCAGGATCAAAAGATCGATATCGGAGTAGGGGTGGAGCTCAGCACGGCCATAGCCACCGACCGCGAGCAGTGAGACTCGTGTTTTACGCCAACTGGACAAATTCTCATTCCATTCAAATCGAGCCCAGGCGGAACGCATAATAAGATCCATGAATGCGGCGCGATCTTTAAGTAATTCATTCGCGGAAACGCCACTTCGAAAACGCGATTCCAGTGTTTCGTGAAATTCAGCGAGAGTTTTTTTGTAAAGCGGTATGGGTTGTCGCGAGGCCGATAGCGCTTCAGCGAGTTGCTGATTGGCCGTTTGCTCCACTAGGTGCACCTTGAAATAGTATCGTCGCTACGGTAGGTCAGTATTTCGTAACCGGTGTCTGTGACCAGAATAGTATGCTCCCACTGTGCCGTGAGTTTGTGATCCTTGGTGACCACAGTCCATTCGTCAGGCAATAATTTCACCTCTTTTTTGCCGACGTTAATCATGGGTTCTATGGTAAATGTCATACCGGGTTCAAGTACGATGCCCGTACCGGGCTTGCCGTAGTGTAAAACCTGGGGATCGTCGTGAAAAATTCGCCCGATACCGTGCCCGCAATACTCTCGAACCACGGAATACCGGTTTTTTTCTGCATGAACCTGAATGGCATATCCAATATCGCCCAGGTGGCTACCAGGTTTGACCGTTTCAATACTGAGGTAAAGACACTCCTGGCAGACACGTATCAGTCGCTCGGCCATAACGGTGGGTTTGCCTACGATAAAGGTCTTACTGGAGTCACCATGAAACCCGTCTTTGATAGGCGTCACATCGATATTAATAATGTCACCATGTTTAAGAATCTTGTCATCCGACGGGATTCCGTGACAGACCACGTGGTTGACTGATGTACAGATAGATTTTGGAAAGCCATGGTAATTAAGAGGTGCAGGGATCGCCTGCTGCTTATTGACGGTGAATTCATGGCAGATTCGGTTCAGCTCGCCGGTACTGACGCCGGGTTTGATGAACGGCTCGATCATTTCCAACTGCTCAGCCGCGAGGGCGCCTGCGGCCCGCATTTTGTCGATTTCTTCCGATGTCTTGATTTCGATTGGCATGTTCACACAGGGTCGTAGCTGTTTTCGCGGCGGACACTATAACAGAATCACTGGCGGCGTTTGGTTTGTTGCCTTCAATATGGTATAAACCGCAGCCTGCTGGGATCTCCCAGCAGAAAAACTAAAATTTCTCACATATACCGACACATAATTCGGGTGCCAGTTCGCTGGTTGGATTATGGGGTATGTGGAGGCTTAACCCAAATCAATTCGGAGAGAATATGTCTAGCGTATCTATGCGGGACCTGCTTGAGTCGGGCGCGCACTTTGGTCATCAGACCAGGTATTGGAATCCAAAAATGAATGAGTTTATTTTTGGGGCCAGAAACAACATCCATATCATCAATCTTGAGAAAACCATGCCCCTTCTCGAAGAGGCACGGGACTATGTGCGTAGTGTTGCAGCAAGGCGCAACAAAGTGCTTTTTGTTGGCACCAAACGCAGTGCCGGTAAGGTGGTGAAAGAGCAAGCGGCGCGGGCGAACATGCCCTATGTCGATAAGCGCTGGTTGGGTGGTATGTTGACTAACTATAAGACCATTCGACAGTCGATTCGTCGGCTACGGGATCTGGAAACTCAGAGCGCAGATGGTACCTTTGAAAAGCTAACCAAAAAAGAAGCCCTGTCCCGTCAGCGTACGCTCGAGAAGTTGGAAAACTCCCTGGGTGGTATCAAGGACATGGGTGGTTTGCCGGACGTGATATTTGTTGTGGATGTTGACCACGAAAGAATTGCTATCACTGAGGCTAAGAAGCTGAAGATTCCAGTAGTTGGTATCGTGGACACCAACAGTAATCCAAACGATGTCGACTTTATCATTCCAGGTAATGATGATGCGATTCGCTCAATTCGAATCTTCGTCGAAACTATTGCTGATGCTGCAATTGAAGGTCAGGCTGAGTTCCAGGGTGAAGTGAGTGCGGACGACTTTGTTGAAGTCGTTGATGATGGGACTGCGGACGACGCAGCAGCAGCGCCCGCGGCGGCAGAAACAGCTCCTGAGGCAGAAACAGCGCCCGTGGCGGCAGAAGCAGTGCCTGCAGCAGCGGAATCTACTGATGTAGCAGAACCCGCTGAGGAGCCTCCTGTTGCGGCATCGGATGATACCGAATCAGATGCAGGTGCTACTCCAGATGACGCAGACGAATCTAAGTAACGTCGCAAAAAATTAAGAGAGGAAAGAACAGTGTCTATAACTGCATCTATGGTTAAAGAGTTACGCGAGCGCACAGGCCTCGGCATGATGGATTGCAAAAATGCACTCGTTGAGGCCGATGGTGACATGGAGTTGGCGATCGACAACCTGCGTAAATCGAGCGGCATGAAAGCCGCAAAGAAAGCAGGTCGTATTGCCAGTGACGGGTTGGTCGCAATTAGGGTTGGCGATGATAGGGGAATCATGGTTGAAGTTAATTGTGAAACCGATTTTGCCGCACGCGACGACAATTTTACTGCGTTTGTACAAACCGTTGCCGATCGGGTTTTTGATTCAAAAGAAAGCGATGTGAAAGCGCTAACGGACCTCGACTCAACACGTGAGGAACTTGTGCAAAAAATTGGCGAGAACATCGGTATTCGTCGCATAGAAGTCTTCGATACACCGGGTGTATACAGCTATATCCATACCACCGGTAAGATCGGTGTGTTGCTTTCTATGGAAGGTGGTAACGCCGCGCTTGGCAAGGATATCGCCATGCATATTGCCGCAACGGCTCAGACGACCGTTATTAATCCTGAAGATATTTCTGAAGACATCGTTGCTAAAGAGCGGGAAATATACGCTGCGCAGGCCGAAGACAGCGGTAAGCCCCCGGAGATTGTCGAGAAGATGATCGATGGTCGAATAAGGAAGTATCTTGCGGAAATCAGTTTGACCGAGCAGGCCTTTGTTAAAGACCCCGATACTAAAGTAGGTGCCTTGCTTAAAAAAGAGAACGCTGTAGTTACCCGCTTCGCTCGCTACGATGTAGGTGAAGGTATCGAGAAGGAAGAAGAAGATTTCGCGGCTGAGGTCGCCAGGCAACTGAGCTGATATGCCAAACAAAACCAAGCCACGCTATAGTCGAATCCTACTCAAGCTGAGTGGTGAAGCGCTTGGTCATGATGGTGTTGGTATTGACCCTGCAGTGCTGGATCGCACAGCTCTCGAAATTGGTCAGCTGGTTGGCATCGGCATTCAGATAGGTTTAGTCATCGGCGGTGGCAATCTTTTTCGTGGTGCAGAGCTGCATGCGGTCGGACTTGATCGGGTCACCGGTGACCACATGGGTATGCTGGCGACGGTTATGAACGCCCTTGCCATGCGCGATGCCCTTGAACGCGCCAACATTCAGACCGTCGTGATGTCATCGATTCCAATGAGTGGTGTGGTTGAGCACTACGATCGGCGGTTGGCTATTCGACACTTGAATGGCGGTGACGTGGTTATATTCTCTGCGGGTACTGGTAATCCCTTTTTCACCACCGATTCGGCGGCATGTCTTAGAGGCATCGAGGTCGATGCCGACATCGTTTTGAAGGCGACTAAAGTCGATGGTGTATTTGATTCGGATCCCATGATCAATAAAGACGCTGTTCAGTACAAGCATTTGGATTACGATGAGGTTCTGGAAAAGCAGTTAGGTGTAATGGACCTCACGGCGATTTGTCTCGCCCGTGACCATCAAATGCCACTGCGGGTGTTTTGCATGGATAAACCAGGCGCACTGGCCAACGCAGTGATTGGAACAGATGAAGGTACAACGATTGAGAACCGGGAGTAACGAGGAGGCAACGCAGTGATTGAAGAAATCAAAGATGACGCTGAACAGCGTATGAACAAATCACTTGAGGCGCTGGAGAGTGCTTTCTCCAGAATTCGAACGGGACGAGCCCATCCGGGTATTTTGGATGGGGTTTTGGTTTCTTATTACGGGAATGATACGCCGATAAATCAGATGGCCAACGTTTCTGTTGAGGATGGCCGTACACTGCTTATTACCCCCTGGGAAAAGAGTTCGGTCGGCGCCATCGAAAAGGCAATCCTAAAGTCTGATCTCGGCCTTAATCCTTCGACCGCCAGTGAGAATATTCGGTTGCCCATGCCGCCTCTGACAGAGGAAAATCGCCGTGACTTGACTAAGGTTGCCAAGACTGAGGCCGAGCATGCGAGGGTTGCAATTCGGAATATACGACGGGATGCCAACAACGATCTAAAGGAATTTCTAAAGGAAAAGGAAATTACTGAAGATGACGAACGAAAAGGCGGAGAGTTGGTGCAGAAGCTGACCGATACCAAGATCCAGAAAGTCGATTCCATGCTGGAGACGAAAGAATCTGATTTGATGGAAATCTGATTTCCATG
>Ga0055584_100005483_pt1 | contig 12437 bp, 11 predicted proteins | sample OSDHelmetaG_FD_58716 | JGI IMG/M metagenome (GOLD analysis project Ga0055584, IMG submission 58716) | Pelagic marine sediment microbial communities from the LTER site Helgoland, North Sea, for post-phytoplankton bloom and carbon turnover... | ecosystem: Environmental > Aquatic > Marine >... | reverse complement strand
TTTGAAGAAAATTATTGATTATTCAGAGAAAACAGGGATATAATTGATAATGATTCTCATTTATATTATTTAATTAACGTTAAACTGATTTAAATCAATAAGTTATCAAAATCACTATATAGTATAAGATTATGTTAAATATTAGGCAATATTCCCACTTTTTCGCACTATTTTTGCTCATAAGCTCATGTTCTGTTCGCGCAGATGTCCAGGCACTGTTGCAAATGGTGGATTACATGGGCGTGGACTATCCCGCAGCGGTCGAAGGTGGTCAGGTCGTCAATGAGTTTGAATATGCGGAGATGGTGGAATTTGCCGAACGCATAACGGATGAGGTCAACCAACTTGGGGCCTCACCGGCGCTGGAAGATTTAAAAGGAATATCCAGTGAACTATCCGATGCGGTCATGAGTAAGGCGCAGCCATTCATGATCGCCGAGCAGACCCAGGCCATACGCCGCTTATTGATGTCTAACTATGATATTGAGTTAACGCCAAGACTTGCCCCCGACCTGGCCAGGGCAGAACAGTTATACATGGACCAGTGTGCATCGTGTCACGGAGAAACCGGACGCGGCGATGGCCTTATTAGTGCAAACATGGAACCTGAACCCACTGATTTTCATGACCTGGAACGCGCCATGCAGCGTAGTGTCTTTGGTTTGTATAACACCATCACCCTGGGCGTAGAGGGTACCTCCATGACTGCCTGGCCCAATCTTGATGATGATGAACGTTGGGCCCTGGCGTTTTATGTAGGCAGCATGATTGAAGATCAAGACATGATCGACAATGGTCAACAGGCCTGGGGCAGTGAACCTATTAGTCTCACCGAAGCGGTGACCTTATCGCCTGCCGAGATGTCACGTGTACGTGAGAGCGGAGACGCGCTTGCACTTTGGGTTAGAAAATTTCCAGAGAATTTATTTGCAGGACAAGACAGTCCCTTGAATATGGCAAGAACATTATTAGCAACATCACTGCAAAGTTACTTTGATGGCAATCAAAGGGATGCGCGGGACCAGTCCATCACAGCCTATCTTGAAGGCTTTGAATTGATCGAGGCACCTTTAAGAAATGTCGATGCGGATCTCATGTTCCGTGCCGAAGCGGCGATGATTAATTATCGTCAGGGAATCGCGGCAGGGATTGCAGCTGAAGACTTGCAAGTCCTGTATGACAATGCCTTTAAGCTGCTGGATGAAACCGAAGCGGCCTTGTCCGGTGATGCCTTGTCACCATCGGTGGCATTTACAGGATCACTCATCATTTTGTTACGTGAAGGTCTTGAGATCATCCTGGTACTCGCGGCCATCTTCACCTTTCTGATCAAGTCAGATCGTCACGACGCCTTGAAGTATGTTCATGCCGGTTGGATTGCGGCACTCGTTGCCGGGGTAGGTACCTGGGCGGTATCGTCATACTTATTTACCATCAGTGGTGCCACACGGGAGATCACCGAGGGGCTCACGGCATTGATCGCTGCTGCTATATTAATGTATGTGGGATTCTGGATGCACCGTAACGCCAATGCCAAGCGCTGGGCGGCCTATATCAAGTCTCAACTGGAGCAGGCACTGGATGCCAAGACCCTGTGGACTCTTGCGCTGGTTTCCTTCCTCGCGGTGTATCGGGAGATATTTGAGATCATCCTTTTCTACCAGGCACTTTGGGCCCAGGTACAGGTCGAAGCCCATTCAGCGGTGTTCTATGGGGCCGGTTTAGCCATTGTGATGTTAGTGCTCACTACCTGGGTAATCTACAAGTTTGGTATGAAATTACCCTTGTCTACCTTCTTTAATGTAAGCGCGGTCCTGTTAGTGGCCCTGGCATTCATCTTTGCCGGTAAAGGCATCGCAGCCCTGCAGGAAGCAGGATCAATTGCCATTACCACCATTCCAGGACCTACCATCGAACTCCTTGGAATCTATCCCAACGCCCAGTCCCTGGGCCTGCAAGCGGTGGTTCTCGTTCTCACTTTCGTCGTCATCTTCTACGAGAAGTTTCTGTACAAGTCAGAGGCCTAAAAAGTCTTCATTTGGATGTAGTCGGTAGGGTGACGTCTGGAGTTAAAGCCGAAGCGGGAATACAGGAGATAGTAGTACGCTGATAGGGCGCTCTCATTACCTTTTATCTCTCTCTCATAAAGGTGCGCCTCCGTAACCCCGGCTTAAGCAGTATTTACACGATTCAATCTGTGCACCAAACCAATTAATCGGTATCATCTCTGATATCCATCCCTTACTACGGGAATGTAATGACATCAGATCTTTTTCATCCTGCCGTCACTACCTGGTTTGAAAAAACCTTCGGTCAAGCCACACCTGCGCAACAAACTGCCTGGCCGGTCATTAAGGAAGGTAAGCACACCCTCATAGCCGCACCTACCGGTAGTGGTAAAACCCTCGCGGCATTTCTTTCTTCCATTGATGATTTAGTACGCGAAGGAATTGAGCACGGGTTAAACGATGAAGTCTATGTCCTATATGTCTCCCCATTAAAGGCACTCTCCAATGATATTCACAAAAACCTGGAGGAACCGTTGTCTGGGATTACAGAGTTGCTTACCCGTCATTCCCGCGCAGGCGGGAATCCAGTAGAACAAAGCCTGCCCTCCGGGCAGTCATCATTAGACCTGGACCCTGGCCTTCGCCAGGGTGACGAGAGTAGGGGCAACGAAATAATAGATCCGTCGTTCCCGCACCCTAAAGGGCATAAACTTCAGCGGGAACCAAGTGAAACAGATATCGGCCGTAGGCCGACTGAATTTCCTGTACTCGAAATAAGATCAGCAGTAAGAACCGGCGACACCACCCAGACCGAACGCAACAGGATGCGTAAGAAACCCCCGCACATCCTGGTCACCACCCCCGAGTCTTTATTCATATTACTCACCAGCGACTCTGGACGACAAATGTTAAGCACGGTAAAGACAGTCATCGTTGATGAGATCCACGCCCTGGCCAATAATAAGCGTGGTTCGCATCTTGCATTGTCTTTAGAAAGACTAGAGGCATTAACCGAACAGCACCCGGTACGCATTGGTCTCTCCGCTACGCAAAAACCCATCGCAGACATCGCCAAATATCTGGTGGGTAACCGCGATGAGGCATGTGAGATCGTCGACAGCGGCTATACAAGAGAAAGGGATCTAAAAATCGTCGTCCCCGATCAACCCTTAGGACCACTCATGCCCGAGGAATCCTGGGTAGACATCTACAACCGCCTCGCCGAGATCGCAGAGGACAACCAGACTACCTTAATCTTCGTCAATACGCGTCGCCTTGCAGAACGCGCCGCAAGACACCTTGCAGAGAGACTCGGCGAAGAAAACGTCACCGCACATCATGGCAGTCTCGCCAAAGAACACCGCATGAACGCCGAGCAACGCTTGAAGGAAGGTAGCCTCAAGGTATTGGTAGCAACAGCATCATTAGAATTAGGCATCGACATAGGCGATGTCAGTTGTGTCTGCCAGTTAGGCTCACCCCGATCCATCTCAGCCTTATTACAAAGAGTCGGCCGTTCCGGTCACCAGGTGGGTGGTATCCCTAAAGGCAGGTTATTCCCCTTAACCCGGGATGACCTGGTGGAATGCACCGCACTCATCGATGCAGTGAACCGCGGAGAACTGGACCGTATCCATATTCCACAGGGCCATCTCGATGTGCTTTGCCAGCAGGTCATCGCCGAGGTGGGTTGCCGGGAATGGGGTGAAGAAGAACTCTTTGATCACATCACAAGGGCCTACCCCTACCGGGATCTCAGCAAAGACAAATTTGAACAATGCCTCGCCATGATGGCAGAAGGTTTCTCCACCCAACGGGGCCGACGCAGTCGATACATCTTTCGCGACATTGTTAACAAACAACTCAAACCCCGTGACGGCGCCAAACTCACCGCCGTCACCAACGCCGGCGCCATCCCCGACCAGTTCGACTACAACGTGGTGCTGGAGCCGGAGGGCATCTTCATCGGCACATTAAATGAAGACTTCGCCATCGAGAGCTTGCCCGGTGACATTTTCCAACTGGGCAATACCTCCTATCGCATCCTCCGCGTAGGGCAGGGCAAGGTAAGAGTGGAAGACGCCCACGGCCAGCCACCCAACATGCCATTCTGGTTCGGCGAGGCCCCCGGCCGCACCGACGAACTCAGCGCATCGGTCTCAAGGCTACGGGAAAACATCAACGAACAACTGAATAATGGCATGGAAGCCACTGTTAAGTGGTTTATCAATAACCTAAACCAGGAAAAGAATAATGAAGAATTAAATCGACTGGATTCCCGCCTGCGCGGGAATGACGACGGGTTTACAAGTGAGATAAAAGTAACTCGTCATACTGGCGAAAGCCAGTATCCAATCGAACAAAGTCTGCCCTTCGGGCAGACCTTAAATAATTTGGACCCTGGTTTTTACCAGGGTGACGACGAGGTAGAGGGCGACACCCAATCTGATCCGTCATTCCCGCGCAGGCGGGAATCCAGTAAAACAAACACCGCGCGTAGCGCGACCTGTTCTCTTGAACCCCATGTAGCTCAACAATTAATCGACTACCTCGCCGCCACCAAAGCCGCCCTCGGCCGCATCCCAACCCAGCAAGACATCATATTCGAACGTTTCTTCGACGAGGCCGGCGATCAACACCTGGTCATCCATTCCCCCTACGGCTCACGCATCAACCGCGCCTGGGGCCTGGCACTGCGCAAACGTTTCTGCCGTCAGTTCAACTTCGAACTCCAGGCCGCCGCACTGGAAGACAGCATCGTCATCTCCCTGGGAGGAACCCACAGCTTCCCCCTGGAAGAGGTAGCCCGTTACTTAAATACCAACACCCTTAAAGACATCCTGGTACAGGCATTATTAGCAGCTCCTGTGTTCATGACCCGCTGGCGCTGGAATGCCACCATTGCCCTGGCGGTGAAACGCAACCTCGCGGGAAAACGTAACCCGCCGCAGTTCCAGCGCACCGATGCCGAGGATCTCATCGCCGTGGTCTTCCCGGACCAGCTCGCCTGTGCCGAAAACATCACCGGCGAACGGGAAGTCCCCGACCACCCACTGGTAGACCAGACCATAGACGACTGCCTCACCGAGGTCATGGACATCGTAGGCATCACCAACCTCATCGCAAAGATCGAAAATAAAGAAGTCACCATACATTGCCGCGACCTCAACGGACCCTCACCGCTGGCACAGGAAATACTCTTCGCAAGGCCCTACGCCTTTCTGGACGACGCCCCGGCCGAAGAACGCAGAACGCAAGCGGTGAACGCAAGACGCTTCATGGACCCCGCCGACGCCGCGGATCTGGCCGGCCTCGATCCCGAAGCGATTAAAAAGGTTACCGAGGAAGCCTGGCCCGTCATCAACACCCCTGACCAACTCCACGATGCATTGATGGTATTGGGTTTTATCACCGAGGACGAAGCACAACCCCGTCATTCTGGCGAAAGCCAGAATCCAATCGAACAAAGTCTGCCCGAAGGGCAGTCCTCCTCGCCGTCGTCCCCGCGCAGGCGGGGACCCATACCGGGCATGAAAGAACTCATCACCCAAAAACGTGCCACGGTATTAACCACCAGCACCAAAACAATCTACACCTGTGCCGAACGCCTCCCCCAAATTAATGAAGTGTTCACCGGCACCATGGCCCCCGCCATCAACCCAGCCGGCCCCGCCACCTCTCGCGACTGGACCAAGGAAGAATCACTCGTCGAATTAATAAGGGCCCGCCTGGAAGGCAGCGCCATAGTCAGCGAATCCCAACTCGCCGACCTCTTCGAAGCCCCACTCACTTCGATCCAAACAGCATTAATGGTCCTGGAAAACGAAGGCTACGCCATGCGCGGACATTTCACATCTTCTGGCACAGGAGGCACTGAAACCGAATGGTGCGAACGTGGCCTGCTTGCCCGTATCCACCGCTACACACTCAAGACCTTGCGTAACGAGATCAAACCCGTCACCGCCGCCGACTTCATGCGCTTTCTGTTTGCCTGGCACGGCATGGTAGAACGTCCGGAAGGCGAGGAATCATTAATGTCTACCATCGACCGGCTGGAAGGCTTCCCCATCCCGGCCGCCGCCTGGGAGGCAGACATCCTGCCCGCACGCATCAAGGGTTACCTCACCAGTTCAATAGATCATCTTTGCACCACCGGCCGCGTCTTATGGACACGTCTCAATAAAACCCAATCAACCAAAGATGAAAACGGCAAGGCCAGCAAGACAACCTTATTACGCAACACCCCAATCGCATTAATCGACCGCTATACCATCGACTACTGGCAATCAAATAAACTAATAAAAGCCGAAGACATCAAACTCTCCGCCAACGCCACCACGGTGTTCACCGTATTAAAAGACAAGGGTGCCTCTTTCTTTGTGGACATCGTTAAACATTCAGGACTCCTGCGCACACACACCGAAGAAGCCCTGGCAGAACTCGCCGCCAATGGCCTGGTCACCTCCGACAGCTATGCAGGCCTACGCGCACTCATTGCACCTGCCAATAAAAAACAAGGCTACGGCAGACAACACAGACGAAGAAGGGCAGTGGCACAGGGACGAACCATCGACGATGCCGGTCGCTGGTCCATCATTTCAAAACCGGAACAAGCAGAAGAACCCCAAAGCTACAACTGGATCAAGACCGACATGGACACCCTCAACCACATTGCCTATACATTATTAAAACGTTACGGCGTGGTCTTCCATAAGGTCCTGGAGCGGGAACAGAACCTGCCGCCCTGGCGGGAACTCCTCTACGCCTGGCGACGCATGGAGGCCAGAGGCGAGATCCGCGGCGGAAGGTTCGTGGAAGGCTTCACCGGCGAACAGTTCGCCCTGCCCGATGCCGTGGGAATGTTAAGAAAATACAAGGACGGGAAGCTTCAAATCCCCAACATTGTAATTTCCGCCACCGATCCACTGAATCTAATAGGTATAGTCTTACCGGGGGAGAAGGTAAGCGCATTACACACCAACCGGATCCTGTTTCAGAATGGATTGCCTGCTGCGAAACAGTTAAATGGAGAGATCAGTTATTTCGGGACAGTGAGTCCGCATGGGCAGTGGGAGATAGGGCAGTTGTTGATGAGGAAGGGGAATGTGGGGTTTGTTGAGAGAAGACCGAGGTATTCGAATTGAATTGTTACTCTGACCCTAAATATTGATAAATAAATGTCTAAATTGAAAAAAGAAATTAAATTTGAAACCACGTTTGGGGAATATATTGCATATGAAATAATTGGGGAAGGTGGTGCTGGAAGAGTGTATGGTGGTAAAAATCAAAATAACGATGATATAGCTATTAAGTTATTGCATTCAGGGCCCGAGTCGATAGAAAGAAGAAAAAGATTTAAGAACGAAATTAATTTTCTGCAGCAAAACAAACATAAAAATATTGTTACGGTTATTGACCATGGAATTGTAAGTAATGGCTCCAAAGTCGAACCATTCTGTGTTATGCCTAGATTTACTCAAAATTTAAGAAAATCATTGGAAACACAGCTTGATGATAAAGGGGAAAGTGGGGTCAGATAATACTTTTTTGTATAATTGAAAAGTCTTATCTGACCCCACTTATTCCACGAACGTGATGCACAGGAGCATGCCATCACAGCCTACCTTGAAGGATTTGAATTAATCGAGGCACCGCTAAGTAACGTTGATGCAGATCTTATGCGTCGTGCTGAAGCTGCCATGATCGGTTACCGTCAGGCGATTGCCGGCGGTGTAACACCTGAAGAACTCCAAGCCCTTTATGACAATGTCATCAATTTATTAAATGAATCCGATGCTGCACTATCCGGGGATGCGTTATCACCTTCGGTCGCATTCACAGGATCATTAATCATTCTTTTACGTGAAGGCCTGGAGATCATATTAGTCCTGGCCGCCATCTTCACCTTCCTGGTGAAATCCGAACGACAAGATGCCTTGAAGTATGTTCATGCCGGCTGGATTGCGGCACTCGTCGCCGGGGTAGGTACATGGGCGGTATCGTCATACTTATTTACCATCAGTGGTGCGACCAGAGAGATCACCGAGGGTGTCACCGCACTCATCGCCGCGGCTATATTAATGTATGTGGGTTTTTGGATGCACCGCAATGCCAACGCCAAGCGCTGGGCCGCCTACATCAAGTCACAACTAGAACAGGCACTGGACGCCAAGACCTTGTGGACCCTGGCCATTGTGTCCTTCCTCGCGGTGTACCGTGAGATATTCGAGATCATCCTTTTCTACCAGGCGCTTTGGGCCCAGGTGAACGCAGATGCCCATTCCGCCGTGTTCTACGGTGCCGGTTTGGCCATTGTGATGTTAGTACTCACTACATGGGTAATCTATAAGTTTGGTATGAAATTACCGCTATCCACCTTCTTTAATGTCAGCGCCGTATTGCTAGTGCTACTGGCGTTTATCTTCGCCGGCAAAGGCATCGCCGCATTACAAGAAGCCGGCAGAATCGCCTCCACACCCATCCCCGGCCCCACTATCGATTTACTCGGCATCTACCCCAACGTCCAGGCCCTGGGGCTACAAGCAGTTGTGATCATCTTAACGCTTGTCGTTATTTTCTATGAGAAGATCCGCCCAGGTTCCGCATAGCATAGGCGGCTCGCGGCTTAGATAGGTCCAGTCATTGTTATGCGACTTTGGTCATTAGATCCTGCTTATCTGGATTCAAAAGGATTAGTGGCGCTATGGCGTGAAGGTCTATTGGCACAAAACGTTTTAGTGGGTAATACCAAAAGCTACAAAAACCACCCGCAATTAATTCGGTTTAAAAATACTATCAATCCAGTAGGCGCAATCGCAAGTTACTTAAGGGCAGTTTCTGATGAGGCGGATAAGCGAGGTTACAACTTCAATAGAAATAAAATAATTAATAAAAGACTACAAAGCAAAATCAAAGTCACCACCGGTCAAGTTGTTTATGAGCAATCGCATCTATTAAATAAGTTAAAGAAACGAGCCCCCGCTCTGTATAAACAACTAAAAGACATCAAGATAATTAAAGTCTATCCTATGTTTAGTAAAATATCTGGAAAAGTAGAACATTGGGAAATCGTATCCTGATCTTGAAATAGTAAGTGATGAAATTCGAATAATATCTGCGCGTGAAATGATTCGATGGGAACGGAATGACGAAGCTCAAGTTCTCGTCATTCTGGCTTAGGCCAGAATCCAATAGATAATACTTCCTTGACCATTCCTCAAAATGTCGCCCTTCGGGAGGTCATCAATTGATTGGATGCTGGTATACACCAGCATGACACAAAGGTAGTAATGCCAAAATATCCCGTTTTTTCTGGCACAAAAAAGGACTGCCCACCCGAGGATAAACATCTTCCAATGATTTTCAGTGTATTGACAACGTCAATACACTGATCTAATCTTATATTACTCATGGATGAGAATTATAAATTTAATGGAATTGAATTCGTCTGGAACAAGGCGAAGTCAAAAAGTAATTATCAGAAACATGGAATTACTTTTGAACAAGCAGCACAAGTTTTCTTTGACCCCTTTTTTCGCCTGATGGATGCAGGTGATAAAGGAGAAATGCGAGATGCTGTTATTGGAATAGATGAAAACTGGAACATACTCTATGTAGTCCATGCCTTATTCATGGGAGATAAAATTAGATTAATCTCAGCAAGAAAAGCAACTCGTTTTGAACGACAATATTATGAACATAGATAAATTAAAAAAACGCCTGGAAAACAACAGACCAATGGTATCAGTAACAATGAGGATGCCAGAAGATGTAGTCGAAGACCTGAAAGAAATCGCTCCAATACTTGGGTTCTCCGGATATCAGCCATTGATCCGGGCTTATATTGGACAAGGACTCAGAAGAGATTTAGAAAAGCTGGATGCTGACACCATGACCCTATTAATCACCAGTTTAAAACGACGTGGTGTAAGCCAAAAAGTAATTAAGGAAGCTCTTGCAGAAGCACGTCAAAGTTAAACCGTAAATAATTCACTTAAAAGCATTGCCTTTGTTGCTTCACTGCAACTTCGGCTTAAACAGCATTTACACGATTCAATCTGTGCACCAATACAATTAATCGGTATTATCATTTATATCCATCCCTTACTACGGGAATGTAATGACATCAGATCTCTTCCATCCTGCCGTCACTACCTGGTTTGAAAAACTTTTGGTCAAGCCACTCTTGCGCAGCGTTCAAATTTATTCCTCGACATTAGGAACAACCTTAATAGCACTACCAATACCGCCAATAATATTATCGCCTATGTCCGGGCCATGATATACATGGATATCGAATCCCTCGGCATTGTACTGATACGATGCAATATAATTAAACCATATGCCAAAATCATTTCTACTAATTCTCGTATCGTCTACATTCCAGCCAGCAGGATTTTCCGGACAGATTAATCTCTCATTACATTCTTCATGTATCAGCTCGGCCGCGCTTACCGCCTGGTCAAGGGCAATTTCGTAAGTCCATATTGCTAAACTCATTATGAAAGCAAAAATAACAATGGTTAATAAAGGTCTTATCAGAAAATACTTTTTTTTTGAAAAAAATGAGCTTCACAATGACTGAAATGATGCTAACCAGGACCGGGAGTACGAACAAGCCGGCTATAAATACAAGAGCACTGCCGTTGTCAGTTGCAAACAGGATGCCCAACATGAGCAGGGGGGGAATAACCTGAAAAAGCCAGTGCCTTGTGCCAGGAATTTCCTTACTTTTATCTTCTGGATTAATACTTTCATTCATAACAATTAATACTCAATACTCACAGGCTGATTTAATTGAGAATAGTTTAAAAAACCACAAGGATCAGTGTCGATTGATTTAAGAAAGTCAGTCTACTAGACTGAATCAAGGTTATATACAGTTACCGGGCGTGTAATAATGATATTTAAGGTTAGAGTAAAATCTCGACAAATAATTATTACACCGACCCTTAATTAAAAAAGGAAACGTTGATGAAAAATTTACTAACATATGTAGCAACCGGACTCGGGGGCGCCATACTCGGAGTGGGCCTGACCTACGCATCACTTTCAAACTCCGCCGAAGAGCCGCCACAAGAAAATCAGGCCCAGGACACAGCGGTCAGCCAGGAGGTCAAACGGATGCTGCACATTGAGAAAACACTGGAAGATGTTCTGGGACGCGTGGTTTCGATAAGTGAGACGGAGCGTCCGCCGGGTAATGGAAGCACGCCTCACCGTCACCCCGGGAGTCACAATTTCGGTTATGTGGTTTCAGGCACCTACGAGGTACAAGTCGATGATGGCCCGGTGCAAAGGCTTGGGCCCGGCGAAGTATTCTACGAGTCCCCCGGCCAGCTGCACGCCGTATCGAGGAATGGCAGCGCAACTGAACCGGTTCGATACCTGATATTCAAGATTGCTGACCCCAGCCTCCCATCGACAGTACGATAATCTCCTCGGGAGTCATAATCCCATTAAATAAAAAGGGTCAGTGAATGTAAAATCGGGGTCAGGTTGAACCTCCCCCAGTTTAACGGATACTTTTAATAAGCGACAATGTGGCAAACAGAAGGAGTTTCCAGATAAATAGGGGACAGACTACGGTTTCGAAACATGATCGGGTTCGGACCTAAGTAAGCAGTTGATTTCAAATAATAAGAAATTAAAATAGTATTGACTTTTTAGCTTAGAACCCTGTTTTTGGTATTAAAAGTAAGTTTCTAAGCTGAATTAAATTACCACCAACAGAAGACGGGAGATAAGGTATGACGCTTGCAAAATCGCTGCTGATTATGATTCTGGTTTCCGCCCCATCGATAAGCTGGAGTCAACAGGACCCTATAGAGAAACTCGCAGGATCGTGGAAACAGGATTTCTCGCAAACGAGGCCGGCGCCATTTCCAGTACCGCGGAGCCGGTTCCACCGGTGGGAGTTGGCGGGAAAAGACAAGATGATGCACATATCTGAAATAGTCGAAGCAGACGGAACGAAGAGGGTTACGGAGGAACAGACTGACGACTACAGCGGCAAGCCGTATCCAGATCGAGAAAACGGGCAAACAACCGTTTTTCGGCGTATTGATGAGAATACCATTCAGCAGATTCGAACCGGCAAGGATGGCCAGATTGTCCGGTTTCTTGAACGTGTTATCTCAACGGATGGCAAAACGCTGACGGTACGCCAGGTCGGTGTCAACGCCGAGGGAAAAGCGAATCAGGAAATACAGGTCTATCAAAAGCAGTAGTACGGAAATCAAATAAATATATATAGGGGACAGACCACGCTTTTCTACAATATTTGAGGTCAGAGTAAAAACTCTGAGGAAGAGCACAAGTAATTTTTATTCTGACCCTGAACTTACTATTTCTTTTAGTCCGTGCGGCTAGTGACTTCCAGCAGGTGATAACCGAACTGGGTTTTAACTGGCCCTTGCACTACATTGA
>Ga0055584_100005482_pt1 | contig 12437 bp, 10 predicted proteins | sample OSDHelmetaG_FD_58716 | JGI IMG/M metagenome (GOLD analysis project Ga0055584, IMG submission 58716) | Pelagic marine sediment microbial communities from the LTER site Helgoland, North Sea, for post-phytoplankton bloom and carbon turnover... | ecosystem: Environmental > Aquatic > Marine >... | reverse complement strand
GCCTGTAAATCGTTGCTTAGTTCCTTGGCTGCTTTGCTGTATTCGTTCATCGATTGACGTGTGGAATCGATAACACTCTTAATATTCTTATAGTCTTTGTTGCCGATTAGCGTCTTTAGTGAGCTGATAGCAATAAAACACGATTTATCATTGTTATTCATGATTCCCAAGAATCTACTTTGACATCTATTGTAAATAGGAACGTAATTAGCGTTGTTATTGGCGATGGTTTGTATTCGCGATATCATCTGCGAGGCATCGGTAGAAAATGATTTATGAAGAGCGTTATATCGCTCGTCAAGTTCCTTGACTTGGCGCTTGCATGAATGATGATAAAACATAACGAATATCCAAGTTAAAATAATCACGCACAAAAGCGCAACAACAGATAAAGCGGCGATTAAAAACCAACTTTCTTCCATGATATCTTCGATATTGAATAGTGCCATGTTATCTCTTTTCTAATTTATTTCTTCGTAGATCCGCGAACCGCAAATTGCGATTTAAAACGGTAAACTTTTTGGTCTAATTCTTCCTTTAATAATTTTGTCAGCATTCTCATAGCAATTGACCCAACTTCGAATAGGTCAATCTCCAAGGAAGATACTTGAGGTCTAACAATGTATGAATACTTGGTTCCAACAACGGAAATAACTTCGATTTCCTCGGGAATCTTAACTCCATCTTCAGATGCCGCATTGATAACAGCGCAGGCGAGTGAATCTCGCGGACATATGAACAGTCCTTTGCGGTGAGACTCTGATTCAAAATAGACTTTCATATCTGAATACAGGCGCTGATATGAGTCTTCTGAATGAATTAAGTTTACAGTCTCTCCAACTGAATTTGCATATTCTATGATGTGATCTCGCAAATTATCCATCATATTTCCAGCCATGGTTATGTCTAGATAATTTACTGTCTTATTTCCAGAAGCATAGTGGTTTTTAAGAATATCTATCATTGTTGAATTGTAATCGAGGGTTATGGAACAAAGCATTTTATCGGACATTTCATGGCCGATAACTACTAGTGGAATATTGTAATCCTGGATGAGTCTAATCTCATCTTGATCCAATTCATCATCAAAAATAACTGCTCCGTCAACGTGAGATGAAATAAGTTTTTCTATAGCTTTTTGAGCGTCTTCCTTCGAGCGACGCGTGACAAATAATGTCGTTTGGTAACCGTAAATCTTTGCAATGTCCGTCATTCCTGAAAGCATATTGCAAATATATACGTAGTTTGTTCCGGGAAGAACAATACCAATATTTGTGGATTTACTTGTCGCTAAGCCTCGAGCAAGAGCGGAAGGTCGATATCCTAATTCCTTGATAGCAGCTTGTACTTTTAGTTTAGTTTTTTCAGTTACGTTATCTTTTCCGTTGATAACTCTTGATACTGTAGCCAGCGAAACCCCGGCTTTTTTTGCTACTTCGTATATCGTAGCTCTGTCTTTTAAATTATCGGACATATTTTCCCTCCTATGAAACAAAAATGTAAATTTGTCATTCCTTACAATTATGATACATCTAATATAAGGATAATGAAAGTGCAAACTGATGTTTTTATTTATAAAAAATGTGTAAATTGTCGCTTGCTATTGCAAAAAATCCATAAAAAAAGTTGCTAACTTCAGTTAGCAACTTAAAGACCAAATTATGAAATTTCGTTGAGTTCTTTATCAGCTCTTCTAAAATAACTTTGAGGATGCTTACAAACAGGGCAGATCTTAGGAGCGGATTTACCAATGTGGAGATAACCGCAGTTACCGCATTTCCAAACTACTACTTCGTCAGAAATGAATACTTCATTCTTTTGGAGTTTCTCAAGCAAACGGAGATATCTTGCCTCGTGAGTCTTTTCAACAGTGGCAACACCTTCCATTTGTCTTGCAATTTCAATAAATCCTTCTTTACGAGCAGTTTCAGCGAATTCTTTGTACATGGTTGTCCATTCGTAATGTTCACCTTCAGCAGCAGCTTTTAAATTAGCAGCTGTATCACCGACTAATCCTAAAGCTTTGTACCACAATTCTGCATGCTCTTTTTCATTTCCGGCAGTTTCTAAAAACAATTCAGCGAATTGGTTATATCCTTCTTTTTTTGCGACTGAAGCGAAATAAGTATACTTATTTCTAGCCATTGATTCGCCTTGGAAAGCTGTCATTAAGTTCTTTTCAGTTTGACTTCCTTTTAATTCCATTTTCTTTTAGTCCTCCTTTAGATTTAATGTAATTATACATTAATAAAAATCATCAAGTAAAATAATACGCTAATTATTTTTTAAATCGTTACGAAGTAGAATAGATAGCTTGAAGCGATAAATATGACAAGGGTAACATTCATCGTTTGCTTAAATAAACGAGTGAATTTTGTTTTTCTTTGGATGCTACACAAATCATTGGCTTTTCCAAATAAATATCCGATAGGAAGGATAATTGGTACGATATATCTGAAATCCATACTGCATCCGTAAGGCATGCTAATTTGCAAGTAAAGATACATGACAATACATCCGAGAATAAGGTAGAGACTGAATGTCCCGTCGCGTCCAAACTTCGGGCGAACAATAAGCTGATATATCAAATATATGATGAGAAGGAACCACAAAACAAATATCGAGAATACAGCAATCGCTCCAATTCCTCCGCCTAAAGTATAGGAAAATTCTCCAAATATTGAGGATCTCAGCGCATAGGACAATATGCAATAATCGTTGAACGCTGAGCAGAATATATAGTTGTAATCGAATAGTTCGGTGAAATCGATAGGAACAATGTATCTCTTGAAAATATTGTATAAATTGCTTTCGTAAATCAGACCACTATTCTTGGAATTATAGTAGTCTAAACTTTCAGGCTTGTTATTTATAACCCAATCTTGAGTTCCTGTAAACAAGGCTGAATTGAGCCGGGAAAAAACGTAATTCCACGGTAACCCGTAAACGTAGTGAGTGTAAAACTGGAACCAAAGTCCGAGAGGAGCGCAAATAGCGAGAAACACTATGTATTGCAAAATTAGATTTCCTAGTTTTAGGCTGCCTTTCTTTTTGCGGATACTGCGAACAAGCTCGATGACAAAGGCAACAGCAATGCCAAAACAAATTATGACTGAAGACATTTTCGTCATCATCGCTAGTCCAATGAACAAAGCAGTCATCGAAATATTTAGATAATTCTTTTTAACAAAGTACCATTTGCAAAAGAAGTAGAGGGCTATAATTGAAAGCATTATGGCCAAGGCATCGTTGTTTAACTGACCTGACAATTGAGTCAATCGAGGAAACAAGGCAACAAAGGCACTAGCAAGCAACTTTGAAGAGTCGCTCAATTTACTCATAAGAATTATCTTAACCATAAATACCGCAGAAACCAACATGTAAAAACAAGAGAGAATTTGACAAGCCGAATAAAGACTTTCAGTGGAATTAGTCAGCAATTCATTAGGGCAAATGAAAGAAAATACGTGCATAAATCCCGCTTGTACTATGGCGTTGAGAGGCGGATGATAGAATTGATAGATAGAATCAATATCAATACTGTGGTCAGGAAAAGTCCCGGTTAAGTAAAAGGAAAGAGCATAGTCATAGTGACCGTCACTGTTAGATGTCCAAGTATCATACTGCCTAGTGGTAGCTGAAGTATACAGGATATAAGTTAAATGGATGACAAAAGATAAGAGAATAATAATGAAGATTTTATTTTCGAAAGTCAACTTTTTCTTAATGTGCAATACATATCCGTAGATACCTATTCCCACTAACATCGCTGCGCCTACAAATTTAGTCGCATCGTATGCTGTTGTTGAATCGTAAATAATCGTATAAGGGACAACAACAATGTAGCAAAAGGTAATGATCGCAAATGCGAGAACAAACAATCCTATCTGCTTCCATATTTTTTCGGAATTTTCCTCTTTTAAGCTAGAAAAATCAAGTTCTACTTTTGCCATGTTAATTCTTCTCCTTTATCTCGTGATACTCTTTCTCGGTGTTCACATTCCAAATATCTGACTTGTCATTTTTTCCTGATAAGAAAATATCAACCGCTGTCATCGCCGTAATCATCGAGTGATCCATGTTATTGTAGCGGTGCTGACCATTTCTTCCAAGACAATAGAGATTGCTAATAGTATCTAAATATGATCTTATCTCTCCAAATTTGGAATAGGATCCAAAATATGCAGGATAAGCTTTTTTCACCTTAATGCGGCACGAGTCTAAAATGTTTTCCTTGGACTCAATTATTCCCATCGTAACTAACTCACCAGCAGCAAAGTCGATGAAATCTTCATCGCTGCTTTCCCACATTTTATCGCCCTCCGAACAAAAATATTCGAGGCCAATCCAAACGGTGTGGAGCGGGTCTTTAACCATGTAAGGAGACCAGTTATTAAATATTTGAATACGTCCCATGCGAACGCTGCGCTCCTGAACATATATCCAATTGTCGGGAACGATATTTTGAAGAGTTTTAATCTTGGTTTTATTTTTAATCTTAAGTTTATCTATCAACAAACCAACTGTTATGAAATCTCTATATGGCAAATTTGTAGCCGCTTCGTAGATATCTGAAGGAACTTTATCTTTTCCGATAGCAATGATTAAATCCTTTATTGGCATAGTTGAAAAAACAGCATCACACTCGTAAGAAGAACCATTCTTAGTTATGACTTTAGAAATATTACCTTCATTAAATTCAAATTTGTTAACTTCAGATTTGAAAATAATCTTTCCGCCATTTTTTACAATTTCATTTGCCATTTTTTCATATAGTTGTCCAGGTCCGCGTTTCGGATATTCAAACTGATCAATCAAAGAAGTCTCAACCTTCGATTTATTGCGGCGAAACGGTTTTGTTAAAGCGTTGAGTAAAGTCTTTCCAAGCGAAAGACCCTTAACGCGCTGTGCTCCCCAATCAGCAGATAATTTCGAAGGATGAACACCCCACAGTTTTTCAGTGTAATCTTCAAAAAATAAAGAATAGAGTTTTTTTCCAAAGCGATTGACATAAAAGTCCTCCAATGAATTTTCCTCTCTTTTAAACACGCATGAATGCAAATATCCAAATCCAGAACTTAAAGTACGGAAAAAGCCCATATTAATGAATGTTTTCGGCTTCAAACTTATAGGATAATCAAAAAACTTTTTCAAGAAGTAAATGCGAGAAACACGGTGACGAAGAAGCATCACATCTTCTTCTTTCTCGGGGTCGGGTCCGCCTTCAACAAATTCTTTTTGATTGTTGAGTATCTTATCGTCAAAACTCGGCTTTCCCTGAATTGGCATCAATTCTTCCCAAAGTTTGTTAACTTGTTCGCTCTTAGTAAAAAAACGGTGACCACCGATATCCATCCTATTTCCCTTATAGTCAAATGTACGGGAGATTCCACCAACAAAATCTTCGGTTTCAACAATAATTGGCTTAATTTCGCTCTTTTTAATAAGTTCGTAAGCGGCGGTTAATCCCGCTGGACCTGCGCCGATAATTATCACTGATTTGTTTGCCATTTTTTTCTCCTTAATATTTTTTTATTATACCATAGTTCAACTTTACAATCTCGTATTTTTTTACAGCGCTTTCACTAACAAATGCGAAGAATTATTAAAAATAAAATGGTATTTATGGTAGTTAAATTAAATTGTAAAATAGTTTCAACTTAGACTACAAAAAATATACATTTAGAGATAACTTCAAAATAATTTCAAAAAAAGTCGGACCGCGATAAGTCCGACTCAATTTAAAAGATTACTTAACTTCTTTCTTATCTTTAGGTTTTTTCTCTTTGTAAAAGAAATCTAAATATATTGGATATGATAGACAAAAAAGAGAACCAGCTCCTATGATGATGTAAAAAATATCAGTCAAGACCTTAAGTACTTCTTTCGTGCTTGATGTTTGTTCTGATACAATATCGATAGCTTCTACTACGATAAGAAAAAAGACAAAACAAACAAGAGAAATTATCAAATTGATATTCCAGTTACTGATCTTGTTTTGCTTTTTAAGCGACCAAAAAAATGAAAAAATACAGGTAATAAATTCGAGCATAATCGCTGGTAAGACATAAGGGAGAGAAATTTCATGAGGATTAGTCCCATAGTAAACAAAAAATGTCACCAATATTAAGATAAAAGCAAAAATGCAGGATAAATTTTTAATAATTTTAGATTTCATGCTAGTTAATCTCCTAACTATTTTTATTTTACTACATACTTTATCATTAGTAAAATACATCTAAAGTAAAAAAAGCACCGCCGAAGCGGTGCCATTATTCTCTATGGTAGCGGGGGCAAGATTTGAACTTACGACCTCCGGGTTATGAGCCCGACGAGCTACCACTGCTCTACCCCGCGATATCAATTTTCATATCGAACAAATTGATGTTATTCATTCGGTACGATATAGATAATAGCATATTGCAAATTTGAATTCAAGCGCCAGGTCAGGCAAAAAATGATATTTTTCGAAATAAAATACAAATGCAACTTTAATGATTTGTTTAAATATATTATGCGTGAGGAGAAAGAAAGCAAAAGAAAAGAAAAATGGAAAAATATATTTTAGCAGTGATATTAAACTCATCTTGAATATTCGTTGCCTAGGTTCAGAGAGAAAAAATATACTTGGACCAGCAAAATTTTTCTCAAAATTCATTTTTTACCGTGTTTTTTTTGTTGTGTATAAGTTTTTTCTTTTATACTATTTATTGTAGTAGTAGAATGTTTCTATAACATTTTTGTTGGAAATGGAGGGGAACAATGATAGTTATCACCGGCGCAAGCGCTACTGGAAAAACAGAAACAGCAAGAGTACTCAAAACTTTATATGGAATTCAAAAGGTTGTTACACACACAACCCGACCCATGAGAATCGGTGAAATTGCTGATGTCGATTACCACTATGTGACAAAAGAAGAATTCTTGAAACTGAAATCCGAAGGAAAATTTGTCGAGACAACTGAGTACAATAACAATTTTTACGGTACATCTAAAGCTGAGATTGCTCCGAATAAAATTGTCATTGTTGAAACTTCTGGAGCTAGAGTTTTTCTCGGTTTAAACGATCCATCAATCGTTGTATTTAGACTTCTTGCTTCGCGTAAATTGCGACATTCGCGCATGTTAGAAAGAGGCGATTCTCTCGAATCTATCAAATCGCGATTAGAGAACGATGTTACTTGCTTTGACGATTCCGCATTGAAAGATCCAAGAATCATAAACATACAAACCGCTAACTTAACCATTGAGGAAGTCGCTCGCAAAATTTACAATACTTATACGAAAATAATAGATAATTTATCTCAAAAAAAATAATCACTGACAAAAGAATTGTATAGCAATGAGAATGAAATCATTTTTATACAATTTTTTTGTTGGAAAGAAAAAATACATTAAAATGTTGCTGCAGTAAAAGAAAAAGCGCAGTGTTACCACTGCGCAAAAATCGATTAACGCTTCAACAGTTCCTTGTACAACTTGATATATTCACCGACTTGATTATCCCAGGAGAAATCCATCTTCATTGCGTTTTCAATCAATGAATCTATCTTCTTTTCCGCATACATATTGCAGACGAATTCAATTGAGTAGTCAAAGCAGTTTTCATCCCAATTTTCAAAGGAGAACCCTGTCGCATTTTCGCGGTGGTCATAATATGAATAAACAGTATCGTTAAGTCCGCCAACTTTACTCACAATCGGCAAGCAACCGTAGTGCATAGCGATTATTTGACCTAAACCACACGGCTCAAATTTTGAAGGCATGAGGAAAAAATCTGCTCCAGCATAAATCAAATGCGCCAATTTGTCACTGTATCCAAGATAAATTTTGACATTTGCTGGAAAGTTTCGCGCAAACCACTCGAGTCGCTGTTCTAAATCCCACTCTCCTTGTCCAAGAATCACAATTTTGCTCTTTTGTCTAATAATTTCGGGGATAATTCTTAAAATTCTATCGATTCCCTTTTGCGAAGTCAATCTAGTAACGACACCAAAAACAGGTTGATTTGAATTAGGGTGCTCAAAGCCCACTTGTTTCAAAAGAGCAACTTTGTTGGCTTTTTTTCCAAATTTGTAATTTGTTATATCAAATTTCCTAGCGATATATTCATCTTTATCAGGGCAAAATTCATCGTAATCTAATCCGTTTACAATCCCAAATAAATCATGCTGTCTTCCAGCAATAACCTTTCCAATCCCGTTAAAAGCATCGTGGTCTTCCGTCAACTCTTTCGCGTGTGTCTTGCTGACGGTAGTAATTGCATCACAGGTGGAAATTCCTCCCTTGAGCATTGAAACCATACCGTTAAATCTCAACAATCCATTTCCGTAATATACCGAAGGAAGATTGGTTAAGTCTCCTAGCTGCATAGGATTCATATACCCTTGGAAAGCGGGATTGTGTATAGTGAGAACCGAACGAAATTTTAATCCTGCATCCGCTAACATAAGGGGAATAAGTCCCGCATGCCAGTCGTGTACGTGAACGATATCAGGGTTCAATTTATTTCGAATTACAGCTTTTTTAACAGCGAGAGAAAAAAAGGAAAATCTTTCCGCATCATCATCATATCCATATATTCCGTCTCTACCGAAATACTGGTCGCATTCTACGAAATAAAAATCCACGCCATCTCTAACATCGCGAAGAATATTTGTGTGATTCATTCTCCACCCCTGAGCAACATCGAAGGAATCAATCCACTCATAGTCATCTGGAACTTCTTTTACTTTTTTATAAAATGGAAGAAAAACACTGACCTTTTGTCCTTTTTTTACCAAAGCTTTCGAAAGGCCCCAAACGACATCAGCCAATCCCCCAGTTTTAACAAAGGGAGAAGACTCCCCTGTCGCAAATACAATTTTCATTCTAAACAATATCCCCTCGTTTTATGTATAGCGGCTTTTCCTTAGCGCCGCTCAAATCTTTCTCGTGTAAAATTCTCGCTTCTTTATCGCATACGACATTCTTTAGATGTGTGTTTTCCGAAACATAAGAGCTAGATAAAATAACGCAATTCTCAACTTCCGCTCCCTCTTCAACGATTACGTCACGAGCAAAAATCGAGTTCTTCACTTTTCCCTTAACGATACATCCGTTCGCAATAAAGGAGGATTTAACCTCGGAATCAGGTCCGTATTTTGCCGGTGGTGTGTCATAAGTCTTAGTATATACATTCCAGTTAGAATTAAATAATTCTTTAAAATTATCGAAGTCGAGAAGTTCAAGCGAGTACTTAAAGTAATTCTCAATTGAATCAAAACAGCGAATGTAACCTTTGTGCTCATATGTATATATAGGCATTTCCTTAGCCAGCATCTTCAAGGTAGCTCTCAAATCGAGAAAGGAGGATGTTTTGTGTGCAACTTGAAGCATGCCTTTCAAGACTTCCTTATCGATGATATATGTCTGCATAGATATATTTAGACTGTTATCTATTCCTTGATTTTTAGTTAAATCTCTCAAAAATCCACGCTCGTCAATCGTTGCAACATCTTCGCCGATAAAAGTCGTCTTGGCATTCTCTATCTTGTGGTAAAGAATAGAAATGCGGTGATGATTCTTTACGTGATCTTCTATTAGCGGACGGAAATCAACTTGATAAATAATGTGCGAAGGAGCAATGACTACTACATCGCCAACTGTTCCCTTCAAGTACCAGGAATTCTCGAGTAAGTTGTTCACATCGTGGTTGTATCCTTTCGTATTTGCATACGGTTCATCGTAAAGAATGGTTAATCCACCTATCTTTGTATTCTCGTTCCAAGCGTGTCCTGAACCAATGTGTTGAATGATTGACCTTAGATGTCTTTCAACTAAAATTGCCTGCTTATCGATACCGGAATTTGAAAAATTAGAAAGGGAGAAATCCATAAAAGCATATCTTCCAAGAAAGGAAGTAGATGCGACAGACCGCGATGTATTCAATGGTCCCAACTTTGGTGAGTTATGTAAATTCAATATTCCTATAGCTTTTGTCATTTTCCCTCCTCCTTAATTGTTAACTAAAATAACTTTGTCGGTCTCTTTTTTTACTGCGTGCTTGCCCTCTATGACAAGTTTGGGTCCGACAATAGCTTTCTTAATATGCGCGCCTGCCTTAATCGTGGTATTTGGCATAACGACGCTGTCTTCGACAACCGCCCCTTTTTCAATCGTAACTTCGTTAAAAATTATCGAGTGATGGACTTCACCACAAATAAATGCTCCTTGATTTATGATTGAGTCCTTAACATGAGCATAGGGCCCAATATACTGTGGAGTTGACCTAGTATCAGCGGAGAGAATCTTAAATTCACTGTCATAGATATCTAAAGCAACTTTGGTGTCCAGCAAATCCATGTTCGCTTCCCATAGAGAATCGATAGTCCCAACATCTTTCCAATATCCAGAAAAAGGATAAGCAAAAAGTTTTTTCTTGCTCGAAAGCATTTGAGGAATGATGTTGTTTCCAAAATCGTGGCCCGATTCAGGATTCTTGTGATCCTTTATAAGCTCGCTTTTCAACGTCTTGTAGTCAAATAGGTATACCCCCATCGAAGCAAGAGTTGATTCAGGTTTTTTGGGCTTTTCTGAGAAGGAAATTATCCTTCCTTTTTCATCGGTTTTCATAATGCCAAATCGCTTTGCTTCTTCCAAGGATACATTTAAACAAGCGACCGTGAGTTTCGCTTTCCTATCCTTGTGAAATTCTAACATTTTCGAATAATCCATCTTATAGATATGATCGCCCGACAATATTAACACGTATTCTGCGTGAGATCTTTCTAAAAAATCAATGTTGTGATAGATTGCATCAGCAGTCCCCATGTACCAGTTTGCACCTTCTTCGGTCTGGCGGGGCGGAAGAGTGGCCGTGACAGATTTGTTCCCATCTATCCCCCAGTTCGAACCGTTAGAAATATACGTGTTCAATGCTACTGATTCATACTGAGTCAACACACCAACCGTATCGATTCCTGAATTAGCGCAGTTTGAAAGAGGAAAATCGATAATTCGATATTTTCCTCCAAAGAACACAGCGGGCTTTGCGAGCTTTTTGGTCAGACTCTTCAGTCTCGTTCCTTTCCCGCCAGCAAGAATCATACCAACTACTTTTCCACTTGACATAAATGCCCCCTTTTAATTTAAATATATAAATCTTGAAATTTAATAAGAGATAATACCATTTCCTTTTTCTTCTGGAGCAAAGGAAATTTCACCTGAAAAAGCTTCTTCAATAGCAAAAATTCCTTGGTGCAATGCAATCAAAGCCTCAGCTTCCGATTCTAAAATATGATTGGGAATTTTTTCATCAAGCTGATGGACAAGCTTGAGTTGGAATCCATCGATAAAAATAGTCAATTTATTTCCAATCACCATTACAACAATATCGCTTCTAACAAACTGGTAGAAAGAAGAAAGAGCGTTAGCAACCTTTTTATCGATAATTAAATAAATATCTTGCCCTAAAGATGTGTAACAAACAAAAGAAGCAAGTTTCAATATATCTCCAAATCCGTACTGTTTGATTGGAAGACCATCGTACTGCTTAATACTAGGTTCACCAAAAGTTCTCAACTGAACAAATCCGTGGGACCGCGCCTTGGTCAAATCGGCAGAAATCATAAAAGCATCGCGCTTTTTCCCGTCTCTAAAATACTTGTACTGAATTCCATCCCAGGAAAACATAGAAGTCGACATTTGATAGTTTTTAACTTTAACCGGTTCAGAAATCGACAAAAGTTCTATCGTTTTATTCAATTCTTCCTCGCTGACGTTACTTTCTTTATTGCTAGATAGAATTATTCCGTTGATCTTTGCCTCTTCGATCAACAGTTTCATATATTCCTTTTCATATTTATTTTGCAGTCTTTTCAAATGCAAAAAATGATATAAAAAAGCACAGCCAATTGCGAGGATAACCACCGCAAAGATAATCGAAAGCCTAATGATACTGCTGCTGTTTGAAAAATCAAAAATGTTAGAACTGAGATCCGGATATGCTAAAAAATCAAAGAAAGTCCACCTTCCAAGTGGAGCGAAAGTATAATTTTGATATCCGTGAGCAGAGCAATACAAAAAAACATAAATAAACCAAAGAAAAACGACACCAATTCCAATAAAAATTGATTCGATTAAATTTCTTCTTCGATAAGAATTTCTTAAATGAATAAGTTCATTCGACTGCGAAATCACATTTTTTTGCATAGCTATTTTCTTTCTTTTTGATACTTTAATTATACATCTTTTGCTGCGGACGTTCCATAGAATTACCGCTAAAAATAATGCGTATTTAACTGCTATGAAGCGTATCTACTGTTGGTTTTGTGATACTCCTGCTTCATCTTGTACATTCTTTTATCGGATAGAACATATATGTCATGACTATTTAAACCATCTTTTTCATCCGTTGAAGCAATTCCATAACTGAGAGATATCGTGTATTTTTTTTC
>Ga0055584_100005481_pt1 | contig 12440 bp, 12 predicted proteins | sample OSDHelmetaG_FD_58716 | JGI IMG/M metagenome (GOLD analysis project Ga0055584, IMG submission 58716) | Pelagic marine sediment microbial communities from the LTER site Helgoland, North Sea, for post-phytoplankton bloom and carbon turnover... | ecosystem: Environmental > Aquatic > Marine >... | reverse complement strand
CCTGCTCGGGTTCGATAGAGAACATCAGGCCATCATAGTAGCCAAGCGCTTTGGCCAGGACATTATCCCGCTCGGTGTCATCAAAGCCGTCAAGTACGGTATGGGTCTTCTCACCATACTCCACCTCGCTCAGATAACCCAAGGACTGCTCGGCCAGAACGCAGGCGAGTTGCCGGGAGGCAACAAACTCTTCCGGCGCCAGCGAGAGGGCACTAGCCTGCTGGCTGGCCACACCAAACAATACCGCCAAAATGGCTGCTCTATGCTTCATATATATCTTCGTCATTCCAAACCGCTCTCAAGGACGGGAAGAGAATACGAAGTTATGGTTACAATAATATTACAATCACATGACGAGTTTTGAGGCTCTACTACAGGTTTATGACAATTGTATGAAGATTCTGTTAACAATCTATTAATTGTATACACATCAGGCGTACACTAGACCTGTCGCGTGGGTAACCGCCGGGCGGTTCTGATACTCAGGCAGGACAATAGGCGACAGTAAGCCGCTACAGACGGCCGAGCGTATAAAAGGAGGTAACACAATGAAAACACTTATCAAGGCAATCGGCATTATCGCACTTGTGTCAGGCACCAGTATTGCGATGGCCGATACCACCAAAGACTGCATGCTTGAAGGTACTGTCCAGAAAGACAGTACTTCGGCCAGCGAACAAAACGTCAGCGTGAAATTTCACTCGGTGGAAAAGTACGATCAGGATGCCAAATGTCGTGTAAGGCGCGACCAGAAGATGGAGTTTCAACTGCCGGACGATCCCCGCTTAAAAGATGCCGATGCGGGCAGCCAGGTAAAGTATCGCTATCGCACTGACGGTGACGGCAACGCGAAAACTGAATTGATCAGCGTGGGTGCCTGAAACCCAGGTGAAACGAAGCGTCCTGTGCCACCGCGGCAAATGCGGCGGCACAGGTCGCACTGTTAGTACTTGAACACAGTGTCCAGCATCACGCGGTCATACTCCAGCGCCCCGCCTTCGTTCTTGAATGCTTTTTCCCCGGCCTCGTTGTCAATATACCAGGTGAAGCCCAGCGTCCATTGCTTGTTAATGCCGTAGGCACCGGTCAGTCTTGAACCTTTACCGTCTGTTCCGCCACCAGCAAAATCAGAATCACTCACCAGACCCAGCGCGGCATCAGCCTCCAGATCCTCATACTGATAGCCTACCTGCCAGGTGCCTGCGCCCTTTGCTTTGCCCAAAGTTACCCCTGCAATCCAGCCGGTATCATAGTCATCCGGGTCCTGGTTCTGGACAAAATCACCGTAAAAAGTCAATGGGATATCGAACAGTGCCATGGCCAACTCGGCCGAGACTTCTAACAGTTGGTAGTCATATTCGTAGACATTTTCACCATTACTGACGACGAACGAGTTGCCATAGAAGTCGTCATCGAAGAAGGAGGTATCACCTTTGACGGGAATATCGTAATAGCCGACGGCTGTGGTCAGGCCTGCGCCGGCGATATCAAACTTTAATCCGCCCTGAACGCCCCAGGTTACTTCGTCTCCACCATTCCTGCTGTCACTCTCAAGCCAGTTCACCAGCGCAGTCAGGAACAGGTGATCGCTATTCCAACCTACGTTGAAGCCCTCGGGGCGCCAGTCACCATCCCACAGGAGGCCGGATTTCTGTGGCTTGAACAGTGGGTTTTTGAATTTACCCGCTTCTATATAGATGTGCTCTGTGGGGAGCCACCTTGCATAGGCCAGGTCGAGACGCAGATCCTTGGATGAGTTACCGTCCCCCAGAGTCTGGTTGGAGGACACAGGATCGTCTCCGCCACTGGCAATACCCAGTCCGACCGTGACGTTGTCAGGCAGTTTGGCTATCATCTCAGACCTGGCGCGGATACGGTTTCGATCACGCGTATCAGCGCCTTCAATATCAATCTCTTCATAACGGTACCGGAAGTCACCCTTGACGCTGATGCGCTCGGCCCAGGAGGTATCAGTATTTTGCTTCTTCACCATGGCAATGTCTTGCCGGGCACTAACCAATTCTTCCCTGGCTCCTTCTAGCTGGGACACGCTAGCAGTTCCCTGTTCGCGCAGCTGGTTATTTTCCGCCTCAAGCGAACTGAGTCGCTCGGCCATGCTGGCGAACTGGGCCTTGAGCTCAGCAAATTCTGCATCGCTGACAGCGGCAGAGACCGAGACGCTACCCAACAGGGCACCAGTCACAGCAACAGTTAGAAGATTCTTCATGTTTTCCCCCCGAATAGTATGTGAATGCACGGCTGCATGCATTGGGGAGGAGCTTACTTGCTCAATGTGACATTTTTATTACAAAGACCCTGGCAAAAGCAGGTTTTCAGGTGTCTTGAGTACTCAGTTACGGCAGTGAAAGCGGGTTTACGTCACATTTCTGTAATTATGCACTAAACAGGGGCAGGCGGAGTGCGAGGCGATACGGTTAACTCAGGGTCAAAAAATACTCTGTCAGGCAAAAATTCCAACCAGCATATAGCTAAAAGACACCACTACCAGCACTTCAATCGCCAGCGTCGCTCCGGTTACCCGCGGCGTGCGACCTCCTAATTCTTTTTGAGCAGCTTGCAAGTTCATAGACATCTCCTACACTGATGAAACTCTTTGTATATACATGCACTATATACTAAAAAGTGCAAGACAAGCTACATACATGTGCTAAAATACCAAATCTTTTTGCTTATTTATCAAGATCTTGGAATGTCTAAGACGAAACTACTTAATATTAGGATCGATCCGGACCTCAAAAAACGGGCCAAAAAGCTTGCAGAGGCGGATGGGCGCTCTCTTTCCAACTGGGTGACCAACTTGATTTCGAGCAAGGTAAAAGAGGCTGAAAAAGAACAGAAGTCTGGCAAGAAAGACTAGCAGGGCTGGTGGCGGCGCTTAATTTCCTCAAAGCTCAGGTGGCGGACGTCGCTCCCTTCCACCAGGTAAATCACTTCCTCACACAGATTCACCGCGTGGTCGCCAACTCGCTCAAGTGCACGGGCGCAGCTGTTTACTCTCAACATATTTTTAACCCGCTGTGGCTGTTCCATCATATGCGTCATTAGCAGGCGGGTCAGCGTTTTAAACTCCCGATCTATCTCCTTGTCGCGGGCGATGATGTCAATCGCCAGGTCGACGTCCAGCCGGGCAAATGCATCCAGAGAACCTTTCAACATAGCGGTAACACCCTCCCCCAGATGCTGAGGCTCGCTCTGGTAGCTCTGTTTATCACGATTGTCGGATAGCTTCAGCGCTATGCGGCCAACCTTAGCTGCTTCATCGCCAATCCGTTCCAGGTTGGCCACCATGCGGATAATGCCGACGACCATTCGCAGATCACGCGCCGCCGGCTGTCTGCGTGCGAGGATGTCAATGCACTGGGCACTGATCTCCAGTTCGAGTTCATTGACAGCGTAATCCGACTTGGACACTTCCTCGGCCAATTCCTCATCGCCCGTTACCAGGGCCTCGATGGCTGATTGGCATTGCTGCTCAACCAGGCCGCCCATGGCAAGAACGCTGCTGCGCAGTGCTTCGAGCTCGGCGTTGTAGCTCTGGGAGGTATGTTGTCCGCCGCTTATTATATTTTCCATCCGATGGGTCTCTGCTAGCCAAACCGGCCGGTAATATAGTTCTCAGTCAGCTCATGTTTTGGCATGGTAAAGACCTGCTTGGTTTCACCCACTTCGATTAACTTGCCCAGGTGGAAGTAAGCTGTCCGTTCCGAAACGCGGGCTGCCTGCTGCATCGAATGAGTGACGATGGCTATGGTGTAGTTTTTCTTAAGTTCGTCGATGAGTTCCTCGATGCGTGCAGTCGCAATGGGGTCCAATGCTGAACAGGGTTCATCCATAAGAATCACTTCGGGGCTAACAGCAATCGCACGGGCAATACACAACCGTTGCTGCTGGCCACCGGAGAGGCCAGTACCTGGTTTGTCCAGTTGATCCTTGACTTCGCTGAACAGGCTGGCGCGGCGCAGGCTGTCCTCCACTATCTCGTCCATCTCGGTCTTGTTGTGAGCCAGCCCGTGGATGCGCGGGCCGTAGGCCACATTTTCATAGATGGATTTCGGGAAAGGGTTGGGCTTTTGAAACACCATCCCTACCCGCGCGCGCAGCAGTACGGTGTCCTGATCAGCACCGTAGATATTGTCCCCGTCCAGAGAAAAATCGCCCTGCACCCGACAAATGGGAATGATGTCATTCATCCGGTTCAGGGTGCGCAGAAAGGTGGATTTGCCGCAACCAGAAGGCCCGATCATGGCGATAACCTCGTTGCGGCCGATATCCAGGGAAACATCGTGGATGGCTTGCTTGTCACCGTAGTAAACGTTGACATTGCGCGCGCTCATCTTCGGATTATCTACGAAGGGGCTGCCTATAGTTTCATACGCCGTGACGTCGGTGTGGTCGTGGATATCCAATACTTTTTTCTCTCCTGCATCGGCCTGCGCAAACGGAGAATGCGACCTGTCATCACTGTCCATGTTCGGCTCCCCTGCTGTGGATAACATAGATTTTACTGTACCAGATCCTTGCATTGCCGCCCGCCTATTTCAGTTCAAAGCGCTTACGCAGATATACCGCCAACGCATTCATCACGATCAAAAAGCCCATAAGTACCATGATCGCAGCCGAGGTTTTCTCGGTAAACCCGCGCTCTGGACTGTCCGCCCAGAGGTAAACCTGCACGGGTAATACTGTGGCGGGGTCGGTCACGCCACCGGGAACATCCATAATAAAGGCAACCATACCGATCATAAGCAACGGTGCCGACTCGCCCAGCGCCTGGGCCATACCGATAATTGAACCGGTCAGTATGCCGGGCATTGCGACAGGCAGAACATGGTGAAAAACACATTGCAACTTGGAGGCCCCCACACCCAGTGCAGCCTCCCGTATAGACGGCGACACCGACTGAATAGCTGCCCGGGAGGTAATAATGATGGTCGGCAGCGTCATCAGTGAGAGCACAATACCCCCCACCAGGGGCGCCGATCTGGGCAGATCAAAAAAGTTGATGAACACCGCCAGGCCCAGCAAGCCAAACACTATAGACGGTACCGCAGCGAGGTTATTGATATTGATTTCGATAAGATCGGTTATACGATTTCGAGGAGCAAACTCTTCCAGGTAAACCGCCGAGAACACACCGATAGGAAAGGCGATGGCGAAGGTAACCAGCAGGGTAAAAAATGACCCATATAGCGCCACACGGATACCCGCCATCTCTGGCTCACGGGAATCCCCATTGGTGAAGAATGCCACGTTAAAACGCGATTCAGTGCGCCCTTCTGCTTTCAGTTCTTCGAGCCAACCGATTTGAAGGTCTTTTACCCGACGATCAGATTCAGGCATTGCCGCATTGACCTGGCCTTTCAAATAGCTGCCAGACTCGGAATGCGCACGCAGCCAGATATCCGTTGTGTGCCCCAACAGCTTCGGGTTTTCGATAGCCATGTCACGCAGGTTGTATTCGGCCCCGACACTCAGGAGACGGTAAAGCTGCTGCTTGTCTTTACGCCCGGAAACATCCGGGAACATCTCTCGCAAACTGGCTTTTATAACTCCCAGGTAATTGGCACTAAAGAGCTGCTCTTCAGTGGCATTCGGCGGCAGGTCCAGTTGGTCGAGATCGAGATTTACGCTTATCTTGATGAACTGCTGGGTAAACGCTGGATAGCCTTTACTTATAATGTCGAACAACAGAATGAACAGAAAAACAAAACCGGTTAGAACCGCCAGGCGACCATACCACTGAAAGCGCCGCTCTCGCGCATAACGCTTTTTCAACGAGGCCTTGATAGCCTCGCTGTGTTTGAAAATATCGGGCTTACTCGTATTGTTCACGGTATTTCCTCACCACGTAGAGGGCGATAACGTTGAGCACCAATGTAACGAAGAACAGCACCAGCCCCAGGGCAAAGGCGGCCAACGTCTTGGGACTGTCGAATTCCTGGTCACCCACCAGCAAGGTGACAATCTGTACCGTTATGGTAGTGACAGCCTCCAGCGGATTGATCGTCAGCTTTGCCGATAAACCTGCGGCCATCACTACAATCATGGTTTCACCGATGGCGCGGGATACCGCCAGCAGGATACCGCCAACAATGCCCGGCAGGGCTGCAGGCAAAAGCACCTTGCGAATGGTTTCGTTCATGGTGGCACCCATCCCCAGGGATGCCTCGCGCATGGTGTCCGGCACTGCGTTAATGATGTCGTCTGAGAGGGACATCACGAAGGGAATAATCATGATACCCATCACGAGACCCGCTGCCAGCGCACTCTCAGAGGCAACATGCAGGCCAAGGGACTCCCCGAAATTGCGGATGAAGGGTGCCACTGTCAGGGCGGCGAAGAATCCGTAGACCACTGTGGGAACGCCGGCGAGGATTTCGAGAACCGGTTTAGTGATCGAACGAAAGCGACGAGTGGCGTATTCCGACAGGTAAATGGCCGACATCAGCCCTACCGGCACCGCAATAACCATCGCCACAGTGGATATCAACAGGGTGCCGACCAACAGCGGAACAAATCCAAAAGACCCCGAGGCGGCGACCTGGTCCGCCCGAATGGCCATCTGCGGACTCCACTCCAGCCCGAACAGAAAGTCACTCAGAGGTATCGCATGGAAAAAGCGGATGGCTTCAAACAGTACGGATAAGACTATTCCGAGAGTGGTCAGTACTGCCAGGAAAGAGCAAGCAAATAGTATCCATTTGATGATGCCCTCAACGTGGTTGCGGGCGCGCAGTGCCGGGCGAATACGTCGCAGCGCCAACACTGCACCGATCAGGGCTACCAGGAATACCAGCATGGCTTTTAAAGTACGGCTGGTAGCTGCCAGTTCCTGATAGTGTTTGGCAGCCGTGAGCTGGGCCTCATCGAGCATGGCAGCGTCGGTGGATCCCAGGGCATAGCTGATTATCTGGTTGAGGTACAAGCCCTGCTGATTTTCTGGCATCTGTTGTACGTTCTGCGGCAGCTCGCTGACAGTTAGCTTGCTGAGGAAACTGCCTTCGAACATCAACCAACACACGAGCAAAAGCAGCGCCGGCAACAGCGCCCACAGGGCGGCCATGTAACCGTAGTGTTTCGGCAGAGAGTGCAGGCTTCGAGCTCCCCCCTGCCCCGACGCGACAGCATGGGATCGCTTGCGACCCATAAAAAAACTGATGAAGGTCAGCGCGACCAGCACCAGAAAGACGGTGGTAGTTTCCATTACAACCCCAAAAAAAGTGCGCCGCAGGCCAGGCAGACCAGGCAGCGGCGCATCAGTCTCAACCCGGGCTTATAACCCGGCCCGGGACAACTACATTTTCAGCAGAGTCAATGCCTTGACGTCAGCTTCAACTTGTTGCAACTCGTCTTCGCTCAGCGGAATCAGGCCTTTGTCGATCAGGTAACCGTCTTCACCCATGGCCTTTTCAGAGGTAAATTCCACTGCATATTCCTGTATGCCGGGGATTTTACCCACATGCGCCCGCTTGATATAGAAGTAAAGCGGGCGTGATACCGGGTAATCACCACTGGAGATGGAATCAAAGCTCGGGATCACGCCATCAACCTCGGAACCGTGCACCTTGTCACCGTTCTCCTCGAGGAAGCTGAACCCGAAAATCCCTATAGCATTGGGGTTGGCATCAAGCTTTTGCACGATCAGGTTGTCATTTTCGCCCGCTTCAATGTAGGCACCGTCCTCGCGTATGGCATAGGCCACCGTTTTAAACAGGTCCTTCCCTTTGGGTGCCTTACCCTTCTTTTCCTGGAGAGCGGTATAAACCCCCGCCGGCAGACCCAGTTTCACCATGGCCGCCTTTATCTCGTCAGCCTGCTCGGCCGACAGGCCGTACAGTGTTTTCAGATCGGCAATCTGCTTTGCGCCGCCACCCATCGCGAGCTCGGCAAATGCGTCCCGTGTTCCAGAGGTTGGCGGTGGGCCCAGTACTTCAATATCGATACCCGGGAGGCTGGGATTGACGTCTTTCCAGGTTTTGTTCGGATTCGCGATGAGTTTTCCATCGGGGCCAGGAATATCCTTGGCCAGAGCGAGGTAGACATCCTTCAGGCCCAGTTTGAATACTGGCGCGCTTTTGGCATTGGCGAGCGCGATGCCATCGAAACCCACCAGTACTTCAACTATTTCTGTTACCCCGTTGTTCTGACAATCATCGTACTCGCTTTTCTTGATGCGACGAGAAGCGTTGGTAATATCCGGGGTATTGGCACCCACACCCTTGCAGAACAATTTCAGACCGCCGCCAGAGCCCGTCGATTCAATTTTCGGCGTCTTGAAGTTGGTAGAGCGCCCAAAACGTTCGGCTACCACCGTGGCAAAAGGGTATACGGTGGACGAACCAACAATACTGATGTTGTCGCGTGCCGCGCCCTGGACAGTTGCTGCACCGCCGATTAAGGCGGCTACGGTGACCGCGTTTACTAGGTATTTTCTCACGTGATCTGTACTCCCTGTTTCTAACTGGAATGGCTAGCTGGAACGGATCAGGGCTGCGCCCCGAGTGTCCGAGGAGGATTCTATGCCAGCTTTGTTACACTAATGTTACAGTCGAACAAGTGCTCAACCGGACTCTCGCACCTGGTCTGCCAACTCTTCGAGGCGCCCGTGCCGGACATCCAGCCCTCGCACGAGATAGATCACTTGTTCCGCAATATTACTGGCGTGATCGCCGATACGTTCCAGGCTGCGCAGGGCCCACATTTCGTTGATAATACCCCCGATCGCTCTCGGGTCTTCCATCATAAAGGTCATGAGGCTGCGCAGTGCACTGCCGTATTCCTTGTCGACGACGCTGTCGTTTTTAACAACCGCCACCGCTGCATCCACGTCCAGCCTGGCAAAGGCGTCCAGCGCTGAACGCAACATATTCGCCACATGCGCACCGATATGCCGAATTTCGATGAAGTTACTGGGGGAATTGCTGGCTTCCGAAAGGCGCATTGCCTGCCGGGCGACCTTGGCCGCTTCATCGCCAATGCGCTCCAGGTCAGTATTTACTTTAATAATGGCCACCACCAAGCGCAGATCACTGGCCGCCGGCTGACGCCTCGCGAGGATTGACGCACACTTGTCATCTATGGACATTTCCATTTGATTGACCTCGTGATCCTGGTCGATGATCAACTCGGCCCGACCACTGTCCATTGCAATCAGCGCCTCAACGGCGCTGGCCAGTTGCTGCTCTACCTTCCCGCCCATTTCCAGCATCTGGTTACGCAGGCCCTCCAACTCGGCATTGAACTGGCCTGAAATATGGTGCATATAATCTTCTTGCTTCAACATGTGTTCAACCTCTTTTATGTACTCAATACGTCAGGCTATTGAAGCGGTGGCCCGCTGTTCGCTGACCACATCACCCCGGTCGGGAAACACCAGGCTAAACGTACTTCCCTGGCCCACTATACTCTCAATCTGCAGACGTGCGCCGTGTGTCGCAGCCACGTGCTTGACAATGGCCAGGCCCAGGCCTGTGCCCCCGGTCGCAGAGGAGCGGCTGTCCTCAACCCGGTAAAAACGCTCTGTTAACCGCGGAATGTGCATGGCATCGATACCTATCCCCCGATCGGTCACGGTGAGTTGATAGCCACCATTCTTCCGCCCCCAGATCACTTTGACGGCGCTACCCTCCTTACTGTATTTGATGGCGTTCCACAGCAGGTTGGACACAGCGCTGTAAAGCTCACGGTAGTCCCCGGGCACCTTGTAATCCGTGGCCAGTTCCAGCTCCACCTTGCGATCGGGCTCGGCAGTACGAAGCTCATCCAGCAGTTCTGCCAGCAGGGCACCCATATCTATTGGCGTATGCTTTTCAAGGCCCTGTTCGCTTTCGATTCGGGACAGCCAGAGCAGGTCTTTCAGCAGGTTCTCCATTCTTACTGCCTGCTGCAGCATCTGCTGCAGCGGCTTAAGGTAACGCGGATCCAGCCTGCCGGGATCACCGAGAAAAGTTCCCAGATAACCACTAATGACCGTAAGTGGTGTCCGCAGTTCATGCGACACATTGGCGACAAAATCCTTGCGAACATTTTCCATGCGCACCGCGGCCGTTACATCGCGAATAAACAACAGTCTGTCGCCGTCACCAAACCGGGTGATTTCCACCCTCAACCAGGTGCCGGCATCACCCGCAGTGCGGTACTCCAGCGGCTCGCTGAAATCGCCAAAATTGAAATAACTCAATAATTCCGGCGCCCGAACCAGGTTCATCAGGGTTTGGCCAGAATCAGCAGCCCGCAAACTCATTAGCTCCCCTGCCGGCTCGTTAAACCATTTCAGAACGCCACTATAGTCAACGATGGCAACACCTTCGCGCATAGAGGCAAATGAATCCTGCAGGTAATCAATAGTGGACTGCAGTCGCGCCTGCGCTTCGCGGGCCTTTTTCTGCTGTTGATATATGCGGCTTAACAGATCACCCCAGATACCGTAGATTTCAGGCGGTGTCTGCTCGGGGTCCTGCAGCCATATCTGCACCCTGCGCATCTGTATCAGCCAATGCACAACCAGGGCCACCAGGGCCCCGGCAACGGCCCAAAGGGGCTTTCCATAAAACCAACCCAGCAACGCTGCCGCAGCCAGTAAAGCCGCAACCTTGAGCGCAGCGGAAAGCCAGCTCATCCGTGTAGATTTGGCAGCACTACGCCACCCCTCGTGAAGAAAACCGGTACCCGGTGCCGCGCACGGTCTGGATTAGCGTACTGTAATCACCACCGGGAGACTGCAGGGCTTTGCGCAGCCGTCTTATATGCACATCGATGGTGCGCTCCTCCACATAAACGTTCGCACCCCATACCTGGTCCAGCAGCTGGCTGCGGGTGTAGGCGCGTTCAGGGTGTGACATGAAGAATTGCAGGAGCTTGAATTCAGTGGGGCCCATCTCGATGGGATCCCCATCTACCAATACCCGCATGCTCTCCCCATCCAGCACCAGTTTGCTCACCTGCATACGCTCATTGGCCTGGCCGCCGCTGGATCGGCGCAACAGGGCTCGGACCCGTGCTATCAACTCCCGCGGCGCAAAGGGCTTGGTGATGTAATCGTCCGCACCCACGTCCAGCCCCTGGATGACATTGTCTTCCGCGGTTTTGGCAGTGAGCATGATCACGGGCAGTTCACGGGTGACTTCACCTCGCTTGAGGCGGCGCAGCATTTCCAGCCCGCTCCCTCCGGGAAGCATCCAGTCCAGCAGCACGATATCCGGGCGCTCGTCCACCACCAGTGTATAGGCATCATGGATATTGCCGGCCTCGATACAACGAAATTCAGCTATTTCCAGGGCCATGCGCAACATATCCCGGATAGCGTCCTCATCCTCAACCACAAGCACCGTCGGTTCATTCATTGATCAATTTTCCATCTGGCTGTGAAGTGGCCCTATTAGATGATGAAATTATGACAATTAAATGACAATGCCCCAGGTAATCGCTCCCTAGCGGAGGCTGGCGTTAATATTGAGCAGCATTTTATTGCCGGGGCAGAGTTCGCCCTCCTCCAACTCGTTAAGTGGCCGATGTGAGGTCTCAAGCACCTCGTGCAGGTCCCGGGAATCCTTGTCGAGGTAGATCAGGCCGGTCTGGATGGTGCCATCGTGGTGATGGCCCATCAGCGCCATCATCGCCGAGCGCCGATCAAAGGGATTGAAGTTTTCCGTATCCTCGTATAGGCGCAGCACCGAGCCGTCGTGCATGGTGACCTCGTGCGCAGCACCGGGACGGGAGCTGGTGGTTATTTCCTGTCTCATGGGGACAAAATCAACTGTACCTGTGGCTTCTGCGTGATCGCGTACAAATTCATAGCTCTTGGTGGAAGCCGGGGTGTTGTTAAAGGTAACACAGGGCGAGACCACGTCGATCAGGGCAAAGCCCCGGTGACTCATAGCCGCCTTTATCAGAGGCACCAGTTGCTCCTTATCGCCGGAGAAACTGCGGGCAACAAAGGTCGCACCCATTTGCAGGGCGGTACCGCACAAATCGATGGCACTGAACGGATTAACATCGCCTTTCTTTCCCGCTGAGCCCTCATCTGCCGTGGCGGAGTCCTGGCCCTTGGTGAGACCATAACAACCGTTGTTCATAACCACATACACCATATTCAGGTTGCGCCTTACCACGTGGGCAAATTGCCCCATGCCAATGGAGGCCGTGTCGCCGTCGCCTGATACGCCCAGGTACAGGAGATCGCGATTCGCCATGGCAGCCCCGGTCACCACGGATGGCATACGACCGTGCACAGAGTTGAAACCGTGTGATTTACCCAGAAAATAGGTAGGGGTCTTCGAAGAACACCCTATACCGGACAACTTGGCAATCTTGTGGGGCTCGAGTGACAACTCGTGACAGGCCCTCACCAGTGCGCCGCTGATGGAATCGTGTCCGCAGCCTGCGCACAGCGTAGAAATGGACCCCTCGTAAGCCGCTTT
>Ga0055584_100005480_pt1 | contig 12442 bp, 11 predicted proteins | sample OSDHelmetaG_FD_58716 | JGI IMG/M metagenome (GOLD analysis project Ga0055584, IMG submission 58716) | Pelagic marine sediment microbial communities from the LTER site Helgoland, North Sea, for post-phytoplankton bloom and carbon turnover... | ecosystem: Environmental > Aquatic > Marine >... | reverse complement strand
GTATTTAACTCCAACTGCTAATTCAGCAATTGTAACCATGATAAATAGAGCAAGATTACCTTTATTAACTTGTTTTTTATTCAATCCTAAAGAACTCATGAATACTACTAAACCGAATAAGATATACAAGAAGAAGAAAATTCCAATCTCGCTTGCAAAAACTTTTACGATAATTTCTATATGAACTTGTGATAATGCTAAATTACCTATTGCTACTAAACCAATAATTGCAATAAAGACTTTTGCCGCATTAAGATCATATCTTTCAACTAAACTACTTTTCTTCATCTTGACCTCCTAAATAATTCTGTCTTCTGTTTCACTGTCAAAGAAGTGTGCTTCTTCAAGTTTAAATCCTAATTGGACTTCTTGTTGATTAGCTAACTCTTCATCAGTAACAACCTTAGCTGTCATTTGTTTACCATTTAAGATAAAATAAATTAATTGTTCTGCTCCCAAATATTCAGTTAATTCAACATCAAGTGTTATTGTATTATCTTTTAGTGCACAATCGTTTTTAGCACAAGAAATATTTTCAGGTCTAATCCCTAAAATTACTTTCTTATCTTGATATTTTTCAATAACTGTTTTATGTGTTTTAGGAATAGTAAGATTTGCAACTTTACTATCACCTAATTCAACAATTAGTTTTTCACCCTTAACTACTCCCTCAATGAAGTTAGTTGCTGGTGAACCAATAAACCCGGCTACAAAGATATTGTTAGGATATAAATATAATTCTTGAGGTGTTCCAATTTGTTGAATAACACCGTGATTTAAAATTACAATTCTATCAGCCATAGTCATAGCTTCAATTTGATCATGAGTTACATAAACAACTGTTACTCCAAGTTTATTATGTAATTCAACTATCTCTCTTCTTGTTTGGGCTCTCAATTTGGCGTCTAAATTAGATAGAGGTTCATCCATTAGAATAATTCCTGAATCTCTAACAATAGTTCTACCTAAAGCTACCCTTTGTCTTTGTCCACCAGATAATTTATCTGGTTTACGATTTAGTACTTCTTTTAACTCTACAGTTTCAGAAGCAGCCATTGTCTTCTCGTGAATTTTATTGGCTTTTTCATGACGTATAGCCAATGAAATACCAATATTATCATATACTGTCATATTTCCATAAAGGGCATAGTTTTGAAAAACCATCCCAATATCACGATCAGCAGGTGCTACATTGTTAACTCTTTTGTCACCAATATACATATCACCTTTTGAAATTTCTTCTAAACCAGCAATCATTCTTAGCATAGTAGATTTACCACAACCAGATGGACCGATTAAAACGACAAATTCACCATCTTTAATATCAACATTAGCATCTGTTACAGCTTGAACACCACTTGGATAGATCTTACTGATATTATTTAAAGTTAAACTAGCCATTATTAATCACCCCTGTTGCTTTTTTATTAATCATATTTATATAATTAGTTCTTTGTTTTGTTTTAACAATTGAAGAAACTCCACTTACTACAATTGATATAATTGCAGCTATTAAAACTAAAATCATAAAAAGCCTTTCTGATCCTTGAAATACATCTGGTATAGTAAATATTTGAAATACTTGATAAAATCCTAAAATAATTGCTACATAACCATATTTAATTGAATATGTCATTAGCTTAACTGCACACAGAAACCCTACCATCAATACTATAATAGTTGTAATAAAGAAGATACCAACTGTATAATTAGTAGTCATTTTTCTTAAAACTAAGATGGCATGAAGTGTAGATAATGAAACGAAAAGTAAACATAAGTTATAACTCATTTTATTTTCATGATACAGTTTTCTTTCATCATTAGCCATAGTTCACACTCCTAGTCATTTCTTGTTTTTTAAATTCTTTATATTTCAAATTGTAGTTAATCACACAAGTGATTAGTAGTAAAATTGATATGATGTCCCAAATCACAAATAAACCTGTTGTAAGATCAAAAATCCAAGGAGATGGGACATAATTATTCAAAATCGAAAAATCGAATGAATTATATAGTGCTTTGAAATGTGGAATATAAGTAAAAAGTGTAAAAGATTTTACAACTGTCACTATTGTTCCAATTGGTACATATATCATTCCTAACAATCCAAAGTTTTCACTCTTAACATCAAATGCAAGTAATAAAGCAGCATAAACTAATACTACAATTGATGTTGAGAATAAAACATGATTTAAAGCTTGAATATTTTTATAAAAATTATACATATCACTGTTTCCATCATACAAAAGTACATGGAAATTAGTCATGAATCCTAACGCGACTATAATAATTCCAGCTGCTACAATTATCGACAAAAGTGTTAATAGCTGTCGCATAAGTAATAAATTTTTCTTTTTCATATAGTTCCTCCTTTTGTCTATTTAGTAGCTGTCAAAGAATGACAGCAGTGAATAAATTATTCACTAGTCATTCTTTGATAAGCTGTACGGTAAATTTGTACATAATCTTCAATACCTGAATCAAGTAATTTTTGTTTAATAGCATCTGTACTTTCTAAAGCATTATCAGATCCTGTAATGTATAAGAATACATCATCTACTTCTGTATCACCAATTGCTATAGTACTTAATTTAGCTAAATCTTGTTCATTTAATGAGAATACTGGTGGTACTAATTGTAATAATGTACTATCAGCACTGTAAGAAGTTGAAAGAACATTACTTCCTTCATATAAATCCCAAGCTGCTTCACCATTTTCAGTTGTATATTGTTTTTCAAAACCAATTTCTTTTTGATAACCAAGAGGTATTAATGATCCCATGAAATCTCTTAAGAATGATGAAACATCTCCTGATTTGTAAATTCCTGCTTGTTCTAATAACCAATCATTAAATTTAGGATATTCTACTCCAGCTGATTCGAATTTTTCTGTTGAACTAACTGCTTCTGGAATACTATAAATTTGAGCTTGATGTCCTTCTTCTGTATACATATAGTCAAATAATTTTAAAGCTGAGTTAATTTCTGCATCTGTTGATGAAGTTGAAATAGACCAACCATCAGGTTTGATAACACGAGTATTTTCTACAAAGTGAATAAAATCATCTGTATATCCTTCAATTGTAGTTACTGGAGGTAAAACCCCAACAACATCTTCATTACTTGCAGTAGTTGAAGCAATCCAGTCATCAGTCATAAAACCAAATTGTAAATGACCTTCTTCTTCATCTTTAGCATAGAATGTTTTTCTAAAATCATCACTATTTGATAAATCTGCAAATTCTGAGTGAACTAATCCTTCAGCAAAGATATCTTTTAATTGATCAACACCTTCTAAGAAATTGTCTTGATCGTATGAATATTGTAATTCTCCATTTTCATCTAAGAAGAACTTAGCACCATATGAATCTGAACCATAAACACGTTCACCACCAAAATAAGTGATTAATCTTAAGAAATCTTCACGATATTTAGATTTTCTTACAAAATAAGGATAAATAATTGCTCCATCAACTGTTGAACCAGCTTCTAAAGTTGATAAAGTATTTGGAGATAATTTAGCAACACGCCATAATGCAACTAATTCATCCATATCATATTGAGCATTTGATCCTAAATAAAGATCAGATGGATTTTCTAAATCTGGATAAGTAGCATTAATATAGTCTACTAAAGTTGTTAAAGCAAGATCTCTTGTTAATTCGCCACCATTTGCTTCTGCAGCAGCATTTTGTAAAGCTATTACATTTTCAGTATTACGATCCCAATAACCATCATAAACTGGAGTTAATGTAGAAGTTTCATCTAATAATGAATCTGTTGAATCTAATAAAGCATGGAACCATGTTTCACGACCATGTAAGATACGTGCATAGTTATCTATTTCAGCTACATATGGTGCAAAATATACTCCACCATCATAAGCAGTAATTGATTTTACAATATTTGGATTTTCATCTAAATAAGCTTTGAAGTTTGGCATTTGATCTAAATAATCTAATAAGTTAACAAAATAACCATTAGCACCATAACTCATTAATTTTTCAGCAATACCATTACCACCATAAATGTTAGCATCAGTAAATACTGTAGCAGCAGCTAAGTCAATCATTTCAGTTGCTTTTTGATCTTGTACAGTAACATCATCTAATTCGATTCCAATTTGATCTTGGAAGTATTGCCATGTTGGTTTTAAATCTCCTTGTGATACTACAGAACCATCAGGTAATTCTAATGGAGTTGCTTGTTGATAAGTAATTGTACGTGAGTTGTTACCTTGTGCTAAATTGATTTTTAATGACTCTGAATAGTCTAAATTGTCTAAATCAACTGTTGTTTCAGTTTCCTCGTTTATTTCTTCTTCTTTTTGACCAGTTGCAACGTCTAAATCACTGTTAGAGCATCCAACCATACTAATAAGCATGAGTGAAGATAAAACTAATTTTAAAAATTTTTTCATTGTGTCCTCCCTGTATTTTTTAAAATTATCCTTTTGTTCCACCTAAATTTACCCCTTTTGCAAAATATTTTTGTATATATGGATAAATGACTAATACTGGAATGATTGAGCAAACCAATATTGCATAGATGTATGAATCGGCTGAATATGGCAAGTTTATTGGCATATTATCAAACATGGCTTGATAATCATCGACAACAATACGCATATAAACTTGTAAAGGTAATTCCATAGGATCAATTAATAATAATCGAGCCCAAAAATACCCATTCCATCTAGATGTAGCGTAAAACAATGTAACAGTTGCTAATGCTGCTTTTGACATTGGTAAATAGATACTTGTCAATAATTGGAATTCATTAACTCCATCAATTCTAGCAGCTTCTTCAATTGACTTCGGTACCCCTTCAAAATAATTTCTTAATAATATAATATTGTAAGCTTGAACCCCAAAGGCAACAATAATACCCCAACGGTTTGCAACTCCCATATTAATATAGTTTAAATAAGTTGGGATAATCCCTGCATTAAACCACATTGTAAATACTACTAAGAAGTTAAATTGACGTTTAAAAATCAACTTTCTTTTAGCTAATATATAAGCTCCGGTAATGGAAATAAACATTGACCAGGCAGTACCAAACACAGTATAAAATAACGTGTTTACATAAGAAATCCAGAATTTCTTATCATTCAAAACTAATTGATAAACTTTAAAATTTACATTTTTAGGTAATAAAACTACATCCCCTGCTTCATATGCTAGCTTACCACTTATAGAGGCTGAAAAAGCATAGATAACTGGGTATAAGGCCATGATTGCAAAGACTCCGATTAGGGCATATGCAATAACCTTAAATATTACTTCACTTTTGGTTAATCTATTCATCTATACCCTCCTCTTACCACAATGATGTTTCTGAAACTTGTCTACTAATATAATTTGCTCCTAGTACTAAAGCAAAACCAATTAAGGCATTAAATAAATCAGCAGCAGATCCAATGGCAGCGTTTCCGCGTAATAAACCAATTCTATATACAAATGAACTTAAAACATCAGCGGTTTGATATGTATTTTCATTGTATAATAAGATAATTCTTACATATCCAACTGATAACATACGACCAATCCTTAAAATAATCATGATGATTAATGTTGGTGCCATACCAGGTAAAGTTACATATTTAATTTCTTGCCATTTATTTCCGCCATCAACTTTAATAGCTTCATATAAAACTGGTGATATACCCATTATGGCAGCAAAATAAACAATAGATGAATATCCTGACTCTTTCCAAATACCAGTAATTATATATAAAGGTCTAAAATAATTAGCATCCTGAATCAAATTTACTCCTTTATCAATAAAACCAATATTGTATAAAAATTGAGCAATAACCCCAGTATTAGCTTCACCTTGGTATAACAAAGTAAGCGCTAACCCTGTTATTGTAACTTCTGACAAAAAGTGAGGTAAATAAGAAACTGTTTGAGTAATATTTCTAAACAATTTATTATTAATTTCACTGAATAATAAAGCTAAAATAATAGGTACCGGAAATCCGAAGATCAACCCATATAAACTAATAAGAAAAGTATTTCTAAAGGCAACCCAAAACTGAGCAGCAAAAGTACCATTCATTAAAGTTAAGAAGTTCGAAAATCCAACGAAATCACTATTTATAACTCCTAAGTTAGGTTGATAGTTTTTAAATGCAATTAACAATCCAGCCATCGGCTTATAAGCCCATAAGATATACCATATGACCATTGGTAATAACAAAACATAAACTCGCCAGTCTTTTACGATAATTTTTAAGTACTTGAGAATTTTAGTTTGTTTCAATTCACTATCAATAAAATGAGAAAACGTAATTTTATTGTTAGTGCTAACTTTTTCTTTCATCTGTTCTCCTCCGTTATAATTTAATACTAAAGAAACTTAATTAATAACCCCTCCTTATTCTTGATAATTTGTAAAACTACATATACCATAACAACATTGAATAAATTTACCGTAAAATAATACAAAATTGACGAGATTAATTGATTGCCAAGTATAAAAGAGGCAATCCCTTTCCCTATGGATACGCTAACAAATATCGTTAGAATAAATAGAATTAAGACTAAATTATTCTCCTTAAGTTTAGAAACATCAAATAGTTTAAAGAAAACTAAGGCCAAAATAATAAAAGCATTGGCAAAGGGATAAACTAAGATTGTTTCTAGATAAGAAGTATCACTTATAAAAAGCATTGATAAACCAGCTACTACATAAACAATAACTCCTAAATAGCCCCATCTAACTATAGCTAGTAAGCCTATTAAAATTGAGAAATTTATGTAGAAATTCGCTTCTGGAAATTTTAAATTTAAAATGTAACCAGATAGCTGAGTTATAATTGCAAGAATGATCAATACCGAGAGATCAATCTTACAATACGCTTTTAATTCGTCACTCATAAAGTCCTCACATTACCTAAATGATTTATATAAAGTGTCTTTTCGTGATACTCTTTCCCTAAATAATTAATTACATTATCTTTTGCTCTAAGATATGTTTCCTTCTTACCGTCGATTGTAACTGTTACTCCAATGGAAGTTTCATTATCAATCTTAGTAATTTCATCAAACTCTTTATTTACTTCTAATACATTTAAAAACCATTGATTTTTACTTGTATTTTTATTACTTATTTTTAATGTTTGCATTGTAATATCTCTAAATTTATCTGGTTCCTGGGTAGTCATTACAGCTTTAACATAATTTTCTCCCAAGCAATAGTCAATATCATCATTTAAATTTATTACTTTAAAATCTACTTTATCAGTTACATAATCAAAGACTAAAACTTCTTGTTCTCTATCTTCATATTTAACTTTTCTACTAGTAACTTTTGGTTGGTAGTCAGAATTCATTAACCATGTATAATGGTGCTCTTCTTCACTCCTTATATCATCTAGCATCACAAAATATCCTAATTTAGAATAAAAAACTGATCTTGCATTTCTAGATAATTTAAGGTCTTTTTGATAAGTTAAACTAGTTTCTCCAGTAATTTCTACAAAGTCATCATCTATTGTTACAGACTCAACTTTTCCTACCATATCTTGACTATAATTTTTCCAAATATTATTTTGCCCTTCATCAACATAACCTTTACCATCAACTAAGATAACATTGTGGTCAGAGGCTTTAACACTGCGATTATAACCTTCATCGATTGCTAAATATTTGTTATTTGCAAGTAAAATAAATGAATTATTATCTGGATGCTGATGTGACAATCCGAAACAATTATAATTTTTATTTAATTTAAAATCCCATAATTTTTCCCATTGTTTTTTACCACCTGGGTATGAACATTTAAATGAGAAGTGTAGTGCATCCTTTTCCCAACTAGAGCGGATAACTAGTAAACCTAAATCATCAAAATATTTAACTAGTGGTAGAGTTTCAAAATCTTCTTCTTCAACTGTATTATCATAGAAAATAGCTTCAAATAAAGCTTCTGGGTAGATACCAGGTTTAACTTGTGATAAAGATTGCTCTCTATGTAAAAATTCTTTTCTAACTAAATTAGCTAATTTTTGAGCATGACCATTTTTATATTCACTAGCTACCTTATAATAAATAGCTGTCGAGTGACCAGATCTTCTATCATGACAATCACCAAAGTTAATTTGTTCTTCTAAATTAGGAGCACTTTGGTATAAACGGTAGAAGAAAGTTTCTTTTAAGAAACCACAAGATTTGAAATAGTTAATTCCTTCACGTTCTTTTAATAAATGAGCATAGATAAATAACCACATAGCTCCATAACGCCAATAAACAACTCCTTCATAATCTGAACCATCATCAGCCATAACATCAAAAACAACTTCAAAATTAGCTTTTGCATCATCTATCCATGCTTGAGCTTCAGGATATTCATCCTTTAAAGCATAACCACAAGCCGCTAAACCAGTATGATTGATCCAATTATGATTTTGCCAATAATTAGTTGACCAACCCTCTCCTATTGTCTGTTGTTTGAAGTCATACATCCTACCTGCCTGTAAAATAAGCTTATCCTTTAAAAGTTGTTTCTCACTAGGAGTTAAATCTTCATTTAGCCAGTTATAAGATAAGCCTAAACCAAATAAAATCCATGCGGCAGATAAATCAACGTCAACAAGGTGGGCATTACCCCAATGTTCATATTTAACACAAGTAAAAATCCATCTCTTTGCTTCTGTTAAGTATTTTTCATCCTCGCTCACTAAATAACCTAAAGCTAAATTAGCAGCTGCAATCCCCATATAAGTAGTACTTGTCTTTGGATGTACTTCAGCAAGTTCTGTGTCAAAGTAACGATCACATTGATCAAGTAGTCTATTTTTAAATTCAGAATTAACGCCACTTAATTCTGCTCTCAGTTTTGATATTTCTTTATCAATAAATATATAATCCATATGCTTACCTTTCTGTCCGTATTTACGTATGCCGTTCTTTATAAATATATTATACATTAATAGCTACCATTTGTAAACACTTACAAAGGCTTTTTTATAAAAATTTTTTTTATTCAAATTTTCAATGTATTTGTTATTTTTTTTTGAATAATAACAAGCTTTCATAAAAGCTAAGACCCCAACAAATAAGCTTTTTTTGCTATATTTATCTTTGTTAAAAACAAGGCTAAAACCACTAACAACAATCAAGTAATATTAGCAAAAACAGCTACTTGTTTTTTTATTAACATATATAGGCAAAAAAAATATTTTTTTCCTTTTTTTTAGATAGAAAATCCTATAGATATTCTATAGGATTTTCTATGTCAATTCATCTTTAACAATTGGTATTAGTTTTAGGAGTGTTAAAATGACTGATGAATTGAATATAAATAAATGCTATGTTACTAGCAATTAATTATCAATATATATAATAATCTATTTGCGATAGCCTAATTTTTTAGATATTTCTTCTGCTGCCTCTTTAATTAAAATAAATTCAGATTGATAATCTTTATTTTCATCATAGAGACCAGTATTACTAATTGCAGCAATCACTTTACTTGAATGATCGAAAATAGGAGCGCCTGAACAAAACATATGCTCTCTATGTTCTCGATCATCTATCGAATATCCTCTAAGTCTAGTCGCTTCTAGTTCTTTCTCTAAGTCTTCGTAATTAGTAATTGTATTTTCTGTTTTACTTACTAATTCTATTTTATCTTTTACTTTTTCATAATTAGGTGCATAAGATAATAAAGCCTTACCTAATGAGGTACAATGTAAACTATTCTCAGATCCGATAGCACAGGTTTGTAATATCTCATCACTTGGCGTGTATTTATCAATATAAACAACCTTAGTTCCAGTCATTACACCTAAAAAAACAGTTTTATTAAGTTTTTCACTTAATTCTTTTATATACGGCCTAGCAATTTTAATCAAATCTAAGTTTTCAGTATAGCGATTACCTATAGTAAATGACCTAATTCCAAGACCATAAATTTTCAACCTCTCGTCTAGTAATTCAATCATCCCTAAATCTTGTAAAGTAATTATGATATCATAAGCACTTGATTTTGGAATATTCATCGTTTGTTTTATTTCCGATAAGGATAGGCCATGAGAATTTTTTGATAATAAATCTAATATTTCTATCGTTCTTTCTACTGTTCTATTATATTTCATAAATCAAATTAATCCTCCCTAAAATCCTAATCAATGATTATTCCTTTTACCATAATTAATATGAGCTTCCATTGCTTTTTTAGCTTGTTCTGCATCATTTGTTTTAAGAGCTGAAACTATTGCTCTGTGTTGTTTCTTAACTGCTATTTTTGATTCTCTCAAATCCTTTGTTGAATTATATGCTTTAGTAATTGCATCATTAATAATTGGCATAACTCTTTCAATCACTGGATTAGCTGACGCTTTGGCAATCAATTCATGAAATTTCATATCAGCTACAGTATGATCAACTCCTTGATCTATTTGTATTTCAATTAATTTAGAAATTTCTTCAATTTCTGATAATAATTCCTTATCACAGTTATTTGCAGCCATAAATGCAACTTGAGGTTCAATTATTAACCGGACCTCTACTAAATCGCTAAATAAGTCTTTACTTTGAATATATGCCATACCTAAGGGATCATTAACGATTCCGGGATTCTCTGTAACAAAGGTACCAACACCTCTTTTAACTTCTAATACATTTTTTGCAACCAATAATTTAATTGCTTCTCTAATTGTAGAACGACTTACATTTAAGTACTCACTGAGTTTATTTTCATTAGGTAATTTTTCACCTGCCGAAATATTATTTTCCTCAATGACCTTTTCAATTCCATCGGCCACTTTTTTTGATAATAATTCCTTATTATTTGTACTATCTTTCCACACGTCCAGAAGAATCTCCCCCCATCAATTTATGAACTTCTTCAACCGTAGTTAAATTACCATCACCATAGATAGTATGCTTTAAGGCTGAAGCAGCACTTGCAAAATTAATGATATATTTATTATCATTGTTTGTCAACAATCCATAGATTAATCCGGCCGCAAATGAATCACCACCACCAACTCGATCACAGATTCTAATTTGATAGTTTTTAGAATAATAATATTGATTACCATCATATAGTAGTGCAGACCATCCATTATCTGAAGCAGAAAATTGTTTTCTAATTGTGCTTGCCATATATTTCATTGAAAATTTGTCAAAGAACAAGTTATAACGTTGTTTAGTATCCATAACTTCAATTTTATTTATCATTGAAGGGTTATCATCATATTTTGCTAGTAATAGATTTTTAACATCATTATTACCACCAATAAAAATATCTACATCTTTTAGATAGCTCGCTAGAGTTTGAAATGCTTTTTTTTCACTCCATAAATTACTTCGGTAATTAATATCAAAAGAAATTATAATACCTCTTTTCTTTGCTTCAACAATAGCAATTTTAGTTAATTCCCTAGTTGAATCAGATAAAGCAGGAGTAATTCCTGAAATATGAAGCCAAGTCACTTCTTGATAGATTTGATCAAAATCAAAATCATCAACACTTGCGGAAGCCATAGCGGAATGTTCTCGATCATATATCACTTTATACGGTCTCATAGAAATACCTTTTTCTAAGTAATATAAACCAAGTCGTTGGTCACTTCGCTTAACATATGAGGTGTCAACCCCATATTTTGCCAAATGATTTATTGCCATTTCACCTATAATATTAGTAGGTACTTTTGATAAGAAGATGGTGGGGATATTGAAGCCTGCTAGGGAAAGAGAAACATTAGCTTCTGCTCCCCCAAAGGCAACTTCAAAATCACAAGAGTTTACAATTCTATTTTTTCCATCTGGACTTAATCTTAATAGAATCTCACCAAGAGTAACCACCTTATGCATTTCTTTTTTCACTTAAAATAACACTATCTTTGAACTCTACCTGAAGCATCGCCACCCATTAAAGTTTCAACTTCCGAAACTGTAACTAGGTTAGCATCTCCAAAGATTGTTTGTTTTAAAGCACTTGCAGCAGTTGCAAATTCAAGTGCATATTTCATGTCATCTTTCGCAAGTAATCCATAAATTAAACCACCAGCGAATGAATCGCCACCACCAACACGATCTTCAATTCTAATATCATAGTGTTTTGAATGATAGAATTCACTACCATCATAAATTAATGCAGACCAACCATTATCTGAGGCTGAGTAACTTTCTCTTAGGGTTGTAACTACATATTTAAAGTTAAATTCTTCCTTCATCTTCTTAAAGATATCTTTATAGCCTTCTAATTCTAAATCACCAGATGTAACATCTGTTGTACCAGGTTTAAAACCTAAGACTTTCTCAGCATCTTCTTCATTACCAATACAAACATCAACATATTCCATTAATTTTGTCATAGTAACCTTAGCTTCATTTGGTGTCCAAAGTTTCTTTCGATAATTTAAATCTACTGAAACAGTAACTCCTCTTTTTTTAGCTTCTTTTAAGGCTTCTTCAGTAATTAAAGCAGC
>Ga0055584_100005479_pt1 | contig 12443 bp, 10 predicted proteins | sample OSDHelmetaG_FD_58716 | JGI IMG/M metagenome (GOLD analysis project Ga0055584, IMG submission 58716) | Pelagic marine sediment microbial communities from the LTER site Helgoland, North Sea, for post-phytoplankton bloom and carbon turnover... | ecosystem: Environmental > Aquatic > Marine >... | reverse complement strand
GCCTGACAAGATTAACAATACAGGCAGCATCAGCGTTTATAGGGCCCGATTAAATAATCAACCGGTTGCGGTCAGTCTGATGCCGGTTATTACAAAAGGCTACAACGGCAATATTAGTCTAATTATCGGAATACGTTATGATGGAGCGTTAACAGGTATCAGAGTCCTGCAGCACAATGAAACAGAGGGCTTTGGCGGTCAGGTACATCAGGATAAAACAAATTGGTTGCAGAACTTCAACAACACATCGATCTTCGCCTTACCTGAAAAAAAATGGGCTATAAAAAATGATGGTGGTGAATTCGATCAATTAAGCGGCGCGACCATTACCTCAAGAAGCATAATCAATATAATCTACAAAACACTCGAATACTATTTAGAAAACCGAGATAGTTTTTATGAAAATTAATAACACTTAAAATAATTTATTGTATCCAATTAGATGTAATTTATACTCTACTAATGTTCATAAAAACGCTTAAGCATAGCTTCTTCTACCTTTCAGTTTTATTGTATTTCCCTGTAAATGCAGAATCTGAGATCTTGGGCTGGCTGGAGTCTGCTTATATCAAACCCTGGAACATCCGGGTTAGAGCAAAGCTCGATACTGGCGCTCTGACCAGTTCTATTCATGCAACTGATATTGAAACATATCAATTGCATGATGAACTTTGGGTGAGATTTACATTGAATCAACCAGCGGGTAAAAAAAATACTCGTGTTAAAGAAAAGATAATAGTCGAAAAGCCCGTCATTAAAGAAACAAAGATTAAAGAACACATTGGGGACAGTGTTTTACGTTATGTCGTTGAGATGGAGTTTTGCATGAATGGTAAACACTACATAACTCTAGTCACGCTAACTGATAGATCAAACTTTCATTACCCACTACTGTTGGGACGTAGAACCTTAAAAGAACATGTGCTTATAGACCCGGGCAAAAGCTTTACCGCAAATAAATCCTGCTTACAGTATAAATAGCTATCATTTATACTTATTTTACAACACTAGCCCGCAGGAAATCATGCACACATGCGTGAACTCAACGTAAAAATATTTTGCCTGCTGCTCGCTAGCATCAGCCTGGGTTTGATGTATGCCAAGATAGATACCTTAGGGATCCCACTAGTACCGAACCAGTCATCATCTATATGGGCTATCGAAGCCCGTGTCGAATTTGATGGCTTAAGTCGTTCTGCACTGGTAAACCTCGATATTCCGGATAAACTGGGCAACTTTTTAAAACTGGATGAATTCTTTGTATCTCGTAGTTATGGTTTAAATGTCACAAGTAAACTAAAAGATCGTCGCGCTGAATGGTCGATTCGTAATGCCAAGGGGAGACAACGTCTTTATTACCGTATAGAGGTCGTCCCTGAAATAGCTTCCAAAGAAGCGCACTCCAAAATAAGTAAAACCCCTCCTATACCTGAAAAACCAGAATATGAAGAACCTTTAGCCTCTGCTATAGATGACACACTCACAAAAGTACGTAGTGAATCAGCAGATACATTTACGTTTGTCAGTCAATTATTAGTCCAACTTAACAACCCTTCACCCAACAAAAATGTTCTTGTTATACAAAAAGGTTTTGTTCCGGGAACAGAACAATGGGTGAAGCGCATCATCTATGTTTTGCAAGGTGCACGTATAACAGCACGGCTTGTTAATGGCATCAGTCTGGAAGAAGGTGTAACAGATGCAAAACTAATCTCCTGGCTTGAAGTTTATAATGGCAAAACATGGGAAGGCTTTGACCCACTATCTGGTAACAAAGGTTATCCATCGAATTTTATGCGCTGGGGAGTTGGTAATAACCCGATGCTAAATATTGAAGGCGGCAAAAACCAAAACATTCGATTTTCCTTATCGCAACGCCCTTATTCTGAAGCAGACATATCTCAAGAACGTGCAAAAACAAAGCAATCATTCCTGAACAGCTGGTCGTTGCATAAACTACCCCTTGCAACTCAGAATGTTTACATCATATTACTCATGATCCCGCTGGGTGCTTTAGTCGTCGTTTTTATGCGCACTATTGTGGGAGTTCCTTGTTTTGGCACCTTTATGCCAATATTAATTTCCTTAGCCTTTAGAGAAACAGAGCTATTATGGGGCATTGTACTTTTCTGTCTCATAACTGGAAGCGGGCTCGCCTTTCGCTTTTTCCTTGAACGTCTAAACCTGTTACTTGTGCCACGACTTAGTGCAGTCCTGGTGATGGTTATTATTTTAATGTTAGCCATCAGCTTATTAAGCAATGATCTTGATATTGACCGTGGTATATCAATCGCTCTGTTCCCTATCGTAATACTGACTATGGTTATTGAGCGTTTGTCTATTACATGGGAAGAAACCGGTGCCCTTGAAGCAATAAAAGAAGCCGCCGGTAGTTTATTCATAGCTGTTATTGGTTATTTTGTAATGACGAGTAATCAACTGGAGCATCTTATGTTTAACTTTCCCGAGCTCTTGTTGTTTATATTGGCACTTTTTCTCACTGTAGGAAGATACACCGGCTATCGAATCAGTGAGTTGATGAGATTTAAAGACCTTGCCAACGAAAAAAACAAACATGTTGAAACGAATTAGAGATCTTCGTGAAGCAGGTGTCGTGGGTATCAATGCCCGTAACCGCAACTATGTAATGCCGCTTAATCCGCGAAAGATGTATGAGTTTGTCGATGATAAAGTGTATACAAAAAAACTGGCGGAAAAGGCGAATATTGCAGTCCCCAAATTGTATGGTTTGATTACTACTGTTCATGAATCGAATTCGATCCATGAGATTATCAATGATAAAAAAGATTTCGTAATCAAACCTGTTCACGGTAGCGGCGGCAAAGGCATTCTGGTTATTGATGATCGTCGTGGTGATCTATTCATTAAACCAAATAACACTGCAATTAATGCCGAAGCTATAAAGCATCATATCGAAAATATACTCGGTGGCGTCTATAGTCTTGGCGGGCAAGTCGATCAAGCTATCATCGAATACCGAGTTAAATTCGATCCAATATTCAATGCCATCAGTTATCAAGGTGTGCCTGACATACGCATGTTGATTTATAAAGGTATACCAGCAATGGCTATGTTACGTTTACCTACACAAGAATCTGATGGCAAGGCAAACCTGCACCAAGGCGCCGTCGGTGTTGGTATTCAACTCACGACCGGTATAACAACACTGGCTGTCTGCAAGGATCGTCGAATTAAGGTACATCCTGATTTTGGATCTACACTTAGCGGCGTACAGATCCCAGGCTGGCAGGACTTGTTATTGTTATCAGCGCGTTGTTACGAACTTGCGCCATTAGGTTATCTCGGTGTAGATATCGTGCTTGATGCAGAACTGGGACCACTCATCCTTGAACTCAACGCCCGGCCCGGACTCGCGATACAAATTGCGAATGGCCGTGGACTAAAACATCGCCTTGATGCGATTGATAAGATCAAGGATCTTCCTACCCAAGTGGAAGATCGTGTATCAATCATTCAAACTTTTACTGATCATTAAATATAAATGAGCTTAATAGACAACATATCTAATAAAGAAATTTCATTGTTTATACTTTCTATAGGCATTTTAATTTCTCCATACAATTTATCTGCAGCGGAAGCTGATTCAGCTGAAATCAAAATCATTACGTCAGAAACTCCGGTCGAATTAAACATAGAAACTGAACGAGCCATTGTAGAAAACCCTGATGAACCAGAAACGATAGAAGACTTAATTCAAGAAAATCAGAATACATCAAGTGCAATCGACACTACTGAACAATTACCATTATCTATATTAAAGGAAGTCGTTAACCCCGGAGAATTAAGAGAACTTAGCTGGTCAGCAGGGCAATCCTTTTCCGGAAAAACGGTGAAGCCTCCTGTTATTGTCGTCAGAGGGCGTACTCCTGGTCCTGTTCTTTGCTTGGTCGCTGCGACTCATGGCGATGAATTGAATGGTATTGAGATTGTCAGACGCGTGATTCGTAATCTTGACCCAATGAAGATTAATGGCACAGTCATCGCTGTACCTATTGTTAATATATATGGATTTACCGCAAACTCCCGTTATCTACCCGATAGACGTGACCTCAATCGTTACTTCCCGGGAAATGCGACAGGAAGTGCGGCATCACGAATTGCACATCGTTTTTTTACGCAAATAATTAAACATTGCAATTACGTTGTTGATTTTCATACTGGCTCGTTTAAACGTAACAATCTTCCGCAACTACGTGCAGACATGAACAATACACAGGTACAGGAGTTTGTAGGTCATTTCGGCTCTACTGCAGTGCTACATAAGTCAGGTCACGGAAAAACCTTAAGATCAGCAGCAACGCAAGCAGGTATCCCAACAGTGGCTTTTGAGCTCGGTCAACCGGGTTCACTACAGGAAGAATATGTTGAATCAGGAATAGAATCTATCAATGCACTGATAAGTAATCTTGGCATTATAAAAAAACGATATTTCTGGAATGAACCACAACCCATATACTATAGTTCACGCTGGATAAGGGTAAATAGTGGTGGCATACTCATATCAAAAGTAGAAATTGGCTCTGATATAAAAACTAATCAACTGTTAGGCTATATCATAAATCCATTAACGACCGAAGAGATCAGAATACAATCTCCTATAAAAGGTCGTGTTCTTGGCATGGCATTAAACCAATTTATGTTACCCGGCTACGCAGCTTTTCATATCGGCGTATCTTCAAACACTTCATCTATAGTCGATGATGAACAATTAAATAATGAAGATAATGATGAATCGGATGAAAACAGTAATGAATATGATGTTCAGACAAGTGATGATGATGAGCTTCATTAAAATATAGTTTTTGAAAACCATTTTGCAGAAACATTAAAAACAATCATTGATATAAAATCGAATATTACTCGGAATAGCGCGAGACACCTTATGAAAATTAATAACGCACAAAAGAAATTCTTACGTCAATCAGCGCATCATTTAAAACCCGTCGTATGGGCAGGGCAACATGGCATCACCAAAGCGCTTATAACAGAAATTGAAGAAGTCTTAGAACGTAATGAACTGATAAAAGTTAAATGTCGTTTAGGTGAACGTGAAGAACGCGATGCAGGCATCAAAAAGATATGTGAAGATACGGGAGCTGAATTAGTTCAGCGTATTGGGAATATCGTAACGCTTTATAAAATGAATAGTGAAAAGCCAGTTATTAAACTACCTTAAGCACTTTTAATTCCGGTTTAACCAAACAACTAATCCTTGTGCATTTAAGTGCAGATCCATTTTTAATATTTCGTGAACCTGTGCTGAATCAATGCCCGGTACAATCTTGTTTAATTGGACACTTTCTTTTTTGAACATTACCTCTTCTATTTTTTCTGTTGGGCTTGATGCATTACGATTAGCCTGTGCTACCTCACAATAATAAGATATGCGTTGACGCAGTTTCTCAGCGTAATTCTTTGGGTCCTCTAATAGACCAAAATGAGTCAAGTATAGTCGTTCAGGATTATAACTCATTAATAAATTTATCGAATTTATCAACTTTTCAGGTGAAAACTGTACTGGTGAAGTCGTTGGAATGATATGTCTCGAATCTGAACCAATCATTTCCCGATATGAAACACCGAAAGTATCGCCAGTAAACCAGCCTTTACTTTGTTCATCCCAAATACAAATATGGTGCTCAGCATGTCCTGGCGTATGACGAATATGCAGTGTTCTACCGGCCAGATCAATTTCCATATCATCTTCAGCTTCTACTATCCTGTTTTTTGAAACGGCAATGAGCTCACCATAGAGGGCGTCATATTTTTCTTGTCCATAGACATCAATGACGCCTTTCATTAATCTATATGGGTCTACCAGATGTCTTGCGCCTCTTGGGTGAACTATCAATTCTGCATTAGGAAATATTTCCATCATGCTGCCTGCTCCACCAGCATGATCAAGATGAACATGTGTTGGAATCACATAGCGAACTTGCGATGGCGGTATATTTTTTTTATCCAGTAATGTTAATACTCTAGAAAGGCTATGATTAGTAGCAGTTTCAATGATGGCAATCTCTTCATTATGTTCAAGCAGATAAATCGCTGCCATATTTGGTCGAATATACCCCGAGTCTATACAGCTTATCCGATGATCATAATGACTAAATATTTCTTCAGTCATAAGTTTATGCTATAGAAATTATGCAGAACTTGTTCACTTACTTTTTATCAATGTTGAGAAAGCCGAATACCTACCCTGTTAGAAAATTCAGTGATTTTTCTGATATTTCACTTCCTATCTAGGTAAAAAGATAAAATCCTTGATATAACGAAGGTTAAGATTCGCACAAGTAGCTCTATTCTGAAATTCATCGGCTGAGAACTTTGAAATATTCGTAAGTACTCCGTCCATAAGGAAAAAACCATCGTAGTTTAGATCCTTTAGGAGTGAAAGCACCATTGATTCTTTTTCTTGTAAACGGAAGTGCTCTATCTCGACAAACAGATTAGGTCGGTGTGTCTCGATAGTCTTAAGTGAACCTTTAAGCACTGCCAGTTCGTGGCCTTCTGTATCAATTTTTATAAACCCGATTTCACCCATATCTAAATCATCAAGGCGATGCCCGGGAACTTTGACAGTAGTGTGCTCCACCGTTTCGTCCATTTTACAGTCAATGGCAGCTCCGTTGGACGTCCACCCCTTAGAACTACGCCATACAATCAGCTCAACATCACCACTTATTTCTGTTATCGCTGCTTGTTCCAATTTGACGTTTTTATCGATGACGTGTTTAAGAACTCGATACGGGTAAGGATTAGGTTCGAATGCGTAGACAGCCTGTGAATAGCGAGAAAGATAATATGTAAACATACCCAGGTTTGCGCCTACATCAATACTAGCTCTGTTAGGCATACATAGGAATTTTAACAATCCCATCTCAATATTCTTGTGAGCCATGTAATTGTATGAACGGTAACGATAATAACTTCGAAATGGCATGTAGCGGTATTTTAAATCGAGAGTAAAGTTATTAATTACATCTCGAAAATTTTTATTGGGCAATTCGCTCATCAGTCCATAGCTCCACAATGAATTTACAACGCCATTTTAAACATCTAAAGACAACAAGCAATCATATCAAGTTTTCACTGGTTGAAATTAAATTTCTTATCCAACATAACAAAGACATTCTAAACCCTAACTAGGAGTTTATCTAAAAGAAACCCCGGAAGGATGCGTTTAAAGAACGCAAATAAATAAGTTGGGTACGTCACATAGTAACGCGCCTTTGGATTATCACTTTCCAATGCATGAACCACTTTCTTAAGTACTGCCTCAGGGCCTAATGAAAACGGAACGGTATAGTCATCGCCGTTTAATTCATTTTCTATCTTGGCATAGTCTTCTTTGAAATAGCTATGTTCTTTGTTAACCACTGCTTGAAAATTATTAAGTGCGTTATTTCTAAAATTACTTGTTATTGGACCGGGTTCTATCAAACTGACCTTAATGCCCGTATCGCTCAGTTCATAACGCATCGCATCGCTTATTGCTTCCAGTGCATATTTTGATGCGCAATAGGGCCCGCGAAATTTCATTGTTATGAAACCTAACACCGAACTGATTTGTATTATGCGACCAGCATGTTGTTTGCGCATTACAGGAATAAGCAGGTTGGTTAATTCCTGAGTACCAAAGATATTAGTTTCAAATTGATCGCGTAATGCCATTACCGGAATATCTTCCATAGCACCGGTCAGACCATAGGCAGCGTTGTTGACCAGCCCGTAGAGTTGTCCGTCTGTTTTGCTTAATAGTGTTACAACAGCGGCTTGAATAGATTTAGTATCGGCAAGATCGAGCATAATCGCTTCGAAACCTGCTTTACTTAATGTATCAATATCTTCTTGTTTTCTTGCAGTAACAAAAACATTAAAGCCACGTTCTTTTAGTCCATCAGCAATACAGCGTCCAATGCCCGATGAGCAGCCCGTGACGAGGATATGTTTCATGTGACGAGATCACCGTCTGCAGCCTTACTTGTCTTTTTGAACAATCGATTACGTATATCATCTGCAATCAAATAGAAACACGGTAAGGTTAATAATATCAGTATGGTAGCAAACAACAATCCAAAGCCAAGGCTAACTGCCATGGGAGACAGGAATGCCGTTTGACCAGTTGCAAAAAAGATTAGCGGTGATACGCCTAAGAATGTCGTAATAGTCGTTAAGATAATCGGCCTCGCTCGCACCTTGCCTGCCTCAACAATAGCAGTAATTCTGTCATTTCCTTCACTTCTAAGTCGTTTAATAAAATCTACCATAATAAGTGAATCGTTAACGATAATCCCTGATAAGGCCAACATTCCCACTGCTGATAGAAACTGGATATTGTAACCAAACACGGCATGTCCAATAACAACACCAATGAATCCAAACGGAATAGCGAACATAACAACCAGCGGGTCAATCAATGATTTAAAAAGCGCCGTCAACATAAAGAAGATAACCGCAAGTGCAATGATTAAAGCTTGATTCATGCCTTTGAATGAGTCTGCTGCTTTTTTCTTTTCGCCTAAAAATAATAACGAATAGGGACGTTTATCTGTAGTTTTTCCAAAAACATCGTTGATCTGTGCTGTTACTACGCTCGGCGTCGTAATCGTCGTATCAACATCAGCAGTAATCTTTGCCATACGCTGTGAATCACGTCGACGTATTTGATTTAAACCACGGCCAATACTAATATCGGCCACATCGTTTAAATAGACTGTTTGACCTGTTGCAAGAATAATGGGCAGGCTATTTAAACTCGTCGATTGTTCGCGCATTGATTCTGGATAGATAACTCGCACGGGCAAACGTTTGTCTTCCCAGGTGACATGAACTACTTCATTGCCAAGATAACCACTACGAACAGCAGTAGCCAATTCATTCTGTGTTAAACCGAGACGTTTACCACGTTCATTCAACTGGTATTTATATTCCAATTTCCCCGGTTCTTGATCATGCACGACATCGTTTACGCCGGGCATGCGTTTCATATAGTCACTTATCTCAACGGCAGTTTTATGCAGTACATCAAGATCAACACTGACGATACCGAGTTCAATATCATCACCTGCTGGCCCCGCATTTGGTTTCAGAATACTTAGGCGATCTACGCCGGGCACTTGTAATAAATCCTTTCTGATTACATTAATGATTTCATCTGCACTTCGAGTCCGTTTGCCACTCATATTAAAATCAAAACTGACTATAGGTGTTACCCATTCTTCAATAAAGCTAGCAGGCACTGGTTTATGTAAGTCGACAACAAACTGCAAAATATTACTTCCTGTTTTACTTCGGTTTGGATCAATGACACTAACTCCAACGTTAGTTAGCAAGGTTAGCAACTCATCTTCCGTCATTAGCTTATTGACTCTGTCTTCGAGTTCAACTGCCAACTCAAGAGTATCTTCAAGACTGTAGGTATTAGGTGCTTCTATATTGACAAAGAACTGTCCTATTTCGACATCACCAAATAGCTGAAAGGGTAAGCGGGTACTTGCATAAGTAAGACTGATAGCCAAGGCACCAATACTAAGTGCTGCAACAAAATAACGATTCATTGCCGACCAATGTAATAATCGAGCGTATCTATTTAAAAGATAAGTCCAATTAAACCGTGGTTTCTTTTTTTCAAGTTTCAGGATATGGCTTGCGTGTGAAGGTAATACGACAAATGCTTCAAGAAGAGACCCGACGAGGGCACAGCAGACAACAACCGGAATCACTTTTATAAAAGCACCCAATATTCCTCCAATAGCAAACATGGGTAAGAATGCAGCAATGGTTGTTAATGTTGAGACTACTACAGGCCAAAAGACCTCTTTTGCGCCTAATGAAGATGCTTCTATTGGAGACATCCCTGCTTCAATATGCCGATAAACATTCTCAGTAACGATGATTGCATCATCGACAATCATTCCCAATACGATTAAAAATGCAAACAAAGAGACCATATTGATCGTGTAATCGAAATAATAAAGCAAAATGACGGCGAAGAGGAATGAGACAGGTATTCCAAAAGCGGTGATTGCCGCTATACGAAAATTTAATAATAGATATAAAGAAATCAAAACCAATATTAGACCAATCAAGCCTGAAGACTTAACCAGATTTAAACGCGTTTTCACATAGATAGATGAATCAGTGTGATATCCAGCATTAATACTCTCGGGCAATTCCTCACTTAAATCATCAGCCAATGCACGTATTTTTTCTGAGATACGTATCGTTGATGCCTCAGCTGTTTTGGTTACTGTTAAATTAACCGAGGGCTTCCCATTAAATCGCGCGTAAGTTTCTGCTTCCTCAAAACGGCGAACTACTTTGGCAACGTGGCCCAATTTTAATTCACCACCTTTGGCATTCGTCCGTAAGACTATTTGTTCAATATTCTCCGGTTCAGGTTTGACACCTTTCCCTCTTAAACGTATATCACCTTCATTAGATTTTATTGAGCCACCAGGTTGATCAATTAGATTATTTCTCAGTGCATTATTAACCTGTGTCAGTGGGATATTAAGTGCTGCCAATTCATGTGGATTGATTTCAACCCAGATCTCCCAGTCGCGTTCACCCGCCATGCCAACACTGGCAACACCTTTAATCTTCTGCATCTTTCTACGGGCTTTTTCTGAATACTCATACAAGTCAGCTTTGGACAAGTTGCCAAAAAGTGTAAGTGTAATTACCGGAAAGCGAGTACGGATACGATTTAATTCTGGTTCTTCAGCTTCATCAGGTAAATCATCAACGCGATCGATTAATGTCCTGGTATCACGCATAAAGTCATCCACGTTTGAACCCGATTTTAACTTTATATAGATACTGGAAAGGCCTTCCTTGCTCGTTGAGTGAATATAATCAATATCTTGACTGTCTTCGAATTCTTCTTCGATTGGCAAGGTTACTTGTTGCTCTACTTCTGCTGGTGAGGCACCTTCATAGATGGTTTGAATGCTGATCAAATCAAGATCCACAACCGGAAATATTTCCTGTGGTAAACCGCGCCAGGCAAACACACCCATTATTAAAATAATAAAGAGACTTAGATTAATTAATAATGGATTCTTAAGTGAGAAACGAATGAGTGGCATGATTAAATATTAAACAGACCTAACTACTTTTTAAGGAATGATGACGGCTTGTCCATCAGCCAAACTGGAAACATCCTTGCTAATTATGTTACTGCCAGATTCAATCCCGGCAATAACTTGAACATCCTTATATCGCTCAATCAACTTGACTGTTCTTTTAACCGCACGGTCATCAATTACTTCGAAAACGTAAGACTGTCCATCTTCATACAAGATAGCGCTAATAGGAATAACATTTGCGGCTTTATAAAAATTCCCAGGCAATTGTGCTACGGCTAATTGACCTGCAAACAACCCATCTGATGGCAGACGTATTTTTAATGCATGGGTATTTGTTTCAGAATCAGGAGCAACAGCTAGCGAAATTATCTGACCTTCTCTTTCATCACTACCGGTAGTTACTTTTATATTTTGACCTAACTGTAGCTGTGCAGCTGATGTCCCGGTTATCTCGAGATTCAAGTCAAGTTTATCGACTTGGACAATCTCAAGTGCCGCCTGTCCCGGCGAAACATAATCACCGACTTCTACATAAACATCATTAACTGTTCCACCAAATGGAGATATTAATTGAGTGCGTTTGAGGTTTCTCTCTGCTTTATTGAGACGAGCCTGCTCTATCATCAGGCGAGAGCGGGCAGAATCTACACTGTGTTTGAGACGCGCCTCTTCTGCTTGTTGTCGATATAGTGCTTGTAGTGCCTGATCGTAGTTTGATTTAGATGCAAGTGAGTCTCGTCCCAGTTTTTTAATTCTAGCAACTTCCTGTTCTTGTAATTCACGCTCTCGTCGCATCAATTCCAATAATCGAGAATCTCGTTCGATGGCGGCACGTTCTGTTTTCAATATAGCTGTTGTTTCCTCTACAGCGTCAATGAAATCACCCGATTCAATACTAAGCATTTGACTATTTTCTGCAACATATTGACCCGCTTCAACAAAACGCCGGTCTATTTGCCCGGAAACCTGAAAATGAAGGCGTGATTTTCGAGCCGGTTGCAATTTCCCCGTGACTTCTGTGATAGGCTGAATATCAATTTGCTCCACAATATCGATATTTACTGTGGGTGGAGGCAAAGACTGAAGTTCGGCGTGGGTATTAGGCCTCGTCCAAAATAAGGACACTACTATCAGTATCGAAACCGCACTTATAAAGAGTATTCTCATCAGATTAATTTTTTTGAACTACTTGATTTTAAGCAAAAATAGCCGCAATTAAGTCTTTGACAATGATATTGAATAAAAATTTGAAGATAAAACCATTGTATGCGATTTTAGACACTATAAACTAGACAAATAATTATA
>Ga0055584_100005476_pt1 | contig 12446 bp, 11 predicted proteins | sample OSDHelmetaG_FD_58716 | JGI IMG/M metagenome (GOLD analysis project Ga0055584, IMG submission 58716) | Pelagic marine sediment microbial communities from the LTER site Helgoland, North Sea, for post-phytoplankton bloom and carbon turnover... | ecosystem: Environmental > Aquatic > Marine >... | reverse complement strand
TCAGAAATAGTATCTATAGAAAACGCGTCTCCATTATTTCTAAGAACCAGTGCATCTTCATTACCACTTGAAAGTTGATCCTCGCTATCTTTATCTAAATATATACCGGTATAATACTCAGAACCAGAAGTCCCTTCTGTAATTAATCGAATTGCTACAACTTGATCAGAATTATCATTATTCTTTATATATGAACTACTCGTTACATCCTCTGAATAATCACTATCGTCAAAGGTAAAAGTTTGGTAGTCATACCCTGTCATTTTATCATATCCGTCTTCACTATAATCATCATTAACACTTTCTATATTACTTACATGAGTCGTTAACTTTGTCAAATTATTATATATTTTGTAATATACTTTAGTTCCCTTATAACCTGTCGTTCCATAATTATCAGAATCAGCTGTATCAAAATCAAAATATGTATCACTATAATCAGTTGCATCAGCATACTTTTCATCATTGCACTCAGGTGCTTCGAGAACATAATACGTAGCTAGGCCACATCCCTGTATAAAAAAACAAAGTGTGGCTAATAAAAAAAAAACAAATTTCTTTTTGCTAATTTTCAAGTTTTCCTTCTGACTTAAGTGAAATAAGTCGTGATTCAGCAAGATTAGCCCAATCATTACCAGAAAATTTATCGGTAAGTTGAGTATATATCTCAGAAGCTGCTATAAAATTACCACGTTGCTCTTCTATACGCCCAATATTAAAGTAAGCACGAGGAGCCAAAGCAAAAGATTCGTCAGCTATTGCTTTATTATAATTTTCTATTGCGCTGTCCATATCACCCATTTCTTCTGCACAAACAGCAGCGTTATAATAACAAATAGGCGTTGTATAAGCATTAGTAGCATTAGCAGCGTTTAACCAACTTTCTTTTGAATATTCCCAGTTTTTATTTTTAAAATCAATATCAGCGGCAAACATATATGCACGAGTTGCAACAATACCACTTGTAGAACTTGCAAGCTCTTTTGCCTGAACAAGAATATCTTGTTCTGCAGCAGTATCTACAGTATCACCACTTTGAGCTTTAGATAACTCAACAGTAAGTGTATCTAATTTTTCAAACCCATTTTTTCGCACATGTTTACTTATTGCAGATGTTGCAATAACTGCAATAAGAGCTACTAAAACCACCAAAAACACAACAATAATTGCTTTTTTGTATCGCTCAATAAAACTTCCAATAGAAGTTACTGTATCTTTCTTTTCATTTGTATTCATTATTTAATTCCCCTTATTTTTGGATTTCAAGCTCATTAATTAATCGAGAGACATACGTTCTCTGTATTCCAAGAACTTTTGCTGCTTTAGTTTGATTCCATTTTTCAAGTTCAAGGATTTTACGTACATATGTTTTTTTAAATTTTTTAAGTGCTGTTTTTAAACAAGTATCAGTTCCCAGTTCTTCAATAACAGCATTTTCACAACCAGCATACTCATCTTTGCTAGATTGTAAATTTAGCCGTAAATCTGAAACTTGAATTAATGGTGGTTTTCCTAAAACACACGCACGTTCTATTGCATTTTGCAATTCACGTATGTTCCCCGGCCAAGAATAATCTAAAAGTACTTGTTTTGTTTTTTCAGTAAAGCCTTTAAAATTTCGTTTTACTTCATTGTTAGTTTTTTTTACAAAAAAATCTGCTAATTCTAATATATCTTCTCTTCTATTTCGTAAAGGTGGAACGTTTATAGGAAGTACATTTAAACGAAAATATAAATCATTTCTAAATCTTCCATCATTTACCATTTCTTCAAGATTTCTATTAGTCGCCGCAATAATTCGTACATCTACACTAATAGTTTTACTCGAACCAACTCGTTCAAATGTCTTTTCTTGTATAACACGTAAAAGCTTTCCTTGCAGATTTAACGGAAGTTCACCTATTTCATCTAAAAATAAGGTTCCACCATCAGCCGTTTCAAAACGGCCTTTTCTATCTGTAATTGCATTAGTAAAAGCACCTTTTACGTGCCCAAACAATTCACTTTCTAGAAGCTGAGGAGAAAGAGCTGCACAATTAATGCGAACAAAAGGTTTTTTACTTCGTAAACTTTTAAGATGAATTTGTTCGGCAAAAAGTTCTTTTCCAACCCCACTTTCACCTAAAATTAATACCGAAGAATTAGTATTTGCTACACGTTCTACAACTTTTAATAAGTCAATTATAATAGGACTTTTTGCAACAAATGTATGATACCCATTGCCCAAAGATATAGCATTTTGTAATTTTTTAATTTCATTTTGTGCCTGCAAGTATGTGTCTGCATTTTGATATGCAATACTTGCCTGTCCACAAAGCAATTCTATAATTTCACGATCACTCTGAGTAAAATCTTGTTTTTCTGCTTTATTTAAAAGTTCAACAACGCCTATAGGGCTATTGTTCACACGAAGGGGCACCGCTATCATATTTTTTGTTTGATAGCCGGTTTTATCTTGTATAGCACTCATGTATCGTGGGTCATTCGGTACATCATTAATAATAAGCGCTTTATTATTTTTAATAACCCAACCGGCAATGCTGCCTTTTGCTTTTACAGGAATACCTTTTACTTCTACGCCTTTAGGCCCAAGAGCAACAGTAAAATGCAAAATATTTTCATCATCTACTAAAAGAAGTGAAGAAGACTCACATTTAACAAGACGCATTGCTGATTCAAGTATATAAACCAGCAATGCATTTACATCAGAGTAATTAGAATTTATTAGAGCATTAATTTCGATGAGCGTATTAAGTTTTTCTACATCAATAGAAACTGATGGCATAACTGTACTCATCAAAATTAGCCTTATTTATCTTTTAGAAGATCTGCAAATGGATTATATGCATCACCGTCATCTTCTGTACTGTTTTCTGTCAAATATTGTGACATTTCTTCTCTTTGCATTTTCTTTTTAAACTCTTTTACAGAGAATGCAACTTTTTGTTTTTCAACATTAACATCAACAACAAAAACATTGATTTTATCACCAACAGTATATTTTTTTACAACTTCTTCGAATGGCTCATCACGGTTATCACTAAGATTTGCTTTATTAACTAATCCTTCGATTCCACCGTCTGCGCGAACAAAGATTCCAAAATCAACAATAGAAACAACTTCACCTTCTAAAGTAGAACCTGGTTTATGATCTTTTGCAAACTGTATCCATGGATTTTCTGTAAGTTGTTTTACACCAAGACGAATTCTATGTCCTTCTGGATCATTATCTAAAACAATAACAGCAAGTTCTTGATCTACAGAAAGCTCACTACCTGGGTGGCGAACTTTTTTAGTCCAAGATAAATCATCAGCATGTAAAAAGCCATCAATACCTTCTTCTAATTCAACAAAAGCACCAGCATTAGTAATTTTTACAACTTTTCCAGTAAGTTTTGTTCCAACTGGATATTTTTCACCAATTGTATCCCATGGATTTTCTTGTACTTGTTTTAAGCCAAGTGAAACACGACCAGCTTGAATATCATAGCCAAGAACCATGCATTCTAACTCATCGCCAATTGATACAACATCACTTGGTTTGCTAATTTTTTTAGTCCAACTAAATTCACTAATATGTACAAGGCCTTCAATGCCTTCTTCAAGTTCTATAAAAGCACCAAAATCAGCAAGCTTAGTTACTTTGCCTTTTACAATATCATTTACATGATATTTATCTTCAAAATGAAGCCAAGGATCTTCTGTAAAATGTTTTAGTGAAAGATTTATACGTTTTTCAGCAGGATCAAGACGAATAACTTTAAGTTCAATTTCCTGACCTTTTTTAACAAAATCTTTAGGACGTGTTACGTGTCCCCAACTCATATCATTAATATGAAGTAAACCATCAAAACCACCTAAATCAATAAATGCACCAAAACTTGTAAAACTTTTTACAGTTCCTTTTACTACATCACCAATCTGAACTTCTTCAAAAAAAGCATCGCGATTCTTTGTAATAGTTTCTTCAAGATATTTTCTACGGTTAACAACAATATTTGCTTTACCTTCAGTATAAAGGCGTTCAACGTAAAAATTGCTTATAAGACCAATAAATTTTTCTGGTCTATCTACTTTTTGACTATCTGACTGACTAATAGGTAGAAAAGCTGAAACATCGGCACTTAAATTAACTTCAAAGCCGCCTTTTACAACCTTTGCAATTGTTCCTTCCACAGGAGTTTTATCCTGGAAAGCCTGGCGAAGTTTTTTCCAGAGCTGCTTTACATCTGCTTTTTGCTTTGAAACAACTATTTCACCGTGTTTGTTTTCTTTTGTAACGATAACAACACTTACAGTGTCCCCAACTTTTGGTAGCTCTTTAAATTCTGATATAGAAATTCTACCTTCGGACTTATATCCGACGTCAACAAACACCTGTTCTGGTGTCACTTGAATGACAGTACCGTCAATTAGTTGCCCATCTTCAAGTGAATCGATACTTTTTAAATACTCTTCCTGTAATCGTGTTTGACTAGCGGCTTTTTTTTCAGCCTCATTCATCTCCACTTCCATCTGATCCATAGTAAACCCTTAATTGTGAATTTTGCTTGTAATTATCTCACAAACCTGTTCTATCGTCAAGTCCGATGTATCAATATAATAAGCATCTGGTGCAACCTTAAGTGCTCCATATGCTTTATTCCTATCAATTCTGTCGCGCTCAATAATTTCTTTTTTTATTTGTTCTAGTGATAAATCACTCACATTCTGTTTAAAACGCCGCATGGCTTGTACATCTACAGAAGCATCTAAGTAAAATTTATGCTCTGCGCTAGGAAAAACAACAGTAGTAATATCCCTACCTTCGCAGACAACACTTAAATGTTCGGTAATATGCCGTAATTTTTTATTTATTATATCTCGTATTTCCGGTATACATGATATTTTAGCAGTGTTAAGATCTATGCGAGATTGGTGTAATTTATCATTTACATCAACACCATTTAAAATAAGTCTCTCGTTAACATAATCCATTTCTACAGCTTCAGCTGAACAGATAATAGCTTTTTTATCTGTTAAATTTATATTGTTATCTAATAGGTACATCGTGATACCACGATAAAAACTACCAGAATTTAAAAAAGCTATATGTTCTTGTTGCGACACACACTTAGCAATTGTACTTTTGCCAGTTCCTGCAGGCCCATCTATTGCAATTATCATTACATATTTCCTTCGCATAAAGAAAGTAATGTTTGTACTTCTGTTTTAGATAGCTCACGGAATTCGCCAGCCTGTAATCCATTAGTAGCAACAGTACCTATCCGTACACGTTCAAGTTTTTTTATACCAATATTAAAATATTCAAGGACTCGTCTTATTTCACGGTTTTTACCTTCAATAAGTGTAACACGTATTCTATGTTTCATTTCTAAATCGGCACTGCGTGCTTTATAAAAAACACCGTCAATACGTATTCCTTTTTTAAATTTTTGAGGTAAATCTTCTGGAATAGGAAGACTTGTTTGAACAAGATACTCCTTTTCTATTTGAGAAGACGGGTGTGTTATCTTTTTTGCAAATTCGCCATCGTTTGTAAAAATTAATAATCCGGATGAATACATATCTAATCGTCCAACATTATAAAGCCTTTCTTTAAATGCTTCTTTTAAGAGATCTGAAGCTACAGGACGGCCTTTTTCATCAGAAAGCGAACATACATACCCTTCTGGTTTATTTAATAGAACATAGCGCATTGTTTGTTCTAAATATATTTTTTTGCCATCAACGGTTACTTCATCTGTTTGAGAGTCAACTTTAGTTCCAAGCTCCCAAATTGTTTCACCATTAACACATACTCTACCATCGAGAATTATTTTTTCACTTGCACGTCGGCTTGCAATTCCGCAACGTGCCATATAAAGTTGCAAACGCATTGGTTTTTTATCAGAATTAAATAATTCGTTATTACTTGTTTTATCATTAGTTAGTATTTTATCTTGCAAGTTCAAATCTCTCACTTTCCGTTTCATCAAGTTCTGGTAAATCTTTAATTGAATTTAAATGAAAAAAATTTAAAAATTCTTTTGTAGTACCAAACTGAACAGGTTTTCCGGGCACATCTTTATGCCCAACTTCTTTTATAAGTTTTCGATCACGAAGTAAGCGTATCATATTATCAGCAGAAACACCTCGTATAGATTCTATTTCACTTCGTGTTACAGGTTGAGAATATGCTATTATCGAAAGTGTTTCAATAGCAGATTTTGAAAGTTTACCTTCATTTTTCTTGCCATATCTATCTTTTAAAAAATTCCACAAATCTTTTTTAGGAGTAATTACCCATCCTCCTCCAATTTGCGTCAACTCAATACCGCTACTTTCACTCTCATATTTTTTTTGTAATTTTTCAATCGAAATTTCCACAATATCTTGTGATAACTTAGAAATTTTAACAAGACTTTCGATAGTTAATGGTTCTGTTTCTAAATAAAATATTGCTTCTAATAGTGCTGCTTCTTTTTCCAAAAAATTCTCCATATTATGCTACTTCTTCAGCAGGACGTATTTTTATATCGCCGAACATTCTATTTTGCCATATACAAGCTGTCTTAAATTTAACGGCTTCTAATATTGCCATAAATGCACATATTACGTCTAGTAAATTTCCTTCTCTTACAATTAAATCTGTAAACATGCATTCGCCTTGTTTTTCAAAAAACTCATTCATAAGAGTTATTTTTTCGTTTACAGAAACTTCTTCATACATTGTAAGAATTTGCTGATGTGTATAAGGGGCAACAAGCTTTGAAAAGGTTTTCATTAACCCCCATGTATCAACTTTTTCCCATAACTGCTCTTCTTCAAAAGGCAAAACACATTGTTTTTTTTTGCGTTCAAAGGTCCATTCTGAATCAGCTTCTTTTTCTTCCATTAATTGTGAGAGTTCTTTAAATTTTTGATATTCAATAAGTTTATCAACTAATTCTTGCCGAGGATCCTCAAAATCTTCATCATCTAAATCAGTTTCAGAAGGTAAGAGCATTTTTGATTTTATATATAATAAATCAGTTGCCATACTATAAAAATCTGTTAAATCTGCAAGACTTGCAGAAACTGCATAATCAAGGTAATCAATAAACTGTTCCGTTATTTGCCCTACTGGGATATCATATATGTTAATTTCATTCTTTTTTATTAAAAAAAGTAATAGATCAAGAGGTCCTTCAAATTCACCTAATTTAAAATTATGAACATTTTCACTCGATTCCTGATTTTTTATTAATTCTTGTTCAAGCTCTCGCTTTTGTGTCATAAGACTAACCTCTTAAAATAAATGGATCACTATATTTTTTTACACCTTGATCTGTAAGTGCATTAAGATATGCAACATAATCTTGACTATTAGGAATATCGGCATTTTTATATTTACTCTTCAGGTAGCAATGTTTTTTTTGTAATAGTATTTCCACTAGCGGCTGAAGTACAAACTGCCTTTCAGAAATTCGAGGATGTGGAATAATCAGAGTATCTGTGTTTATATTTTTAGTCCCATATAGTTCTATATCAATATCTAATGTTCGTGGTCCATTACGGATTTCTTTACTGCGATTCCGTCCCCATTTTGCTTCTATTTCATGTATTACAGAAAGTAAGGACTCAGCAGAAAGTTTTGTAAACCCACATACAACCATATTAAAAAAATCATTTTGATTAGTCTCATACATTGCTTTGCTAATATAAACTGAAGACAAAGTACTATCTTCTAGTATATTGCCAAGCTCAGAACATGCATTTTGTAAAATTTCAATAGGATGAAATTTTACAAAAGTACCATTGTTTATTTTTAGATTTTGAACAGTAGTTGTAAATACTTGATTAGAACCTAATCCTAACGCTACAAAAGGCATTATTAAAACAAATCTCCAGAACCTTTGCTTGCACTGGCTGTTTTTGATGCGGCAGCTTTTCCTGCTGTTTTTGCCCCTTTTGTTACGCCACTACTAGCTACATTTTTTGCAGCAGCTTCGTCTTTTTTCTTTGAAAGAAGAACTTGTCCAGGAAAAAGTTTTTCTCGAATTTTAGATTCGACTTCTTTTGCAAATTCTGGATTTTGTTCCATAAAAGCAATAGCATTTTCTCTTCCTTGACCTATTTTCTCATCCCCTTTTGAATACCACGCACCTCGTTTATCAATAAAACCATGTTTAACAGCAGAATCAAGCAAACTTGAAATAGAGGAAACTCCTTTCCCAAAGAAAATATCTAATTCAACTTTTTTAAAAGGAGGTGCAACCTTATTTTTTACAACTTTTACCCGAACTTTATTTCCAACAACATCGTCTGACCCTTTTTGATCGATAGATTCAATTCTTCGAACTTCTAAACGTATAGACGAATAAAATTTAAGAGCATTTCCACCTGTAGTCGTTTCTGGGTTTCCAAACATAACCCCAATCTTCATACGTATTTGATTTATAAACACTATAGTCGCACCTGATTTTCCGATACAACCAGTTAATTTACGTAAAGCTTGACTCATAAGACGAGCTTGTAAACCCATATGAGAATCACCCATATCACCTTCAATTTCAGCTTGAGGAGTAAGAGCTGCTACAGAATCAACAACAATAATATCTACTGCTCCACTTCGCACTAAACTTTCAGCAATTTCTAAAGCTTGCTCTCCAGTATCAGGCTGAGAAACCCAAAGATCATCTATATTTACACCTAAATTTTTTGCATAAGTGGGATCTAAAGCATGTTCTGCATCTATAAAAGCTGCAATTCCACCAAGCTTTTGAGACTCTGCTATAGCCTGAAGTGCTAACGTTGTTTTACCTGAAGACTCAGGACCATAGACCTCTATAATTCGTCCTTTTGGATATCCACCAATGCCAAGAGCTTCATCAAGAAGTATTGAACCAGACGGAATAACTTCTAAACCTGCAACATTAGGAGTTTGTCCCAATTTCATAAGGGACCCTTTACCAAATTGCTTTTCTATCTGAAGTCTAGCAACCTCTAAAGCTTGTTGTTTCTCTGACATATTTGTCGAAGAATTAAATTCATTTGTCACTTTTGTCACCTCTTCCTCCCACTACAAATTAGGTGCGTGCGTAGCATTTTTCCGTACAATACCGGAGAAATGCCGCATTATTTTTTATTTATTGGTTGATAAACAGAACTTCCCTCTAGAAAAAGCTTGCCATTTTGTATACCAACTTTTGCCAATATAGTCAACGGTTGTACAGTATTTATGCTTATTGGCTGTTTAAATACAAGTGGCACTATTCCATCTATTTGTTTCATTTTATCATACCCTGCAAGAAAATCACACTTATAAGTAAGTGCTGTTTCTTCAACATTTGTTATTCTACCAGCCCATATAACCCAACAATCTAAATAAAGATAAGGATCTTCTGAAATTTGCGTATAGCTATAATTGTCTTTTAAAGAATCAAATCCTGGTTTTTCAAAATAATCCATAAGTAAACGCGCTTTTTGTCGTACCGCGGCAGAGGCATTTGAATTAAGTATTCTATTTACTTCTACTTGTGCAATATTATCTCTATAATTTTGAAAAGAATTAAGAGCTTTTGCATAAGAATCACTTATTTGCTTTTCCGTTAAAATATATCGATAATTTTCTGTTGTTAAATCTGTTTCAAGAGAATTACGACGATCTTCGACAGTTAGTACCAAATCAGAAAGATCCGCTCGTTTCGAGCTAGCATTTTTAAACCTTGGTATTAGTATATAAAAACAAATTAAAAATGTGCATGCAAAAAAAATAGAACTTACCGCAATCATTTTAAATGATGATTTTTTATATGGAGGATATAATTTTTTTATGCCATTATTTATTTTTGCTTCTTCTAACTGCTCTGGTGTATTGTTTCGTCGTATAAAATCAAGCCCTTTTTTTGTTGTCTTATTTGTAGAATCATATTCTTGTGCTTCTAAATAATATTCGACAGCTTTATTTACTTCGCCTCGGCGCAAAAACAAAACAGCTTGTGCATTAATAAGATTTACATCTAACATTTTTATAGAACGAGCTCTTTTATAATAAAGTTCAGCTCCACCTATATCTCCCAAATAAAGACAAGAAGTAGCAAGCATATAATGGAAATCAAAAGAATCTCTATAATCAATAACAAAAGGTTCAAGCAATTTTAAAACCTCTGTAAATTTTCTATGTCGAAAAGCTTTTCGTGCTTTTTCAAGAGGTGTTTTTTTTAGACTCATTTTACTGCCCCATTTGCTGGAGAATATTTTCAACTTCTGTCGTCAAATATTTTATTTCCTCTGCGTCAGCTTTGCTTGGATTTTGTTTTAATTGATTAATACGTGCTAATAAACGAGAAACATAATCAGCATCGATAATCTGTGTAGCATCTTTTTTTACCTCATTAGAAATTCCTAAATCTGCCATATTTGTAAAAAGCTCAGAAGGATTGTCTCCTTGCTCGGCAGTAGTTATATAAAATCGAACAGTAGCTGTTTTATCAAAATCAAGATAAAAAGGAGACCAAATAATAGATAAAGCTGAATTGTTATACGAAAACAAAGAATCAAAACGTCGTCCTGTTTTTACATTCGGAATCCATAACTGCGACGCAAAGACATCTTTATTAGACATTATAACGTTTTGAGGACTTGTAATAGTATTACCTGACAATAGAAATTTTATGCTTGCAATAGAGTTTTGAGAACAAATCCATTTTTCATCAGCCATGGCATCAAAAAACATTTCAGAATTAATAGCCTTAGTAGTTGCAGATGAAAAATGTGCTTTTGTATTTTCTCCTAAACAAGTGTCAAAAACACCTTTTAGGGCAACTCGCGAACGTTTTTTAGAAAGATTTTGCATTGTAATTTCAACTCTTATACTATCACAAAAAAGATCAGAACTCGATGCAAACACATGCATATCAACGACAACTTCTATTTTATCTTTAATATCATAAATAATACTTACCGTATTATTTATTGTATCTACCGAAGAAGAAATACTTATAGCAGCACTCCGATTTAATTTGTAAATTCCTGTATCCAACAACACGTAATATGCAGAATTTGAAGTATATCTTCCGGCATCAAGTAAAGGTTCCCAATAAAAATCTTTTGAATCATCATGTGGTACTACATATGAGGATTCAGGCAGTGCACCAAATTTAGTACCAGCCGCCCCTTTGTATCCTTCTATTCTTATGTTATTTTGAGTCTCCTCATTTTTTTCTATTTCACTCTTATTCGCAATAGGAGTAATTTTACGGTACAAAGAAATTGCTCCATTATAATCTTCAACAACTATACGAATATTACCAACAGCATAATCTACTTGAGCTTGAGCCGTAAAAGAAAAAAATAAAAAAAACAAAACATAAAAACCACTCCGTTTAAAAAACATACTAGTTTTCTCCATCTAATTGGGTGGTAGAATTTGGCGTAGTTGTATCAACTTTACTAGGGGCAACAAGTTTTTCAAGAGCAGCCGCTTTTTCTAATAATTTTAAAAGAGCTTCATCATTTGAGTATGCAGAAGTATCACTTAAATCAGATGTCAGTATTTCGCTATTTTCAGCAGCGCTACTAATTGCAGAAGCCGTTGTAGCTCCTGTTAAATAAGCTTCTTTTTCGGCTGCAGCCATTCGTAAATCTTCAGCAGCTTCTGCTGTTGCCTTTTTTAAAGTATCATTCATTGCATGTAATTCATCATTCTCAGCTTGTAATTGAGAATTTAATAAAGACAAATCATTTAACTTATTTTGCAATTCTTTTAGTTGTTCTCGAACATCTAGAGAATCTTTACTCTCATAAACAGCAAGCTGTCTCTCATAGTCTTCTCTAGCTGAAAGAAATTCTTCACTTGTAACTCGCAAAAGATATAATAATTTTTCTTCTCGCTCTCGCTGATTTAGCAATTCTAAACGATATTCAGCTTCTGTATATTTAGGGCTAAGAGGATAGTTTTGTACAAGATTTTGAAATATATTTTTTGCTTCAGAAAATCTATAGAGCTGATACAATGATTCAGCTGTCCAAAACATTGCATATGTCATAAGTTCATGTTTTGGATACTTTTCACAAAAATTTGAAAAATCAATAATTGCTTGGTTATAGTCGCCTAATTCAAAATAAGAACGAGCATTTTGATATGCAATTTGAGGAACAAATTTATTATCAGGAAACCGTTCTAGAAAAATAGTGCCATCTCGTAATGCATTTTTATAATCACCAGCAAACATTTCAGCCATAATCATAACATACCAAGTATCTGGGGTCGAATTTTCAGGTTCGGTAACAGCTTTACGTAAAAAAAGGAGCGCTGTATCCCAATCTTCGTTTTTATAAGCATCTAATCCTTGAACAAGAACATCTGAAGACCCTAATACTGCAATATGAATTTCATCATCTACAACTGCAGTATCTTTAGATATAATCGAAGATTGTGCAAAAAAATTTAGCATAAAAAAAAGCAAAACTAAACTAAAAGC
>Ga0055584_100005475_pt1 | contig 12446 bp, 11 predicted proteins | sample OSDHelmetaG_FD_58716 | JGI IMG/M metagenome (GOLD analysis project Ga0055584, IMG submission 58716) | Pelagic marine sediment microbial communities from the LTER site Helgoland, North Sea, for post-phytoplankton bloom and carbon turnover... | ecosystem: Environmental > Aquatic > Marine >... | reverse complement strand
GATTCAATCAGTGTGATTGGTGAGGTTAATTACTCAACATCACACTTGTACAAAACGGGCGTTAGCGTTGATGATTATCTTGCTTTGAGTGGTGGTCTTAAAGAGCGCGCTGATGAAGATAGCATTTACATAATTAAAGCTAACGGTTCGGTGAAAATTCCTGATACAGGTGGCTGGTTTACGGCTAATAATGCAGACCAATTAGAACCAGGTGACACAATAGTAATACCAATGGACGCAGGACATATGGACAAGCTAACACTTTGGAGCACGGCCACGCAGATTCTTTATCAGCTAGGTGTCGCAGTTGCAGCAATTGGTAGTCTTTAATTTAGAGCAGTTTTTATAAATATTTGTTGAGTCGATTCTAATATGATAAGCATAACTAAAAAGGTGATGAAGTGAGCACTGAAAGTTCAGTCAAAAATATTGAGTATAATAATCAGTCACATGTATCAAACGATGTACTCGAATTAGGTGAACTAATTATTATTCTTTGGCGTTGCAAGTGGTTCATTGCTATTTTAAGTACAGCTTTTTTACTCTTATCGATATTTTATGCGATTAATCAGCCTAATATTTATCGTTCTGAAGCACTTATTATTCCAACAGAGCAGGAGAAACCTTCATCATTAACATCACAATTTGGTGGTATCGCTAGTTTAGCGGGTATAAATGTTGGAAGCGCTAATGCTGGGAATAATGTTCAACTAGCGTTAGAAATAATGAAATCTCGTAAATTTATTGATGCATTCATAAATAAACATCAAATATTGGCTGATTTAATGGCTGCTGAAGGCTGGGATTCTAATTCGCAAAGTCTCTTATATAACAAAGATTTATATGATATTGATAATAAGGTCTGGTTAAGGAAGGTTGCTCCACCATTGGAAGCAAGACCTTCAGCACAAGAGGCATATAAACGTTTTTCGAAAATACTTAGTATTGAAGAAGATGAAACGACTGGCTTAGTGAGAGTCGCGATTGAACACTACTCAGCTCAAGTAGCAAAGAATTGGGTAACTCAACTTATTTTAGATATAAATTCAGAGATGAAAAAGCGCGATGTAGATGAAGCAATTAAAAGCCAAGACTTTTTAACTAAACAGCTTAACACAACCAAAATTGTAGATATGCGCTCTGTTCTTTTCGGCCTTTATGAAGAGCAATCTAAAACAATTATGTTTGCAAACGTGCGTGATGAATATATTTTTAAAACAATCGATCCAGCTTTCGCTCCTGAAGAGAAAGAGAGTCCTCGTAGAGCATTAATTTGTATTCTTGGGGCTATTGGTGGGTTTCTTATTAGTATTTTTTTGGTAGTGGCACGTCTACTTTATACCCGTCCAAGAGTAGCTTAATTATGATTTATTTTGATTCCAATAAAAAAGATTGTCACAGGGAAGAACGCGCTAATGAGTAATATAATCTCTCTAATGGTTGCTTTTTTTACTTGTTTTTTCATTATTTGTCTTTGCGAACCTGTAGCTGTAAAAATGGGTTTAGTTGACACGCCAAACAATAGAAAAAAACACGAAGGGCAAGTTCCTTTGGTTGGTGGGGTGGCAATATATATTGGTGTATTGATTTCTTCACTAATGCTTTTAGATTACACACATACTTTCCAAGTTTACATATTTACATCTTCTATTGTTTTGATGGTAGGTGTACTTGATGATCGCTTTTCACTTAGCGTAAAACTTAGGGTGGTCGTTCAAATTTTATTGGCTTTGATAATGTTTTATTGGGCTGATGTATCGCTAAAGAGCCTTGGTAATATTTTGGGTTTTTTTGAGGTGGAATTAAATAGCTTTAGTGTGTTTCTAACTATTATTGCGGTTATTGGAGGGATAAATGCCTTTAATATGGTAGATGGCATTGATGGGTTAGCTGGTGTATTAAGTATGATTAGCTTTATCGCTTTAGCTATTCTACTGGGTACTGCTGGTTCGACATGGTATTTGCTTTGTTTGTTATTTATTTCAGCCATCACAGCCTTTTTACTATTCAATCTTCGCTGGCCAAGTAAGCAAATGAATAAGGTATTTATGGGGGATGCTGGAAGCATGTTAATAGGATTTACAGTGGTATGGCTTCTGTTGATCGGAGCAGATGAAAAAGTTGCAGCATTTAAGCCAGTAACAGCCTTGTACTTAATTGCAATTCCCCTTATGGATATGGCTGCAATAATGTATCGAAGAGTCAGAAAAGGTAAGTCGCCTTTTGAACCTGATCGTGACCATTTACACCATATATTTGAACGTGCAGGCTGCACCAGAAAACACTCGTTAGTAATTATTTCTCTGATGTCTATAACATGTGCTCTATTAGGTAGTGTTTTAGATTATTTAGGAGTACCTGAGTGGATATTATTAACTATCTTTATTTTAATATTTATTCTTTATTGTTACGCCCTATCTCGTATATGGCGAATATTAAGCTGGGTAAGAAAACATTAATCTAAAAGAATAAATAAAGGTGAATTCATGAGTATTAAAGTATTAACTGTTTTTGGAACAAGACCAGAAGCTATAAAAATGGCACCTCTTGTAAATGGATTTATTACAGACGAGCGATTTAATTCAAAAGTTTGCGTTACAGGTCAGCATCGAGAAATGTTAGATCAAGTATTAGAGTTATTTGAAATCACTCCAGATTATGATCTCAATATAATGAAATCAGGCCAGACTTTACCTGAGATAACATCAAAAATACTTGTTGAACTTACTCCAGTGATAAAATCATTTAAGCCAGATCTAGTTTTAGTTCACGGAGATACTGCAACAACTTTTGCAGCTAGTTTAGCCGCATACTATGAGCAGGTGCCAGTTGCTCACATAGAAGCAGGTTTAAGGACCGGAGATATATATTCACCATGGCCAGAAGAAGCAAATAGAAAGCTTACAGGAACCCTAACGAAGCTTCACTTCGCTCCTACAGAATCCTCTAAACAAAACTTGTTAAATGAAGGCTATCCAGAAAAAAACATAACAGTTACTGGCAATACTGTAATTGATGCGCTATTTCATATTCGAAAAATTTTGGAGTCAAATGAACCTTTAAAAGCAGAGCTTAAACAGCAATTTCCTTTTCTAGAACAAAATAAAAAAATAATTTTAGTAACGGGACATCGAAGAGAAAGTTTTGGTGACGGTTTTGAAAATATTTGTAAAGCGCTAGCAAGCGTAGCAAGTGCTTATCCAGATGCTCAAATTGTCTATCCTGTTCATCTCAACCCTAATGTACAAGAACCTGTAAATCGTGTATTAAAAGGTATCGATAATATTTACCTAATCGAGCCTCAGCAATATTTACCATTTACCTACCTAATGGATAATGCTTATATTATCTTAACGGACTCAGGCGGAATACAAGAAGAAGCGCCGAGCTTAGGTAAGCCAGTATTGGTAATGCGTAATACAACCGAAAGACCTGAAGCCTTAGAAGCTGGGACTGTAAAGTTAATTGGAACTGATAAAGATAGAATCATCCGAGAAATAAAATTATTGATGGATGATGACACAGAATATAAAAAAATGAGTCAGGCGCATAACCCATACGGTGATGGGATGGCTGTTAAGCGTATCCTTGATGAAATCAGTAAGAAAAACTTTAAATAAAAACTCTTTAAAGTTTTAATAAATTAAAAAGTAATTGCTATGAAACTATACAAAGCGATATTGAGTGTTGGAACGTCTCGTTTAGTTTCTGCGTTTATAGCATTTTTAACTTCTTTAGTGATAATGAATGAGTTATCAGTAACCGAATATGGGGACTTTTACTTTTATTTATCTATAATCACATTAGCTACTACATTGCCTTCTGTAGGTATCAATAATAGTTATGTATTTAATTGTGATACATCTTTAGAGCGGAAGTTCATATCGATAAAAATGTTAATCGCGCTTGCTTTGTCAGTTTGCGCATTAATATTATATATTTTAAGTTTAATACCAGACCAGTTAATTATTGTTTGTTTAATTACCGGGTTTTGTTTATCTATTTTTGATTCACATCTATCTAATTTACAATGCAAAAAAAAATTCTTTAGTTATGCTATTACGCTTCCTCTTAAAAATATAGTAATTTTAATTACTGCTTTATTTTACTTATCTTCATTTGATAATCCTGTTTATATCTATTCGTATTTATCTGTCGTTATTTTAATCATATTATTATTTATCTATTCCAAGCATATTAATTTCAAGCTAAATTTTTCATTATTTAGTAAAATGGCCGGAAACTTCTATTTTTTTGAAATATCTTCACTAATAATGATACGCTCAGAAACTTGGTGGTTAAAATACTATAGTGATGGAGGACAAATAGATGGTAAACAGTTAGGAATATATGGCGTCGCATTTACTGTTTGTGCAGTCGTTTCGATTGTCTCTACAGCGATAAACTCTGCATTATTACCTTATGTTAAAAATAAACCCTCATTATTAAAAATTAAAAATATAATTATATTGTTCTTACTATCATCGTTTTTCTTAGTTTTATTTTATTTTGTAACTTATTTGATTGTTCAGTATTTTTTCAGTGAAAAATACGGAGAAGTTATATTTTATTTAGGTCCAATCCTACTTGGAATGCTATTTAGCTTTCTCGCTGGGTTCGTTCGTTTAGAACTGGTTAATCGAAATCTTAATACTTACCTTAATAAGGTATATACGTTTCAATTGTTGCTTACAATTATATTAGGAGGGGGGCTTATTGCCTTCTTTGGTATTTTTGGTGCGATAACTGTTTTCGCTGTTGTACGTTTTATAGGCTTAATACTAATACTTTTAAAATATGATTATAAAAATGATAAAATCTCTCTTTAAAAAGAGTCCAAACTTTAAGTTTGTAGGCAAAAAAACATTGATATCAAAAGGTAAGTTTTACTTTCCGGAAGAAATTTATATTGGTGATTATTGTTACGTAGGCCCTGAAGCGTATTGGTATGGAGTTGGTGGGGTAAGCATCGGACCAGGGACATTAATTGGACCTCAATCGACTATTTGGACCGCAAATCATAACTATGAATCACAAACTTTAGTCCCTTACGATGAAGAGATCATTAAAAAGAAAGTTACAATTGGAAGTGTTTGCTGGCTCGGTTTTGGCGTAAAAATATGTCCAGGAATTAATATAGGGGATGGAGTGGTTATTGCTATGGGAAGTGTAGTAACTAAAGACATACCTAGTTATTCGATAGTAGGTGGAAACCCTGCAAAAATAATAGGGCAAAGAAAGAACTTAGATGAATTTAAGCAGTTGCTTAAAGAAAAAAAATACTATTTAGAGTCTAAAAATGGATAAATTTAAATGTTTGATTAGAGGAGCCTACGGGGCTTCCAACTTTGGTGATGATGCTCTATTGGATGTTATATATACAAAGTTACTATCAAAATATTCAGAGCAAGAAATAGCTATTTGGGGAAGCAATAATGCTTACATTTCAAAATGCTACCCAAATTCAAAAGCGATTGTTAAAAAAGATTTATATAAGACAAGGTGCAATAGCCTGATATATGGTGGCGGGACTCAGTTCTACGACTTTGGAAAAGCAAGAAGCTCTAAACAGTTATGGGACCTATTATTAAATCCAAGCTATACACTAAATAAATTAAAGAATAAGTTGTTCAATAAAGGTATTAAGCCTATTGAATATGATAAGGAATTTTATTTAGCCGTTGGCTTAGGCCCATTCTTACCCGATTCTAAAGTAAAAGAAAATGTACTTAAAAGAATGAAAATCTCTAACTTTGTTTCACTAAGAGATAATAAAAGCATGTGCTTTGCTGAAGAAGGAGATGTTCAGGCAATTAAAACTGTTGATATTTGCCTATCTAAAACGATAGCTGAAGGAAAAAAAGATAATGGTCGCATTGCTGTTGTGCTTAGAGATTGGGAACATACACATAGTGAATATACAGTTGAATATCTTTTCGAACAGGTTAAAGGGTTAGAGCTTTCAGAAGTAGACTTTATTACGTTTGGCCCCGATACAAAATTAAAAGAGTTCCTTAAAGAAAATAACTTGAGCTCATTTGAGTGGGACCCATATTCAATGACCATAAATGAGTTTTTAGAAACATTTGGTAATTATAAAATGGTGTTTTCTAGTCGTTATCATGGCGTAATATATTCCGTACTTCTTGGAATTCCTGTTATTGCGTTACCAATCGAGCCAAAATTAATCCAAGCTTCTATAGAGCTCAATGGTGTAATTCTTTATAAACCTCAAATGGGCTTTAAGCATTATAAAAATCAGATTGAAAATAATTATGATAAAATATCTGCTGATTTATTAGAGACTAAAAGACTCAAGTTTATTGAGTCAAATAAAACGATAGATACCTTATTAGCGAGCTTATAATATGCACAATTTTGTAATTTTAATTGATCGTCTTTATACCCTTGATGGCGATCATAAAACGATAGGGGGCATCCAAACCTATTTAAGTGCGTTAGCAAAGGTTATTTTTGATAACTTTAAAATTAAGCCTGTTATTTATCAAAGCGCCAAACATTTTTTTGAGATTGAACAACCACATTATATTGTTAAGGGAGTAGATACTAACGGGCAAATTAATCCCAAAAAAACATTTGAGTATCTTAAATCTGAAAACTCAGTAAAAAGTACCTTATTAATTTGGGGTTCTGATCAATACTCTCAACCTAGCACTAAATTTGAATCAATTAGTATCCAACATGGTATCGGTTTTGATACTGAAGCTATGCACTCACCTTTAAAAAGAGCATTAGTTAATTACGGTTTAACGTGGGTTTATAAAACATTACAACGACATAAAGCGATTAAAATTTTTGAAAACTCTAAAGCAGCGGTTTGTGTTGACTACAATTTTTTAAACTGGTACCGAACTTATCGTTCGCGTGCACAAATTTCAAATAAGATACATGTAATACCTAATTTTACTGATATACCAGCAGAGCCAATTGAAAAAAGTAACGACAAAATAAGTATTGTATTTGCAAGGCGCTTTGTTGACCGGCGGGGTGTAGATATTGCGCTTCAGCTAGCAAGTAAACTAGTTAGTAAGTACGATAATGTTGAGTTTTATTTTGCTGGAGATGGTCCGAAACTTCCACTAGTCAAAAAGCTTGTAGAGTCTCATGAGCGTGTATTTTTAACTAAATTTGATTCTTCAAAATCAATCGACTTTCATCGTGATTTCTCAATTGCAATTGTTCCTTCTGTAGGCTCGGAAGGAACCTCATTATCGTTACTAGAAGCAATGGCTTCAAATTGTGCAGTTGTTGCATCTAATGTAGGTGGTATGACAAATATTATTCTTAATAACTTTAATGGCTCATTAGTCCCCCCCACATTTGACGAGTTTTACAAAGAACTATGCGATTTAATCGAAACGAAAGAGCGATTAATAACATATCAAAAAAATGCATATATCACGGCTAAGAGTTCATTCTCTAAGGCTAATTGGGAAAAAGAATGGGTAAAAGTCTTAAACTTAACATTGAAGTAATCCTTTCTTATTTTTGCTTAGTTTGGATTTGGGTAACGATTTTTTTACCTTCAATGAAATTTTTTGTTTTCAGCCCTGCTTTAAATTTAATTTGTTTAGCTTTTGCTCTAGCTATTTTAGCTTTGGGTTATAAGTATTTTACTATTAACAGGGAAGGGCTTTTTGCCCTAAGTATCTTAACTTTATTGTTTGGTTATTTGGTACTTTCATTTTGGCAAGGACGCGCAACTCTCAGTTTCGAGTATGTTTTTAAGTTAATAAATATTATTTGTGTTGTAATTTTAGGGGTTATATTTTCCAGCAAAATAAATTTATCAGGTACATTTTTGATGAAAATCGCAGCTTTGTATGGGCTCGCCTTCTGTAGCTTAAGCTTTTTAGGTATCATTAAGGCCTCGCCTTCGGGTGCGTTAAGTTATCTAAATTTAGGCCTACCCATTGGAATTACGGTCTTGGCTTGCTATCTACTATTTTTAAGAGAAAAAAGAGTTATATTAAAGTTTTTTCTGCTGCTATGTTTTGCTTTTTCTTTCTTTATGGTTTTAAAAACGCCTGCTCGTGGTGTTCTTTTAGGAACTTTACTGCTTTTAATATATATGAGCTTTAAATATAAAAGAAAAAGATATTTACTCTATGTTTTTCTTATTACAGCGCCTGTTGTTGTTACCTACTGGGAAGAAATATACACTCTTTCATCTTTTGTCATTGCAAAAATGGAACGTCTGATTTTTAGTATTGAAGAAGAAGCTAGGTATACTTATTACATTGAAGTATTTAACTATAGTTCGGAACAGTTTTGGGGTTACGGTTTAAGATCTTACGTACCACTTTTAGGGTTTTATCCTCATAGTTTAATGTTAGAGTTTTTAATAGTGGGCGGCTTTGCACTTGCTTTATTGTTTACTCTAATAATTATTTTTACTTTAGTAAAAATATATAAAAACATAGGCAATAAATCTGATCTCGATTTTATATTTTTAATAACAATTTACTTCCTAATACAATGGCACCTGTCGTATGAGCTTAGCTCTGCTTACGGACTTTTTTTATGTCTTAGTATTGTTTTAAGTAAAAAATCAAAAGAGTTAAAGTTAGCTTGATTGATATATTCAGGAGCCCGTAATGAGAGTGAAATTTTTTATAGCTAAAGTATTGAGTTTTGTACCAGATAAGCTTTTCTCAATAATTAAGTATTCTTTATATCATAAGAAAATCCCTAATTTAAATGGCAGCAGTTTTAGTGAGAAGCTGCTTAGTAAAAAATGTGGTTTGATGGGGAGCGAAGAAAAGCAACTCCGTGAAACCGTTACTGACAGGCTGCTAGTTAGAGACTTTGTAGAAAAAACAACAAGTGGTGTAGATTTAATACCCTTGCTTTGGTCTGGAAAAATATTTACTAAAAAGATTTGGGATGGGTTACCAGAACGGTTTGTGATTAAAGCTCGCCACGGTTCTCAAATGGTAAAAATAGTCGATAAAAATAAGTGTCAGTTTAACGAAGTTTATAATGCGACCGAAGAGTGGAAAAAAACAGATTACTACCTGCTAGGAAGAGAGTGGGTGTATAAAAATACACCAAGAGAATTAGTGGTCGAAGAGTTTATCAGCTTTAACTCTGATGTACCGCCTGACTATAAGTTTTTTTGTGTCAATGGCAAGGTCGAGCTAGTACAAATAGATTTAGAGCGATTTAAAGATCATAAAAGAAATCTTTATAGCAGAGACTTTGAGCAATTAGATGTGAAGCTTATTTACCCTTCTGGTGAGCCAACCAAAAAGCCGCGTTTATTTGAACAAGCTTTAGATATAGCTGAAAAATTATCGCAAGAATTTGATTTTATCAGAGTTGATTTATATATACTGGATGAGAAAATTTACTTTGGTGAATTAACTAACTTTCCTGAAAATGGCCTTGGAGCCTTCGAACCTCAAAGTTACGATCAAGCACTAGGTGCTAAAATGAGATCAAATAATGCCTGATAAAATAGCCGTATTAATGTCTGTTTATAAAGCAGATTCACTTGTTTACTTAATTGAATCAGTGGAGAGCATTCTAAATCAGACATATCAACAATTTCATTTTTTCATAGCTGTAGATGGAGTTGTCGATAGTGATTTGAATGACTTTCTAACTGTACTTAATACCAACGATAAAGTGAGTGTATATTTTAATCAGTACAACGAAGGTCTAGCTACTAGATTAAACGAGCTACTAAACATAGTCCAACAAGAGGATTATAATTATATTGCAAGAATGGACGCAGATGATATTTCGCACGTAGATCGCTTTAAAAAGCAGCTTGAATTTATAAAAAAAAATGGCCTAGATATTTTAGGTAGCGATTTAATAGAAATAGATGAGAACGGTACTCATCAGCAAGAAAAAAAGATGTTTAGTGACCCCTCCGAAATTTTAAAAAATATTGTACGAAGGTGCCCTGTTAACCATCCAACGGTATTTATGAAATCTGAAGTGTTTACTAAAGATAACTTTAGATACGATGCAACACTATTAAACACTCAAGATTACGACCTATGGATCAGGTTATTAGAGCAAGGTTATAAGTTTGGGAACCTAAACGAACCATTATTGTTTTTTAGAGTGGGTAATAATTTCTTTGAAAGACGCAGTAAAAAAAAGGTACTTAACGAAGTTAAACTCAAATTTTTTGCATGGCAAAAGTTATCAAAAAAACCTTTAGATTTAGCCTTTATAGTTGTGTTTTTTTTAATGAGAGTTTCACCAACGAGGGTCAAAAAGTTTGCTTATAAGAGGTTCAGATAATGGATAGCGCAGTTGTAATCACAACTAAAGATAGAATTGACTACTTAGAAAGAGCTGTTAAATCTGTTTTTTCTCAAACTTTGCTGCCTGCAGAGTTGGTTATTATAGATGATTGTTCAGTTCATCAACTTCCAGATAATCTTTTAAAAAGGTTTCAAGAATTAGCTATACAACGAAACATAAATTTTAATTACATTTATAACTCTGAATCAAAAGGAGGCAATTACTCTCGTAACTTAGGAATTAAAACAACCTCTAGCTCTATTGTTCATTTTTTAGATGATGATGATTATTGGCTTAATGGCAAAATTAAAGATCAATTAGAACAGTTTGAAAGTAATGAAAAAGTAGGCTTAGTTTTTACAGGGAAATGTTTCGTACAAGATACAGATCTCGATATTATAAAAAGAAAAAGTAGACATAAAAAATTAGAAGGTTCTATTTGGAACGGAAACTATGTTGGCTCTACTTCAGGGGTTGCAGTTAAAAGAGAGTTTCTTGAGCGAACGAAGGGCTTTGATAATAACTTACAATCATTACAAGACTATGATCTGTGGATTAGAGTGTTAGAACTAACTAAGGGTATTTGGGACACTAAACATAACCTAATTTACACAGTGCATTCTAATGTAAGCAAACAAATTACAGGTAATGTTGATAAGCATCTAAATACGGTAGCCTATTTAAAAGAAAAATATAAGCAAAAGCTCAAAACAATACCCAGCAAAGATAGAAAAGTGTTCGAATCAAGATTAGAGCACGTTTTAGCTAGGGCTTATCGAAGCCAAAAAAGTAATCGTTATATAAAACATGCGCTTGCTTCTTTGTGGTTACATCCATCAATAAGAACGTTCCTTTTGTTCTTTAATATCAAATAGCATTAAATAGATAGTTATTAGTCAATCTTATGGTTAATAAAATAAAACCTAAGTTCTTTATCAAAGTTCTTTACGAAATATTTGGTAACGGGTGTTGAAGGTTTTTATTGGTGCAGCTACAAGTAAAAAATTGTTAGCTGCAAGGTATCAAGTTGTAGTCATGGGTAACCTCAATGAATATTACGATGTAAACCTAAAGCTAGCCCGTTTAGTTTTATTTGAACGCCATAACAACATTATCTTTATTAAATTAGATATAACCGAACGTGCATTAATGGGTGAGCTTTTAAAGCCGAGCAGTTTGATAAAGTCATTCATTTAGCGGCACAAGCAAGGGGACGCTACTCAATTGAGTTCCCCAACGCGTACGCCGATTCAAATTTAGTAGGGCATTTAAACGTACTTGAAGCGTGCCGTCACCAAAAAGTTAAGCACCTAATTTACACATTATCTAGTTCGGTAAATAGTTTAAACGAAAAAACGCAGTTTGAAACCGAAGATGGTGTCTAAGACTCTGTATTATTTTATGCTGCGAATAAAAAGCAAATGAATTAATAGCGCATAGCTATTCACACTTATATGGTTTACTAACAATAGGGCTGCGTTTTTTCATAGTTTACGGCCCATGGGATCGCCCGAATATGGAGCCGTATATATTTACTAAAAAATATTCGTAGGCGAAACAATAGATATAAATAATAATGGCGATATGGAGCGTAATTTTACTTATATAGATGACATTGTAAAAGGAGTTGTGTGCATAGCCGATATCATTCCTAAAGTAATCCAAATTGGAAAGTAAACTCTACAGCAATAAGCTCAGCACCGCATGCTGTTTATAACATAGGCTACGGCATCCGAATTAACTTAATGAAATTTATAGAAACGATTCAAGCCGAGTTGGGTATTGAAGCTAAAAATAATTTTTGTGAAATGTATGCAGGCGATGTTTACAAAACCTATGCCAACACAAGGTTTAAGTACCTTAACAGGCTACAAAGCTAAGGTGGGTATTAAATAAAGTAGGCTTGAGTGAGTTAAATGGTACAAGGGGTTTTATTCTTAAATATTGAGTTTATTTTAATATAATCTTTTTATCAAATTGTGTGGGCAAGCTTCTCGCCTATGACTTACCTATCTCAATTTTAACTTCATTACCTAATACCTCTTTATATTTTTCGGCCAAACCCGCTTTAGCTTCAACATCGCCATGTACAATTTTAATACGGCTTGGCTTTTTATGCATACCCGTTACAAACTTAATTAATCCGTTTTGATCGGCATGGG
>Ga0055584_100005473_pt1 | contig 12447 bp, 14 predicted proteins | sample OSDHelmetaG_FD_58716 | JGI IMG/M metagenome (GOLD analysis project Ga0055584, IMG submission 58716) | Pelagic marine sediment microbial communities from the LTER site Helgoland, North Sea, for post-phytoplankton bloom and carbon turnover... | ecosystem: Environmental > Aquatic > Marine >... | reverse complement strand
ATCTTTTTGAGCTCGGGGAAGGTGAGGCAGGCCTTGCCGACGTCCACGCCGGCCTTGGTGATCAGGGTGATGCCGTCGGAGGCCACGCGGATTTCCTCGTACTCCACGCCGGCCGTCGTGCAGGCCTCCGCCTCGTCGTCCTTGATGCCGCGCGAGGCGTTGCTGATGTCGGTTTCGCCCTTGCAGAAGACCTCGAATCCGCCACCCGTGCCGGACGTGCCAACGGTGATGTTCACGTCGGGGTTGTTCTCGTTGAACTGCTCGGCGGCGGCGGTGCTGAGCGGGGCGACGGTCGACGAGCCATCGATGGCGATTGTCCCGGCCAGGTTCGACGCGCCGGAGCCGCCGGTGGTGTCGGCCGTGTCACTGCTGCCGCATGCGGCCAGGGTGAGCGAACCGCCCGCGACCGCGAGGGCGGCGAGCGACGCGTACATGCTTCGTGACGTCATTGTCGTCTCCTTGGGATTCATCCGAATGGCCCCGAAGGGCATGGGGCCAACCTAAGTTCCCCCGTGTGAAGCAGGTGTGAACGACGCGGCGCCGGGATGCATATGGGGTGGTGCGTGACCTCCCGTCGTGGCGCGATCCGAGCCTACGTGGGGGCATGTGAACGACCTGTGAAAACCGCTCCGCAAGGGAGGTCACCGACGCCGGCTCGGCAGGGGGAAGGCCTTCGGCACGGCCTCCAGGCGGTACCCGCGCCTGTGCTCGGTCTGGATGTACGTGTACTGGCCCCCGGCCTCGTCCACCTTGCGCCGCAGGCGGCGTACCAGGACGTCCACCGACCGGTCGCCCGGTTCGCGCTGGCCGCCCCACACCCGGTCGAAGATCTCGTCGCGGCTGAGTGTGCGGCCCTTCTCCTCCAGCAGGATCCACAGCAACTTGGCCTCGAGGGGCGTGAGCGGTGCCGAGACGCCCGCCACCCGTACCTCCAGCCGGCCCTGGTCCACCTCAAGGTCGCCCATCGAGACCTCACCCACCACCTGCGCGTCGTGGGGTCCCACCTCGGCGCGCCGGAAGATGGCCTCGAGGCGCGCCACCAGTTCGCGGGCGGAGAACGGCTTGCGCAGCAGGTCATCGGCACCGCGCCGCAGCGCCTCCAACCGGTCGCGCTCCTCCTGGCGCGCCGTCATCACGACGATCGGCAGGTCCGGGGCCCATCGCCGCACGTCCTCGATGATGCTGAGGCCGTCCACGTGGGGCAGCATCAGGTCGAGTACCAGCGCATCGGGCCTCCAGGCCTTGAGCGCGGTGATCGCGGCAAGGCCGTCCTTGCTGATGCTGGTGGCATACCCCGCCCTGGCCAGGTGGTAGACGGTCGCGCGCGCCGTGCTGTCGTCGTCCTCCACGATGAGGACCGTGGGCCCGGCGTCGGCGCGGCTGCTGGCGGGGTGCGCGCGTGGCTCCATCGGTCCGGACGCTAGGCCCGGGCACCCATCGAATCGTGGCGATCCTGTGAACCGCTTGTGAACGCGTGGGGCCGGGCCCCTAGGTCTCGAGGGCCTCCTCCTCCTGCTCGGCCTCGCGCCGCAGTTGCTTGAAGCTGACGCCCTCGAAGAGCAGGAAGATGAAGCCCACCGCCACGCCCACGGCCATCTCGGTGGCCTGCAGGACGATGGAGAACGCAAGGGCGTCGGCCGCGCTCACGCCGTACGAGGCGGTGAGCGGAACCACCGCGGCGGCCTGGAACACCACGAGATTGCCGGGGAGGATGGGGAACGACTGCGCGAGGGTGATGGTGACCAGCAGCAGCCCCGCGCCGCCCCAGCCCACGTAGCCCAGCCCGAAGGCCCCCAGCGTGGCGTAGATGCCCGCCCATTGGGCGATCCAGGTGCCCAGGCTGGGGATGGCCACCCTGCTCATCTGACGCGGGTCGCGCAGGCTGGCGTGGCTCTCGTGCACCGCGCCCCACAGGCGCTGGAAGGCGCGGGTCACCCGCCGCCAGATGGACCCGGTCGAGAGCCACGGGGGCACCTGGCGGTTGGGGTTCTGCAGCAGCGCCACGGCCACCACCACCAGGCAGATCACGCCCAGCACCGCGGTGATGATCCACGCGTAGGACGGCAGGGGGAGGAACAGCCCGATGATGATGACCAGGGCCACCCAGGCGATCGTGGTGACGATGTTCTCCACAACCACCGTGCCCAGCAGCACGGTGGTGGAGAGGTCCTCGCCGCGGCGGGCCAGGCGGCGCCTGGCCAGCAGCACCTTCGCGATCTCGCCCACCCGCGCGGCGAGGATGGTGTTGAACAGGAATCCCACCATCAGCGGGCTCAGCAGGTCCATGTACCGCGTGCGGTGCTTGAGGCCGGGAAGGCCGTCCACCACGGCCTTCCACGCGGCGCCCTTCAGCAGCACCGACAGGAAGTTGGCGAGTACTGCCACCACCAGCAGCCACAGGTTGTCCACGCGGAAGGCGGCGATCACGGCGCCCCAGTCCACGCGCCACACCACCAGCGCCACCACCACGGCCACAAGCACCAGCCGCAGCACATTCCACGCCCACCGGGGGACGGCGCGGCGCTTCCCCGCCGCGTCGTCGCTCATGCGACCAGCTGGTCCAACGTGACCAGTTCGAGGCCCATTTCCTGCGCTGCCGCGCAGATGTCGGGGATTGCCGCGGCGGTGTGCGCACGCAGGCGGTCGGGGTTCCAGCCGTCGGCGTCGTGCAGCAGCAGGATGCAGCCGGGGGCCAGCGCGCGCGCGGACCGCTCGGCCACCACGTCGGGTCCCGGGTCGGCCGAGTCGAAAACGCCGCGGGTCCAGCCCGCCATGCGGTAGCCGCACGCCCGTACCGCGGGCCACGTGCCCGGCCCGCGGAACCCGTGCGGTGCACGGAATACCCGGGTGAGCACGCCCGGCCCCGCGGCGTCGCGCACGGCCTCCTCGGTGCGTACCAGCTGATCCCGCACGTGGGCGGGCCCGCGCAGCACCAGGATGCCGTGGTCGTAGCCATGGCTCGCCACCTGATGGCCCTCCTCGTGCATGCGGCGCACCAGGTCGGGGTGGCGCCGGGCCTGGCGGCCCAGCACGAAGAACGTGGCCCGCACGCCGGCATCGGCCAGTGCATCGAGGATCGCGGGCGTGGAGGGGCCGGGTCCGTCGTCGAAGGTGAGGGCCGCGCGCGGGCGGTCGCGCGGGCCATGCCGTAATACCGGCCCGAGCACCGGTGATCCCGGGCGGAACGCCGCCCAGGCCCCCAGGGCCCCCGCCGCGACCGCGCCGGCGGCGAGGACCGGGTGCCGTCGATGCGCCGCGATGGCGAATGCCAGCACGGCCGATTCCGCGGCGACCACGCGGCGGATGGTGATGCTCTTGGTCATCGGCTGGGTCATCGCGATCGGCCGCCGAGGCTATCAGGGGCGGGGGGTGCGCCCGGGGCGTGGCACCCCACCGCTGGGAGTGCCAGCGGGGCGCCGGCGGGTCTATACTCGCGCTGATTCCCGTCCCAGGAGTGCATGTGCCGGTCTACGACTACCGCTGTGAGAAGGGCCACCGCTTCGAGGCCATCCAGAGCATGTCCGACAAGGCACTCACCGCGTGCGAGGAGTGCGGGGCCCCGGCCCAGCGCGTGCTTCACGCCCCGGCCATCCACTTCAAGGGCAGTGGGTTCCACAACACCGACTACGGCACCAAGACGCGGCCCAAGGAGCAGCCTGCCCCGGCATCCAGCGGCGCGTCGGGCGGTGACTCCGCGAGTTCCGGGAGCTCCGGGAGCTCATCCGGCGGGTCCGACGGCGGCGGTGGCGGCAAGTCCGTGGGGCTCGACAAGGTCTGATCAGCGCCGCACGAACTCGGCGAGCTGCTGCTCGTCGAGATCGGGCTCGCCCACCACGTAGGAGACCCCGCCGACCGTGCGGGGCATTCCCGCCAGCACGATCCGGTCGTCGGATGACGACTGCAGGCGCCACTGCAGCCAGCCCAGCTTCACCAGGTCGGACACCCCCATGTCGGTGCCGATCGCGCGGATGGCCGCCGCGCCGTTCCACGGCGAGAAGGGCACGCCCGTCACCGACGCCATCTTCGCCTTCAGGCCGGTGACGAAGGCCTGCTGGCGCGCCGCGCGGTAGAAGTCGTCGTCGCACTTGCGCACGCGCACGAACTGCAGGGCGCGTTCGCCGTCCAGTTGCACCTGACCCTGCGGGAACGACACCGTGGTGCCGCCCGAGTACGGGCAGTTCTTCAGCGCCGTCGGGTTGTTCACGGTGATGCCGCCCAGGTCGTCCACCATGCGCTTCACGCCGTTGAAGCGCACCACGATGACGTGGTGGATGGGCAGGCCGGTCAGGTCGCGCACGGCGTTGATGGTGCCCTTCTGCCCGGCGAACCAGTACGCGGCGTTGATCTTCTCGGTGCCCACGCCGGGAAGGTCCACGCGGAAGTCGCGGGGGATCGACAGCCACTTCACCTTGCCGGCGCCGGGGTCGGTGCGCATCACCATGATGGAGTCGGCGCGCGACCGTGTCTCGCCGGGTTGGGCGTCGATCCCGATCACCAGGGTGTTCTGGGGCGCCGACAGCAGCGGGCCCGCGGGGGACAGCGCGGCCTTGGCCGCGGGCGTCACACGCGCGTTGGCCTCCGACACCGCGCCCTGCACGCTGAGGAACCCGAACACGCCCCAGGCCACCAGGCCGACCACCAGCACCGACGCCACGCGCCACGTCCATCCCCATGCGCCGACGCCCCGCAGCGACCACCACCGGCGCTCCGGGGGCGGTGCCCACGGGTCGTGATCGGGGTCGGGGGCCGTGGACGGGCGCTCGGCCCGGCCCACTCCCTCGGTGAGCTGGCGCAGGCCGTCGATCCCCTCGGCGGACTTCCCGGACCCGCGGGCCTTGAAGCGCCGATATGGCTTGGCGGAGGGCGGCATCGGCGGCCGATGGTACCGTCGTCGACGGGTGTTCCGGTCCGCGGGGGGTACATGAGCGTCATCGGCGTCGACGTGGGCGGCACCAAGATCGCGGCCGCCCGCCTGGGGTCCGGCTACGGCATCGAGGAGTCGCTGGTCGTCCCCACGCCCGAGGGGGGCGAGGCCGTGGTGCGCGCGATCGCCGACGTGACGGCCCGTCTGGCTGCGGGCGCCACGGACGACGTGGCCGCAGTGGGGGTGGGCGTGCCCGCCACCATCGACCCGGCAACCGGGATCGTGGGTGCGTCCAACCACACCGGCCTCGACGGCCTGCATGCGCGTGATCTGCTGCAGCAGCACATCGGCCTGCCCGTGCACGTGGACAACGACGGCAACCTGGCCGCCCTGGCCGAGCACCGCCTGGGCGCAGCCCGCGGGCACGACGACGTGGTGCTGATGACGGTCGGCACCGGGATCGGCGGTGGGCTCATCATCGGCAGCCGGGTGTTCCGGGGCGGTGGGGGGCAGGGGGCCGAACTGGGGCACGTGGTGGTAGAGGGCAACGGACCACCGTGCCAGGGCAACTGCCCGAACCATGGGTGCATCGAGACCATGTGCAGCGGCACGTCGCTGGGGCGGGACCTGCGTGCCGCGGCTGCGGCCGACCCGGGCGGGGCGCTCGGGGCGCTGCTTGCCGAGGGGCGGCTGGACAGCCGGACGGGCCTCGACCTGGCGCGGGCCGGTGATGCGGACGCCCGCGCGGTGTTCACCACGGCGGGCCGGTGGCTGGGGGTGGCCGTGGCGTCGCTCACCAACATCTTCGACCCGGGGATCGTGGTGATCGGCGGCGGCCTCTCGGCGGCGGAGGAGATCCTGCTCGCACCCGCGCGCGAGGAGTACCTGCGCCGGGCCCTCCCGCCCACGCGCCGCGCCCCGCTGGTGGTCGCCCGGTTCCGGAACGACGCCGGGATGGTGGGGGCGGGCATCCTGGCCGCCGAGGAGGGCGCGGCCTGAGCGGGCGCCTCGTGGTGGTCGCCACGCCCATCGGCACGCTGGACGACCTGTCGCCGCGCGCTGCGCAGGCGCTGCGCGACGCCGACGTGGTGGCGTGCGAGGACACCCGTCGCACGGCGGTGCTGCTGCGCCACGCGGGATCGTCCGCCCCCATGGTTCCCGCACACCGCCACAATGAGGCCCGGCGCGCGGCCGACCTGGTGCGGCGCATGCAGGACGGCGCCACGGTGGCCCTGGTGAGCGATGCGGGCATGCCCGGCGTGAGCGATCCGGGCGCGCGGGTGGTGGCCGCCGCGCGGGATGCCGCGCTGCCCGTCACGGTCATCCCCGGTCCGGGCGCGGTGGAGACCGCGCTGGTGGCATCGGGCCTGGCCACGGGCACCGGCTACGGATTCGCGGGCTTCGCCCCGCGGAAGGCGGGCGAGATCGCCGCCCTGCTCGCCCGCCTCGATGCCTGGGACGCCCCGGCGGTGGTGTTCGAGAGCCCGCACCGCACCGCCGCGCTGCTCGCCGCCATCGCCCGGCACGATCCCGCGCGTCCCGTGGCCGTGTGCCGCGAACTCACCAAGGTGCATGAGGAGGTCCTGTGCGGCACCGCCGGGGATCTCGCGACGCGCGTCACCGGGTCGCTCAAGGGCGAGGTGGCGGTGGTGATCGCGCCCCCGGCCGCCCCGGCGCCCCCGGACGACGAGGCCCTGGCCGCGGCGATCGCTCCCATGCTCGAGGCCGGGATGAGCCCCGCGCGTGCCGCCGACGTGGTGGCGGCACTGGGCGCCGCCCCGCGCAACGCCGCCTACCGCGCGGCGCTGGCCGCGGCGCGCGACTCCGCGTAGGCGATTGCCCGCGACCGCAGTGCCGGGTCGTCGGGCAGTGCCGCGATGGCCTTGGCGCGCCGGGGGACGCTTCCCGCCACCAGCGCCCGCGCGAGGGGTTCGCCGATGGGGAGGAGGGGGATGCCGCCGTGCTCCTCCGCCGGGGCGTCCATCGCATGCAGGGTGCCGCCCGGTCCGGTGACGGCGAGGCCCCCCGAGAGGTCGATGTCCACGCCGGCCACCTGACCCACCGCACGCTCGGATGACCAGCCCCCGCCGGCCTGGCGTGCCGGGGCGGGCAGGCCCAGCGCGTGGGCCGCTGCCACCGCGTCGGCTGCCGCCACCTCGATGTCGATGTCGGCCGGGCGCACGGGCAGCCCGCGCATCAGCAGCGCCGCGCTGCCGGCCAGGCGCCACGGGATACCCGCAGCACGCAGGCGCAGCGCGGCGGCCCGCACCACGGCCTGCACGCGCGCGGGGGGTGGGGGTGCCGTCGCTATGCTGCCTCCTCCGTGCCCGGCCGCTTCTTCATCACGACGCCGATCTACTACGTGAATGCGGACCCGCATGTGGGCCACGCGTACACCACGATCATGGCCGACGTGCTCGCGCGGCACCACCGCCAGCGCGGCGAGGACGTGTTCTTCCTCACCGGCACGGACGAGCACGGCGCCAAGATCGCGCGCGCGGCCGAGGAGGCCGGGCGCGCGCCGAAGCAGCACGCCGACGCCCTGTCGGCCCGCTTCCGCGAGATGGGCGGCGTGCTGGGCGCGAGCAACGACTTCTTCATCCGCACCACCGACGAGCAGCACAAGGCGGCCGTGCAGGCGCTCATCGTGCACATGCACGAGAAGGGCGACATCTACAGGGGCAGCTACGGAGGCTGGTACTGCACCTCGTGTGAGGCCTTCTACAACGAGGGCGACCTCGATGAGGGCACCACGTGCCCCATCCACCGGCGCCCGGTGGAGTGGATCGAGGAGGAGAACTGGTTCTTCCGCCTCTCCGCCTACCGCGATGCCCTGCTCGCGCACTACGACGCCGTGCCCGACTTCGTGCGCCCCCGCACCCGCATGAACGAGGCCCGCCGGATGGTGGAGGACGGCCTCGAGGACCTCTCCATGAGCCGCGCGCAGGTGGAGTGGGGCGTCACGGTGCCGTGGGATCCCGCGCACACCGTCTACGTGTGGGTGGACGCCCTGTTCAACTACTACACGGCCCTCACGTACGCGGAGCCCGGCACCGACCTGGTGGACCGCCTGTGGCCGCCCACGCTGCAGCTGATGGCGAAGGACATACTCAAGTTCCACGCCGTCATCTGGCCGTCGCTCCTGATGAGCGCCGACCTGGCGCTGCCGGAGCGCCTGTTCGTGCACGGGTACATCCTCAAGGGCGGCGAGCGGCTGTCGAAGACCACTGGCAACATCGTCGACCCCTTCCCGTACATCGAGCGCTACGGCCTGGATGCCCTGCGGTATTACCTGTGCCGCGAGATCCGCTTCGGCGAGGACGGTACGTTCACCGACGAGGGCTTTCACCAGCGCTACACGAGCGAGCTGGCGAACGACTTCGGCAACCTCCTGTCGCGCACCGCGAAGATGATCGAGCGCTACCGCGATGGCATCGTGCCGCCGGACCCGGGTGGCGACGCCGAGGTCGCGGCCGAGGCGGCCCGCGCCCGCGACGAGGTGGTGGAGCGGTTCGGCGCCGATGACGTGACCGGCGCGGTGGAGGCCGCGTGGGGATGGGTACGGCGCCTCAACCGGCTGGTGGAGGAGCGCGAGCCCTGGGCCCTCGCCAAGGACGATGCCCGCTCGGGCGAGCTCGACCAGGCGCTGTTCAGCCTGGCCAACGGACTGCGCATTGCGGCGGTGCTGCTGTGGCCGGTGCTTCCCGGCTCGTGCACCCAGGTGCTCATGGCGCTTGGCGAGCCGGCGGATGCCGTGGGGCTCGATCGCGCCGCCTGGGACGTCGGCACGCCCGGTGCCAGGGTGGTGCCACCTCCGCCGCTCTTCCCCCGCATCGAGGCCGATGAGGTGACGGCGTAGTCGACTCGCACTGCCATCTGCCGTCGTGCGACGACTCCGTGCCCGACCTCATCGCGGCGGCAGCCGCGGCGGGGGTGGAGCGCATGGTGACCGTCGGCTGCGGCCGGGAGCAGAGCGAGCAGGCGGTGGCGCTGGCCGAGGAGCACCCGGAGGTGTTCGCCGCGGTGGGCGTGCACCCGGTGGACGCCGGCCGCGGCAACTGGCGGGATTCCGACATCGACTGGATTCGCGACCTGGCCTCGCACCCCCGGGTGGTGGCCATCGGCGAGGCGGGGCTCGACTACTTCCACGAGCGCACGGTGCCCGCGGACCAGCCGCGGGCCTTCCGCGCCCAGGGGGAGCTTGCGGCCGACATGGGGCTGCCCCTGGTCATCCACACCCGGGATGCCGCGGACGACACCATGGAGATCCTGCGCGATCTGGGCCTGCGCGATGTGGTGCTGCACTGCTTCTCCATCCCCCGGTACCTCGACGAGGCGCTGGAGCGCGGCTGGACCATCAGCATCGCCGGCCCGGTCACCTTCCCCCGGAACACCGAACTGCGGGACGCCGTCACGGGCATCCCCGTCGATCGCCTGCTGGTGGAGACCGACGCTCCGTACCTGGCGCCCGTGCCCATGCGGGGCTCGCGCAACCAGCCGGCCTACGTGGCCCATACGCTCGCGTGCATCGCCGACCTGCGGGGGGACGACGTCGCGTCGCTCGATGCCGCCACGTCGGCCACCGCCGCGCGCGTCTTCGGATGGTGAGCACCCCGCCCGGGCGCGTCGGCACGCAGCGCCTGATGGAGCGCCATGGCATCCGGCCCGATACGGACCTCGGGCAGCACTTCCTGCTGGACGAGAACCTGGTGGACCTGGCGCTGCGGATGGCCGACGTCGGTTCGGACGACGTGGTGCTGGAGATCGGCGCGGGTCTTGGCACGCTCACCGCGGCCCTCGGGCGCGCCGCCCGGGCCGTGCACGCGTTCGAGGTGGATCGCCGCATGGAGCCCGCGCTGGCCGAGTCGGTGGGCGGGATGTCGGGCGTGCACGTGCACTGGGGCGACTGCATGCGCACGGACCTCGCCGCGCTGGATCCCGCCCCCACCAAGGTGGTGAGCAACCTGCCGTACCACGTGGCCACTCCGGTGCTGGTGGAGAGCATCTGCGATCTTCCGGGGGTCACGGACTGGGCGCTGATGACCCAGCGGGAGGTGGCCGACCGATGGCTGGCCGCGCCCGGCTCGCGCCTCTACGGCGCGCCGTCGGTGGTGATCCAGTTGGCATGCACGCCCAGGGGGCGGCGGGCCGTGGGACGCGAGGTGTTCTCGCCCCGTCCCCGGGTGGACTCCGCGCTGGTCGCGCTGCACCGGATCGGCCCGGGGCCCGACGACGCCACACGCGCGGTGGTGCGCGCGGCCTTCTCGGCCCGCCGCAAGACGCTGGCCAACGCACTCGGCAATGCCGGGGCGGATCGCGACGCCGTGCGCCGCGCGCTGCGCGCGGAGGGCCTGGCCGAGTCGGCACGCCCGGAGCAGGTGCCGCCGCAGGCCTATCCGTCCTTGGCCCGGGCCATCGGCCCGCTCGGGGGGGCGGGATGACCGCGGGCACGTCGGTCACCGTCGCTGCCCCGCCGAAGATGAACCTGCGGCTGGAGGTCGGCCCGCGGCGCGAGGACGGCTATCACCCGCTTCGCACGCTCATGGTGGCGCTGGACGGGCCTGCCGACCGGGTGACCGTGTGCCGCGCCCCCGCGCGCGAGGTGACGTGCCCGGGCATCGATGGGCCGTCCAATCTTGCATGGGCGGCGCTGGACGCCCTGGAGCACGAGGCGGGCCATGCCCTGCCACCGGTCGCGGTGAGCATCGACAAGGTGCTCCCCGCCCAGGCAGGTATCGGCGGCGGGTCCAGCGATGCGGCCGCCACGCTGCGGGCGGCCGACCGCCTGCTGGGCCTCGCCCTCGGCCCGGAGCGCCTGGAGCGCGCCGCCGCGGCGGTGGGGTCGGATGTGCCCTTCTTCATCCGCGGGGGCGCCCAGTGGGCGACCGGCCGCGGGGAGGTGCTCCAGCCCGCGCCCGCCCCGGCCTTCTCGTGCGTGATCGTCGCGCCCGGCGAGGGGCTGTCGACCGCCCGCGTGTACGCCGCGTTCGATGCCCTGTCCGCACCCCCCACGGACGAGCCGACTCCCGTGCCGTCCACCGCTGCGGGGCTCGCCGGGTGGTGCCGCAACGACCTGTGGCCCGCCGCGCGCGGGCTGGCCCCCGCGCTGGGGGACCTGCACGATGCCCTGGTGCGCGCGGGTGCGGCGCCGGCCCTCCTGTGTGGCAGCGGATCCGCCATCGCCGCCATCGCGGCCGATGACGACGCCGCGCGGGCCCTGGAGGCGGCTGCCTGCCGTGTCGTCCCGGACGCGCGCATGCTGCGGGCACGGTTTCCCGGGGCGCCGCCACCCGCCTAGCGGAAGCCCACTCCCGCTCCCGCCCGCTTCCGCACCACGCTGAGGCTGGGCGGGTTGAGCGCCAGCAACTCGGGCACGGTCACGGCCGTGTAGCCCTTCTTCTTGATGTATGGAAGGAGCCGGTTCACCGCCCAGTAGGTCTGGCCACGGTTCTCGTGCAGCAGGATGATCGCCCCGGGGCGGATGCCGGCCTTGCTCAGGTGCAGGATCTCCGTGCGGTCGGCACCCAGGGAGTCGCGGCTGTCAGTGGACCACAGCACATTCAGCATGCCCGAGCGCTTCAGCCACGCGTTCAGGCCGCGCGTGCTCGATCCGTACGGGGGCCGGAACAACTGCACGCGGTCATCGGTGATGGCGCTGGAGGCGCGTGCACTGCGCGATACCTCCGCGATCTGCTTCGCCACGGGCAGGTCGGGCAGGTAGGGGTGCGACCACGTGTGGTCACCCACCACCGCCTCGCGTCCCTCGCGCCGCAGGGTGTCAGGCCACGACCGGAAGTTCTTGCCGTTCACGAAGAACGTGGCGCGGAATCCGTACTTGCGGAGTTCATCCAGCACCTTGCCCGTGTACGGCCCGGGGCCGTCGTCGAACGTGAGGGCCACGTACTTGCCCTGGCGGCCGGCCTCGTAGATGGGCAGGCCCAGCTTCGCGACGCGGGCGACCGCCTCCTGCTGCTCGGCCTCCGTGGGCATGGCCCTTGCGCGGGCGGCGGTGGCCACGGCGGGCACGGCCAGCAGCATCAGGGCTGCCGCCGCAAGGCGCAGAGGGGTGGGTCGCGTCATGCCCGGGCACGCTAGTACCTGCCGGTGCCGCTGTTACCCTCGCCGGGGTGCCCGACATGCAGATCGTCATCGATGAGGAGCCTCCCGGCGCCGGGATGCGTGGGCACCGTGCGCTGGCCGGCCGGCGCCTGTTGCTGGCCATCGTGCTGGCCGCTGCCGAGGCCGTGATGCTGCTGGTCTGGCGTCCGGCGTTCCTATGGGTGCTGCTGGGTGCCGCCGTGCTGCTGGCCCTGGCCGTGGGGCTCCTCAGCCGCGTCCCCGCGGGCCTCGGGCGCGACCTCCTGCTGATCGTCGGTGGCGCCCAGGCGATCGTCATCGGGGTGCCCCTCGCGCTCGGATTCGGCGTGCTGGTGGCCGTGATCCTGGGGATCATGCTCATCGCCGGGCTGGTGTTCGTCGCGGTGGCGAAGCGCCGGTGATCGCCATCCACGCAGCGCCCCCGCCGCCCATTGTTGCGCCCGTGCGTGCCCGGCAGGCCGCACGCGAGTCGCAGACCTTCGACC
>Ga0055584_100005472_pt1 | contig 12448 bp, 9 predicted proteins | sample OSDHelmetaG_FD_58716 | JGI IMG/M metagenome (GOLD analysis project Ga0055584, IMG submission 58716) | Pelagic marine sediment microbial communities from the LTER site Helgoland, North Sea, for post-phytoplankton bloom and carbon turnover... | ecosystem: Environmental > Aquatic > Marine >... | reverse complement strand
TTGGAAAGGACAATTGCCTCCCAATAATTTGCTTAATCCAGTTTCTTGGCAGAAATTTTTTCAAGCATGGCAAAGAGGAGATTACAAAAAGAAGAAGAAAACCAAGAAGAACTAGTGGTCTTCCTATTTAGCCATCTCAAACAGGCTTTCAAAAATTGCAACCCCATCATTATTGAATAAATAATCAGCTGAAGCTCTTTCTGGGTGAGGCATCATGCCAAATACATTTTTTGATTCGTTGCAAATACCCGCAATATTCATGAGCGATCCATTCGGATTTGAGGCATCGGTTACGTTACCTGATTCATCGCAGTATTGAAATACTATTTGTTCGTTTTTCTGAATTCGATCCATGGTTTCTGCATCTGCATAGTAATTGCCTTCTCCATGCGCAATAGGAATTTGTAAAGCCTTGTAAGGCGATAGACTCGCACAAAGAGCATTGGATGTGTTATTGGGCTTAATAAATACGTTGTCGCAGATAAACTGTCGGCTGGTGTTATGCAATAACGCCCCAGGCAATAAACCAGCTTCGCAGAGTACTTGAAAACCATTGCAGATACCCATAACAAACCCCCCGTCATTGGCATGCTTACTCACAGCATCCATTACCGGACTTAGTTTCGCAATTGCGCCACTTCTTAAATAGTCTCCATAACTGAATCCTCCTGGTAAGAAAATGTGTGTACACCCTTTTAGGTCGGTTTCTTTGTGCCAAATTTCTTGCACTGCATCATCTGTTATACGGCCTAAAACTTCAATTAAATCCTGATCACAATTGGATCCTGGAAAAATAACTACACCACACTTCATAATTCTATTGTTTAAGTGGTGCAAAATTATGCATTAAATTATAGACTAGTTCACAATTTTTACCCGAATGTTAATTGAACTATGTTATTTAAAAACTGCAGAGCCAATCCGTACCATCGTGCTGCCATATTTTTGAGCCAACAAGTAATCGCTGCTCATACCAATGCTTAATTCTGTAAAATGGGGTAACTGATCATTATATAGGGCTTTGGTGTCAAGAAATAATTGTTGCACCTGATTAAATTCTTTTTCAATTTGCTTCGAATTATCGGTTAGGGTTGCCATTGCCATGAGACCAGAAATCTGAATATTGGGTAAATTATGCCAATCTTCATTTTTAAAAAATGCAACCAATGCAGCAGGACTCAAGCCAAATTTACTCTCCTCCTGGGCAATATGCACTTGAATTAAACACGGAATAACGCGATTGTGTTGGGCTGCTTGATTGTTGATTTCTCGGAGCAGTTTAAAACTATCAACTGCATGAATCATCTGTATAAATGGCGCGATGAACTTTACTTTATTCCGTTGTAAATGGCCAATTAAATGCCATTCAATATCATCGGGTAATTGAGCTTTGCGGTCCAGTAATGCCTGCACCCTGTTTTCGGCAAAAGTGCGATGACCTATATCATATGCGCATTGAATTTCATCTATTGTTCTAAATTTCGAAACAATGACCAGTTTGCATTTTGCTGTCAATTGCCCTTGAATGGAATCTAAATTATTCTTAATTTTTGTGTATTCAGCCATTTTTTGGTTCGTTTTTTGAAGCTTACTTTTGCAAATATACAATGACACGTATGCTAAGAAACATTAACTTTAAAATCTTTGCGCTAATAGTTCTATTATTTGGTTGTGATGCTAAGCTGGAGGAGAAGTTGCCAGCAGATATCATCCAACCCGAGTTAATGAAAAAGATCATTTTTGATATAAACTTGGCTGAAACCAAACTATTGCGCAGAAGTTTGCAAGATCAACCACAAATGGCACAACGCAAGGCCGACCTGAAGTTTATACTTGACAAGCATGATGTAAGCGATAGTTTATTCGATTTGAGTTATGCATTTTACAGTCAAAGTCCGAACCACTTTAAAGCAGTGCTTGAAGGTGCTATAGAAATGGCTGAAGAGAAGACCTTTATTCTAAATAATGAAGACAGCTTATCCAAAAAGTCGAATTGAAACACAAATCGGATTTGATTTCGTAAAAACCTTTCTAAAAAAGGGCTGCGTAAGCCAATTTGGTGTTGAAATCATTGATGAGCTTGAGCCTCTGAAAACACAAAAGGAATTCAATATTCGAATCAATGAAGTAAGTGACTTTATTCTTTTAAGTAATCTATTGCCCAAAGGGTTGAATCTGCATGCTTGGGAGCCGCTAACTGAACGCATAAACCAAGGGAGAATTACAGGATTCTTTCTGGATTTAGAAGAAATCATTGCAATTGCTGATTTTTTATCCATCGCAATTGATTGTTTTGAACCGATTGAGTCGAAGATCGATGAATGCCCGGCACTTATTTCTTACACGCACGAATGCAAGCATTTAATTGAGACCTTAGGTTTAATCAATCAAATCATTTCGCATCAAGGCAAAATTAGAGAGAATGCAAGTCCAGCTTTACGCTCATTGTTCAAGCGAAAGAATTCATTTGAGAATGATTTGTTAAAGACCTTGCGCAAAGTATTTGCCAAAGTTAAACAAGATAAATTAGGAGTTGATTTAGAGCCAACCGTTAAAAATGGACGGTATGTAATTCCTGTACCTTCCGCTTATCGAAAGCAAATTAAGGGTGTAATTCAAGGAGAATCAGGTACGAAAAACATCAGTTATGTGGAGCCCTTAGAAGTATTGGAAGCCAATAACGCCTTAAATCAAATAAATTTTGATATAGAAGAAGAGATTCAGCGTCTGTTAAAACGAATCACTGAAAAGATAGGCATGCATGCCAAGGAACTATTTCATGCAGAATCTAAGCTTGGGTTCATTGATTACCTTCAAACAGTTTCTAATTATGCTTCAGAATTCAAAGCAATTATCCCGAACTATTCCAGTACTGCTATAGATATTCAACTCAGGCAGTGTCGTCATCCAAAATTAGAATCAAGCATCGGTCACGATGAAGTTGTTCCTTTAGATTTTGATTTTTCTGACCACAAGCGAATGATGATAATCAGTGGTCCAAATGCTGGTGGTAAATCTGTTGCCCTAAAGACATTTAGTTTGGCACAATACTCATTGCAATGTGCGCTACCAGTTTGTGCCGCAGAAGGGAGTAAAATGACCTTGTTTGATCACATGATGACAGATATTGGGGATAATCAGAATATAGAATCCGACCTGAGTACATACAGTGCGCATTTGGCCGCAATGCAGCAGTTTTTAGAACCCAAAAAAGGGAAAGTATTCATTGCTATAGATGAAATTGGTGCTGGAACTGACCCACAATTGGGAGGTCCGATGGCGGAAGCAATGATTCAACAGTTTAATGAAGCTGGATACTACGGCATCATTACTACCCATTTTTCAAATCTAAAATCACTTTCTACCAGTTTGCAACATGTATTTAATGCATCGATGCTTTTTGATACGGATGCGCTAAAACCGTTGTTTAAATTACTCATAGGAAATCCTGGAAGTAGTTTCGTTTTTGAACTTTCGAAACGTATGGGTATTCCAAGTAGAATCATTAAGAATGCTAAGTTATTGGCAGGAGAGAACAAGCAACAATTAGAAACGTATTTATCCGAGATGGACAGCAAGAAATCTGCGCTGCATAAATCGCAAATGGAACTGGATGGCAAGAATATAAAGATTGCGAAACTGATTGCTGAGTATGAGGATTTAAAAGGGCACTTGGTCAAATCGAAAAAGGAGATTTTAGAAAAAGCTAAATCCGAAGCGAGTGAATTGCTGAAAGGGGCAAATCAGCAAATTGAACAAACCATAAAGCAAATAAAAGAAACCCAAGCGGAGCGCAAAGTGGTTGCTAATGAACGCAAGAAAATTCAAAAAGAACGCGATCAAGTAGCAGATGCCAAACATCTGTCAAGCTCATTGCAAGTAAAAAAAGTTAAGCAAACTAAGAAGCTGGAATGGAAAGTTGGAGATTTAGCCAGCATAGATGATGAGACGCAAGCAGTTGAAATTATTGCAATTAAAAATAAGAAGGCCGTTGTGGTAATGAATCAGATTAAAACTGAAGTGGCACTAAAACGTTTGCATCCAGTTGAAAAATCGCACAAAATTATCCCGAAAGGCAATGCAAGCCAGGTTTTATTGAGTAAAATGAAATCCTTTAGGCCCAAATTAGACTTGCGCGGTAAAAGAGAGCAGGAGGCAATGAGTCTTCTACAAACTTTTCTTGACGAAGCATATGCTTTGGGAGTGAATGATCTTTCGGTTATTCATGGCAGAGGTGCCGGAGCTTTAAAACGCAGTACCAGAGCTTTACTCAAATCACTTCCATATATCGAGGGCTGGGACTATGATCATCCAGATCGAGGCGGTGATGGAGCCACCATCATAAAGCTCAAATGATTTTATGAAAATTTTGTGGCATTCGGTTTCGCAATATGACTTATTATTGCACTTAATTGTATGAAAAAAATTACTGTACTATTAGGCTTACTTATAGCCTTTAATGCTCAACACGTTGTTGCACAATGTTTAACAGATCAAGTATCCGATCAGTATCATGCCAATCATCCCGAACATGCGGATGAAATTGAAAAAATGGAGGAGCAAATTACGCATTGGAAAGAATCGCGTGACCAAAATGTGCGAAGAGCAAACTACATAATACCCGTGGTATTTCATGTAATTCATTCTTCTGGGGTCGAAAATATTTCCAAAGAACAAATTTTAGATCAGATTCGTGTGATGAATGAAGATTTTCAAATGCTTAATGCGGATAAAGGAAACTTGCGCACCTATTTTAAAAACAAAAACATTGCGGCAAACTTGGGTGTTGAATTTAGATTGGCTAAAATTGATGACCAAGGGAATTGCACAGATGGCATCAATAGAGTGTATTCAAATCTTACGTTCAATTCAGGCGAAGCGGTAAAGTCGTTACCTGGCGTTCAATGGGATTATAAAAAGTACCTCAATATTTATGTGGTGAATAATCTTGCGCAGGATCCTTCTCAACAAGGCACACTTTTGGGTTATGCACGCTTTCCTTGGCAAACCAATCAATTTACCGATGGTATTTTGATACGTTCAGATCGTGTGGGTACGATTGGCACTGCTGTTGGAAGTGGCGCAGGTAGAACCATGACGCATGAAGTAGGACATTGGTTGGGTCTTATGCATCCTTTTCAAGGGGGTTGTTCAACGAATAATAATTCTACAGACCGAGTAGATGACACACCTCCTGTAGGTTCAACATTTGCTAATTCAGATTGTCCAGCAAACGGAAATAGTTGCAGTAATGATGTACCAAACGAAATTGATCTTTGGGAAAATTACATGGACTATAGCAGAGGAACTTGTCAAGTGATGTTTACCAAAGGTCAAAAGACAAGAACAGACTTCTTTTTAACCAGTGGCAGTTATACGCGCAGGCTTAATGTGAGTCAATCCAATTTAGAAGCAACAGGTGTGGTTGCTGCGAATGATAAGCCTGTGGCTTCATTTACAAGTGATACCCGCGTTGTTTGTGCAGGCAATCCAGTGGCATATTATGATGCAAGCTGCAAAGGAATGGTGGCCAATCGACTGTGGACTTTTGATGGAGCTGATATTAGTTCGACCAATGCAGAGAAACCTGTAGTAACCTATAATACGCCTGGATTATATAAAGTTATCTTAACCGTATCTAACACGAATGGATCATCAACATCAACGGTTGATCAGTATATAGAGGTTCGACCAAATAATGGAACTTTCATAGGATATGTACAGGTTGATTTTGAAAAACCAATTGGTGATATACCCGAGTTCTTTCCTTCGGATATCGGTACTGGAGACTTTAAAATAAGTTCAAACGCTGGATTGGAGAGTTCAAGTTCACTGTTTGCAGGCATTAGTTCAAGCACTCCAAAAGGTACTAAGTTTGTGTATGAATCAAAAGATTTAAACGCAAAGTATTTACGCGGCTTGCCTAAGTATTTAACCTTTTCAACCAGTTGGGCGCCAGATATCAATGGGGAAGAAGAAGAATTGAAAGTCCTTGTAAGTACTGATTGCGGAGCAAACTGGCAACAACGTTTTTACCGTTTTGGAGGAGGATTAACCCGCGTGACCGCAACCAATTCATCCTTTGTGCCTTCAAGCGATGCGGATTGGCGTTTACATTTTGTTAATCTATCATCCAGTTTGCAAGACAATGACAGCAATTATAGAATTCGCATTGAAGTAACCGCTTTCGGTGGCAACTCAGTTTATTTAGACAATATTAACATAAGCCAATTCCTTTCTAATAATATTGAATTGCAGAAGGATGCTACCAAAATGTATCCAAACCCTGCAACAAGTTTGTTAAACTTAGAAATGGCTCCTGGTGTAAGAAAAGTAGAAGTTCTCAATATGATGGGTCAAACAGTTATTAGCCAGTCCTTTAACTCAAGTAATAATAGCGTGATTAAGCATCAATTAGACATCAATACACTAGAGAATGGTGTATACATGGTTCGTTTTATAACAGATAATAATACCTTTGCCCAGAAATTAGTAGTTAATAGATAGGGTAATATGTCCAAAAATTTAGTGATTGTCGAGTCTCCGGCAAAGGCAAAAACAATAGAGAAATTCTTAGGCGAAGGGTACACCGTTCGCTCGTGTTATGGCCATATTCGTGATTTGAAGAAAGGGAATGATGCGGTTGATGTCGAGAACGGATTTACACCCACTTATATAGTTCCTGCAGATAAGCAAAAGGTTTTAAAGGAATTAAAGGCCTTAACAAAAGAAGCAGATACCGTTTGGTTGGCTTCAGATGAGGATCGTGAAGGGGAGGCCATTTCTTGGCATCTTTTTGAGGTGTTAAACCTTGCTAAGAAAGATACCAAAAGGATTGTTTTTAATGAAATTACTAAAACGGCAATCGTAAAAGCGATTGAGAATCCAAGATCTATTGACCTTAATTTGGTGGATGCCCAACAAGCACGTAGAGTGCTTGATCGATTGGTTGGTTTTGAATTATCTCCCATTTTATGGAAAAAAGTAAAACCGAGTTTATCAGCAGGTCGAGTACAATCAGTTGCAGTTAAATTGGTGGTTGAACGTGAAAGAGAAATTAAAAGCTTTACTTCTAAGTCGGATTTTAAAGTTTCGGCAAATCTTAAAACAAGCAAAGGCGAGTTAGTCAAGGCAGAAATATCTAAACGTTTAGCGGATAAAGATGAGGCGAGTGATTTCTTGAATTCCTGTAAAGGGGCTACGTATCAAGTGGATAATGTTGAGGTGAAACCTACTTTTCGTAAACCAGCAGCTCCATTTACAACCAGTACATTACAGCAAGAGGCGAGCAGAAAGCTGGGCTATTCAGTGAGTCGGACCATGATATTGGCACAAGGCTTATATGAGGCAGGTTTAATATCATACATGAGAACAGATTCAACCAATCTTTCTCAACTTGCCATGGATACAGCAAAGGCAGCAATTGTAAGTTCCTATGGTGCTGAATTTTCAAATCCTAAGAACTTCACTACAAAAAAAGCCAATGCTCAAGAGGCGCATGAGGCCATACGTCCAACATATTTCGATCGACAAACTGCAGGATCAAATGAATCTGAGGAGCGTTTATACCAATTGATTTGGAAACGTGCAATTGCCTCTCAAATGAGTAATGCAGAATTAGAAAAAACCAATGTTCATATAGCTATTAGCACCAATGACAGTAAACTTAAAGCATCCGGTGAAGTAATTAAGTTTGAAGGATTCTTAAAAGTATACCTTGAAGGGAACGATGATGAGGATGAAAAAGAAGACAGCGGATTGTTACCCGCTATGGCAGTAGGAGATAATCTTGATTTGAACGAAATGTTTGCGGTTCAAAAGTTCTCTCGTTCAGCTCCTCGTTATACTGAAGCAAGTTTGGTTAAAAAGTTGGAAGAGTTGGGTATTGGTAGACCATCTACATATGCGCCAACCATCTCCACAATTCAAAAAAGAGGGTATGCAGTTAAAGAAGCCAGAGATGGTGTTGAACGGGCATATTTAAAACTGGTATTGCAAAACGATGCGGTTGCAACCGAAGAATTAACGGAAATTACGGGTAGAGAAAGCAATAAATTGTTCCCTACTGATATAGGAATGCTGGTAAATGATTTCTTAGTTGAGCACTTTAGTGATATCATGAATTATGGGTTTACAGCAAGTGTTGAGAAAGAGTTTGATGATATTGCCAATGGATTAACCAGTTGGGTTAAAATGATAGAAAGCTTTTACAAGCCATTTCATGAAACTGTAAACCTAACCCTTGAAAATGCAGAACGGGCAACTGGTGAACGCGAATTGGGTATTGATCCAAAGACTGGTTTAAAAGTGATCGCACGGATGGCACGATTTGGCGCAGTAGTTCAAATTGGAGGCGGTGAGCAAGGCAGTGAAGAAAAACCTAAGTACGCAGGTTTGAATCCGGACCAATCACTTGAAACAGTTACCTTAGAGCAAGCGCTTGAACTGTTTAAATTCCCTAAATATTTAGGTATGTTTGAAGATAAAGCAGTGAATGTGGGTCTAGGAAGATTTGGGCCATATATTCGGCATGATAGTAAGTTTACAAGTATCCCTAAAGAGATGGATCCTTTGGCAGTGACACTAAATGAGGCGATTGATTTAATCAAAGCCAAGCGAGAATCCGATGCTAAAAAGCTTTTGAAAGTGTTTCCAGAAGATGAGGAAATAAGAATTCTCGATGGAAGATGGGGTCCATATATTTCGTATCAGAAAAAGTCTATTCGAATCCCAAAGGATGTTGAACCTAAGTCTGTAACACTTGAGCAAGCAAGAGAACTGATTAAAAATGCTCCCGCCAAAGGAGCCAGGCGAAAGGGAAAAGCCAAGAAGAAATAGTCTTTTACCTTATATTAGTACAAATCATTTTTTGGGGTTTTTAAAGTGAAAATTCTGGAAAAGACTATTTCTTGTAATTTTCAACGTACCCATATTTTAGATTACATAAAACATTACAGCGCAAGCAGATTGCTTCGCTCATTCTTCACTCGCAATAGACTCCCTCGTTAACGTCTATTGCGAGCGGAGCGAAGCAATCAAATCAAAGTTAGTCTTATTCATCATTAGTGTTAAAGCGTGTACAACTGAATGCTTGAAGAAAGTATTTTTTCCTTTCAATTGCTATCTTTGTAGGACTTGCATGAGCATAGATAATAATAAAATTAATGCCTTGGTTAGCCTCTTGGGGGATTCAGATTCTGAAGTTTCAGAAATTGCCCGCAATGAAATATTAAACATCGGTAAAGAGGTGATTCCTTTTTTAGAAGACAGTTACCTTCTGATTGAGAGCAATCAGCAAAAAGACGCGCTTGATTCCATTATTCATAAATTAAAAATGGAAAAAATCCATACCGAATTGGCCGTATGGAAAAAAGGGGATCAAAAAGATTTGTTGTCTATTTGGTGTTCCATAAGTGAATTATCTGGACGTGATATTGATCATGCTAAAATTACGAAAGAAGTTGAACAGCTGAAAGTTGAAATATGGCTGGGTCTCCAGTCCAATCAATCGGTGGTTGAAAAAATCAGTTACTTCAATCATGTATTCTTCGATAAAAAAGGGTTTACAGGAGATAGTAAGGATTACAATCATCCTTCCAATTCATTTCTGGATACCGTAATGCAAAACAAGAAAGGCAATCCCATATCGCTATCTTCTCTTTATCTAATTATTGCTCAAAAATTAAAGCTGCCTGTGTACGGCGTTAATTTACCACAGCATTTTGTGTTGGCTTATATGAATTTGGATATTGATTTATTAGATAATTCGGATATTGTTGAATTAAGCCAAGGGAATGAAATAGACTTACCGATAGACCGGGACTCTGAACCCCTGTTTTATATCAATCCATTCAATAAAGGAACCATATTTTCAAAGAAACACTTGGAAGGATTTCTTAAGGAGTTGAAAATACAACCGAATAAAGCGTATTTTCAAATATGCGATAACGAAGCAATTATTCGTAGAATGCTGCGAAATTTGCAAGTCTCTTATGCAAAAATGAATAATGAGATTAAGAAAAGTGAAATAGACTTATTAATCGATATATTGGATGACGAATAGTAGAATCACATTAGCGGTTTTTGTTTTATTGTTGATATATTCCTGTTCACAAAGTCCAGCTAATCTCTTTGAACGAGATTACGCAGATTTAAATAATGCAAAGACATCTATTGAAAGTTTCAAAGATAATACGCATACCATTTTTGTTGCCTTTGCGAATGATTGTCCCGTTTGCAAGGCAAGTATACCCACTTTGCGAAAGATCAACGAGCAATTCCCTGATGTGGGTGTGGTGTTGTTTTATCCAGCCAATCAAAGAGACAGCAGTATCAATGCATTTATTGCAAGTTTGTTGCCCTCCAGTGCGGTGTGTGTAAAGGACAAAAATAAGTTCCTCACTAAAAAGCTAGGAGCAACGGTTACCCCGCATGCATTTATTGTAGATAGTGAAGGTAGCGCAGTGTATCGTGGAGCAATCAACAATGGCGTTTTTACCAATTATCGTAAGAACTATGCACAACGCGAGTCATTTTTGCTGAACGCCTTAGATACGCTCATCCATTTAGAAAAAAAACTGATTAAGCATGAAACCAAAGTGGTTGGTTGTTATATTGAGTAGTGCATTTGCATTGTTTTGGGCATGCAATACATCGTCTAAGCAAGGAGTCTCCTTTGCCAAAGACATCGCTCCGATCATTCATACCAATTGCAGTCCATGTCATCATAAAGGAGGTGCAGGGCCATTTAATCTAATTACCTATCAAGATGTGTCAGACAAGGCCAAAACGGTGGCAGAGGTCACTAAAGCGCGTTATATGCCACCTTGGCCTGCTGATCCCAATTACAGTCATTTCAAGGGTGAGAAATTTTTAACCGAAACTCAAATCAATTTAATTCAGCAATGGGTAGAGGAGGGGAAACAAGCTGGTGATACCCAATCAATTAAATATCCAGAATTGCAGTACTACAGCAGTTTAGGTAAACCGGATGTGGTGTTGGAATTACCTGAAATTGAGATTCAAGGGGACGCGAGAGATCGTTTTTTAGTGGTTAAAAATCTAGGACAGATTCTTCAAGATACTTTTGTTCGCGCCATCGAGTTTATACCTAACCAAAAAACATATGTGCATCATGTGAATGGTTTTATGCTGAATTATCAGAAAGCCCCGCCCAAATCGACTATCAATGTACTGAATATTGAATCTGAATTATACGAGAAAGATTTTGCCAAACTCAATTTATTGGATCCCAGTCAGCCCGTACCGCAGCGCATACATAGTGCATTCAACTATTTGCCCGGGGTTTTTGCTGCAGCTTACCCTGAAGGCATTGGCGGATTTAAAATGAACAAGAATTTTGCTCTTATCTGCAATGATTTACATTATGGACCAGCTGAAAAGGATACCACGGATCGATCGAAAATTCATATTTATTTTGCCAAATCACCTCCGAAAAGACCTACCAAGGAATTGATGATGGGCACCAATGGCGTATCCAGTATTAAACCACCTTTAGTAATTGAACCCAATGAAATAAAGACCTGTCGCTCAAGTTTATATATCCCAGAGAGCATTAGTATACTTACCATTAACCCGCACATGCACTTGATTGGTGAATCTTTCAAGGCTTTTGTGGTAGATGCCAATAAGGATACCATTCCGCTTATTTCTATTCCCGAATGGGACTTCCGTTGGCAATACTTCTATACCTATCCCAAGATGTTAAAGATTCCAGCAGGTTCAACCATTCATGTGGAAGCCCTATTTGATAATACCTTGGATAATTACAACAATCCTTTTGATCCGCCACAACGTATTCAGGAGCGCACGGATTTGTTTGGTGCCGGCATGAAAACAACGGATGAGATGCTTCAATTCATCATCACCTATTTGCCTTATGAATTGGGGGATGAAGAAATCGAGTTGTAAAAAAAAGGCGGACAAACCAGGGGTTTGTCCGCTAAAACTACTGTATTTTCAATGGATTCAAATTATTTATTGCATGAATATGAAACGATTGTAATACAAATTTAGGGCATCTAGGCATTGTTTTTTTATGAGAATTGAGCATACTACGGTACGGCTTCACCAGCGGGATAAATTCCATAAAAAAATGCGCAAAATAGATTTGTCTTCTAAACAATAAGCCTTTAAATTTGCACTCCGTTATACGGTATGGACTCATAGCATAACTGGATAGTGCACTTGACTACGGATCAGGAGGTTGGGGGTTCGAATCCCTCTGAGTTCACCAGGAGCGCAACCTAAAATGCGAGATTAGAATAGCTCTCCCGATAGTAATCGGGAGGTTAGAGCAAAGACTCTCCCGATAGTTATCGGGACAGGTGGTCAAAAAACAGGAATCGCAAACCTTAACTTGCGTAACAGGGCCTATAGCTCAGTTGGTTAGAGCACCTGACTCATAATCAGGTGGTCCATGGTTCGA
>Ga0055584_100005469_pt1 | contig 12450 bp, 8 predicted proteins | sample OSDHelmetaG_FD_58716 | JGI IMG/M metagenome (GOLD analysis project Ga0055584, IMG submission 58716) | Pelagic marine sediment microbial communities from the LTER site Helgoland, North Sea, for post-phytoplankton bloom and carbon turnover... | ecosystem: Environmental > Aquatic > Marine >... | reverse complement strand
TCTTGAGCGCGGCGAAGATCGAACCCGTCGCGGAAAGGATCGCGCGCGTGCCGTCCACCGCGGTTCCTCCGGCGTCGGCGAGCGCGGCCGACTGCGAGCGCAGACCTGTGACGACCACGACGGCCGCGGCCACGGCGGCCGTCGCGGCCCAGGCCAGTTGGCGCTGCGAGACCGCGAGCGTGTCCACCGGTGGTAGTTCGGCGATGCGATCCATCACCCTCACGCGAACGTCGACGTGGGGCGGATCGGCCTCGCGTAGCGCGCCGAGGTCGGCGACCAGCAGGCGCTCCAGAGCCGCGTGTTCCCGACAGGCATCGCAGCAAGAGAGATGCTCGTCGAGCGCGTGCTCGAACCCGAGCGTCAGTTCGCCGAACTCCTGTTCGACGATTGCCGTACGCGCGCGGTGGCAGTTCACGGCTTCTCTCCGAAGTAGCCCGGGTGCCGCTTCTCGATCGTCCTGCGCAGGGCCTCTCGCCCGCGCATCAACCTCGTCTTGACCGTTCCGCTGGGCAGGCCCAGCTCTCGAGCCACCTCGTTGACCTTCAGGCCCTCGATGTAGACCAGGAACAGCGTCTCGCGGTAATGGGGCGCCAGTTCCTCCATCGCGGAGCGCAGCCGCTCGACCTTCTGACGGCGTTCGAAGTCGTCGTCGAGCGCGACCGCGGGGTCCACGACGTCCTCGGGCATCTCGGTGCGCCCGCGCTCCTTACGCTTGCGGCGCCCGTGGTCCACGACGTGATTCGCCGCCAGACGGTAGAGCCACGTCGAGAAAGCGTGTTCCGGCCGGTAGCGGCCGAGTTGGCTGTAAGTCTTGATGAACACTTCACTCACCAGATCGTCGATCTCTTCGGAGGTCGCGCCGTAGCGCCATGCCACGCCGGCCACCATCCGTTGATACCTACCGACCAGCTGCGCGAAGGCCTGCTGGTCGCCGTCGAGGACCGCCCGGACGAGGCGTTGGTCCTGGGCCGTTCGGTCCTCCATGTCCCCTCTCGAGCCGGTGAAACGACGGCCGCGGCAAAACGGTTCCCACGGAACCGCATCAGGATCGGATGTCCGATTCTAACTCCCTGCGGGTCAATGGATTGGCGCGTGATCTCTTTTTAGCGACTAAGATGTTGCCGATGAGCGACACCAACCCCACATCCCCCGAACTCCGGCCGGAGGAGCTGCGCTGGCGCTGCGACCCGGACCGGTTCCACTTCGAAACGACCCTCGAGCTGGCCGGCTCCCCGATCCACATCATCGGCCAGGATCGAGCGCGCGAGGCGTTGCGGCTGGGCCTCAACGTACGCGCCGAGGGCTACAACATCTTCGCCACCGGCGAGGTCGGCGGGGGGCGTTCGACGACCGTACGCCGGATGCTCGGCGAGACCGATCTCGGCGAGGTCCCGCCGGACGACCTGGTCTTTGTCCATGACTTCGAGCAGACCGATCAGCCGCACCTGCTGAAGTTCGTCGCCGGGCGTGGGCGAGAGTTCCGCACGGCGATGGAGGAGCTGATCGAGGGGTTGCTACGCGACCTTCCCAGGATCTATAGCTCGGACCTCTACCAGCGGCAGCGGACGGCGATCATCGATACCGCCAGCCAGGACCAGAAAAAGGCCTTCCGTGACTTCGAGCAGCGGCTCGAGGGCGAGGGCTTCACCATGGTCCAGGTGCAGATCGGGCCGCTGACGCGCCCGAACATCGTGCCCGTGCACGAAGGCAAGCCGATCGATATCGACGAGATCGCGCAGCTCGTCGAACAAGGCAAGTACGTGAAGGAAGAGTTCGACGCGATCCAGCGACGACTCAGCGAGCTGCGTGGCGAACTGGAAGTGCTGGGCAAGACCGTCCGTCGCATGGACCGTGACCTGCGTCGCCACCTGGCAGAGATGGATCGGGAGTTCGCCTCGCCGGTCCTCGAGGAGGCCGTCGGCGACCTGCGCGACGCGTTCCCGGAGGCCGGTGTCGAGGCCTACCTGAAGCAGGTCTCCGAGGCCCTGCTCGATAGCCTGGACGACCTACGCCACGGCGCCGAGGAGCAGCACGATCCGCATCCCGAGGGCGAGGCCGAGGTCGAGGTCGACACGCGTTTCGACGTCAACCTGGTGGTCGACAACTCGTCGACGAAGGGCCGCCCGGTCATCTGGGAGACCGCGCCGAACTACCGCAACCTGTTCGGGGCGATCGAGAAGGTGCGCACCTCGGGAGGGGAGTGGATCACCGATCACACCCGTATCCGCGCCGGGAGCCTGCTACGCGCCAACGGCGGGTTCCTCGTGCTCGACGCGCTCGACGTGCTCGTCGAGCCGGCGGTCTGGGCGGCGCTCAAACGTACGTTGCGTACCTGCCAGGTCGAGGTCCAGGCGTTCGACCCGATGAACGTGATGGGCGGCAACGCGCTCAAGCCCGAGCCGGTGCCGATCGACGTCAAGGTCATCATGATCGGCACGCGCCAGATCTACCGGCTGCTCCACGCGCACGACGAGGACTTCAGCAAGATCTTCAAGGTCAAGGCCGAGATGGCGATGACGATCCCGCGTAGCGATCAGGAGCTCGACAACTACGCGGCATTCGTCCACAAGAAAACCCAGGACGACGACCTGCCGCCGTTCAACCGTGAGGCCGTCGCCGCCGTCGTCGAGCACGGCGCACGGCTGACCGAGCACCGCGGCAAGCTCACCACGCGCTTTGCCGAGATCGCCGACCTGGCCCGCGAGTCCGCGTTCTGGGCCCGGCAACGTGCCCACGACGTGGTCGAGGGCGCCGACGTGGACCTGGCGCTCGACCGCAAGATTCACCGCGTCAACCTGATCGAGGAGATGCTGCGCGAGCGCATCGAAGACGGGATGGTGCTGATCGAGATCGACGGTGAGGTGATCGGCCAGGTCAACGGTCTGGCGATCCTCGATACCGGAGACCACGCGTTCTGCCAGCCGTCGCGCATCACGGCCACGGTGGCGATGGGGCGCGCCGGTGTCATCGACCTCGACCGCGAGGCCGAGATGTCCGGCAGCCTGCACACCAAGGGTGTGCTGATCCTGACCGGATTCCTGCGCGAGCGTTTCGCGCAGAACAAGCCGCTCGCGCTTACCGCGACGGTTTGCTTCGAGCAGAACTACGGGGGCGTGGACGGCGATTCCGCCTCATCGACGGAGTTGTACGCGTTGCTCTCGAACCTCGCCGACGTGCCGATCAAGCAGGGCATCGCGGTCACGGGTTCGGTGAATCAGCGTGGCGAGGTCCAGCCGATCGGCGGAGCCAACGAGAAGATCGAGGGCTTTTACGACGTCTGCCGCGTCCTCGGGATGACCGGCGACCAGGGGGTGATGATCCCGCGCCGCAACATGCCCAACCTGATGCTCCGCAAGGACATCGTCGAGGCGGTCGCCAGGGGCGAGTTCCACGTCTGGGCCGTGGCTACCATCGAGGAAGGCCTGGAGGTGCTGACCGGTGTTCCGGCCGGCAAGGCCGACGAGAACGGCGCCTACGCGGAGGGGACGATCTTCGCCAGGGCCGACGCGACGCTGACCCGACTGGCCGAGCAGGTCAACGCGTTCGGCCCGGCGGACCAGAGGGGTCAGGTCTAACATTGCTACATCGCGCCAGTCGCGGACCTGGAGGGGGAGTTGTGACATCGCTGCATCGCTCGTTTCGAAGAATGAGTCGATGTAGCAATGTTAGACCTGACCCCTCTTACTCTTAGTTAGTAGGACTTCGCGAAGTGTGCGCGTTTGGGTGACGCGCCGCCGCAGGCGACACACGCGCCGGGTTCTTCCGGCTGGTCGAAGGCCAGGCAGCGGATCGTCGCCTTGGTCTCTTCCTGGATCCTGGTCTCGCAGGCCGCGTCGCCGCACCAGTGGGCGAGCAGGAACCCGCCGTGCTCGTCGTTGACACGCTTGAACTCGTCGTAGTCGTTGACCTCACGCGTGGCGTTCTCGCGGCGTTCGAGCGCGGCCTCGAACAACTCGCGCTGGATCTCGTCGAGCAACTGGGGGATCTTCGTTTCGACCTCGTCCATCGAGACCGGCGTCTTGACCCTGCCGACACGTTTGACCGTCATCACCGAGTTCTTCTCGATGTCCTTGGGGCCTAGCTCGAGGCGTAGCGGGACGCCGAGCATCTCCCACTCGGCGTACTTGTGGCCCGGGTTGACGTTGTCGCGGTCGTCGACCTTGACCTTCAGCCCGGCCGCGACGAGACGGTCGCGCAGCTGGTTGGCCGCGTCCACGATGTGATCGTGCGGGTCCTTGCCGCGCCAGATCGGGACGATCACGCACTGGATCGGCGCAACACGCGGCGGCAAGACCAGGCCGCTGTCGTCACCGTGAGTCATGATCACGCCGCCGATCATGCGCGTGGACATGCCCCACGACGTGTTCCAGGTGTTTTCCCACTTGCCTTCCGCGTCCTGGTACTTGACCTCGAAGGCCTTCGAAAAATTCTGGCCGAGGTGGTGGCTCGTGGCCGCCTGGAGTGCCTTGCTGTCCTGCATCAGCGCCTCGATGCAATAGGTGCGATCGGCGCCGGCGAATTTTTCACTTTCCGTCTTCAGGCCGCGGATCACGGGGATCGCGAGGTAGTCCTCGGCGAACGTCGTGTAGACATCGAGCATCTTGCGGGCCTCTTCTTCGCACTCGGGTTCGGTCGCGTGCGCGGTGTGGCCTTCCTGCCAGAGGAACTCCGTCGTGCGCAGGAACATCCGAGTGCGCATCTCCCAGCGCACGACATTGGCCCACTGGTTCATCAGCACCGGTAGATCGCGGTACGACTTGATCCACTTGGCGAACATCGAATAGATGATCGTCTCCGAGGTGGGACGGACGATCAGTTCTTCCTCGAGCTTGCTGGCGGGGTCGGGGACGAGGGTGGTCTTGCCGTCCACGACCTTGGTCATCAGCCGCGAGTGCGTCACGATCGCGCACTCCTTGGCGAAGCCCTCGACGTGCTCGGCTTCCTTGGCCAGGAACGACTTGGGGATGAACAGCGGGAAGTACGCGTTCTCGTGCCCGGTGGCCTTGAACATCCCGTCGAGCGCCTGCTGCATGTTCTCCCACAACCCGTAGCCGTGCGGCCGGATCACCATGCAGCCCTTGACCGGCGAGTAGTCCGCGAGCCGCGCTTGAGTGCAGACGTCGGTGTACCAGCGCGAATAGTCCTCTTCGCGCGGCGTGATCAGTTTGGCCATGGTCGGGCTCCGTCGGGGTTCCAGGTTCAGAAGCCGCGCATTATAGGGATTATTGTTCCGCCTTGCCGGTCATCGGAACGAAGCGCACGGGGGTCTCGAAACGATCGACGTAACCGTCCTCGGTTCGCGTGACCACGACCAGATCCTGGCTTCCACGTCCGACGGGGATCACCATGCGGCCGCCGATCGCCAGTTGGTCGAGTAACGGCTGCGGGATCTCCGGGGGCGCGGCCGTGACCACGATCGCGTCGAAGGGTTGTTCCTCGGGCCAGCCGTCGTAACCGTCGCCGACGCGAGGGTGGATGTTCTCGTATCCCAACTCGGCGAGACGCTCGGCGGCCTGGCGTCCGAGTTCGGGGATGATCTCGATCGTGTAGACCGCGCCGACGCACTCGGCGAGCACGGCGGCCTGGTACCCCGACCCGGTCCCGATCTCCAGCACCCGCATGTCCGGGGTCGGCTCGGTCAGCGCCGTCATCAGGGCCACGATGTAGGGTTGCGAGATCGTCTGGCCGCGCCCGATCGAGAGCGGGCCGTCGCGGTAGGCGTCGTTTTCGAGCGGCCCAGGAACGAATCGCTCGCGCGGGACCTCGCGCATCGCCTTGAGGACACAGGCGTCGGAAACACCGCGCGCCGCGATCTGGGTCGCGACCATCGCCGTCCGGCGGGCATCGCGATCGTCGTCACCGCTGCCCCCGGGACCACCGGCGGTGGAGCAACAAACGGTCGAAACAGTCAGCAGGGCCACCATCGCCATCAACCTCACGTCGGTGTCTCCCCTGTGGTTTCCTAGCAGAGGAACCGTAGCGAGTGGTCGCTCCCGGTGTCAACTGTGGATAGAATCGCGTCATGGCGTCCCCCCGGTCGGTCCTCGTCGCGGTCCTGCCCGCAATCCTGTTCGGTGCGGGATGCGTGGCGGAGCGTTCGCCGGAGGACACGCTCATCGAGTTCACGCGTGCGATCCAGGCGAATGACGCAGCCGGGCTCTACTGCCTGAGCGCCGGGGCCGCCGGCTCCGAGTCCCTCGGCGCCGATGCGAACGAGCGCCGCGAGGGTTTCGCTCGCTGGCTCGACTCGGAACTTTTGATCCACGACGAGGCCGGGGATGAGGGCCAGATCGAGCTGACCGGCCAGGGCGTGCGGCTGACCAAGCTCTTTTCCCTTGGAAGCGGGACGTTTTACCAGGAGATCGGGCGGGAGGCCGTCGGAGAGGACGGTCTGGTCCTGCGCACCCGGTTGGATCTGGCCTACTCCCAGATCGACTTGTCGGGACTCTCTCCCGGCACCAGGTTCTACCTTGCCGGAGCCCCGGTGGGACAGATTGTGCGGATCGTGGTGCCGGCCGGGGCACGGGACGTTAGTGTGGAGGCGCTTGAGACCGTGATGCTGGACTGGAAGCTGCTCCGCGAGAAAGCGCTGGACGGGTGCCCCGCGGGCTACAAGATCGCCTCCGTCGAACCGGTCGAGGGCAGCACTCGAACGCGTTCGTTCACCTGGGCCTTCTGATGCGCCCGCATCTCCGGCCCCGGATCGGCCTCGCACTCGGTGGCGGGGCCGCCCGCGGCATGGCGCACATCGGGGTGATCCGCGCGCTCGAGAGAGCCGGGATTGAGATCGACATCGTCACAGGGACGAGCATGGGATCGATCATCGGAGGCGCGTGGGTCGCGACCGGCGAGATCGCGTCCGTCGAGGCCAGTGTGCGCGCGGTGCTCGAGAGCCCCGAGTTTCAGAAGAATCGCTTGTCGTTCCTGCGCGAGACGCGAAAGCAACGCGGCGGGCTGTTCTTCTCCGTGGCCAACCTCGTGCGTCGCGGCATCTTCTTCGGGGTCTCGAACCTGAGGTCGAGTTTTCTCTCGGCCGAGGAGTTCGCGGTCAGCATGGAGCAGATCCTCCCCGACATCCGTATCGAGGAGTGCAAGAAACCGTTCGCCGCGATCGCGTTGGATATCGACAAGGCGCGGGAGGTCGTGCTGACCAAGGGCAGCCTGCGCCGCGCGGCCGCGGCGAGCTCGGCGATTCCCGGGATCCTCCCGCCGGTGCGCATCAACGACCGCGTGCTGATCGACGGCGGCTGGGTCGACAAGATCCCCGTGTTGCCGGCCTTCGGGCTCGGCGCGGATCTCGTGATCGCGGTGGACATCACGGCCTACATGCAGGAGTCCGAGGAGTACGTCCGCGGCGTGGACATCATGGTCCGCGCCAACTCGATCAAGGACGCCGCGCTGGTGCGCTTCAACCGCTGCATGGCCGACGTGGTCATCCGGCCGAAGGTGGCGCACATCCACTGGGCCGACTTCAGCGCGTACCAGCGGTGCATCGAAGCCGGCGAGGCGATGGGCGAGGAGATGATCCCGCAGATCAAGGAAACGCTGCGCCACGCAAAGCTGTTACATCTCGTACGCCCGGGCCTCGGCAAACGGCTCGCCGACCTCTACTTGCAGGCCGACGACGACGCGTTCACAGTGGAATAGCGACGGCGCATCCGCCGCGAACAGGGGAGACTCCGCAGTGTCACGAGAACATGTTCACCTGATCGGAATCGGCGGGACGGGGATGACGTCCCTCGCCGGGTTACTGCACGAGTCCGGCTGCCGCGTCACCGGTTCGGACGGGGCGCTGTACCCGCCGACCTCCACGATCCTGGCCGACATGGGTCTCGAGGTCTACGAGGGCTTCGACGCCGCCCACCTCGATCCGGCCCCGGACCTGGTCGTCGTGGGGAATGCGATTTCCCGCGGCAACCCGGAGGCGGAGGAGGTGCTCGACCGGCGCCTGCGTTTCACCTCGATGCCGCAACTGATCCACGACCGGTTCCTCGAGGGGCGCCATTCGATCGTCGTTTCGGGGACGCATGGCAAGACCACGACCGCCTCGATGCTGGCCTCCGTGCTGACCCACGCCGGGCGCGAGCCGGGCTACCTGATCGGCGGGCTGCCGCTCGACTTCGACCGCCCGTTCGCCATCGGCAAGGGGCCGGCCTTCGTGATCGAGGGCGACGAATACGACACCGCGTTCTTCGACAAGGGCCCCAAGTTCATGCACTACCGGCCCGACACCGTGTTGCTCGGGACGGTCGAGTTCGACCACGCGGACATCTACCGCGACCTGGAGCAGATCCAGTTGGCATTCCGCCGGTTGATCAACCTGGTGCCGCGCCGGGGTCTCGTGATCCGTTACGAGGAATGCGAGGTTACGCGCGGGGTCACCGAGGGGGCGATGGCGTCGGTCCAGGGTTACGGGATGGAAGCCGGCAGCTGGCGCGCGGTGGATCTCAGCGAGCGGCCGGACGGGTCGAACTTCAGCATCGTCAAGGACGGCGAACCGTTCGCCGACATCGAACTGCGGCTCTCCGGCGCGCACAACGTGCGCAACGCATTGTCCGTCGCGGCGGCCGCGTTCGAGCAGGGCTTGACGGCGGCCGAGATCCAGGCGGGCCTCAGCGCGTTCCACGGTGTCAAGCGCCGGCTCGAACTTCGCGGCGAACAACGCGGTGTCTCCGTGTTCGACGATTTCGCCCACCACCCGACCGCGATCGCCGAGACGTTGCGTGCAGTCAAGCGCCGCACCCCCGGCGGGCGCGTCTGGGCCGTGCTCGAGCCGCGCTCGTGGTCGTTGCGCCGGAACGTGTTCCAGCAACGGTTGGCCGAGGTGTTCGATGCGGCCGACCGCATCCTCGTCGCGCCGGTGTTCCGGCCCGAGCAGATCCCCGCGGCCGAGCGACTCGACGTCCTCCGTCTCGTGGACGACCTGGTCGCACGCGGGCTGGACGCCACGCAGGGGGACACGGTCGAGGCCATCGTCAGCCGTATCTCCGGCGAAGCCGAGGCCGGCGACGTCGTGGTCGTGATGAGCAACGGCGGTTTCGAGGGGCTGCACGAGCGTTTGCTCGACGCGCTCGAGACCTCGCCGGTCGGGGTCCCCCGGGTCGCCCGTTGAATCTCTGGATCATCGATCCCTCGCTCAACCGGCCGGAAGATCAGGGCGTGGAGGAGATCCGAAGCTGCTGGATCGGAGAGTCCCGCTTGTTCCGCCCCGTGCTCGCCGCCGACGGGCCCGGTCCCGAAGCAGGATACGACTTCGATGCGCTCGTGTTGATGGGGTCGGCGGCGTCGGTCTACGACACCCACGATTGGTTGACGGCCCTGCGCGACTGGCTGCGCCCGATCCTTGCGGGTGAGGTCGTGCGGCCGACCCTGGGCCTGTGTTTCGGTCATCAACTGATCGGAGAGATGGCCGGGGCGCGGGTCGATTTCCTCGAGCCCTCGAAGAAGAAGCGTGTCGGTGTGGAAGAGACTCGCATTGACGGCTCGCGGTTGATGCCGGAGGCGACCCACCTGCGTGTTGTCGTCAGCCATCGCGAGGCGGTCGTCGAGACACCGGACCACTATCTCGTCACCGCGTCGCGTCCCGGCGTTCCCGTGGACGGCCTCGAGCACGAGAGCCTTCCGGTGTTCTCGTACCAGTTCCATCCCGAGGCACGCGAGGAGTTCGCGGGGAACGCGGGGATCGACGAGCGGGAGATCGACGACCGGCTGCGCGCGGACTCGCGCCGCGTCCTGGACGCTTTCCTGACACGAGCGGGCGGCGGACGAATCCAGGGCCTTTGATCTCCCAGGGCCGGTGCGCCCCGGTATCCCTTGACTTGAACGCCGGATCGGAGGAAGAAAGAGGGAAGTTGCCGGAGATGCGATGACGCCTACATTGATTTCGAGGGTTGTCCCTCCGCTGATCGCGCTGGCTTTCGCGCTCTTTATCCCGAGTCACGCCGTCGCGGAGTTCACGATCACAGGACCGGCCTGGTCCGACTTTCGCGGGATCCGACTCGGCGAATCCGTTGTGTGGGGTGATATCAACGGGGACGGTCTGGCCGATGTGATCGCCGGCGCCCCGTGGACCGACCGGACTTTCGACGAGGAAGGAACGCTCTGGGTCTACTACGGCCGACCTGGTCAGATGCCGACCCCGTGGCCGAACTGGGTGTGGTCGTCGGGTGTCCCGTACGGAAGAGTCGGCCGCGTTCTCGCCAGCAATTGCGACGTCAACAGCGATGGCTACGACGACATCGTGTCCGCCTATCATGTCGACTACGAGCCGAACCCATCGCCGATCACAGATACGGTGGTCGTCTTCCACGGCTCTCCGACGGGGCCGAGTTCGACGCCCGACTGGACGATGAGCGTGACCGACGAGGACTTCGGCCAGTCACTCGATTGCGTGGGAGATGTCAGCGGTAACGGCTACGACGACCTCCTGGTCGGCGCACCTTCCAACTCGACGGTCGGCGGCATCGTCCGCCTCTACCAGGGTTCGGCCGCGGGGCTCGGCATGTCGACGGTATGGATCCGTGACGAGACCTACGGCTTCGGTTCGAGGGTCGTCGGACTCGGCGATATCGACGGTGATGGCCGGCCGGACGTCGCGATGTCGGATTTCGGCACCGACACGTACCAGGTCTATGTCTACAAGTCGGTCGGGCCCGGTCAGATCCTCCAGAGCAACCCGTACAAGGTGTACGAATACATCGGGCCGCAGAATTTCTTTTTCTCCAACTTCGGCTGGAGCATCACGGCGGGTGACTTCAATGGAGACGCGCGCCGCGACGTCGCGATCGGCCAGGAGAAGTGGTTCGATCCAGGCGACGGCGAGACGAAGAGCCGGGTCGCGATCTACTACGGAGATAATTCCGGCCTCCCTGACGAACCGGACCAGAACCTCGTCTACGAGAAGGACAGGCAGTTCAGCCTGTCGATCGACGGCGGCCGAGACGTTGACGGCGACGGGTTCGACGATCTATTGATCGGCACTCCCGCGGACCGCCCCGGACCGACGGTATTCGGCCTCGGCAGTTTCTGGGTTGCCTACGGCTCCTCGCAGGGGCTCGGCCCACTGGAGCAACGCGTCACTTCCCCGATTTTCGACAATGACCAGTTCGGCTACGCGGTGGCATGGGCCCCGGACCTGACGGGTGACGGGATGGACGACGTTCTGGTGGGCACGCCCGGCGACCGGACGATCTTCATCTATACGTCCTGCTCCGACCCCTCGGGGCCGGACACCGACGGCGACGGATGGAGCGACTCCTGCGACAACTGCCCGAACGCGTTCAACCCGGGCCAGGAGGACGACGACGGCGACCTGTTGGGGAACAGTTGCGATTCTTGCGACGGATTGCCGGACGGCGATGGCGACGGGCATTGCGATACGAGTGACAACTGCGTCACCATGCCCAATCCCTCTCAGGCCGATACGGACGCGGACGGGGTCGGCGATGCATGCGACGTGTGCCCCGGTGTTTCCGACCCATCGCAGGCCGATACCGACGCCGATGCCGTCGGCGATGCCTGCGACAACTGCCTGCTCACACCCAACTCGTCCCAGGGGGACGCCGACATGGACGGGGTCGGCGATGCCTGCGATTGCAACGCGACTCCGGATGCCGACGGCGATGGGTTGTGCGACGCATTGGACAATTGTCCCGGCCTCTCCAATCCGGCGCAGGAAGACACGGACGCCGACGATCAGGGCGATGTTTGCGATCCATGCCCGGTCGACCCGCTGGATCTCGACACCGACGCCGACGGAAGCTGCGACGTGGATGACAATTGCGCCCTCACGGCGAACCCGCGTCAGTTGGAAGCGGAAGAGCAGTTCCTCGTCCAATGGGCGGAGTCGGCCGTGGCGAGCAGCGAGTACTCCCCGACGAACTGGTCGGCGATGCAGGCTTCCGGTGCCCCCGAGTCCCTCGGGTTATGCCGGTCGATCGAATACAGCTGGACACCCGCAACCGCCGCCGACCAGCCCGAGTTCCTGGACCTGTCCTATGCGACTCCGGCACGCGCGACGCAAATAGATGTTCTCGAGTCGTCCTACGGAGGATTCGTCACCCGTGTCGAGACAGTCGGCTTGAACGGTAGCCGTTCCACGCTGTGGTCGGGGATCGATTCAACCGCGTGCGGCGACGAATTCGCTCTGGTCCAGCCGGTCGACAACTTGCCGATCGATCGTGTCATCGTGCATAGCCAGATCCAGGGCTTCCAGGAGATCGATGCCGTGCGGTTGAGCGGCTACGTTCGTGGCGGTGACGGCGTGGGGACCGCCTGCGACAACTGCCCGACCGTTTCAAACCCGGACCAGGCCGACGCCGACCTCGACGGTGCGGGGGACCTGTGCGACTGCTCGACGCTCGACCCGGTTGCTCGTCGGCCTGACCTGAGTTCCGCGTTGACGCTGGACAAGGTCGGCAGCGACACCGAACTCGGTTGGCCGCCACTGGC
>Ga0055584_100005468_pt1 | contig 12452 bp, 15 predicted proteins | sample OSDHelmetaG_FD_58716 | JGI IMG/M metagenome (GOLD analysis project Ga0055584, IMG submission 58716) | Pelagic marine sediment microbial communities from the LTER site Helgoland, North Sea, for post-phytoplankton bloom and carbon turnover... | ecosystem: Environmental > Aquatic > Marine >... | reverse complement strand
GATGGGTTATTGATATCGGTGTTTTGTGCGGTGGGAATCAGATTCGTACCTGATAGGGTATTTTGATTACTGCTGTTGGCTGATTGCGCCAGATAGCTATTAAAGTCAGCAATAATTTGATTCAGGTTGTTAGAACATCCGCTTGGCAGGGGGGAGTCAGGCGTTAAGGGTGACCCTGTTGAGGTACATTCAATCACATTCTTTTGTACAAACATCGTTAAATCAGCTTGTAAATTCGCTAAAGCCTTACTAGTGCTGCTCGCTGGTTGATAGGTAACGGTACGATTGCTCTCAAGAACGACGCCATCTGGCGTGGTAAAGCTTGATTCGTCCTTGGCGGCACCTAATGCGATAATGGTTTGATGTAATAGGTTTGGCGCGGTCCCCAAAGTCACGTTGTAGCCTGTATAGTGATTATAGATATAGGGTGCATAATGAAGCTGTCCTGCAGAACTATTTGGTAGATCTGGTAGCCGTGTTGGAAATCCTTCATAACAAGCCGCTGTTAATTGTCCATTTGGTTCTTGTAAACAAGGTGTGTAGCCGGGTAATTGACCGATCCAGGTGGTTGGGTACCCCCCACCCGCTCTGCCACCAAAGGTACTGGCTGGGATAGTGGCGTCGACATAATACGGTTTGCCTGATTGCAAAAAATCATTTTGGAATTGTTTGCACAAGCCATACAGGCCATTTTCTGTACCAGTAATACCACTGTCAGGCAGTAAATGACCGCCTGAGGATAACCCCAATGCTGCTTTACACATATCTGGAATCATGTCACTGGCTTGTTGTTGTAAAGCCGTTGCGGCTTGATCAAAAAAAGGAATTTTTTCGTCAGGGAGCGGCTCTGGTGTAGTACTGGGCTCTTGTCCACCATTAATAGCAACATACGTGCGGAGAATAATATTATTGGCAATAGCTTGTTTGATCATATCCATGCCTGAAGCAGGGACCGTCGGTGGTGTGCCATATTCGACATCTGCCAAGCTGCTGCTCCATACGGTAGTGGCTGCATGCACCCCATAGAGAATCAGAGCGAGTACTATCACTTGCGCAGCGGCTAACCCATATTTCAAGGGCACCATGCAAGCGGTGCCGCCAATGACACGCAGCGGTGTCCAAATGGAATCCCACTGTTGGCCAAGAAATTTACCTTGGTGTCCGGTATTGATTGTGCCAGCAATAATGATGATGGCATAAACCAGTAGGGCACCGGTTAATAGCACCATGTTGAAATTATGAATAAAACTGGGAATCAGGGTTGGCGTTTTAGAAGCCACAACCCCGGGAATCATATTGGCAATTTGATTGCCAAAGATTTCATGCAAAATGCCGACCGACGCATCATTGCTGCACGGCATTTTGAATAAATCAAAAATACTGTTATTTGCACAGGCGGCAGTGTCCATACTTAGTGCCATGTGGCATCCTCCTCAATGAAGGTGCTTCATAACACTCACTAGTCTATCGAGGTTATCAACACCTTTACATAAAAATATTTTTTTATGCTTTTAGAATATAGGTTTTTATTCTTCTAGGCATGGAATGAAATGTAACTTTGATACATTGGAGCTTTGTGCTTTATATGATCATTTCTTTTATTGAGAGTCTCTTTTCTTTAACGAGAAGACTTGGAAAAAATAAATGATAACATGAGGTTATAAGGTTTTTGTGAGTGGCAGTGGGAGCATATGTGGATATAAGTAGTGAGCGCTAATTTTGGGAAAATGCAGAGAATTAGGCAGGTTTTATAAACCTCAGGTAAAAGATTTTTTTATGCTTTTAGCTTTGTGTTTAGGTAGGCTGTTACAAATTAATATGATTGTCATCGAGCATATTGTGGGTGTCACCCTGCACTCGATGCAGGGTCTAATCAGTTTTGGCAATAAGATCCCGGCTCGTTGGCCGGGATGACATAAAGCAAAGACCGGGGTGACACAGCATGGTACCCAGGAGGGTGCGCCTTAGTGCGGTGCGTGTTTGAGTAGCTCCGTCACATCACCTTCAACCGTAATATCCTGAATCTGATCGTCTTGACGAATGCTGTTCACCACGTCTTGATCGCTTTGATCCACCACTTCTCCAAAGACACTATGACGATCATCCAAATGCGGTGTCGGGCCATGGGTGATAAAAAATTGGCTGCCGTTGGTGCCTGGGCCAGCATTGGCCATGGACAAAATACCGGCTTTGTTATGACGCAATTCAGGGTGGAATTCATCATCAAAACGATAGTCAGGACCGCCAGTACCCGTACCAAGTGGGCAGCCGCCTTGAATCATAAAGTCGCCAATCACACGATGAAATTGATTGTTCTTATAAAATCCGTCTTGGGCCAAGCATACAAAATTCGCTGTGGTTACCGGGGTTTTGTCAGTGTGCAACTTCAGGCGAATCGGGCCTTTGTCGGTATGGATGGTGGCAATAACGTCAGACATGTTAGTTAGCTCCTAATAGTTTTGGGAAAAAATGAACCAGATAAACCGGCGTGAGGATACCGATGTACGCGCCAAAAATCACGTCGCTTGGATAATGTGCCGTCACCACGATACGGCTGAGCGCAATCACAGTAGCAACGATCATCAGTAGCACGGTAATCCAGTTGCGTTTAATGACCATGGCCAAAGCATACAGACCAGCAAAGGCCGCCGTAGTATGGCCAGAAGGCGAGGACACTAAATTATGTTTGGTGGCAAAGAAGTGAAAGCCATATTGATGGTGTTCAAAGAGCATCACGGGGCGATAGCGGCCCAACACGACTTTACAGACAAAGCAGAGGACCAATGCCACGATAATGCTGCAACCAAAGAGCGCCCAACGCTTGGCATTGCGGTTTTTGCCGGTGAGCGCCAGAGAGGTTGCGATGCAGAGGGTTAGTATTGCAACAATGCCCCAATGGGAAGTGCTTAGCCAATTTTGTATTTCGATACAGACATCATAAAGCTGGGTATATAAAAGATGCTGATGTGCCCATAGCGCGATGGGTCGATCAATCCACAAAACAAAAACGATATAGATCACCACAAAGGCAATCAAAGAAAGTAAAAATCGGCCTGTACGCACGGTTGTCCTCGCCAGCAAAAACACGGATCATACACGGTCTTTGTTATCGATCAACACGCACCTGATGCAAACGCATACCTTAGTATTTGATTTATCGAATTTGACCTATTTAGGTGCCTATTACTTGGGTCGGGGTATTGAAAATCACCCCGATGCCCCCGAGCGTATTCAGCAATCCGTTACCAAGGTGATGCGGGAGTTTTATAAGTGGTTTCAGCCAGAGCGGGTGATCTTTGCTTGTGACAGCGCTACCTATTGGCGACGTGACTTATTTCCTGACTATAAAGGACATCGCCGGGAACATTTGCTGAAACAACAAGTCAAAGCCGCCATTACCGGCTTTAAAGCCACTAATGCCAAGCTGTGTATTGAAGTCGAGAACTGTGAGGCAGATGATGTGATCTATGCTGTAAGCCAATTCACAGACAATACGGTGAGCATTGTGAGTTCTGACCAAGATTTTATTCAGTTGATGAGTGAGCGAGTCAAAGTCTTTGAACCCCGCTATAAACAATTTCGCGCTTTGCCGAAAAAGCCTGAATATGAGTTGTTCGTAAAATGTATGCGTGGTGATGTCAGCGACAACATTCCTTCTGCCTATCCGTATATCCGTACGCGGCGCCTACAAGCGGCATACCATCAACCCAAATTAATGACGGAAATTATGGACACCCAGCTTGAAGATGGCTCTACCGTTTCAGAGAACTATGAACGTAATTGTCAGTTGATTGATTTATCACGCATCCCAGAACACTACCAAGCACAACTCAAGGCAGCCGTTTTATGACCGAATACACAGGCCACTTACATAAAATGCATATCCAATTGGTCGAGGGGCAAGCGCAGTATGAACTGAACCTAGATGGTCAAATCTTGGCTGTGCACGAATGTATTGGTCGGACCATACATATTGAATTCTTGGAGGAGATTCATTGTGTTGCCTGTGGTCGGTTAACTAAAAAATCTTTCCAGAATGGCTATTGCTTTCCCTGTATCCAGCGCTTAGCACAGTGTGATTTATGTATCGTCAAACCCGAGCGCTGTCATCACCATTTGGGCACCTGTCGTGAACCAGAGTGGGGCGATCAGCACTGTATGCAGGCGCATTATGTGTACTTGGCCAATAGCTCGGGGATTAAAGTCGGGATTACCCGTGGGAGTAACATTCCATATCGCTGGATTGACCAAGGCGCCAGTCAAGCATTACCGATTGCGCAAGTCGCAACGCGGCGTGTTTCTGGTTTGTTAGAAGTGGCTTTGGCACAGCATGTCAACGATAAAACCAATTGGCGTAAGATGCTAAAGGGCGTGCCAGAGGCGGTGGATTTACCGGCGTTGCGGGATGAACTGCTGGCACAGGTCCAGACTGAAATTGCCACCATTCAACAGGATCATGGCGACGAGTCGTTAATTCTGTTGCCTGATGAAGCAGTCGTCGATATTACCTATCCGATTGAACAATATTTGGAAAAAATCACCTCGATGAATCTCGATAAAACCCCCGCGTTTTCAGGCACCTTACTAGGCATCAAAGGTCAATATCTGATTTTTGATTGTGGGGTGATGAATGTGCGTAAATTTGCTGGGTATCATGTACGGCTATCAGTATAAAGGCATTTTTACGTATTTTTTCATTTAAATACTTATTCTAGTGTGCCAGCAATCCTTAATGAACCGTAATTGCTTATATGAGCATTTTGATGAAATTTTCTTGTGGCCTCATGGCTTTGTCAATTACTAGTTGTTTTGCTGCAAATATTCCTGGCGGGCTGTTGTTGCAAGCACAACATGATACGTCTACCGGTTCTGGTCAAAGTTATATCTTTAAAGCTGATGAAAATGTGCGATTGCTTAATTTGCATGGTTCTTATAACGATATGGGGCGCGAATATGGGGCCTTGCAAAAAGTACAACTCAATACAATGTACCACGCTTATCAACATTATTTTCAACCGGGGTCGCAGGGTGAAAGTATTCGAATGTATTATAGTAAGCTCATTGCTAATGAGGAAAAATCACTATTGCAAGGCATCAGTGAAACTTCTGGTTTAAGTTATCAAGAAGCACTGTCATTAGATGTATTGCCGATTGTACTCATTTCAGCAAGTGGCGAATCATTTAATCACACGCTAGACAGTAAATTTGGTTTGACACCATTAGCAGTGATACGCAGTAGTCATTGTTCATTCTTGTCAGTGAAGGGTGATAAAGCATATAAAGACCATAGTCTTGTGCTACGTAATATGGATTTTAATACTTTTGCCAAAGCATTTTTGCCCTATACACTTATTGTTATTTATCATCCAAATAATGGTGATAATAGTGTTGCAACCATTGGTTTTACGGGTTTTATTTCTGGGCATACCGTCATTAATAATAAACACATTTTTATCGCCAGGAATGATGCTTCCACTTCTGTGCCAGGAAATAATTTAAAAGGTGCAGTAGATTCCATGCGTACTATGTTTTATACCGCACTGAAACCATCAACTTATGATCTGAGTACGACTATTAGGAATTTATCCGGAAAGACAGCCATTGTATCAGCAATACTAGGTGTGGCAGCCAAAGATGGTTCTGGTACAGTTTATGCACCGGTTACTTCAGTAACAGAAAGTTATCCGGTATTGAATGCTAATTACAATTATTTTACTAATTTATATCATCAAACGAAAAAACCCTATCCAAAAGAAGCCTTAACAGAAGAAACGTGCGTTTCACAAGAAGGCTTACACCCACCGAAAGATAGTGCTAGTCATGCCTGTACTCGTTATCAGCACATTGCAAAATTTGTTGCTGATCATCAACATATTAATGTTGACCAATTAAAACAATTTGCCTCAGTGTCGGTTGACCAAGGTGGTATTTATCAAACAGGATTTCTCAAAAAATATCCTGTAGAAGAAGTGACTTTGCATAGTATTGTCGGTGATGTCACGACTGGCCAATACTATTTGCATGTTTACAACGAGGAGACGCCAAAGATTCAGCAAACCACATCATGGTTACCACTAGATTTGGCATATTTTTTTCAGCACTAATCGGGTTTGAGTCGTTGTCCAAACCATCCATCTGCTACAGGTGTGCTTTGCTGGATATTTTGTAAAATGGCAATTATTGTAGTAACATAACTACATGATGGGTTTTTGGGAGTATTCCTATGATTACTATGTCAAGCCGAGAGTTTAATCAAGATGTTAGCAAGGCAAAGCGTTATAGCCACTCTGGCCCCGTTTTTATTAGTGATCGCGGTCATGTTGCACATGTTTTGCTGACGATTGATGAATATCATAAAATCATTAATCCTGATCAAAAAACGATCGTTGAATTATTATCCATGCCGGAAGCAGGTGATATTGAGTTTGAGCCACCAAAGCTATCCAATAAATTGATTCGTCCAGAGGATTTTGATTGATATGTATTTGCTTGATACCAACGTTGTATCTGAATTAAGGAAAGCTTCTGTAGGAAAAGCAAATGCGCAAGTTGTTGAGTGGGCTTGTAGTGTGTCTGTTTCCAGCATGTATCTTTCTGTGATGTCGGTTTTGGAGCTTGAAATTGGCATTCTTCGATTAGAACGCAAAGATGCTGCACAAGCATCGATTTTGCGTACTTGGTTAAATACCTATGTTTTGCCGACATTTGCAGACAGAATGTTAGTCGTGGATATGCCAATAGTGCAATGTTGTGCTAAATGGCATGCGCCTGATCTATGTGCTGAGCGTGATGCACTTATCGCGGCAACAGGGTTAGTTCATGGTATGACAGTTGTTACTCGAAATACCAATGACTTCCAGGCGACAGGTGTTGCACTATTGAATCCGTGGACGCATTAAGACAAAAGGCACACCCAAAATCACCATATCACCGATCACCACCCACCAGGCAAAATGAGGGATATGGGCCAATTGTTGCGGAGGCAAAAACCCCAATACAAAGCCAATGCCGCAGACGATCATGGCAATGAGACAAACGCCTGCCAATATCCAAAAAGGCCCAGGTACGTGAAAGCCCGCTGCGGTCTTGCCATATCGATAACGCAATACCATGGCGCTGATAAACACCAAAACAAACACCAACACCGTAAACTGGCTGGTTAACGCCACCAATAACCAAAAGGCGCTTTTAATCGAAGGCAGCCATAAAAACACACTGGCTAATACCGTGCCGATTGCCCCTTGTACCCATAAAACATTTTTGGGCATGCTATGACGATTGGTCTTCGCCCAATTGCCAGCAAAAAAACCTTGTTCTGCCGCACGTTGTACCCCACGTGCTGGGCCCAGTAACCAGGCACTTAAACTGGCCAAGACACCCACTGCCATACAGATTGCCAACACGGGCGTGAGCCACGCGAGATGAAACACCTGAAAGAATTGAGCAAAGGCCTGAATCATGCCATCGACGATGTTGATCTTAGCGGGAGGAATCACGACAGCAATCGCCAAAGCGGGTAGGAGGGTAACCAAAACAATCACCACGGTTGCCAGCAAAATCGCTTTGGGAAAACGACGCTGTGCATTGGGAACATTGGTAACGTGAAAAGCGGTCACTTGCATGCCGGAATAGCCAGACAAAACTGATAAGAAAAACACCACACTGGCGAAATGCGGTGAGGGCACATAGTGAGATAGCGAGGTAAAATCCAAAGCCGTGCTGTGATGCGTGAAGACCCACACGCCACCTAAGATCACGATTAATATGCCAGGGAGCAAGGTGCCACATAGCGCGCCGACAATATTAACCGACTGGCCCATCGTACCCCACAAAAGTTGTATAACGTTGTCCCCCATAAGATCACGATCATCAGGACAAAGAACACGATTTTGTTATGCGCCAAACTGGGCAGATGCGCAAAGCTCAGGGTTAATACCAACGTCGATAAGGTTGCAGGGATGGCAATGACATTATTAATCCATTCCATCCAGATGGTGAGGAACCCCATGTTTTTGCCCATGGCTTTGGTTACCCAAGTGTAAATCCCTCCCGCCTCTGGGAAGGTACTGGCAAGCTCCGCACTGACCAGGGCGCTAGGAATTAAAAAGGTTAGGGCAGCCAGAAGATAAAACGTTACTGCAACCAGTCCCATACTGGCCATAGTAGGAATACCGCGCAAATTAACGATCGCCGAAATGGTGATCATGGCTAAGGCAAAAGTACCTATCGTGTGTTTGGATGCCTTCATTTAGGCGTAATGATGTAATCTCCCACTATCACTTGGTCAGCGGTAATCGCTTTCACTTGACCTAACCCGGGAATATCTCGGCCAACACGGGTGATAATGAACTTACCCTTAGGGTTAACAATCACCACGCCATAAGGCTCAACACCGTACAAGTGATAACCGGGTGCGGGTTTATATTGGTTGGTCGTTTTGGGCAGATCATTTGGCTTGGTTTGTTGTGCTAAATTGCTTGCAGATGTATGTGCTTGAGCCGCAAGGGTTTGAATGGTTTTGACCGCTTGGTCCATCGACTGCGTCACTTGCGCTAATTGTTGTTTGGTTTGCGCTTGATACTGCTGGAAGGCTTGCTGTTGCTGCCTTTGCCCAGCAGTGGCGGTATTTAATGTCGCTGACAAAGTGCTTAGTTGAGTATGGGTTGTTTTTTGTTGTGTGGCCAGGGTGTGCAGAATTTGACTTTCCCCTTGCTGTAGCGCATGAAAGAGACCGCCTTCTTTTTTTACTTGATGGGTCAGCGCATTTTGTAACTGCATCACCATAAATAAGGTAAGTAACAACACTACCAAAATAATGGCCAATAACATTTTGATGATGCGCATGTTTTTTTCTGGGGAAGCGGCTTTGGGTGCAGCAGAGGTGCCAGATTTTTTAAAGCAAAAAGCAGGTAGTTTCATATTGGCGATATCCCCAAAAAGTGACAGGCAAGATTAGCAGATGCTATCGGTTTCTGCGAGCGTTATGGCATAACCAATATAATCACGTGGGCGTAATTTTTTGAGTTCAGCTTTGGCTGGTTCAGGGATCTCTAGCGTATCAATGAACTCATGCAAGGTGCTTTGGTCAATGCGTTTGCCACGTGTGAGCGCTTTGAGTTTTTCATAAGGCTGTTCCACCCCATAACGACGCATTACCGTTTGTACAGCTTCACCCAGTACTTCCCAATTGTTATCGAGGTCGGCAAGTAAGGCTTCGCTATTGATTTGTAATTTGGTTAAGCCTTTTTGTAAAGCTTGGTAGGCAATTAAACTATGACCTAACGCTGTGCCAATAGTGCGTAACACCGTTGAATCGGTCAAGTCTCGTTGCCAACGAGAAACAGGCAATTTGTTAGCGAGGTGACCTAATAAAGCATTGGCAACGCCCAAGTTGCCTTCAGCGTTTTCAAAATCGATGGGATTCACTTTATGTGGCATGGTTGAAGAGCCGACTTCGCCCGCAACGACTTTTTGCTTGAAATATCCCAAGGAGATATAGCCCCAAATGTCACGCGCGAAATCAATATAGATAGTGTTGATGCGTTGTATGGCTTGAAAGTATTCTGCCATGTAGTCATGGGGTTCAATTTGCGTGGTATACGCATTCCAGGTCAGGTTGAGGCTTTCCACAAATGCCCGTGAAAAAGCCAGCCAATCGATATGAGGGTAAGCTATATGATGGGCATTAAAGTTACCTACGGCACCATTGATTTTGCCGCAAATGGGGGTTTGCACCAAAATGCTTAATTGTCTGGACAAGCGCATATACACATTGCGGAATTCTTTACCTAGGGTCGTGGGCGAGGCTGTTTGACCATGAGTGCGAGACAGCATCGGCACCGTGGCGGCTTTTTTAGAAATGGTGTCAATGCTTTCCATCAAATTCACCAGTACCGGCATCAAAGCATCATCACGTGCGTGGGATAAGGCCAAGGCATAGGCTAAGTTATTGATGTCTTCTGAGGTGCAGGCAAAGTGCAAAAACTCACTGAGACTTTCTACTGGGGAGTTGTCAAAAGTCTCCTTGAGAAAGTATTCAACGGCTTTGACATCATGGTTGGTGGTTTGTTCAATTTCTTTGACGCGTTGGGCTTCTTGTTCAGAAAAGGTGGTGATGATGTTTTCCAGGAATGCTTGGTCTAAGTCACTTAATGGGGGAACTTCGTCAATGCCTTCCTGAGCTGCGAGTGCTTGCAGCCAACGGATTTCAATGACAGTGCGATAAAAAATGAGCCCATATTCTGAATTGATTTTGCGGAGTGCCTCCACTTTATTCGCATAGCGGCCGTCTACTGAAGAAAGATTGAAAAGTGGGTTCATTTTGTTTACAAAAAATTAATGTTCAGATCAGTATATCGGATTGTTCTTAGCGCAACAAATCATTAAAATCGTGCGCTTTCTTAAGAACCAAGCCTTCTATCATGCGTATTCAACAAGCCCTGATTATTGCTTTTGGATTGAGTTGTTTTGCTGTATATGCAGCGGATGCAAAATCAACGGATTCAGCAGTAGATAAAACCGTAAAAGCCGTGAAAAAGGAATGGAAGGCGCCAGCCAAAAAACCAAAACCTGTCAGCCCTTGGAAGGGAACAAATGCTCAAGGTGGTGGCGTTATTAATACGGGTAACACTGACTCCCAAAGTTATAATTTTGGGGGCTTATTGCAATATGCCTATAAAAAGTGGTTGTTCAAAGAGAACACCACGTATCAACGTACCAGTGCTCGCCCTAATGGCACTACTGCGGATAAGTTCTACACCATGGCGCGGGCGGACTACAGTTTAAGTGATCATAATTTTTTATATGGATCGTCCGATTACACACGCGATATGTTTAACGGTTATGTGTATGTGGTGAATATTAATGTTGGTTATGGCCGCCGTTTGCATGTTCCTAAAAATATGACTTTAGATGTATTTGCCGGTCCGGGTGTGCGTTTAGATGAATTAGACACAACACATGAGAAACGTACGCTTGCTTCTTTGCAATTCGGTGCAACGTATGAGTGGCAAATTACCCAAAATACTCAGCTACAAGAGCAGCTACAAACGAATATTGCACGCGATAATACGCATTCTTTTTCAAAAACGGCATTGATTACCTCTTTAACCGATAAACTGAGTTTCAGTGTGAGTTATCTTATTGAGAACGACAGTCAGCCTGCACCCGGCAAAGAACATATTAATACCATTACTGAGTTCAATTTGATTTATAATTTTGTTTAACCTGATTGTTGTAAGGTTTTTGCTATGTGCCGGTTTATTGCGTATTTAGGACGTCCGATTCCTATTAATAATGTCATCGCCAAACCTCAGTATTCTTTGGTTCAGCAAAGTCAGCATGAAGTCCCTAAAGCCCATTTTGTTTGGATCGAACCTGAATGTGCACCGGAACTTTTTGCCATTTAATGATAAATGCGTACAATAGCGCGCGCTTGGAGAGATGCCGGAGTGGCCAAACGGCCCTGATTCGAAATCAGTGGGGGGCGCAAGTTCCACGAGGGTTCAAATCCCTCTCTCTCCGCCATAAAAAAGACCGCCGACAGGCGGTTTTTTTATGGCGGAGAGAGAGGGATTTGAACCCTCGCAAACGCGCAGCGTTTGGTACGAGGGTTCACAAAATGGCAGGAAAGCTTTTTTGCTTCGTCTTTTTCCGAAACGGGGCGTTGCGTGTCATTTTATGCGTAGCTACTGAATGAACTTTGGCAACATGAGTTGCTGTGTTTTGGAGGTGAATTAGCGTCGTATTTTCAGATCACGATAAAAATTTTCATGAACACCCAGCGCAATTAACATTCTTTTACGAAGGTTCCACTCATAGGCGAGTAACATCTCTTGTTTGTGAAGTTTGAACTTATAAACATAGACATTGGCTAAATCACCCTTTTTTTCATTGCCTAACTCTGGATTGGCAACGATAGCTTTGATTGCATCATTCACAATAGGTTTATCTTGCTTGTGTAGTTTCTTGTAAACTTTTTTAAAAGCAGGCATTTGCTGTATAACAATATCACCCATGCTATTCCTCAAATTCAAATGGCTCAGCCAGTTTGCGACTGGTTTGTTTGGAAATGAGTAGTTCTTTTACAAACTCAATAGGCAAGTCAGGATTCTCCAAAGCACATTTTCCGATCTTGGCCCAAAACTCAATTTGGTTTGGGATAGAACGGCATTCTGCTTGTGCTACATATTTTGCTGCGTTGTAAACGCTTTCATTGATTCTAATGGCAACACCCATGTTTTACTCCATGTTTCAATTTGCTACATTTGTAGTATACATGCAACTAATGTTTTAATCAATATAATCAAGTCAGTTGATCATACTCAAACAATGCCAACCCTTTGGCGAAAAAATCTTCCATAATGATCTGTTTCGGTTCAGGGAAATGAAAAGGGGAATAACATAAATTGACCGGCCTAAATTTGCCGACTTCGGTGACATCATTGGCGCTG
>Ga0055584_100005467_pt1 | contig 12455 bp, 15 predicted proteins | sample OSDHelmetaG_FD_58716 | JGI IMG/M metagenome (GOLD analysis project Ga0055584, IMG submission 58716) | Pelagic marine sediment microbial communities from the LTER site Helgoland, North Sea, for post-phytoplankton bloom and carbon turnover... | ecosystem: Environmental > Aquatic > Marine >... | reverse complement strand
GAACTCGCGACCCTCACCTTGGCAAGGTGATGCTCTACCAACTGAGCCACGTCCGCAGCGGCGTCCAGAATACCACCCGGCCGGCTCGACCGGACAACCCCGGCGGGCAGGGGTCAGTCGCGTTGATCCTCGGGACGAAGGTCGATCCGGAAGGTCAGGATCCCGTCCTCGATGGCCGCGGTCGCGTCGCCGATGATCGCGAAGTCCTGGTAGTCGGTCTTGGCCTGGGCGATGAACTGCTGACGCTCCTCCCCCGCGACCGGTGGAAGCGGTCGCTGTTTGACGGCCAGTGCCCGTTCCTTGAAGCGGGCGATCATCGCATCGGTGTCGATCGTTGCCATGGCGGCGATCGTAGCGGCGACCTTCAGTCGTCGGCCTCGCTGTGGACGTCCGGGTCGAGCTCGATGAAGACCACATCGGCACCATCACCGACGGCCGCGACCTCGGGCGCTACGTCGGCGCTCAGTTGCAGTTCCGCATCGAGGTCCGCCGCGGCGGCAGCCAGCACGTCGGGATCGATGTCGTGGCTGAACACGTCACTGAACACATCGGCCTCGGGCCGCTCGATCTCGCGCGGGGTCACCTCGCCGACGGGCGGCCAGATCGGCGGAGTCGTCGGCCGGACGGACTGGACGTCCGAGTCGTCGTCACCGAAGTCATCGAAGCCGGGCGCCGTCGGGCCCGCGTCGAACGCCTCGTCGAGCGCAGGTGGGGCGGCACTCGGCGTGAGTGGATCGGCATCCTCGGGACGCACGGCGTCGAGGGTCCGGCGTTGCGCGACCGGGTCGGCCCGACGCCACTTCCGCGCCCCCATCACCTCGAGCGGTGCCAGCAGTTCGGGGTCGGGCCGCGTCGTCCGGAACACCCAGACGGCGACCATCGTCAGTGCCAGCCCCAGCGCCACGAGCAACCCGACGATCGACGTGACCGTCCGGGTGCCATCGGGGTCGCCGATCGAGGCGAGCAGGTCAATCGGAGGGTTTGTTACGGTCCACACGCCGTGGATCAGTCTGCCATGTCCCCGCGCAGAAATCCGTGACGTCAGACGTTCGGTGCGGTCAACTGGTGGGCCGGACACCAGATCGTCGTCCGGCCGCCGACCCGGTCTCGACGCATCGGGGCGCCATCGCGGGGGCACGGTGACACGTCGGCGCGGATCTCCGGGTCGATCGTGCCACGGTGGCTCCCGCCGTGCTCGAGCATCTCGAGCAGATGGGGACGAGCAGTACCGACGAGGCGTTCGACGACGCGAACCGGCAGCTCCCGTGCAGGTGCGAGCGGCGAGACGCCGACCTGCCAGAGGACCTCGTCGACGCTCATGTTGCCGTATCCCGCGACGACCGACTGATCGAGCAGGACGGTCTTGACCGCCGCGCGCCGACGGCCGAACGCGTCCGTCAGGTGGGCGGTCGACACCTCGAGGAAGTCGGGCCCGAGCCGGTCGGTGCCGGGATCGAGTTCGAATCGGGCCCAGCGACGAGGGTCGTTGACCCGAAGGATTCCGCCGTCCTCGAACCGCACGACCAGACGGTCCCATGCGCGGTCGTCGCGACCACTGCTGTACTCGAGGGCCTCGATCGGTGCGCGGTCGTCGACCACGAGGCGCCCCGTCATCCCGAAGTGCAGGCTCAGCGTGTCGGCTGTTGCACGGCCGCCGAGATCGAGGTACACACGCTTGCCGATTCGGCGCGCGGCGGTGAACGGCGCGCCGGCCAGCGCGGATTCGATCTCGCGACTCCATGGCTGACGATCGTCGACCGCCACTTGCTCGATCGTGCGGCCGAGCGCACGTTCGGCGGCACGGCGGTACAGCTCGGCCTCGAGTCCCTCCGGCACGGCGCCAACCCCTCAATCGAGCCGCTCGATGAAGCGACGGATCGGAGCGCCGACGTCGTCGAAGTGGATCAGGAACGCATCGTGACCGTGGATGGAGTCGATCTCGACGTACTCGTTGACCAGTCCGTCGCGGGCGAGGAGGTGCGCCAGATGCTTCTGTTGATACGACGGGTAGAGGATGTCGCTGTTGATCCCGATCGTGAGGCTCGGCACGTTCAGGAGCGAGAGCGCGCGCTCGACCGAGCCGCGTCCCCGGGCGATGTCGTGGAGATCCATGGCCTTGCCGATGATCAGGTAGCTGTTCGCGTCGAAACGGCGGACGAGCTTGTCCCCGTGGTAGTGGAGATAGCGCTCGACCTCGAACTCCTGCCAGAGCCCGAACGAGTCGCCGAACTGTGCACGGTCGGTCAGGTTGCGACCGAACCGCTGGGTGAACGCGTTGTCGCTCCGGAACGTGACCTGGGCGACCTGCCGGGCGATCGCCAGACCTTCGGCCGGGCCGTCCCCCGGTTCGGCGTCGTAGTAGTCGCCGCCGTGCCACCGCGGGTCGAGCCGGATGGCCCGCCGACCGATCACTCCCCAGGCGATCTGCTGCGCGCTGGCCTGCATGCAGCTGGCGATCGGGATGATCGAGCGCACTCGTCGGCGATACGTCGTGGCCCACTCGAGCACCTGCATCCCGCCCATCGACCCGCCCATCACCGCCGCCCAACTCGTGACGCCGAGGTGAGGCATGAGTTGCGCCTGCGTACGGACCATGTCTCGGATCGTCACGACGGGGAATCGTGATCCGTAGGGCTCGCCGTCGTCGGGATGTGGCGACGCCGGGCCGGTCGAGCCCTGGCACCCGCCGAGCACGTTCGGGCACACGACGAACCACTCGTCGGTGTCGACGTACTTGCCGGGTCCGATCACGTCGTCCCACCAGCCGGGGGTCTCGTGGCCGCGCTCGGCGCGGCCGGCTGCGTGCGAGTCGCCGGTCCAGGCATGCAGGACGAGCACGGCGTTCGAGGCATCGGAGTTCAGAGTTCCCCAGGTCTCGTAGGCGATCGTCACGTCGCGCAGCACCGCACCGCTCTCGACCGCGAACGGATGGTCGGTCGCGAACGTGTGGAAGCGACGACTGCCCGGGTCGTCGCCCGGACGCCAGGCACCGGTGACGGGAAGTGCGTCCTGGGTCACGTTCGCTCCTGTCTCGATGGCCGGTTCCGATCACACATCGAGAGCGGCGGCGACGCCGGCCTTGTCGGCGAGCCGACCACATTCCGACCACCGACCCTCGTCGACGGAACGGGAGGCACCTTGGGGACGCTGCCCAGGTTGCCGGGCCCGAACGGAGCGCCGCTCGAACCGCTCTTGATGCTGGGCTGAATCGTACCAGCGCCGGGCTGTCGGCCGGGACCGATCCCTACGGGTCGCTCACGCGGCGGGTCGCGTCACCGGTCGCCCGGTCCGGTCGGATGTCACCCCGCAGCCAGGCGACGGGCCAGCGCGAGTGCATGGGTCAACGAGTCGGTGAACGCTTGCCCGGTCCAGGCGATGTCGAACGCCGTTCCGTGGTCGACGGACGTGCGGACGATCGGCAGCCCGAGCGTGACGTTGACCCCCGTGTCGAACGCGAGCAGCTTCATCGGTGCGTGACCCTGGTCGTGGTACATCACCACGATCGCGTCATACCGGTGATGGTGGACGGCCCGGAAGAAGACGGTGTCGGCGGGATGCGGCCCGGTCGCGTCGATCCCGGCGGCGGCGGCACGTGCGATCGCCGGAGCAATGTGCTCGGCATCCTCCGAGCCGAACAGGCCGTGCTCGCCGGCATGCGGGTTGAGGCCGCACACGGCGATCCGGGGGGCGGGAAGGAACCGGTGCAGCGCCTCGTGGGTCAGCCCGATGACGTCGGCCACGCGATCGGCGCGGACCCGTTCGATCGCCTCGCGCAGCGAGCAATGGGTGCTGACGTGCGTCACTGCCAGCGAGCCGTACTCGTGCTCAGCCGTCAGCATCATCGTGACGTTCGTCGCCCCGCACCGCTGGGCGATGAACTCGGTGTGGCCGACGAACTCCGGGTCCGAGTGCCGGGTCGCCTCCTTGTTCATCGGCATCGTGACGATCGCCGACACCTCACCGGCCAACGCGGCGTCGGTGGCAGCCGCCACGTAGGCACGGGCAGCGGCCCCTGCCGCCCGGTCGAGCCGGCCCGGGCGATGATCCGCCGCGGCGAGCATGCCGAGATCGGAGACGCACAGCGCACCTGGTCGGACGTCGGCCGGGTCGGCGACGATGCGCACGGGGACCTCGAGCCCGATCCGGCGCTGGCCGTCGGCGAGGATCGACGCATCGCCGTACACGACCACGTCGCCGTCGAGCAGGTCGCCCGCGGCGGCGAGCAGCAGGACGATCTCGGGGCCGACGCCGGAGGCATCGCCCATCGTGACCGCGATCGGCCGGTCGGTCATGACCGCAGTGTGGCCCGGATCAGCTCGAGCAGTGCATCGTCGTCACCGAATCCGCCGGCTCGTGTGATGACCGGCATCTCGAATCCGTCTGCTTCTGCCCATGCAGTGCCGGCGGCGATCGACCCGTGTACGGTGACCGAGGCCGCGCCGAGCACCGCCGCAGACGTGTCGCCGCCGATGAGGACGAGCGCGCCGACGGCGACCCCCTCTTGGAGCCGGTCGACTGCCCGCGCCAATGCCGATGCCGCCGCCTCGGCGTGCCGTACGTCGACGTCGCCGACCTGGTGCTCGGTGGCCAGCACCAGCGCCGAGCCGTGCGCGAGGTGATGCACGGACACCTCGTCCGAGGCCGTCATCACCGGTACGGCACTGCGATCGACGCAGTCGATCTGTGCGCGCGCCGCACGATGCGCGCTGCCGCACACCACCAGCACAGGTGGTTCGACCGTCCGAAACGGAACCGGGAGCGCCCGACCGTCCGACATCCGGGCTGCCGCCCCCAACACGGCTGCCGTGCCGGCGAGCACGACGTCGGATCGACCGTCGGACCATGCCGCAACCAGCCGATCGATCGTGGCGGAGTGAGCGGCATCGGCGACGGCGAGGCCGTGCGGTCGATCCAACCAGCGGTGGGTCGCTTCGACGTCGGTGAGTGATGTCACGGCCGGGACGCCGACCTCTCGGAGCAGTTCGTCGGGGCGGGCACTGGTGACGGGACGGCGGACGTCGGTGCCGGCACCACCCTCGTGGACGGGTCGACCATGTTCCCGAACGATCCCGTCGACGCAGGTCCGCCCGAGCTCGGGCAGAGCCGGGATGAGCAGGACGGGCCGATCGGCGGCCATGACGGCGAGTTCGTCGGGCCAGTTCCCACGCAGCGTCGAGTCGATCTTGTGGCCTCGACGCGACCGTGAGGTGATCGACACCATCCGCTGCCGGGCCTCATCAGCGGACAGGTGACGCGTCCCGAGGTCGACGACGACCACTCCGGGCCGTTGCGACGGAACGCTCGGCCAGACGACCGCATCGACCGATCCCGCGCCCGCGTCGGCGAGAGCTGCAGCGGTCTCGAGCGCACCGGTACGATCGTCGGCGGTGACGAACAGCTCCACCTCCGCATTCTGACCGCGGACCGGTCGTGAGTACGGTTCGGCCGTGCCCTTCGCGACCAACGGTGACTGCACGCTCTACTACGAGTCCTTCGGTGACCCGGAGGATCCCGCGCTGCTGATGGTCAACGGCCTGGGCTCACAATGCATCAACTACGCCGCCGAGTGGTGCGAGATGTTCGTCGATGCCGGCTTCCACGTGATCCGGTTCGACAACCGTGACGTCGGGTTGTCGACCCACTTCACGGACGCCACCGTCGACGAGCAGGGGGCCGCCTATCGGTTGATCGACATGGCCGCCGACGCCGTCGCGGTCCTCGATGCCGCCGACGTCGAAACAGCTCATGTGATGGGCCTCTCCATGGGCGGCATGATCGTGCAGCACCTGGCGATCCATCATCGTGAGCGACTCGTCACGATGACCTCGGTCATGTCCCGCACCGGCGAGCCGGAGTACGGCAGCTCGACGTCGGAGGCGCTCGCCCGGCTCACCGGCACACCGGCGACCGACAGGGCATCGGCGATCGCCAACAGCATCGAAGCCCAGCGAATCTGGGGCAGCCCCGAGTTCGCCGACGAGGAGCGCTGTGCCGCCGACGCCGGGCGGGCGTTCGACCGTTCGTTCGACCCGGCCGGCGCGACCCGGCAGTACCTCGCAGTGCTCGCATCGGGCTCGTGGGCCCACCGACTGCCTGCGGTGACGACCCCGACGCTCGTGCTGCACGGCACGGCCGACACCCTGATCGACATCAGCGGCGGCCGACGCACCGCCGAACTCGTCCCGGGCGCGAAGTTCATGGCGATCGACGGAATGGGCCACGACTATCCACCGCAGCTGTGGCAGCGGTGGGTCGACGCGATCGCCGGCTTCTGCCTGAGCCGCCCGTCCTGAACGAGTCAGCACCGAGCCAGGAACCGCCGCGCGCGTTCGGTCCAGGTGGCGAGACCCGAGGGGCTCGCGGAGAGCACGATGTCGGCGTCAGGGAGGAGTCCCTGCAGCCGCGCCGCGGTCCGGGCGGTATGTCCCGGGTCCCCCGTCCAGCCCGGGGTCAGCGAGGGGAGTTCGATCGCCGCGGTCAGCTCTGCGGGAGCCGGCACGCCGGCGTCCCGCCCGGCAGCCGGCGACGGTTGCGGGCGACCCATCGGTAGACGACACTGGCGAGCTGATACAGGCCCGGCAGCACCAACAGGCGGCCGAGCAGACCCCAGACACCACCGGCATGTCGGAGCGCCGCGATGACCGCATCGTGCGCGGATCGCACCCTGCCGTCGACATCGACCCACTGGACGGCTTCCTCGCACTGCTCCGTCGTGAGCCGCACCGACTCGAGATCGAGGAACTGCCACGGCTCGACGTGCTCCAGCCCGAGCCAGCGTTGGCCCGTTCGGGCCGAGGTCGTACAGAACGCGCAGTCACCGTCGAAGACGAGCAGCGGGCGTGCCACCGACAGCCTGGAATCGGCCGTGTTCACGGTTCGGTCCTTCCTGGCCGTCCGAGTACCGGCTGGGCCATACGTAGACGCTGTTCGTACCCGGTCTCGTACGGCATGAAACCGTTCCGATCCGGGTAGAGCAGCTGCGCCATGGAGAAGGGCGCACCCCGGTACCACGCGGTCGCCGTGGCGAACGCATCGCCGTGCTCGGCCAGGTCGACCGGCGCGAACATGCAGCGCAGCTCGTTGTCGAGCAACCCCACCAGCTCGATTCCGAGCGGGATCTCGGTGCCGCCCCGGAGTGCATCGACGACCAGACCGATCAGTCCGTTCGCAGCCACCGGTGTGAGCCCGAACACCGCCATCTCGGGGAAGCCGGTGCACTCGGGAACCCCGATCGTGTAGGCATACGATGGCGTCGGCGGCTCGGTGTCAGCGCGCGGCGAGACCGGTTCGAGCGCCCACCCGTTGGTCTCGATCATCCACTCGATCTTCTCGGCGTGCGGGATGTGGAAGTCGGGCAACTCCATGCGACCATCCTGCCAGCGCTCCCCGCCGACCGGTCACGACCCGGGGATCGACGAGCCCTGATTCGCCCGATACCGTTCCGTCTGCATGTATCGCTTCCTGTTACGACCCAGGTGGATCGTCTTCCATCTCGTCGTCGTGGCTGCGATCGTCGCGATGGTCAACTTCGGCTTCTGGCAACTCCGCCGGCTGGACGACCGCCAGGAGTTCAACGCCCTGGTCGAGGCCCGCTACGACGCCGAGCCGGTTCCGCTCGACGAATTGCTGACACCGGGCACCGATCCCGGGGACGTCGTGTGGCGGCCGGTCGTCACCTCGGGCACGTACCTGCCGGACGACGGACTACTCGTGGTCAACCGGTCGCAGAACGGACGCGCCGGGGTCAACACCGTCGTGCCACTCCGGCTGGACGACGGACGCATCCTCCTCGTCAACCGCGGCTTCGTCCCCTTGGCGGTCGACACGCCGCCGGTCCCCGCCACCGATGTCGAGGTCACCGGCCGTCTCCGGCCGTCGCAGGAGCGACGTCTGGGCCAGTTGTCCGACCCGGGCGAGGGGGTGCTGCGTGAAGCCCAGCGGCTGGACCTGGAGCGTCTCGACACCCAGTTCGACGGTCTGCTCGTCCCGATGTACGTCGACCTGATGAGGTCGTCACCACCCGAGGGCGACGGAATCCCCGAGCCGGTGATCGCACCCGACCTCAGCGAGGGCAATCACCTGTCGTACGCCGCTCAGTGGTTCATCTTCTCGATCGCCGCAGCGGTGGGTTGGGTCCTCGCCGTCCGACGCTCGGCGCGCACCCGCCAACACGCCACCACCACCGAGCAGGCGACCCGGGACGAGCAACCGACCGACGTCGACGAACCGGTGTCCGTCGGCGCCGCCACCGACGACCGCTGACGCCACGGCGGGCGCTCAGGCGCGTTCGATCATCGCCATGCGTCGGAATTGCTCGACGACGTCAGGGCTCTGGTGAGCCGGGTCGAGCTCGCGGTAGACCGCTTCCACGTTGACCGCGATCCGGCCGAACTCACCGAGCCGGGCGAAGTCCTCGGAGGCGCCGATCGCCCGTGCGATGTCGCGGGCGGCATCGAAGGCGTCGATCCCGGCGGCGTGGCGCTCCATGGCCTCGCGATCGACGAAGGCGAGGTAGTCGCGGACCTCGGTGACGCCCACCTTGTCGGTGACCGGGCCGTGACCGGGGACGATCCGATCGACGTCCATGCCAAGCATCAGGTCACAGGCATCGACCCAGTTCGACAGGGGCCCGGCCCACACGATCGGTGTGCCGCCGATGAAGAGGATGTCGCCCGTGTAGACGACCCCCGCATCGGGGACGACCGCGATCGAGTCACCCGCGGTGTGCGCCGGTCCGACCTCGATCAACTCGACCGTACGACCGCCGACGTCGAGTTCGAGCCGGCCGTCGAACGTGCGGTCCGGCTCTCGCAACTCGATGCCGTCGAACTCGAACTCGCCGAAGAAGCTGCGGAAGAGCTCACCCACCTCACCCGGCGCCTGGTTCAGCGCGGCGAGCATCGCCGGCGGTACCTCGGCCATCTCGGCTGCCGCCGCAGTCGTGGCGACGATGTGGGCCTCCCCGACGAGCTGGTTGCCGAAGCAGTGGTCGCCGTTGGCGTGAGTGTTCACCACCGTGTCGATCGGGGCCGACCGCGTATGGTCGGCCATGGCGTCGAGCATGCGCTGCGTGAGGTTCAGGTCGAAGAGCGTGTCGACGAGCAGAGAGGTACCGTCACCGACGACGAGCCCCGCGTTGCTCCACCCCCAGCTGCCGTCGCCCTGCAGGTACGCCAGGCACCCGTCGCCCACCTCGGTCAGGGTCGTCTCCACGTCGGTCATACCGATGGCCTACCACGCTGCCGCCGCGGATGCGATCCCCTGCGCCGGCCGTCCCCGCACGCCGGACGGCTCCGACACCGACGGCCACCGGCGTCCGGGAGCACGGGCCGGATAGGTTCGCACACGTGACGAAACGAGACTCCCCTGCCCGGCGCATCCGGGGGTTGCTGGCCGACGGCGGGTTGATCACGGTGCCGGGTTGCTCGGATGCGCTGGGCGCCCGGTTGATCGAGCAGGCGGGATTCGACGCGGTCTACATGACCGGGTTCGGGTCGTCGGCGACGCTGCTCGGCCAACCCGACGTCGGGCTGCTCGCGGGTGCCGAGATGGCGGAGAACGTGGGGCGGATCGCCGCCGCCACGACGTTGCCGCTGATCGCCGACGGCGACACCGGGTACGGCAATGCGATCAACGTGACCCGCACGGTTCGTGCGTTCGAACGAGCGGGAGCGGCAGCGATCCAGCTCGAGGACCAGGCGATGCCCAAGCGGTGTGGTCACATGGCCGACAAGTCGGTGGTCCCGACGGGCGAAATGGTCGGCAAGGTGCGCGCCGCGATCGATGCCCGCGACGAGATGCTGGTGATCGCCCGCACCGACGCGAGGGCATCGGAGGGACTGGATGCGGCGATCGAGCGAGCGCACGCCTACGTCGACGCCGGAGCGGACATGCTGTTCGTCGAAGCGTTGGAGCACCCCGACGAGTTCGCCCGCGTCGGTGCCGAGGGATTCGGGGTACCGCTCGTCTACAACTGGGTCGAGGGTGGTCGCTCACCGGCGTTGAGCGCGAAGCGGGTCGGTGAACTCGGGTACACGGTCCTGCTCCTGCCGATCTCGCTCCTCCTCGCCGCCACGCAGGCGATGCAGCGCACGCTCACCGAGATACGCAGCACTGGCACGACGGCGCACGGCGCCTTCGGCGACGACCCCCTCACGCAGTTCGGCGACACGATCGGTCTGCCGGCGGTGCTCGATGCCGAAGCCCGCTATCGAGACGGCTGAGGTCGACCGCCCGAGATCTGTGCGCTACCGCGCCGTCGCGACGTAGATCGTGCTCGTCGACGCGCTACCGGTGTAGTGGTTCGGGAAGGCGACCACGTGTGCGTCGACCGTGGCGAAAACCGTGCGCATGATCTCGACGAATTCCTCGTTCGGCGCGAACTCGTCCGACCACAACGAGAACACACCGCCAGGTCGCAGGTGGTCGAGCACACGCCGGAGACCGTCCTGGCGATAGAAGCCGGCGTGCGACGCATCGAGGAGATGGCTCGGCGTGTGGTCGATGTCGAGCAGGATCGCATCGAGGTCGTGACCGATCCCGGGCGGGAACCCGTCGTCGATCATCGCGAAGAAATCACCGTGCACGAACACACAGCGCGGGTCCCCGGTGAGCTGCGCTCCCAGCGGAACGAGATGCCGTTCGTGCCACCCGATGACGGGGGCGAGCGCCTCGACGACGTGCATCGACCCGACCCGCGGATCAGCGAGTGCCCTGCGTGCGGTGTGACCGAGCCCGAGACCTCCGACGACGACGCGCAGCTCGGCCTCGTCGGCCGCGGACACAGCGGCCAGACCGAGATCGGCGACCGCCTCCTCGCCCGCCGTGAAGAGCGAGGACATCAGGAATTCGCCACCGAGCTTCACTTCCCAGACGTCGACCTGGAGGGTCGGCTCCAGCCGTCGCCGCAGGCTGATCTCGCCGATCGCAGTCGGCTGGCTGTCCAGATGTTCGAAGGCGCGGCTCATCGTGGCACGGAGACGGTGGAGGCGATGCCGCACGGTAGCCGGGGTGGCCCCCATGAGCATCGCCGACCGATCCGAGACGGCGGGAGATCACGGTCCCGGCCGGCACCGCACCAGGCTCCGCATCGGGCATGCTGTCGTGGACGGGCCATCACCCGGCCAGGAGGAAGCCATGCCCGAGTGGATCAAGCGGATCGCGGTCGTCAAGGTGATCGTGTTGACGACGATCGGTGTCGTGTTCGTGGTGGGGATGCGACGGAAGTCGCCGCCTGTGCAGCGCGCCGTTCGATCACTCAACCGTGCCGTGTTCAACCCCATGCAGATGGGCAGCGCCGGCAGCCCGGGCGCGTACGCATCGCTCGTGCACCACGTCGGTCGCACATCGGGCACGGACTACACCACACCGATCGGGGCCCTCCCGGCGGAGGACGGGTTCGTCATCGCGCTGCCGTACGGAACGACAGCGGATTGGTTGCAGAACGTACTGGCCGCCGGCACTGCGACTATCGTGCACGACGGCGAGACGTTCTCCGTCGACCGGCCGACGGTCGTCCCGATGGCCGATGTGGCGGAGAGCTTCTCCGAGAGCGACCAGCGAATCCACCGCATGTTCGCGATCGACCAGGCAATGCGAGTCCGACATGCGGCAGCTGTGTCTGCCGATCCATCGACGATGTGATCGGCCGGCAGCCGGCCGGTCCGCGACGTGCCGGCAGCCGCTCGGCACGAACGCCCTCGTCAGGTCAGTCGAGACGGTCGGAGAGGAATTCGCCGACCACACCGATCGCCTCGGCGAGGTGTCGGCGGCCGTCCTGACCGGTGTAGTAATGGCTCGCACCCCGGACCTGATGGAGTCGCTTGTCGTCGTGGGTCACCGCTTCGAACAGTCGCATCGTGTGGCTCGGCGTGCAGGCGTCGTCGGCCGTGTTCCCGATCACGAGCACCGGCTGCGTGACGCTCGGCAAGCTCTGCTGTGCATCACCCCGAGCGTGATCGAGGCTCCATTGGCTCAGCCAGCTGTGTAGCGTGCAGAACCTGGCGAGACCGACCGGCCCGTCGTTCACGACCTTCGGGTCTCCGAGAAAGCACCAGCCTGGCCGGCGGTCACTCGGATCGATCGCCGGGTCGAGCCATCTCGGGTCGGCCATCGTGCCGTGCACGACGAACCCCCGCTCGGCGTGTGGCTCCCCCGCTGCCCGCAACTGGGCCAGCTCATCCTGCACCCACGCCGTGATGCGCCGATTCCGCGCGTGCTGGGCTGCCCGGTATCGGGCCACGAACTCGATCGAGTACGGGGGCCGGTTCGGGTTCGACGGGTCGTACAGGTTCAGTGACGGATCCCGATCGAACGGGGCGGTCTCGTCGATGACCGACGCGTCCATCCACTCGGTGAGCGTCTCGTGGCGGGAGACGTGCGCCGCCATCATCATCAACGCATCGGCCGGCGGAAGGTTCTCCGCCGCGACGACGTACGGATCTCCGGCGGGCGTG
>Ga0055584_100005466_pt1 | contig 12457 bp, 9 predicted proteins | sample OSDHelmetaG_FD_58716 | JGI IMG/M metagenome (GOLD analysis project Ga0055584, IMG submission 58716) | Pelagic marine sediment microbial communities from the LTER site Helgoland, North Sea, for post-phytoplankton bloom and carbon turnover... | ecosystem: Environmental > Aquatic > Marine >... | reverse complement strand
TTCCAAGAGCAAAAAGTATATTTGAAAATGGTTTTTTCTTTGATTTTTCAATACTATTCAAAATATTCTCACAAGATTTTCTTTTGAGTGATCTTGTCTTTTCTTTCTCATTTAAATTAAATTCTAGATTGATTATATCATTGTATTCTATTCTATACAAGTCGTATGGGTTATTTATAATATTTTTATTAATAAGTCCTTTTATTGTTTCAGGTCCTAAATTTTCAATATCCATTGCATTTTTACTAATAAAATGCTCGATTTTTCCTGATACTTGAGGTATACATAAAGTATCATTTTTACAATAATGTATTGCCTGATTTTTTTCTATAATTAGTTCACTTTTACAATGTGGACAATATTTTATATAATTAAATTTCGTTGATTTAGGTTCTCTTTTTTCTATTACTACAGATGTTATTTTTGGAATTATTTCACCTCCTTTCTCGATATTAACATAATCTCCTATCCTAATATTTAACCTTTCTATTTCATTTGCATTATGAAGAGATGCTCTTCTTACTATTGATCCTCCTATATGTACTGCTTCAAGTATGGCAACAGGAGTTATTGCTCCAGTTCTTCCAACTTGAAATTGGATGTCTTTTACTTTTGTCTCTTTATTTTCGGCCTTGTACTTATATGCAATTGCCCACCTTGGACTTTTAGAAGTATTACCTAGTTTTTTTTGATATTCTAGATTATTAATTTTTATTACTATACCATCTGTCTCAACATCAAGATCATGCCTTCTTGATTCCCAATAATTTATGTATTCTTTTACTTCATTAATATTTACACACTTCTTAAAAGTATTAGGTACATTAAACCCAATTTTTTTTAAAAATTGTAAGCTTTCTTCTTGAGTTTCAATATTATCAACATATGTATTTAAAGAGTAAATAAAGCAGTTTATTTTTCTTCTAGCTACCAGTGATGAATCTTGTAATTTTAGTGAACCAGAAGCAGTATTTCTTGGATTTGAGAATAATTGTTCATTTCTATCCTTCTTTCTTTCATTTAACTTATTAAAATCACTTTTCGATATAAATGCCTCACCTCTAACTTCAATATTAGTAAAATTATTTTCATTTAATTTAATTGGTAATGTTCTTATAGTTATTGCATTATTAGATACATCATCACCATAACTACCGTCTCCTCTTGTAAGGGCCCTTTTGAATTTACCATTTTCATATAAAATACTTAATGCTACTCCATCATATTTTAGTTCACATGAGTATTCAACATTTTTAATATTAAGATTTTTTTTGATTCTTTTGTCATACTCTTCTAAATCTTGGTTGGTATATGTATTAGAGAGTGATAACATTTGATTTGAGTGTTTATATGTATCAAATTCTTTTGTTATTTTACCTCCAACTTTAACAGTGGGTGATGAAGGAGATTTATATTCTGGGTATTTTATTTCAAGATTAATGAGGTCGCTCATTTTTTTATCATACTCATAATCTGAAATTAAATTTCTGTTTTCATCATAATATAATTTATTATGATACTCTATTTCTTCTCTAAGTTTTTTAATCTCATTTTTAACTAAATTTTTATCCATTTTTTAAGAAATAGTAAAATTAAAATTTGACATTTAAAGATAAATTAATCTCGATTTTTTTCTTGAATATATCTCACAAGATTTGTTGAAGTTGACCTTGGTAAGATTCTTCCTAAGAAAACAATAAATTTATTAATTAGTCCTGGAACTGATACAGTAATATTATTCTTAAGAGCTCTATAGCCATGTTTTGCTACTTTTACTGGGCATCCAGTATTAAAATTAATTTTATTTTTTTTTGATGATACGTGTTGCTGGAAGTTTGTATTAGTTTGTCCAGGGCATAATACTGATATACTAATATTTTTACCCTTAACTTCATTAGATATAGCTTCTGTAAAATGTAAAATAAATGCCTTTGTCGCATAATATAAAGACATTAATGGACCAGGCTGAAAGGCTGCTACTGATGCAATATTTAAGATTTTGCCTTCATTCTTTTTAACCATATCTTTCAAAAATAATTTTGTTAAGTGAGTTGTATTAAGAACATGAAGGTTAATCATCTGTCTCTCTTTTTCCCATTTTGTTTTATAAAATTTTCCAAATGTTCCAAACCCAGCATTATTAATTAATACATGGATATCTTTTTTTTTAAGCATATCATAAATCTTCTGAGGAGATTTAGTTTTACTCATATCTTGGTGGATACACTCAAAGTTTTTTGATTCTAGTTTCTTCGTGAGACCCCTTAAATTTTTTTTATTATTATCTATAATAAATACCTTATATCCATCTTCTAGTAGAAGTTTTACAAACTCTAATCCAATTCCACTTGCTCCACCTGTTACTATAGATGCTTTCATTATAAATTAATTAATTCATCACAAAGAAGCTCAAAAACTTCTTTAGAATGTGTTGGAAAGTTAGCAATTCTAATTTGATTTGTAGTAGAACCATATCCTTTTCCTATAATAAGCCCCTTTTCTTTGAGTTTATTAATATAATGGATGTTTTCTTTTTTTGTATTTGCTACTGCTACAGTTTTAGATTGAATGTTTTTGTTTTTTATAAATGTAGTCAAATCTTTATGTTTATTAATAGTATCATAAATTAATGATGATTTGTAATTTGTATCTCTAACTATCATATCTATACCAATATTATTCATGTCTTCTAACACTTTTGAAAGTACATATATAGCAAGCACATTTGGTGTTTCTGGTGTCTGATTTTTTATTGACATTTTATGTAATTTTCCTAGTGAATGATATGTTCCTGTTATTTTTTTTTCTTTAATATTATTATGTTTTTCAAGACATTTGTCGTTATAAACCCATACACCTAATCCTGAGGGTAAACCGAAACATTTTTGAACAGAAAAGTAGAAGGTATCAACATCGGAGATATTAAATGGTATAGATGGTAATCCACTTACACAGTCTAATGAAATTAAAGAATTGGTTACTTTTGATCTTATATCAGAAATTTTATTTTTATCGCACATTATCCCTGTACTAGTTTCATTTAATGTAAGAGATAATAATTCATGAGATTGACTCAAATTATCTGTGGAATATTCATTTTCATTAAATATGTAAGATTTTGCATTAATTTTATTAAGTACGGCAAAGTCATAAAACTTCTTAGAAAATGCTCCATTAACGAAATGTCCAGAATCTTTTAATACTAAATTTTGAATTAATCTTTCCCAAATTTCATTTGCTGAAGACAAAAAGGACACATGGTAACCATCAGGAATATTTATTAATTCTTTGAGGTTATTAACACAATTCTCATAAATTATTTTAAATTCATTACTCCTGTGAGAAATAGAAAATATATTTTTTCTAAAGCCACTTTTAATATGTTCCTCTACTGTAAAAAATAATTCTGATGGTCCTGGAGTAAAAAAGATTTGTTTCATTATATCAGTATAAAACTCTTAATCTTATTGTTTGAGAAATATTTTTTAATTTTTTGACAACATCTTTGTTATATTCTCTATCTATATCAGTAATAACGTACCCTATATTCTCAAGAGTTTTTAAGTATTGTCCCTTGATATTTATATTAAAACTTGAAATAATTTTATTTATTTCCAATAATACTCCAGGCTCATTTCTATGAATATGAATTAATCTATGTGAATCTTTCTGTTCTGGAAGTGATAATTCAGGAAAATTAACACAGTTAGATGTATCTCCAGTATTAACAAAATCAATAATCTTATCAGGCACGTATGCGCCAATGTTTTTTTGAGCTTCCTTTGTGCTTCCTCCGATATGTGGTGATAATATTAAATTTTTAATTCCTTTTAGAGAGGATTCAAATTTTTCTTTATTGTTAAGAGGTTCCTTTGGAAAAACATCAATTGCTGCTCCCATCAATTTATTATTCATTAAATTTTCTTTTAATGCTTTTGTATCAACAATATTTCCTCTACTATAATTAATAAGAATAGAATCCTTTTTCATTAACTCAATTTCTCTTTTACCAATCAGATTTGTATTTTCCTCTCTACCATCAACATGTAGAGAAATAATATTGGATACTTTTAGTAATGATTCTAAAGTCTCATATTTTTTAGCATTTCCAATTGATAGTTTATCAACTATATCATAGTATATAACCCTCATGCCTAACGATTCACAAATTACCGAAAGTTGGGAGCCAATATTTCCATATCCTATAATTCCAATAATCTTATTTCTTATCTCATAGGAATTTATAGAATCTTTTCTCCATGTACCTTCATGTAAATCATTTGATTTTTCAACTATGCATCTCATTAAATTAATTATCTGCCCTATAACTATTTCAACTACAGATCTTGTGTTACTGTATGGTGCATTAAAAACAGTTATTCCTGCTTTTTCACATTCTTCTAGATTGATTTGATTTGTTCCTATACAAAAAGCACCTATACTGAGGAGTCTATCTGCTGAATCGATAACTTTTTTTGATATATAAGTTTTAGACCTTATTCCAAGAATAGATACATTCTTAATTTTAGAAATTAATTCTTCCTCGCTGAGACTGCCATCATAGGTTTCAACATTATATCCTTCTTTTACGAATATATCTTTTGCTGATTTATCAAGTTTTTCAAGCAATAAAACTTTTATTTTAGACTTAGGAAAAGATAATTTCTTCATTTATATATTTTAATAAATTCGTCTAGCGATTTTAGTAAATAATCTGCACTTTTTACAATAGAATTTCTCTTTATGTTCTCAGTATATAGATAAAAGTATTTTGCATATCCCTCTTTCTTAATTTCGAAATCTGTGAACCCATCGCCAATAACATGAGTATCCCCTCTTAATTTTAAATTTTTAATAATATTTACCTTCCCTTTTGATCTAGAAAGAGGGTTATTTTTATCAAAACCAACTATTTTATTTTTTTTAAAAGTAAAATTATTAGCGAAAATATTCTGAGTTTTTATTCCATATTTTTCGACAACTGGATTAATTAATTCATGAAATCCACTAGATACTATAAATATTTTTTCATGATTTTTTTTTATAAAATGTTTGTTTGACAGAAATGATTTACTAATATTTTTCTTAAGAAATGAAATTGTTTTTTCAATATCATCTTTATCAGAGTTGATTAATTTTATTCTTCTTTGAAGAGATTCAGTGAAAGAAATTTTTCCTTCCATACCCAAATTTGTTATCTCTCTAATTCTATTTTGAACTTTGATATTATTATTTTTTGAAAGTTTTGATAACTCATCTAATGACTCAAGTTTTATAAAAGTTGAGTCATAGTCAATTATTATGTTACTCATGACTTTTGATATTTATCTAATATCTTTTTAACTAAGCTATGTCTTAGAACATCAGAACTATCTAAAAAGGTAAACCCAACACCTTCTATATTATTTAATTTTTTTTGTGCATCAATTAACCCTGATGATTGATTTTTTCTTAAATCTATTTGGGAAACATCTCCTGTCACTATCATCTTAGAATTTTGACCTAATCTTGTAAGAAACATCTTTAATTGAGATTCAGTAGTGTTTTGAGCTTCATCTAATAAAATAAAAGCATTCTTAAGAGTTCTCCCTCTCATGTATGCTAAAGGAGCAATTTCAATAGTTTTATTTTCTAAAAAATTCTTCATCTTAGATATAGGAATCATATCTTCCAGAGCGTCATATATTGGTTTGAGGTAAGGATCAATTTTATCTTGTAGATCTCCAGGTAAAAAACCAAGATTTTCTCCAGCTTCTACTACTGGTCTAGTTATAATAATTTTTTTTACTTTCTTCTCTTTTAGAGCTCTAACCCCCAACGCAACACTCACATAAGTTTTTCCAGTTCCTGCAGGGCCTATAACAAATAGTAAGTCGTTTTTTGAGTAGAGTTCTACAATTTTCTTTTGATTACTAGTTTTAGCTAATATTTTATTTCCGTTTGAACCATATAGAATAGACTCACTTTCTTCATTGCTTTGACCATTATTAATGTGATTTAATACTATCTTATTATCTAACTTTCCAAATTTTTCAAAATGAAAAATAAGTGAATTTATTATACTCTCAACCTCAAGTATTTGGGACTTATTTCCCTTTATTGAAATTTTATTCCCTCTTGAAATGATTTTTGTCTTAGGAAAGGCTGTTTCAAGTTCTTGTATATTTTTATTTTTTACCCCTAAAAACCCAACTAACTCAATATTATCTAAATCTATTATTTTTTCTACCAAAATTTATTATATCTTTTTTTGATGCAAATTTAAAAATTATTCAATTTGCTTATGTCAATAATTACCTTTATTTCTGACTTTAGTACCACAGATCATTATGTAGCTTCTGTTAAAGCTTCAATACTTAAGTATAATCCTAATAATCAGGTAATTGATTTATCTCATGAAATCAAAAAATATGATATATCTCATGCAGCATATGTTTTTAAAAATGTATTTAGTGAGTTCCCTGTAAACTCTGTTCATATTATAGCTGTTAATAATTCTGAAAATAATTCTGAAATAATTTTATTTCAATTAGATAACCAGTTTATAATTACATATGATTCAGGTATAATAAGTTTAATAGATTCAAATGAAAATATAAATGCTATTAAGTTAGATGGAAAGATGCATTCTTCTTTCCCAGAGAAATTTATGGGAGAGGTTGCTTCAAAATTGGCATCAGGAATAAACTATACAACTTTAGGTAGTCCATTAAAAGATTTTAGGCAATATTTAGATAGAGAGGTTAGAATACAAAGAAATCAGATTATAGGGCATTCAATCAGAATAGATAATTATGGAAATATTATAACTAATATATCTAAATCTGATTTTTATAATGTTTTATCTAAAAACAATGGAAATTTTGAAATAAACTTAGGTGTTGATAAGATATTAAACATATCCGAGTCTTATAATGATGTTGGAATAGCAGACTTGTTTGCTCTTTTTAATTATAATGATAATCTAGAAATTGGAATGAATAAAGGTAATGCCTCTAATTTGTTAGGCATTAAAAATCACACTCCAATCACCATAAATTTTTTATAGTAATAATGTATTTTTGCTTCCACTTGCCAAAGTGGCGGAACTGGTAGACGCGCACGATTCAAAATCGTGTTCCTTAGGGAGTGTGGGTTCGATCCCCACCTTTGGTACAAATAAAGAAATGGAAAAGACAGTAATTGTTGGTCTAGTTAATAGAAACCAGAATCAAAAAAAATCCCAAGAGTATCTTGATGAACTTGAGTTTTTGTCTATAACTGCTGGAGGGGTAGTAGAGAAAAGGTTTACACAAAGGATAGAGACTCCGAACCCAAGTACATTAATAGGGAAGGGTAAAATGGATGAAATAGGCACTTATGTGAAAGCTAAAAATATTCAGACTATAGTGTTTGATGATGAGTTATCTCCAGCACAAGAAAAAAATATTAGTAAGATTTTAAAAATTAAAGTTTTAGACAGAACCAATCTAATCCTAGATATTTTTGCGCAAAGGGCAAAGACTAGTTATGCTAGAACTCAAGTTGAGCTGGCTCAGTGTCAATATCTTTTACCAAGATTGAGAGGTATGTGGACCCACCTTGAGAGACAAAAGGGAGGAATTGGAATGAGAGGTCCCGGAGAAACCGAGATAGAGACCGATAGAAGAATTGTAAGAGATAAGATTGCTTTATTGAAGTCAAAAATCAAAACTATAGATAAGCAGATGTCTGTCCAAAGGGGTAATAGAGGTAAGTTGATAAGGGTTGCTCTTGTTGGATATACTAATGTTGGTAAGTCAACACTAATGAATTCAATAAGTAAGTCAAGTGTATTTGCTGAAGATAAACTTTTTGCAACATTAGACACTACAACTAGAAAAGTTGTAATTGGAAATTTGCCATTTCTATTAGGAGATACTGTAGGGTTTATAAGAAAATTACCTACTCAGCTTATTGAATCATTTAAAAGCACATTAGATGAGGTAAGGGAGGCGGATTTATTGATTCATGTAGTTGATATATCGCACCCAAGTTTTCAGGAGCATATGGACTCTGTAAATAAAATTTTAGAGGAAATTAATGGACACAATAAACCATCAATAGTTGTCTTTAATAAAATAGATAATTATAAAAAAGAAGAGTATGATGTAACGGATTTAATAAATGATTATTCAGAAAAGAACTTTTCTTTAAAAGAGTGGGAACAGACATGGATTTCTAAACTTGGTGAGAATGTAGTATTTATGTCTGCAACTAAGAAAACTAATATTGATCAATTTAAAAAAACAGTATATAGAGAGGTTAGAAAAATACATATAAAGAGATATCCATATAATAATTTCTTATATCCAGATATTGATAAATTCGAGGTTATATGAAAAATAAAATTTTTAATTCTATTAAGTCAGGAGTTGGAAGTTATATATTACTTATTATGATTAATTATATTATTTATCTTTTATCAGGTTGGACAATAATGAACCAGATGATTCCAAGTCTCAATTACGACTTTTTTATTATTTCAATTTTTTTATTTCTTATTTTATTTATAACGGATTTCTTTTTTTATAAAGGGAAATATTAAAAAATTCTCTTATATATCAATTGACATTTTAGTATATGTTTATATATTTTTCATAAAAATCATATATTTGGTTAATTAATAAACCACAATATGAAAAATTTAAATCTATATCTTACCCTATTTTTATCACTTTTTTTCTTTGATATTTACTCCCAAAGAAACAATTCTAAAGAACTTAAAACTACACTTTTTGATAAAATTGAAGTAAGAAATATTGGCCCTGCTAAAGTTTCTGGAAGAATCACAAAAGTTATTAAAGACTATTCAAATACTAGTACTTGGTATGTTACAACTGCATCTGGAAACGTCTGGAAAACTGTAAATTCAGGAACAACTTGGAAACCAATTTTTGAACATTATGGAAGTTATTCCATTGGAACTATTACTATGGATCCAGTTAACCCAAATGTCTTATGGCTGGGCTCTGGAGAAAATAACAGCCAGAGATCAGTTGGTTATGGAGATGGAATATATAAGTCAATTGATGCCGGAAATTCTTGGACTCATATGGGACTTAAAACTTCTGAGCATATTGCTAAAATTATAATCGATCCTGAAAACACAGATAATATTTATGTTGCTGCTCAAGGTCCATTATGGAGATCAGGAGGACAAAGAGGTTTATACAACTCAAAGGATGGAGGGATGTCGTGGAATAGAATTTTGCATGTAACAGATGACACAGGAATTTCTGATATTGTAATGGATCATAATGATCATAATGTCATGTATGCTAGTACATATCAGAGAAGAAGACACTTTGGTATTTTAGTTGCTGGAGGTCCAGAAGGGGGTATTTTTAAATCTGTAGACAGAGGAAAAAATTGGAAAAAACTAAAAAATGGTCTTCCTGGTGGAGACATAGGTAGGATTGGCCTTGCTATTTCACCACAAAAGTCCAATGTTGTCTATGCTCTAATTACAGCAAAAGAAAAAACTAAGGGATTTTATAGGTCTGATGATTATGGTGAGACATGGAAAAAGATGAGCGATTATCAGGTAGTTGACTCTCAGTACTATGTTGAGATTTTCCCTGACCCGCACCAATTTGATAAGATATATTCAGTAGATATGAGATCTTATGTTACTGAAGATGGGGGTCAGTCATTTGAAAGAATTCCTGAAAATAAGAAACATGTAGATAGTCATGATGTACTTTTTGATCCAAATGATCCTGATTATATAATGATCAGCTGTGATGGAGGAATATATGAGAGTTTTGATAGGATGAAGACATGGAGATTTATTGATAATTTACCCATTATTCAGCTTTATAGAGTTGGAATTGATAATCAAAAACCTTTTTACAATGTATATGGTGGGACACAAGATAATGATAGTTTTGGAGGCCCTTCTAGAACAAAAAATAGATCTGGTATTAGAAATAGTGATTGGTTTGTTACAACAGGTGGAGATGGATTTCAAGTAAGAGTTGATCCTTCTAATCCAAATATTTTATATACTATGTCTCAATATGCCGGAATAATGAGATATGATAAGTCTAATGGTGAGAAGATTGGAATTCAACCACAGCCATTTGAGGGAGACGCAGCATTTAGATGGAATTGGGATTCTCCTCTTGTAATAAGTCCTCATAATTCTGATAGGCTTTATTTTGCAGCTAATTTTTTATTTCAAAGTGATGATAATGGGGATTCTTGGAAGAAAATAAGTCCTGACTTAACAAGAAATGAGGATAGAAATAAAATGAAAGTAATGGGTAAGGTCTGGAGTGTTGACGCAATCTTTAAAAATGTTTTTACATCTCCATTAGGAACAATTGTAGCTCTAGATGAATCAAGATTAAAAAAAGGGCTATTAGTTGTAGGAACCGATGATGGATTGGTAAGAATAAGTAGTGATAATGGTGGGTCATGGGAAAAACACGAGAATTTTCCAGGTGTACCTCAAAAAGCTTATGTTACTGATGTAATTACTTCAAAACATGATGAAAATACTATTTATGTTTCTTTTAATTACCATAAATATGGAGATTTTAAACCATATCTGGTTGTTACAAGAGATGGTGGAAAATCTTGGAACTCTATTACATCTAATTTACCTAAAAATAATTTTGTATGGACAATAGTTGAAGATCATATAAACCCTAACTTGCTATTTGTAGGGACTGAATTTGGTATGTTTTATTCATTAGATGCTGGTTCTAATTGGAGTAAGTTTAAAAAAGTCCCTACAATTCCAATAAGAGATTTAGAAATTCATGAAGGAGAAGATGATCTAGTTGCTGCCTCTTTTGGTAGAGGGTTTTATATAGTAGATGATTATTCTCCATTAAGAGAATACTCTAAGCCTATTGATAGCAAAGTTGCTCACTTATTTTCTGTAAAGTCTTCTTACCAGTATATAGTAGCTGCTCCAGAAAAAACAGCAACGGGCCATAATTTCTTTACCTCACCTAATCCTCCTTATGGAGTAAAATTATCTTATTATTTAGGAAATAGTGTCCAATCAAAGTTTGAGGAGAGGCAAAGAGCTGAATCTAATAAATTTAAAAGGGGAGAGATAATCGATTATCCAACAGCAGAAAAGTTAGAGGCAGAAGCTAAGGAAAAGACGCCAAAAATTTATCTAACTATAACAGATAGTGAAGGGGGAGTAGTAAGAAGAATTAGTTCAAATAAGAATAAAGGATATCATGAAAATTATTGGGATCTCAGAACTTTTTCTCAAAGAAATATTAGTGAAGAAAATAATTATTCAGGACCTCTCGTTCCTCCAGGCTCTTACAATGTTCATCTTGAAAAATTTGAGGATGATAAGCTAGAAAAACTTACAGATAGTTATTCCTTTGATATTATCCAAATAGGAAGTAAATCATCTCAGGAAGAAAGAGAACACTTATTTAACTTCCAATTAAATTTTGATAAACTTATTACTGGAGTAAACAAACTTGTAGATCAAATTGATGAAGCAATTGAAGAAATAGATGGAAAAATTAATAAATCTCTTAATTCTTCATCAGAATCTTATTTAGAATCACTTAATAGTAAGAAAGGTGAGGTTATGGATTTAAAAATGATATTAACTGGAACAAGAAGCTTAAACTATGCTGATGTATTTTCGGGATCACCCCCTTCCATACAAAGGAGATTGGGTAATATGAGTTGGGAACTATATAATACAACATCAAAGCCTACTAAAACTCATGAGATGACTTATGAAATTTCTAAAGCAAAATATGAAGAGGTTCTTAAGATCTTTAATGAGTTAATGGATTAGAGTATTTTTTTTAGAGTTTTTGAAATTATTTTCTCCATTTTTAAGTATCCTTTTTTATTTGGATGAACTCCATCATATCCATTAAAATCATCTCTCCAGTATGTGAATTCATCTTTAAGTCCATCTCTTTTATCTTTCATTAATGAATGATAATCTACATATTTAGCGTTAACAGATTTACAAAGATCTTTTAAATTCTTATTAAGAAATATTATATCATTACCAGGGTATATTCCAGGATTCCATAAAAATTCATATGCTGGTAAAATAGAAGATAATATTACTTTAATATTATTATCATTAGCAATTTTTACCATTGACTTTATATTTTCAAATATATCTTCTAATGAAATAGGGCCATTATTTTGAGCTAGATCATTAATTCCAGCTAATATAACAACGCAGTAAGGTTTTTCATCTACTACATCTTTTTTGAATCGTAACAACATCTGATCTGTGGTTTGTCCAGATATTCCTTTATTTAAATAACCATTATCTGAAAAGAAATCTGTGTAATCACTCCATACCTGAGTAATTGAGTTGCCAAAAAAAATAACTTTGTTTTCCACTATATGATTAGATTGATAATGTATATTTGATGCTTTAATATTTAAACTTATTAAAACAAAAGTTAGATAAATTATAAAAGTT
>Ga0055584_100005465_pt1 | contig 12457 bp, 17 predicted proteins | sample OSDHelmetaG_FD_58716 | JGI IMG/M metagenome (GOLD analysis project Ga0055584, IMG submission 58716) | Pelagic marine sediment microbial communities from the LTER site Helgoland, North Sea, for post-phytoplankton bloom and carbon turnover... | ecosystem: Environmental > Aquatic > Marine >... | reverse complement strand
GGCTTCACTAGGGTAAGTATATTTACCAGCTTCTTTGCAATGTGTATTTCTGTGTTTGGATTTAGACATCTTCATAAACACAAAGATAAGGAAAATAAATCAATTATCCAAATCTTCGTACACTAATTTTCCACCTTCCTTGATAATCTTAACAATAAATCCATCAACTTCAACCTCTATAATGTCTTGATGTGTAAACTCAGCATTTCTATCATTGGTCTTGTAGAATAGGTGTTCATCCAACTTTTCATGATTCTCAGCTGGTAGTTCATAGAACATTATAAGACCATCTTTTTTGATGTTCTCATTATTAACCAATTCTGAAAATATTTCAATTAAATCCTCGTATGTCATTTTTAGAATTTTGAATACAATCTTATTAAGAAGTTCTTAAACCTCTTCATTCTTGTTGGTTTGTTGATTTTAACACCATAACCACCTTTGTTCATGATGTCAGCACCCATACCATTCTTCATTTCTTGAATGAATTTATTCTTTTTGATATCACTACTCTTCTTATCACCAAGTATTTGGTTGCGAATAGTATCAACAGTTTCTATCCTTTCACCTTGTTCCTCACTTTCTAAGTGATTGATAAAGTTGGTTGTGCTTTCCTTAGCCTTAGCTAGAACTTCATCCAATTCAATTCTCCCTTCTAAATTTGGTTTTTTCATAATTAATCTCCTTCAAAGTATTCAACTAAAACATTAAATGCGTATACACCACCAGATGTCAACACACCGTCGAGGAATAATACCCACCAATAATTTTCAATACTACCCATTGGAGTTTCAACCCCGTAATGTTGGAATAATGCGGAAAGTCCGAACCCTACCCATGTTGGTAGGCACATCATACAAGTGAATAATTTATATAGACTCAGTGGTCCAGTTCCTAATTTTGATAATCCGTTTCTAAACCATTGAAAGTTTGAACCGTATACTACGATGTTTGAAAACCCATAGGCACATAAAATGAATATAATTAAATTTGTCATAATCTTAGTAACTTCCTATTTTTTCTTCTTCACATGCTGGACATACTTCATCCCCAACACATTTACAGACCACATTTTGTGGTGCCACTATTTCCTCTAATTGAACTTGGTTCTTAGCACCCTTTTTAGCTGGTAAATCAATTTGTTTACCATTCACATTCTTTCTTACCGCTGGTTCTTCCTTAGGTGTTAAATCAACTTTATTGAAGTCCTCTTCAATCTCCCCTGTATCTTCCTCTGATAATGGTGGGATTATTTCACCGTTAGGGGCTCTTCTCACATTTGGTTCGTCAACAACTACCTCTGGTTGTGGGGTTGTTACTACTGCTGGTTGTGGAGTTGTAACTACCTCTGGTTGTGGAGTTGTAACTACCTCTGGTTGTGGGGTTAATGGAATATCTACACTGAAATCAATATCAACTACATCTTCAACATCTGCTTCCATATCCTTGATTAACTTCTCACCACTTAAAACAAATGACATACCTTGTAATTTAGATAATGGATTCTTTTTAAATAACTCTGCTAATTCTTTAGCCTTAACCTTCAATAATGCATGTTTCTTTTCTCTTTCAATGTTGAGTCCAATAACTTTCTCCACATAGTCTAGGATTTCGTCTAAACCTAAGTCTTCTCGTTGTGTGAAAAACATGTGGTAGTTTAACTCATCACCCTTACCTTTCGTACTCTCAATTATTTCTGATTTTGGAACAGCCCACCCATCTTTAAAGACAGCATCAACTATTGACATCCCGTTTTGGAATCTAACCCCAATTACGTATGGTTGTAATGAATTTAACCTATTTTGTATATTTGACATAAAACTTTTTTTCTTTTTGTGGTTCTCACGAGATAGTAACTCCCGTAAAGAACACACTTATTACATAGCCAATAGATAATCCTAATAAAATTAACGATAACCTATTTAATCTATACTTCTCTGGTCTTTCATCGTTGGATTTGATGAAAGAACCTATTAAGAAGAACGTACACCTACCAATATTCAATATGGATAGGAAGAGTAAGATATATAGTATTTTATTTATTATCTCTATTGTCATATTCTTACTTTTTCATTGCTGAAATTTCTTTTCGAAATTCTTGAGCTACATCCTTAACTGATTGTAACATCTTTCTTACTCTAACACCAGCGGCTTTGTTTCCGTTAGCTGTTTTTTCTACATCTGATGTAGCTTCTTCTAGTAAACTCTTTAATTGTTCAAATTTTTCCATTTTTATTGTTTTTTATCTTCATTAGTTTCATCAGTTGGTTTGATTAAATTTTCAAATACCCCAAATGATGATTCGGTTAGTGTTATCTTGTTTAATAACCCTTTTATCATAACAACCTTCTTACTTGTCTCCAAGCTCTTATCATTTATAACTCTTTCAAGTTCTTGTTCAGCTATTAATTTTTCAGTTGTTAATGTGCTTTTTATAATATCGAATAATCTCATATCTTAAGTATATAACTTTATTTTTTATAAATAAATACTAAAACCCTCTTTTTTACACTTAATCAAGTGATTCTTCAAATAAATTGTAAAGTTTGATGAATATTTCGATGTCAGAACGGGTCTTATTTGATGAATATGAAAATATGTATTTCCAAACCTTAAGTAGGTAACCACCATTCAATTCTTCCTCTACTTTATCTCCAACTTTATAGAATGTTTCAATAATATCTTGTTTTATATAATCGTATAATTTTTTTGAGTTATTGAAGTTGATTCCCTCATCACTAAAATTATCCATGTTCTTAGACCAACACCAATCGAAATGTTCTACCCTCTGCTTTGAAGTAGTGATTTCATCACCCATATACGTGTTAAGTATAAGCCCAATTAAACTCTGAATAAAGTCACTATACAGTTGGCAACGTTCAAAATTAACGTTGTTCGCACTGTATAATACATCTATACTGGTTTTACTTAGTGGTGTGTTGATATAACTCAAAAACTCAAGTGATTTTTTAGTATTGTCTGTCATATGATTAATATAACAAATATTAGTTGAAAATAAAGTCTTATAGTGATTTTAACATCTCTATTAATTCTGGTTGTGGGAAACAATCAAATTTATCCTTTCTTACATTGGTGTGAGTCCACATACCGTACTCCTTTGCATTATAAGCGTCTTTGTTAAACCCAAATGCCTCTGCTGGTGTCTTTGTCTCTAATTCTTCAATAAGTCCCTTGGTAATATCTATCGTAGGGTAGATATCTTTAATGTGAAGAATTAATAATCTAAGACTTTCAATTTGAGCGTCAGAATATTTATGCCAATATTGGTGATTTCTAAATTTGTAACCTAAATCACATACTTGGTCCTCTGGAACCACTGTGTTTACATATGTGTAAAATTTACCATTCTTTTTTGTAACATAACCAAAGTTGTTAAGTTCAATACCAACAGAATACTTTGATGCGTTGAAGCCACCAACTTTACCTAAGTGCCACCCAATATAATTATCTGGGAAACATTGTACAACCGTACCGTCATGTTTAGAGTCACCCTTGATGTTAAATCCACCAACAACATATTGTGTTGCAACACGACCTCTCTTATCTCTATTCCAATGACCAATAGTAGCGTATGGGTTATCCCAACCAGCGGTGTGGTGTATGAATAAGTTTTTAGGTTTTATCTTACCGTAATCCATAACGAATTCATCTGAATCTAAGTAAGCTCTGTCTATTGTTAGACCATCTTTTGATTCGTAAGAACCTCTATAATCTAATTTGTTGTCAGTATCGTTAACAACCTCATCAGTATCTAAACCACCTCTATCTGTGTCAATACCTTCTAACAAATAACCATAAGTCTCTGGTCCTACTTCACCATCTACTTTAATATTCTTAGCTTTTTGAAATTTTCTTACTGCTGTATCAGTAATGGTCCCGAAATAGAATGTGAATTTATGATATACCCAAAATCCATGTGTATCTAATAAGGTTTGAACCTCTTTTACTTGTCTACTGTTGTCACCTATTTTTAATAACATATTTATTGTTGTTTTTTTATAACTTAGTTAACTATAAATACATTTTTTTTACTAAAAATTAGGTTTATTGATATATTATCCGTATATTTATAGAAAATAAAGAGATATGGTTACAATTATCAAAATTGACAAGGTTGACGGTAAAGGATGGGTATTCGAAATTAACGAAGCTTTTAATGATGTACATGGATTTGATATCTTTGATTGTATATTAGTTAAAGAAACTGATTGTGGTAATTACGAGAACTTATTCTTGTTTATGAATACATACCAAGTAAATACCTTTATTGGATTGTTATTGGAGCGAAATATGAGTTGTCATTCTAAAGTGGACTTCACTAATGAGATGGTTAACATCATCAATAGTAATAAAGTTGCAGAATTCAAATCAACATTTAATGGTATGGACGACTTCGATGATATTATTGATGTATTTACACTTAATAATATTGATAAAGATATGGTTTTAGATAAAATCTCTTCTTTGGGGTCCACAGCATTGACTGAAAATGATTATGTAATTTTAAGAGCATAAAAAAAGCCCCTATTTCTAGGAGCTTTTATTATTTATATTATTTTATTATGATTGTCTTCCTTTGAAAGTACCACCTTTAACCATTCTATAGATTTCATTTCTAAAGCTTGTTAACATACCACCAGTGATTTCATTTTCCTTAGCATATTGGTTAGCTAAGTTAGATAACTGCTTACTAGCATTATTATCACCACCTTTAGCTGCATCAAATAAGGCTTTGTTATCTCTAATGAAAATCTTTTCGTGACTTCTAAATGTATCACCAAAAGCTTCATCGATTTCACCTTCAACAACTTCTTCTGTTTCAGTGATTTCTTCACCTTCAACAACTTCGTCTTTTTCCATGATATGTGTATCATGTCCTTCACCTCTAGGGTCACCCTTAGCAGACTTTCCAATATCAGTACCTAAATCATCACCAGCTGGCATTGATTGAGTAACTTCACCCTCAGAAAGAGTATAGATTGTTGGTGAATCAAAATCAAATGATTCATTTACATCTTCTGTCTCAGTAATTTCTTCTGATTCAACAACTTCTTCTGATTCAGTTACTTCTTCACTTTCCGTTACTTCTTCTGTTTCAGTAATTTCTTCTGATTCAGCTACAGTATCATCTTCTTCCATGATGTGTTTATCGTGACCAGCACCTCTAACGATACCGTCAGCAGTTTTACCAATCTTAGTATCATCACCAGCAGCAGCGATATCTGGATTCTCACCCGTTGATTCGTTTACATCTTCTGATTCAGTTACTTCTTCACTTTCCGTTACTTCTTCCGATTCTTCTAAGTTACCTTCACCTAAGTTACCCTCACCTGTGAATCCGTAACCAGCACCAGCAGCACCAGCAACATCTTCGTTGATTGTTTCTTTATCAGACTTAACATCTTCATTAAGTAAAGATGATGTAAGGTTCATCATATCTCTGAAAGATGAATCTTCATTCATTCTATCCTTAGATGATGGTGTACCTAAAGTATCCTCAGCTTTGAAACCCATAAGGTGTTTCATTTGTTGGATGTCTTCGTTCATCATGTTCTTATCAGATGCCATTAATACAACAGCACTACCTTCTGTTAGGGAACCTTCCCATCTAACTTTATAACTCTCGTTACCGTCAGTCATTTCAAACACCTTATTATCCACTTTGTATGTTTCTGGAATTAATGTAAGTGCTTTCCCTACACCGTTGAACGGCTTCTTAAAGTTTAATCGTTTCATTTTTATTTTTTTATTTATTGATTCTTTATTTGAATTTTTATTTTCAGTTGCTAACTTAGTTTTAACCTTACCTTTAGGAACATACCCTACAGCATCTTCTTGTGGTCTAGCGTCCTTCTTAGACACTGCTTTAGCATTCTTTACTATTCTTTTACCAAGATTATCTTTGTGGTTACCAGAGGCACCCCAAACTTCCTCAGTGTTTCCGTTACCAGCACCTGTAGCTGGGTCCCATTCACCTTCGTGAGTTTCATTACCCATTTTAGAACTACCCTCAAGAGCTTCGATTGCTCTTTCTTTGAATTTCTTACTAGGGTCATTATCATATTGAATTTGGTCCATCCCATTAGGATTAACATCCATTTCTTCTGAATCTACCTTTTCTAAGTCCTTCTCTTTGATTGAATCATTATCACCCGTAGATGCTTTATCATATTCACCCATTTTTTTGGATACTTCTTTATAGTAATCATTGTTTACACTCTTCTCCTTTGTTTGAACCTTTTCAGTTGACGTAAGACCAACTGGTTTCTTACTAGCCTCTACAAGTGAGTTCAAGTGTGTTTTAATTTTATTTCTGTCCATATTACTATACGTTTAATAATAAATATCTTTATTTTTAGTAAAGTTTATATTGTTTACTTAATTTTATTTTCTATAAGTCCCTTAACCTCATCAATAGTTCGACCAGTTGCCATAGATATCTCTAAATACAGTGCATTATCTGAAATTACTGAGTTCTTACTAGTCTTAGTTTTTACGACATTGTCAACAGCACCAACAGAACAACCCCCGTTTTGTGCAACCTTATTATTGTTTAGTTTAACACAGTCATCAAACTCCACAAATTCTCCCTTAGGATATTGAGTGTCTGTCTTAGCATCTTCCTTTATACCTTTCTTAGCCATCTTATTACCAGCAGTCCAAAACTCACCACCATCTCCCATTGGGACATCGAATGCGAAGGTTCCAGAATCACCACCAGCAGATGTAACTGTTGTTGCTTCACCTAACGGTAAAGAATCAAAGTGATTAATAAATTGTGCAAGACTTCTAAGGTATTGTTTGAATTTAGTCATCTCATCGTGATTACCAGCCATAATACTCTCAGCAACTTGAAGACTCTTTACTATAAACATTATTACTGGATTCCATTCTTCGTTGTTTAAAGATTGAATAAGGTCAACAACACGTTTTAACTCACCCTCAAATGAGAACCATTCAGCAACATCTATATTACCATCAACAGTTAATTGTTTAAGTGTATTTAATATATCTTCTTTTGTAGTTTGGTCTTCCATTTCACCATCAGTAATCATATTCATTTCAGAACTTACATTACCCTTATGTATTGGTGCTGGTGAACCACCCATCTTACCAACAAACGCACCCGATGAACCAGCAGCAGCTGTAACTTCTTCAAGATTGATTGATGTAAGTATCTTATTTAATTTTGCACCTTCTTCACCACCAATATAGTTGGCAAATGATATTAAGTCTGTTGCTAAGTCTTGAGTGATAAGTGACATGTCAATACCATTCTCATAATCACCTAATCCCTTACCGAAACTTAAGTGGTCTATATTGTTATTAACATATGCATTGACAATATCACCATTTAATGACCAATCACCATATTCAACATTGGCAAATCCATCTTCATCTTGTCCCATGTCCATAGCTTCTCTGTCAGCATATTCTGCGTATTCATCATTATCCGTTGAAGTGACGTTGAATGCGAAGTATTGTCCATCCTTGGTAAATATAGCAACATCATCACTAAACCATACAAGATTATATGGTGATGATTCTGGTCTAATACCTCTTTCAGTATTATCTACTTGATTTGCTGGGTGGTCTGGATGTCCATCGAACCAATCAGCCTCACCGATAGGCTTTGCAGCTTCGGCTTCTCTTCTTTCTAATTCTTCTTTTTTCTTTTGTGCGATAACAGCCAATAACTCTTCACGAGTCTTACCAGTTTTCTTTGGTTCTGATACTTGTTGTTTAAGTGACTTAGCAATATCCGCTTGAGTTGTCTCAGCAACTTCTGGTTCTTCCTCTTTAGGTTGGTGCTTGTCGTTTATCATCTTTTCTAATAACTTACCAACAATTTTAACGTTCTTGATTGGTTCATCAACAAACTTTGTAAGTCTATAACCACCATCAACACTTTTGATAAGGTCTAACTTTGTAAGCATTTGAACCATCTCGTCCCATGTAAGACCAACTTGATTCCAAAATGGGTCAAGACCTTCCTTAGAAGGATTTGTATATAATTTTTTAATAAATTCTAGAACATGTGGTGCTAATTCAGACCATTCAACACCTACTATAACAGCACCCATTGGTGGATGTTCGTTTTCAGTCTTAATCCCCTCAAGACCTTTAGTCTCAGCTTTAAATGCTTTACTTACTTTTAAAGCTGGTGATTGACTAGGTGGTATACTTTCTTGTAATTTAGCACCAACCTTGTCTAACATACCCTTTTGGTCTTCTGTAATCTTAATCTTTTTCATTAGGTCTTTTGATTTTTTAACTGAGATTGCCACATACCTCTTCTAGTCCATAGCGTTTTATATAATTGAGTTATTACATTCTTGGTAATATCAACAACCTTTTTCTCTAGTTCCTTTTCGTTCTTAATTCTATCTCTTACAATTCGTTCAACCTTACCTCTGAATTCAGCTGAATCCATATAATTACCGATTTGTTTTTTAACATCAGACTTAGTTAGCTCTTCGTTTATATTATCAATCGATTTCTTGTCGTGGTCTTTTGACCAACAACTAGAACAAAGACCACCCTCATTTAACGCTGGGGTTATTGGTCCTAATTTATCACATTCCGAACAAATAGCTAGTCTCATCTTTAGTTTTTATATAAATATGTTCTCACAACTAAAAAAAGCCCCTATGGGCTCCTTTTAGAATAACAACTTAGCTGTCTTAGGTTGAAGCCTTAATAAGCACTTCAAAAGTTTAGTTGGTTTCTCTTCATAATCTAACCTATCAAAATTAAGTGTTAAAATCTTACAACCCCTAATTTCCCACTTTTCAATGGTTACCCCAGTTGGGTCTAATATACATAAATCATAATCAATCCTTTTGCCAGATTCTAATATTTTATAGAGTTTCTGTGCTGTTGATGGTCCAATTGGGTCCATCATTGTCATGTGTAACTCATCAACTTCATATCGTTTCCAGAATTTCCAAAATTTTGTCCTTTTGAATGTTGGTCTTTCAGTTGAGTGAATAATCCACTCATCTATTCTATCTGCGTCTTTTGATGGTCGAACAAGTAACATGTTCACTTCCTCATTGTTATTTTTTGGTAGTAATTCAACCACCCACCTATTTCCCATTTTCGGTTCGTAGGGTATTCTAACTTCTCTAATTAAATCAGCCATAATATTGTTTTAAAACTTGTTATGACTATAAATAGATTAATTTGTGTTTTTTATTACTTTGCTACTATAAATAATGTTATGATTGGTAGTACCACCGCACTTGTAAAGCCGATTACCTTTAGAACCTTCTGTTTCCTAATTTCCTTCTTTTGTTGTTTGATGATATCATCCTTTAATAACATCTCAGTATCCTTGTTCTCAATTACTTGTTCTAGATTACTAAGCATAGTCTCTAAATTGTCATTTGTCCTACTTAATTTAGATAATATAATCTTTTGTAGTGTTATAGTTTGCGTATTAAGGCTGTCACGTTCCATATAAACAGTTAATAGACTGTCAGTATACTCATACTCCAAAACATCATTTAAAAGGATTCTAGCGTCCTCATATGGCATTGTAACAAGTGTATCACCGTTGGGTGCTATTGTTACCTTTACTCTATCGTCTGTTGAGGTATTCTGTGAGTGACTCTGAAATCCCATCAGCGTCAAGACCATCAACATGAGTAGATACTTTATTTTTTTCATCTTCTAAAACTTTAATTCTTTCGTTAGTTGCATCCATTTTGATTTCGGTTTCAGCAATCACAATCATGATTCTATCAACCTCACCATCTAATACTTTATTTGCCAAACTAAGGCTATCATTCTCATTGAATAATAACCTATTTTCCTCATGTAACATGTTAATCTCATTTTCATATGTATCAATAGCCTTCTTAGGTCTAAAGATGAAACTCAATATCAATAACCCACCTAAGATAATTATAAAAATCGATTTTATGTCTAGTTTTATATTTCTAAACATATTTAAACGCTTTGAGTATAATCAGTAATTTTTGTAGCCCACTCAGCAGACCAGTTAGTATAGTAACCTTGTAATTTCTTGATAACCTCAAGAGTGTCAGAATCTAATCTAAGATTATTAGCATTGATATATGGTGCTTGTTCTTTCTTAGAGAACTTAAACTCAATACCATTATCTAATACACCTACCATTATAACATTTCTATCTTGTGGATAAACTTCGTATTGTTTGAAGTCAACACCACCAACCATATCATTAAATTTAGTAGCCTCTTCACCTAGTTCCTCATCTTCAACTTTGATAACGTCATTGGTACCCTCAGTCAGTACTTGACCAATTCTATCATGTCTCTCACTTAATGCGCTAGTTCTGATATTGTCAAGCATCTTCTTTGTCATATCATGCTCATCAATTACTTCCACCTTTTTACTTGGTTGATTTGTTTGAGTGTTCTCGTTTAATGATGGTGTTGTGTTAGTACCACCTCTAAGCGTGTTAAGCATGTTTCTTGTTACATCGTGTTCGTCTGTATTCTCCATATTCCTATTTTAATTCTAATTTATTTTTAAAATCACCACAATCCCAAGCTGGGCTAAGGTCTGTGTAATGTCTTTCAAAGTTACTCTTATATACAACACCATTAAAATCATAAATCCCATCAACTCTCGTGTTATGACCTACTGTTTGGAATGGTATACCAAATGTAGCACATAAGTACTCTGAAAGTTTTAAGGCAGATTCTACTTGGTCTTTAGTGTATGGAGCCCAATATTCTTGGTCTCGCCAACGCTTTTCAATAATAGCATCTTGTCTATTATAAATATTACCAACATAGTTAATGTACCCATTACCTAGAATATCTTTTTTTAACCATCCTTCATTTTCGATAAGAATTGTTATTATGTGTTCGTCAACACCTTTGATACCTAAGAAATTTGAATGGTATTTTGGAGGGAAGTGTTGGTAGATATTTCCATATATATCGATGGTAAATGCAGCAGTTCTATTAAAGTTCCCACCATGTCTAGTTTTCCAACCACCAAAATGATTCATGTTTTCAGAAAAGGTGTTAGCAATAACAATCTGTTGTTTACTAGTGTGTCTAGGGATATAGTTTTTGGTCCCTAGCTTATAAGATTTGTTATTGATTTTTAATTTACTCATTTGTTAATTCGTCACCCCTTTTTCTCTTAAACCAAACCTTCGAAGGTTCACTGTCAGAAACTTCTTTATTCGAACCAATTCTAGTTATGTGTGGTTCTGGAACATCAACAGAAAACCCTCTATCCTTCTTAAGGTCTTCTTCAATAATCTTTCCTCTTGGGATTATTGGTTCCCTCTTAACCTCTTCGATTGGCTCTTCAATAACTTCTTCAATTTGTTCCTCATCAATATTTTCTGGTGTTACCTCTCTAATAACAACAGGTCTGTTAAGTTTTTCAGCTAATTTATTCGCTTCTTCCTCAACCTCTTCTGGAATTTCACTTGGTTCTTCGCTTGGCGCATCATTTACCGCATCATAAATGGGTTCTAATTTAAACATCGAGTCTGGATTTTCTTCCATTGGTGTTGTTGATGGCATCACATCGAATAAATCCTCAGATGGGATTCTTGGTTTTGGAGCATCACTTGCCGCATCACTTGGAGCATCATTTTCATCTTTCTTAACCACTTTATTGAATACAATAACTAATAGTACTGCCATTGGGTCACCTATGATAATTAGAAGTAGAATAAACCACTTCATAACCTCATCCATAGATTTACCAGTAATGTCGGATAAATATTGTAATGTACTTAACTCACTAGCTGAATCATTACTTAGTTTAGTTTCAAGTATTTCATTTTCAAGGTCAAATATAATTGTGCTAAGACTATCAGCCTTTGCATTTACGCTTGATTGTCTGATAATTGCATTGTCTAATTGTTTTTCTAAAGCCCTTCTTGTTGATGATGACGTTGTGGTTATGATTTCCCCCGTTGTTGGGTCTCTATATTGGATTACATTATTTGCAAGACCTTTACTTAACTCACCAATGGTGTTATTAAGTGTCTCTTTCTCATCCACAATAAATACTAATTGGTCTTGGTAACCATCTCGTTTACTTTCCAATAATTCTACTTGACTATCAACATTTTCCATCTTAGCAAAGCTATCCTTGTATGAAGATGATAAATACCCGTAAATACCCATAGATGTTATTGCCATGGCGATAAGAATACTCAATGATAATAATATATTATAGAACCAACCTATCCTTTTACCATAAGTATGGATTACAGATGTTGCAACAACCTTAGCAACCTCAACAGCTGTGAAAAACATAAGACCTACAGTCCCAGCACCAGTAAAAATCTTCAATAGACCATTAACCGATACATACGCCACAATACCAGCTAGTGATAATGCCATTAATAATACTAAGTACAATAATATTTTTTTCATAACAATAAATATCTGATATTGTATAAAAAGGGGTTTAC
>Ga0055584_100005464_pt1 | contig 12458 bp, 9 predicted proteins | sample OSDHelmetaG_FD_58716 | JGI IMG/M metagenome (GOLD analysis project Ga0055584, IMG submission 58716) | Pelagic marine sediment microbial communities from the LTER site Helgoland, North Sea, for post-phytoplankton bloom and carbon turnover... | ecosystem: Environmental > Aquatic > Marine >... | reverse complement strand
GCCGTCGCCTTGATCCGGCCCGGAATGCGACCGCCCTCGAATGTCTTTGTTGCCGCGATAAACTCGCCCGAGAAAATGCCGGTACCCGCAATATCCTGCAGGCCAACAGTCACTGCCGGCAGATACAGGCTTTCTTTATTTACCAAAAACCGCACATCGAAACTGCGGTCGCGGAAGGTGCTGAACCCCGCCAAATTCAGATCTTCAAGCGCCGAATAACGGAAACTGGCCTGAATGCGCGGTGTCGCCTGAAACGTCAGCGTCGTGCGGGTAATACCGCCAAAGTATGACACACCAACAGCAACCTGCCCGTCAGGCAACGCCTCGGCTGAGGGCAAATCAATCAGACCAGGCACACCGTAAAAGTTAAGCGTCGGGCGATCAGGCCGTTCAAAAATGCCATCTGCATTCTGGGCCGTAACAGCATGAGGGACCACAACGACCGCCCCTAAAAGGGCTGCGTATTTTGCTTTTCTCGCGATAGATCGGATCATCAAATGCTCTCTGCTCGACGCTATTTTGCAACACTAATGCATGCCACTACATGATGACACAACGAAAGCCACAGCCGCCGCGCCAGATTGGCAGGCAGCGTGACAATTCTGCGCCCTTGATCAAGACGCATCAGCCTTCTCTATGCAGGTCTGATATCCCTCAACCCAGCGCCGCACAACGTCACGGGCCATTCCTTCGTCACTTGCAACAAATGCTTCGCGCAGCCCGCGCAACGCCGAGGCAATCTCGATCTGCGACAGCCCCTCCTCCTGCGCCATAAACACCTTGGGGTTGCGGGTTCCAATCAGGTCATTCGACAAGGTCAGCTCTTCGGACATTTTCTCCCCCGGGCGCAGGCCGGTGATCTGGATTTCAATGTCGCCGTCAGGGTTGCTTTCATCACGAACAGTATAGCCAGCGCTTTCGATCACTTGACGCGCCAGTGAAAAAATCGGAACCGGCTGCCCCATATCCAGAACGAAAACCTCTCCGCCTCGGCTGATGGCATTCGCCTGCAACACCAGCTGCACCGCTTCTTGCACGGTCATAAAATACCGTTCGACACCTTTGTCCGTGACCGTCAAAGGGCCACCACGGCGCAGCTGTTCCTGAAACAGCGGCACGACCGAGCCCGACGACCCCAGAACATTACCAAAGCGCACCATGGAGAAAACCGTACCGCCCGGACGTTTGGCAAGATCCTGCACCACAAGTTCAGCCAGCCGTTTTGAGGCCCCCATCACATTGGTAGGGCGCACGGCCTTATCTGAGGAAATCAGCATGAACCGCTCCACACCGGCTTTGGCCGCCTGCATGGCGAGTGTCTGCGTGCCAAAGACATTGTTGACCAACCCTGTCAGCGGATTGGCCTCCACAATCGGCACATGCTTATAAGCAGCCGCATGCAAGACGATCTGAACACCGTGATCCACCAACAGCTTGCGAACCTGACGGGCATCCGTAATCGACCCCAGAACCGGCACCAGTTCGATTTTCAGCTGCTCCTGTTCGATCGTCTGGCGCAACTCCATGTCGATGTTATACAGACCCAGCTCGCTCAACTCGAACAGGATCAACTTGGTCGGACGGCACTCGATCACCTGACGGCACAGCTCGGACCCGATAGAGCCTCCCGCGCCGGAAATCAGGACTGTTTTACCCTCGTAGCAGGCACTCGCCTTGCCCAACGGTCGCGCGACCTCATCGCGGCCTAGAAAGCTGCGCGCGTTAACCGGTGTCAGCTTATCCAGCAGTGCATCCTTACCGATCAGCTGCGCAAATGACGGTAGGGTCTGGACCTCAAGGCCCATCTTCTGAAGCTTGCGCCCAATCTGTATCTGTTTGGGGCGGCTCAATGATGGCACCGCCAGCAACACGCGATCAATCTTCATTGTCGCAGCGACTTCCGCGATATTGATTGCCGGATAGACCGGCAGGCGCTGGACACGCAATCCCTGCAAGCCCTTGTTATCGTCAACAAATGCAACCGCCTCAATCGCCTCATGCCCCCGCAGTGCAGACACCAGCTGCGACCCCGTAGCGCCCGCCCCATAAATCAATACACGGGTCCGGTCGCTTCCTCGGCGGTATACTGCCAATACAACCTGCAAAAGCACTGCACGCGCCGCTACAGCACCGCAAAAGAAAATCGCGCCGAACACCATATGCAAGCCCAAGGGCAAGCCCAATCCGGCAATGTCGGAAAAAACAATCGAAGCAATTGTAAGCAAGATCGCATGCACAGCAGTCAGACCAATGGACCCGCCATCATAGCCGCTTACCTGAATGTGATCGATGCCGAACCAGATCGAGATACCGACAGCCAAAAGCAGGATGTACGGCAGCAACAGCATGTAACTACTGATATTTTCCCACAGGCCACCGGGTAGATCCAACGCCGAAAACGCCAGCAGAAGCGCGGCCAGAACGATAACCCCATCCAACAACAGCATGATTGCGCGCTTGCTCGATTTAGAAAGCGATTTGATCCAGCTCAGCATTATCTGATCCATTTTACATTTTGCATCGGGCTTTCGTCATAGAAAACCGCCTGCCTGAATCCGGCCCAAAGACTCTATAGAATAATAACATAAAGTACTCTAATGAAAATTCATACATTAGATGGCTTTATCCGAAAAGCTCTGGCCAGACGGAGTTACCGCCGGAATAGATTGCCGATCGTTTGAAACACTAGATCAAAATCATAACAGGTTGATTGATTGCGCTGATAGATCAAGTCCAGCCTGGCTTTGCGCGGCACGCAAATCCGGCAATAAATATCATCGGTTTGCTCTGCGGTTTTACAGCGGCGCAGCAACCTGTCCTCATGTTTATGAAAACGGATTGTCGCCAGCCCGGTCACGCCGGGACGGGATTTGAGGACCTCGCCATAGATGTGTGGGAACCGTTCGACATATTCGCGCAAGGGCGGTCGCGGCCCGACAAATGACAGGTCCCCCTTCAGGATATTCCAAAGTTGGGGAAACTCATCAAGCCGCTTGGACCGCAATCTGGCTCCCACAGGTGTCACCCGTGATGCCTTATGCGCACCTGAAACACCCTGATCCTGATCCACAACCGTCATTGTACGGAATTTGATAAGGCCAAAAGGCTCATCCGGGGTCTTCATCCGCTCTGCAACATAGAACAGGGGTCGCCCCTGCTTAAGCCAGATATAGACCACCAGAAACAGGATAACCGGCCCCAGAATGACGACCAGCAAACTGGCGAAAAACAAATCGAACAATCGCTTTCGCCATGTCATTACAGGCAGTCTCCTTCAGTCAATCAGGACAGTAATCCAAAGGCATGCCAGCCTGTCATCGTGCCACGTGCTTCATCTGCGCGCATAGTGTCTTTATCTTGGCCATAGCCACTGTGCAACTTTGTCACCACACGAAGGGGACATAATCGCCGCACCATGGCGCGCAATTGCACGGTACATAGCACCCAAAGATTGACCTCCCCCCCCTATGCAGTATCTTGCGGCGACAAATATCCCCCAATTCGCTTGATCATAAGCGTATCAAAGGGGTGTTCAGGCAAGGGTGAGCAGTTATTCCGATGTGCAAATTGACCAAATTCACTGTTCTCGCTGCGCTATGTCTGGGTATGGCTGCCTGTTCCGCGTTACCTCGCGGTGCGCCCATTCAGGCCGAAATCACCCGGGGGGCCAGTGCCCCTGACGCTGATTTTGCCGTCTATGAGGTCTCCAAAGCACTACTGCCCAGCATTGCGGAATGGCCCACCGCCGGTGAGCGCCAGTATGAATGGCTACCCCATAGCCACGGATCAAACGCGCAAATCATCCAGCCTGGCGATACCCTCGACATCACGATCTGGGACAGTGCCGAAAACTCTTTGCTGCTCACCCCCGGTGAACGCAGCACCAATCTTTCGGGCATTCGTGTATCCGAAGCCGGATCCATCTTTGTACCTTACGTCGGAAAAGTGCGCGTCGCCGAGCGAACGCCAGACAACGCGCGCCTAACCCTTCAGCGCCAGCTCGAAGCCATCGCGCCTGGCGCGCAGGTCCAACTGTCTATGGCCGAAGGTCGCGAAAATTCCGTTGATATTATCGGTGGCGTAAGCAGCCCCGGCAACGTGAAACTACCCGATCAGAATTTTTCCGTTCTTGCCGCGATTTCTGCCTCAGGCGGCGTCCCCGATAGTGTGAACAACCCCCAAGTGAAACTTATACGCGGTCACAAGACCTACAAGCAGTCATTGGCGCGGCTTTTCGAGGACTCAAACCTGAATACGCGGCTGCGCGGTGGAGACCAGATTATTGTCGAGGCAGACAAGCGTTACTTCCTGACACTCGGCTCAGCCGGATCAGAAAGCCAGTTCGACTTTAACCGCGACAAACTTTCGGCGCTTGATGCACTCTCGATTATGGGAGGTGTGAATGAATCCCGCGCCAACCCGAAAGGGGTATTGATCCTACGCGAATACCCCGCCTCTGCATTGAACGCAGGCACACGCGGCCCACGCCAGCAGCGGGTTGTCTTTACAATCGACCTAACCACTTCCGATGGCCTGTTTTCGGCGCGCAATTTCCCTATCAACTCGGGTGACCTGGTGCTTGCTACTGAAAGCCCCCTGTCAGGCGTGAATGCTGTTGTAGGCCTCATCGGCTCAACCTTCGCGTTGGTAAACCTCGCCACCAACTAATCCACCCGCCCGTCCAAAGCGCTAGGCGGGCATAGGGATCTGTTTGTCCGCAGGCAGCAATGCATTCATCTCGGCAATATGCTCAGGCAGGCATTTCGTGAGAAAGTCATACTCTTTAATGACATGCTGACGCGCTGCGGGGCCCAGATGGGCAAAATCCTCAGGCTTTTCCAGCACCTTGATGACCTGACGCGCCAAAGCCTGTGGATCATGGAAATCAACCAATAGACCCGTTTTACCATGCGTCATAGCCTCGCGCACGGGGGCCACGTCAGCCGCGACAATTGTGGCTTCCATCGACATCGTTTCAAGCAGCGACCACGACAGGACAAACGGCATCGTCAGATAGATATGGCAACGGCTGATCTGAATGATCTTCTGATAATCGGCATAGGGCACTTGCCCCAAAAAATGCACGCGGCTCCAATCCACACGGTCGCCGACCTCTGCCTCCATTTCCCCGCGCAAGCCGCCGGGTTGTTTGCTTTTCGCGCCATAAGAGGTCTCGTTGCCACCAATGATCAGGACCCGCGCATCGGGCCGCGCATCCAAAATCTCTGGCAGCGCACGCATGAATTTATGAAAGCCGCGCATCCGCTCCAGATTGCGCGCCATATAAGTGACGATCTCGTCACCGCGTCTGATCGGTGTCTCAATCCGCCCCAGTTTAAGCGTCGCCTTGGAGTCCGGTCCAAGTTGATCCGTTCGTATCCCGTCATGACACACGTAAATCTTGTCATGCATCTGCGGCGGGAAGCAGTCGCGCTGCCATTTTGTGGGGCTCAACCCCCGATCCACAGTGGTAATGTTGAGGCTTGGGATGACATTGCGGGCCTGCAACAGAAACGGCGTATGTGCATTCACCGGCTCTTCGGGGTCAAAGTTCACCGGTCCACCGAACAGACGGTAATAATACTCGAAAAAGCCGATAATCGGCACATCCGCCCAAAGCTGTTTGAAAAACGTAAGCTCGCCCCAACCCACATGCCCGATGATGAGATCCGGTTTAAAACCCTCATCCGTTTCGATCTGCTTGGCCGCAGCAGCAGCACCAAAGCCCGCGCCGCTGGCCTCTTCCCACACCCTGCTAAGCCCGTAAGCCCCCTGTTTCGGGACATGATGCGGCGCATAGACCCGTTCTTTGACACCCTCGATCTTTGGTGGATTTTTGCGCTGCGTCAGAAAATAGATCTCATGCCCGCCCTGCGCGGCAAGCCACTGAACCAGCTCACGATACTGACCGGGCATGTTTTGGTGCACAAACAATAAATTCATCGGCCGCGCGCGTCCTTCAATCTGCTTTAAAATAATCTGATGCAGTTAAACGCGCGCGCTGCCCTTTGGCAAATGGACTATTTGCCCTTCCACACAGGATCGCGTTTTTCCGCAAATGCACGTGCACCTTCCATTTGGTCCTCGGACGCATAAAGCTTGTCCACGCTTTCCAACTGCCGGCCGGTAACCCGGTTCATTGCATCCTGAAACTTGGAGTCTTCCGCATCGCGCACAACTTCCTTGATCGCCGCATACACCAGCGGCGGACCAGAGGCGAGCAGACGCGCCAGTTCCCATGCACGATCCATCAACTGGTCGCCGGCAATGATCTCGTTGATTAGGCCCCAGCCCTTGCCTTCTGCGGCGTCAAACCAACGTCCCGTCAGCAAAAGCTCCATTGCGATATGATAAGGAATACGCTTGGGCAGTTTGATACTGGCCGCATCCGCCACCGTGCCGGAGCGGATTTCGGGCAACGCAAACGTCGCATGGTCGGCCGCCAAAATCATATCTGCACTCAGCGCCAGCTCGAGCCCACCACCGCAGCAAATACCGTTCACCGCAGCGATCACCGGCTTATTCAATCCACGCAGTTCTTGCAGCCCACCGAAGCCACCAACGCCATAATTGCCGTCCACGGCATCACCGCCCGCAGCCGCTTTCAAATCCCAACCGGGGCAAAAGAACTTATCACCTCCGCCAGTAATAATCGCCACACGCAGCTCGGGATCATCGCGAAACCCTGCAAACACCTCCCCCATCCGCACCGAAGTGGCCAGATCAATAGCGTTGGCCTTGGGGCGGTCCAATGTCACTTCAAGGATCGCGCCCTCGCGACGGGTTTTAATCGGGTCCATATTCTCTCTCCTTAAGCTTGACGCAGCAATGCGTCCGCTGCGATGGCCGCATCCGCGGTACACATCAACGGGTTAATCTCTACCTCACTGATACTGTCGGCATTGGCAATGACGTAGTCCTGTAGCGCCATAACAGCATCAATAATCGCGGCCAGCTTCGCACCCGGCTTACCGCGATACCCTTCGATCAATGGCCAAATGCGCAAGGACCGCAACGCGGCCTCAACCGTCTCTGCCCGCGCAGGCACCAGCACTGTCGCCGTATCCTGCCAAAGCTCGGTCAGCACGCCACCCGCACCCAACGTCAGGACAAATCCATGCGCCGGATCACGCACCGCTCCTAGCAAAAGCTCAACCACAGCTCCCTGCACCATCTGCTCCAGCAGATAACTTCCCTCCGGCATTGCCTCAGCCGTGCGGGCAACCTCATTTGCCGCAAGACCAACCTTTACACCGCCCGCCTCGGACTTATGGGCCAGCCCTGAGACCTTCAAAACCAAAGGTCCCTCAAGGCTGGCCGCCGCCGCACCTAGGCCACCACGATCATCTACAAACCGCCCCTCAGGCACCGAAAGCCCATGGGAAGCCAGCGCCGCTTTGGCCTCGACCTCCCCCACCAATTCCGTCTCCCGGTCCGGACCGGGTGCCAGAACAGATGCCTCTTCAGGCGCGGCCAATGTGGCAGCCACATCCGCTGCTGTAATGGCCTCCCGCAGGCCACTCATCGGCACCACGCCGCCCGCTATCAAGGTCGCAGCCACATCTGCGGGCATCAACTCTGGCAAAGTCGCCACTACAGCCACCGGACGCCCGCTGCGCGCGCGCACCGCCAATGCAGCCTCCGTCGCACAAATCCAGTCACCGGCATCTGTATGGGGATAGTCAACGATCATCAGCGTCAACCCGATATGTTCTGCCGCCATCGGAACCCAGGCATCCGCCATCCGCTCCGTATCGCGCCAGATATAGGTGTGGTAATCCAACGGATTTCCCAGCGCGACCATCGGACCCAACGCCGATTTCAACGCGCCGCTCTGATGCTCAGTCAAAGCCGGAAACGTCAGGCATGTGCCCACAGCCGTATCTGCCGCTAAACTCGCCTCCCCGCCCGAACAGCTGATCGACGACAAAGTCGGATACTCAAGCGGCCCCACCATATGCAAAAGCTTCAATGTCTCAAGAAAACTTGGCAGATCATAAACACGGCCAATACCCAGCCGCCCAAGCAACGCCGCGGCCCCCGCATCACTGCCCGCAAGCGAAGCAGTATGCGACACCGCCGCCTGCTGCGCCTGATCCGACAGGCCGACCTTCAGCGCAATCAACGGCACACCTTGCGCATGGGCCCGCTGCGCCAGCTTGTGCCAAGCCGCCAGATCGCCAAAGCCTTCAATATGCAACCCAATCGCAGTCACGCGCGGATCATCCAACAGATCATAAGCTACCTGCGCCTGCGAGGTCTGCGCCATGTTCCCGCAAGCCACCACATAGGCTATCGGTAAGCCACGTCGCTGCAACGATAGATTGATCGCGATATTGGAAGACTGCGTAAGGATCGCGACACCGCTCTCTACGGCCACACACCCGTGCTGATCCGGCCATAACAACGCACCGTCCAGCGCATTGATAAACCCGTAACAGTTCGGCCCGAGAATCGGCATGTCACCCGCCGCCGCAACCAACCGCGCCTGCAGATCGGCCCCGGTATCATCTTCCGCCGCCGCCTCTGAAAAGCCGGAGGCAAAACAAACCGCCCCCCCCGCGCCCATCGACGCAAGAGCCCCCACAACCTCAATCGTAGCACTCCTGTTCACCCCGACAAAAACAGCGTCTGGCGGCGTCTCAAGTTGCTCCAGCGAAGTCACCGCCTGAATGCCCTCAATTATCTCGCCACGCGGATGCACCACTTGAATGTCGCCCCCGAAATCCATTCCTCGTGACTGACGAATAATCTGCGCACACCAAGCCCCACCACCGATGACGGCAATCGACCCGGGTCGCAACAATCGTGATAGATCAGACTTCATAGACGGCTATCCTCCAAAAGAAATTTTCGCCTTCGGCGAGAGTATTTTTGGCTAGAGAAAATAACCAATCATTAACCACGGCCCGCCTAAACTGCACGAGCGGTACAGGCCGGAGGGCCGATGGCCGTGCTAGGGGAAATAGCCTCGCTTTTTTCTCGAAGGGGGGCTCCAAAGCGGGCTCCCCTATTTGTCCTAGCCATAAGTACTCCGGGGGAATCGGCGCAAAGCGGCGATGGGGGCTGGCCCCCTCCTGCGTTGGCGTGTCTGCACGACGAAACCACTCTCACGCTCCCAATGCCCGCAACAACTCGCGGCTGATAATATGTCGCTGGATCTCGCTTGTCCCATCCCAAATCCGCTCAACTCTTGCGTCGCGCCAGAACCGCTCGAGCGGGTAGTCGTCCATCAACCCCATACCCCCATGAACCTGTATCGCCGCGTCCGTTACCCGCGCGAGCATCTCGCTGGCATATAGTTTGGCGCTCGCGATTTCACGGTTCGCGGGGATGCCCTTATCTAACCTGTCCGCAGCTGCCAGCGTCAGCAGGTCTGCCGCGTCAATCTCGGTGATCATATCAGCCAGCTGGAAAGAGATGCCCTGAAACTTGCCGATCTTCTGGCCAAACTGCTCTCGCTCGGCGGCATAGTTCAACGCATAGTCAAACACGCGGCGCGCGCGGCCAACGCTCATCGTGGCGACAGTGATCCGCGTCGCATAGAGCCATGTGTTCATAACTTCGAACCCGCCATCGACTTCACCCAACACCTGAGCATCAGGCAGACGGCAATCGTCAAATTCGAGAATCATGTTCTTGTAGCCGCGGTGGCTTACCGACTTATAGCCATCCCGGATCGTGAATCCCTCAGTACCGCGATCGACCAGAAAGGCAGTGATCCGCTTTTTGGGGCCTTTAGGGGTCTGGTCCTCACCTGTCGCAATGAAGACAATGATAAAATCAGCGTGGTCCGCGCCGGAGATAAAATGTTTAGTGCCATTAACGACCCAGTCGCCTCCGTCCCGCACGGCGCTGCATTTCATCCCCCGCACGTCTGATCCGGCCCCTGGCTCTGTCATGGCCAGCGCGTCCATCCGCTCCCCGCGCACAGCAGGCATCAGATAGCGTTCGACCTGCTCACCCTCGCAGGCCATCAGAATATTCTGCGGGCGCCCAAAGAAGTGGTTCAGCGCCATTGATCCGCGCCCCAGCTCGCGTTCGACCAGCGCGAATTCCACGTGGTTCAGCCCCGCACAGCCGACGCTTTCAGGAAAGTTGCAGGCGTAGAACCCCAGATCGATCGTCTTTTGCTTGATCTCCTGTGCGATCTCGTCGGGTACCTCACCGGTACGCTCTACCAGCTCCTCATGCGGATAGATCTCTTTCTCCACAAAACTCCGCACCGTGTCGGCGATCATGGTGTGTTCTTCGCTTAGCCCGTAAATCATGCTCTAATCCTGCTTATTAGTCTCTTATCAGTCCGTGTTGATACAGACGCCACCGGTTACGTGCTATCTGGCGTAGTTCGATCCTTCATCATCTAAAATCGCCTTGAGCTCGGCGAGATGGCGAATGTCTTGCTCGGGGTATTGCTCAAGCTCGCTTGCCGTTTTTTCAGCAATGTCTTCGGGGATGACACGCAGCGGTAGGCCAGTTTGCAGTGCAAGGATATAGTTGCGCGCAGCGCGTTCAAAATAATACATGCGGTTGAAAGCTTCGGCTACGGTATCACCAATTATCAGGAGCCCGTGATTGCCCATCACCATGACCTTTTTCTTGGGATCCTGCATCAATGTCGCACAGCGTGCGCCCTCATCCTCGAAGGCCAATCCGCCATAGCCTTCGTCAATCACGACACGGTTGAAAAACGTGCAGGCATTTTGATCAATCGGCGGCAGACGACTATCGGCAAGCGAGGCGAGGACCGTCGCATAGGTCGAATGCACATGCATCACGCAGCGTGCGTGCGGGCAGGCCTTGTGCATACCGCCATGCAACCCCCACGCCGTCGGGTCCGGTGCATCAGGCCCTTCCAGAGTCGCAGCATCCTGCGCATCAATGAGCAACATATCAGAGGCTTTGACACGGCTGAAGTGTGCCTGATTAGGGTTCATCAGAAACTGCGTGCCACTGTCATTGACCGCTAGTGAGAAATGGTTCGCAACCGCCTCATGCATATCCAACCGCGCCGCCCAACGAAATGCAGCGGCCAGATCTACCCGCTCCTGCCAGAAATCCATATTCGGTTTCATTTGCGAATGATCCATTCTGCGCACTCCTGTGGTTTGCCCCATCAACAGCACCCCAAAAGCGTCACGTCCACCCTGAATGCGACAGATGCCAGAGAATTACGCAATCGCCGTACTCGGCACCCAAGCATATCCGTTTCCGCACAAAATATATGCCTCGCGCAGGCCGTGCGGCTTATCGGCGGGCGCTTGCAGAATCGTTCCACCCGCCGCTTGTGCCCGAAGGCAAGCGTCTTCGGGATCAGAGTCATACAGCCGGATCTCAACCCCGCCTCCGCGCGGCGGGGATTCCGGAACGAGGCCAAGCAGAGGATTAGAATGATACGTACCGTCACTGTGCAGCTGAAACAGTTGGTCACCATAGCGCATTATCGCAAAATCAGCCGTCGGCTGATGCGCTTTCATGTCAAAAACAGTCTCTAAAAAGACAACCTGAGCCGCCACATCCCGCACAAGCAAGTTCAAGCCGAAACCGCGCAGGCTAGCACCAAAGGATTCGGCCCCGACCGTGTCATAATCCATTGCACCACTCCCGCTTGAACACTGCTCTACCCTGTGGAATATTGGGACATGACACAAGCAACATTCCCCTCATGGCCCGATGTGGCCGCCGATCTTGTCAACGTCGCTGCAGGCCGCAGCCCCGCCGATATGATCATCACGGGCGGCATCTGGGTCAACGTCCACACCCGCGAAGCCCTGCCCGATCATGACATCGCCATTGTGCGGGGTCGCATCGCCTTTGTCGGCCCCTCAGCGGTCCATTGCAAAGGCCCGGACACGCAAATCATCAAGGCCAAAGGCCGCTATATGATCCCCGGTCTGTGTGACGGCCATATGCATATCGAGAGCGGCATGCTCACCCCTGCCGAATTCGCCCGCGCCGTCATCCCCCACGGCACCACATCCATGTTCACCGACCCGCATGAGATCGCCAATGTGCTGGGCCTTGAAGGCGTGCGCATGATGCATGACGAGGCGCTGATGCAGCCCGTCAACATCTTTACGCAAATGCCCTCCTGCGCGCCCAGCGCACCGGGCATGGAAACAACAGGCTTCGAGATCACAGCCGAAGACGTGACCGAGGCGATGGATTGGCCCGGTATTATCGGGCTGGGCGAGATGATGAATTTCCCCGGCGTGAGCAATGCTGATCCACAAATGCTGGCCGAAATTGCCGCGACCCAGCGTGCTGGCAAAACCGTGGGCGGGCATTATGCTTCGCCTGATCTTGGGCCTGCGTTTGCGGCCTATGTTGCTGGCGGCCCTGCGGATGATCATGAAGGCACCTGCGAGGCCGATGCCGTGATGCGGATGCGCCAAGGGATGCGGTCGATGATCCGGCTTGGCTCTGCTTGGTATGATGTGGAAAGCCAGATCACCGCC
>Ga0055584_100005463_pt1 | contig 12458 bp, 7 predicted proteins | sample OSDHelmetaG_FD_58716 | JGI IMG/M metagenome (GOLD analysis project Ga0055584, IMG submission 58716) | Pelagic marine sediment microbial communities from the LTER site Helgoland, North Sea, for post-phytoplankton bloom and carbon turnover... | ecosystem: Environmental > Aquatic > Marine >... | reverse complement strand
CGCCTATCGCGTAACTGTTTATCAGCAGGGATGGCGTCTTGGTGGAAAAGGTGCGTCCGGTCGGGGACCCGCGGATCGCATTGAGGAACACGGCCTGCATATATGGCTCGGTTTTTACGAAAATGCATTCCGACTGATGCGCGAATGTTATTCAGAACTCGCGCGTGACCCGGACGAATGCCCAATCGCTGACTGGCAGGATGCGTTCTACGCCGATGCCCATGTCGGGATGGCGGATATCGGAAAAAATCGACAATGGTTACACTGGACCGCCGCATTTCCACCGGCGGACGGCCTTCCCGGCGACCCGTTGTCGGACTCTAATCCGTTCACGATGTCAGGCTATCTCACTCGAACCGCAGCATTGCTGCGAACACTGCTTACCTCCGTAAAGACAGGCAGCAAACCGATCAGGAAGGCCAAAAGGGCTACCGCCGATAGTGCGGCGATATCTGTAGAAGGTATTCGCGGCAGCATTGACCGTTTGCTCGCCCTCGGCGTGCTCGGCACGGTAACCGGATTGCTCGAGGCAGTTGCGATACTCGAGATTATCTTTCGGGCGCTCCCGGACTATTCGGAAAACGCCGTTCTCAAGTTGCTGAAAGGCATCGCCGAAACAGTTCGCGGAAAACTTGAGGAAGTTGCTCAAAAGGACGACGAGAGTCGCTATATCTGGGAAATTATCGACCTTGTCCTGGCCATCATGGTGGGCATCGTTCGCTTTCGTCTCATCACCGACAAACGGGGATTCGACGCCATTGACGACTATGAGTGCCGGGAATGGTTGCTGCTGAATGGTGCTTCGCAGCGCTCGGTTGATTCGGCGTTTGTGCGCGGCCTGTTCGACCTTGCTTTGGCCTATCAGGGCGGCGACCCGGAACGCCCGGCATTGGCCGCCGGCCAGGCGATTCGCGGCTCGCTGCGCATGTTTTTCTCTTATCGTGGCGCGTTATTCTGGAAAATGCGTGCAGGCATGGGCGATATCGTGTTCGCGCCATTCTACGAAGTCCTTAAAAAGCGCGGTGTGCGCTTCCGGTTTTTTCATCGACTGGAAAATGTCGGGCTGGCAGCGGCTGATCGACTCGCGCCGGACGAACGGCCCTATGTATCGACCCTGCGGTTCGATGTTCAGGCGCACATTGCGAACGAGCCGCCAGAAAGCGACAAGGTAGCCGAATATCAGCCGCTGGTAGATGTTCGCGGCCTCCCGTGCTGGCCTGCGACAGCCGATTATTCGCAGCTGGTGGATGGCGGACGGCTGTTGGATGAAGGCCGGGAATTCGAGTCCTTCTGGGACGTTCGCAAGGAATCGACAACGACTCTGAGGGTCGGTAAGGATTTCGATTTCGTTGTCCTCGGTATTGGCATCGGATCGATCCCCCACACTTGCCCGGAGTTTCTTGATCGCGACCAGCGCTGGCGGGACATGGTGGAGAATGTCAAGACAGTACCCAGCCAGGCATTTCAGATCTGGATGAGCGCCGATATGAATGAGCTTGGCTGGGATGAGCCACCGACAACGCTTTCAGCATTTGTGAAACCGTTCGATACCTGGGCGGACATGGGGCACTTGATCGACCAGGAATCCTGGCAACACAGACCGGGCTCGATTGCCTATTTCTGTAACGTTCTGGCGGACGAGCCTTACGAGCGATCAGACGCCGACTATCCAAAACGGCGTCGATCTGAAGTGCGAGACAACGCCGTTCGGTTCCTGAATGAACAGATTCATCACCTGTGGCCGCGGGCCAACAGGGAAGACGGGCAATTTCGTTGGGAAATCATAATGGACCCACAGAATACGAGTGAGAATTCGCTGGACGAATCTGCATTCGACAGCCAGTTCTGGACCGCGAACGTCAACCCGACGGACCGCTACACACTGGCGCTGCCAGGCAGCCTCAAATACCGCATCTCGCCACTCGACAATACCTACGATAACCTCACGATCACCGGCGACTGGACCGACTGTGGATTTAATGAAGGGTGTGTCGAAGCCGCGGTAATGTCTGGCCGCCTTGCGGCTCATGCATTATGTCAACAACCGGATTTGTGCGACATCATCGGCTATGATCATCCGTAGCCGGAGGATTGCACGAGTTGATGCATGGGATCGGGCAGGGAGAGTAACAATGAAAAAAAACCGTTTGCACCGGGATGACCCGATTCGCACGGAACCGATTCGAGACTGGGAACAGCTTTTTCGAAAACCGGGTGCGGCGGATTCTCTGCGTCCCGAAAATGTAAACGGCTCTGAAGAAGTCCCGAACGAGAGTGAGGCAAACGATCACCCGTGGGATGACGCGGTATCGCATGCCGTCGATCTGGGTTATCGAATTATCGAAGATCAGATAAGCCAGGGCAAACGAATCGCCGAGGAGATATCGGAGCGCACCAATCCAGCGACCTCTGTCGGCAGCGATGTGAGCGACTTTGTCCGCAGATTGTTGCAGTTCAACACCGACCTCGGAACGACTTGCCTCGAATTCGTCGATTCCCTCACGCGTAGTGCGGAGTTCAGTCAGAATCTAAGTAATTTGGTAGACGACGGAATTGCATCAGCAGGAAACCACAACGCGCGGGACGAATCTCACGAGACAGCTCGCCACAATGTTCCGATCGATGTTGTATCCATGCAGCCCGCCCGCGTTTCTCTTGAATTGCACAATAACGTGGCGATCGATTCTATTTGCGTGCATGGTCTTTTCGACCTCGACCCGTCCGTACCGCCGCTCACGGACGTAGCCTTTATCAACAGTGAAGAAGATCAGGGGTACGTGCTAAATATTCGAGTTCCTCCGGATCAGCCCACCGGTACCTATGCCGGCGTCGTGACCGACAGCAAAACCAACCAGCCACGCGGGACATTGAGCGTGAGAATTAGTCAAGAGATCAAGAGCGGTAAATAATAAATTGGTCGCTGCAGTCACATCCGATATCATCCCCGACCTGTTGCGGGAATATGGCAACGTTACCCGTGACGCGCTCGTCGGGTATTTGCCATCGGATCAGCCGCAACAGCGTTACCTGTACGACCTGATCGCCGACTATCCACAACGCGGCGGCAAGATGATGCGGCCGAGTTTATGTATCGCAACGGCACGCGCGTTCGGGGCGGATCTCGATGACGCGCTGCACACGGCCGTATCTATCGAACTTTTGCACAATGCCTGCCTCATTCACGACGACATAGAAGACGACAGCGAGGAACGCCGCGGGCGCCCGACTTTGCACATGCTGCACGGTGTTCCGCTGGCAATTAATGCCGGCGATTCCCTTAGCCTGCTTAGTTTGCGACCTCTATTGCAAAACAAAAAGACCATCGGCCCACGCCTTGCCATGCGCATTCTGGAGGAAACAGAGAGAATGGCGCGTGAATCGGCCGAGGGTCAGGCCATGGAGCTTGGCTGGCGCTGGGATAACGAAACAGATCTCGACGACGAAGACTACCTGCTCATGGTACTCAAAAAAACTTGCTGGCTGGCGACCATCTATCCCAGTCGGGTCGGCGCAATCATCGGGTCGCGGGATAACGTCGATCTCGACGCGTTTGATCGATTCGGCTTTTTCCTGGGTGCCGCCTTTCAGATTCAGGACGACCTGCTAAATCTGGTGGGCGACAAGAGCTATGGCAAGGAACTGAACGGCGACATTCTCGAGGGAAAACGCACGTTGATGTTGATCCGGTTGTTACGCCTGTCCAACAGTGAGCAACGCAAACGACTAGTCGGTATTTTGAAGCTGCCGAGGTCTGAAAGAACCGGGATCCAGGTGCGCTGGATCCGAAAGATGATGGACGAGTACGACTGTATCAACTATGCGCGCAAGTTCGCGCATGGCCTGGCAGGGGCTGCATCGCACGAGTACACGAAAATATACAGTGATTTACCCGATTCCCGGGATAAGCTTTTTATTGAAGGCTTGGTGACCTGGGTGTTTGAAAGAACCTGATTACAGACTCAAGAGCCAAGCGCTCAAGGATTCGCCGCATGACATTGGACCTAAAGGCAGACCAGCAACCTCGATTCACAATCGCTACCAGCCCCGATATGCTGACCATGCAAAGTGAGCCGCGCGTGTCATTCACCGGGGTGAACGCCCGGGTCTTTCCGCTGAAAGCCAGCATGAACACTCTGCAGGACTTCTGCGACAACTACCTGAATTTCCCGGACGACGGTCGCGACATGAAATTGTCGCAAAAAAATTATTTCCGCCCTGCAGCACCATACGTCTACTTTCAAATGATCAACTACGGAAAGATGGCGACCGAGTCCCAAAATCTCGGCTGGATTGCGCAAAACGAGATCCTCTTCTGCGTTCCACTCGAATGGTACAAGGTCGATAAAGAAGGCAACCTGGTCTTCCACGACTGGGCAATGATATGTCCGTTTATTTTCGTGGATAACGATATGTCGCTGACCACCGGTCGCGAGGTCTACGGATGGAGCAAGGTGCGGGGCTGGCTGGACTGGGTGCCCACTTCGTGGACCAAAGACCCGCGCAGCCCTCGGCGATTACTCAGCATGCGCTCCGAGATCTTTCCAAAACTTTATGCCGGCGCGGCACAGGAAGCCAGGACGCTGATCGATGTTACGCAACAGCAGGCGCCTCCACTTTCCCCGAGCCTGTTCACCCGTCGCGACCCGTTTAACCCATTATGGGGAATACCGGAGGCAGTTCGCAGTTCCGCTTCCCTGATGGGAGACATGTTCGAGGTATTCACGAATCTGCCAATTCTGGGGTTCAAACGGCGCGACATGTCATCTCTGAGTCGTATGTCCTCGCGAGCGATGCAGAACATGAGAGCAATGGCGCCGTGGTTGCCGCTGAATGCTGGCAAGGCTCCGCAGAAAACAGCAGACGGCCGCCCGATCACAAATGGGCCTTCACCGCAGCTGTATTTCAACCAACTGACCCTGAAGCAGTTTCGCGATGCGGCAGAACCTTCCTGCGCATGCTATCAGGCAGTAGTGAACTCCAAGGTAACCGTCGACCGCTACTACGATGTAGGTCTGCTGGGCGCCCCCAATCTTATGGTCGGCGACCTCAGCGGCGGCTTTCGTTTGAGCGTTCACGAATACGCGGAACAACCGATTGTGCAGACACTCGGGCTCGAGGTTGAAGAGACAATAGACACCGGTGGTGGCGCTCCAATAGCGACACTGAAACCGTTAATGCCTTTCTGGCTGTCTGCCGACCTGCGCTATGACACCGGCAGCACCGTAGCCTGGCGGGGGAAGAACTCGTCGGTATGGGATGAACGACAGTTCTACGACAGTGGCATTCGCGCGGATTCGGAAGATCACGAGAAAACGGTCACCAAGAACAGGTTTAATGCGACCCGCGGGCCCGCCATCCAGGAGGTCGCCGGACCGTTCAATTACCCCGATACAACCATGCGTGTTTTTCCGTTGATGGCCGATCCGGACAAGTTGCAGGAGTTTTGCGACAACTACCTCAACCAACTGGACGGAGACGATGCCATATCCGTTGACGGCAATTCCTTCGAACCCTGGGGTTCGTATGTCTACATGGTTGTGACAACGTACGGGGACGAAGAGGGCGGCAAGATGTGGGCCGAGAAAAACAATATCGGGCGCATCGCGGAGCGAGAAATTTCCTTCTATGTGCCCGTTAAATGGATGGAAATCACCGACACCGGCGCAAAATTGAAGACCATGGCGATTCTGACGCCGTACAATTTTGCGAATAGCAGCCGGCACGTAATATCCGAGCGAGAAATTAACGGCAGACCGTTTGTGCACAGCGTCATCAAAAGCGACGACGATTGCTGGTTGCGTGAATCAGGACCGGTGCGCTCGCGCGTTCTGGCCAACCTGAAGACATTGCTGATTCCGGCGCTGAATGTAGGGCAACCGGCCGAAATGCTGGACCTGATTACGATCACTGAAAAAGACGTCGAAAAATACAATGAAGACATTCCGTGGGCCGTGATCAAAGCCAACTGGAGTCCTGAGCTTCAGGATGACTTCGACAAAAAGACCAGTCAGTATCGCAGCGCCGCAGATCGCTGGGACGAAATCCTGCAGATGTTCAAGGACGTTTGTCCCAAGCGCATCAACCTGAACTTCCTTTCTCTTAAACAGTATCGCGGCACTGAATGGACCAACCGAGCCTGCTACCAGGCGTTGATACTACTGCGCAAGAAATTCAAATCGATTATCGACATTCGCGAGATACACAAGAATATGCACGTTCAGATTCACCATCATCCGGCCATGCCGATCGTTCAGACGCTGGGCCTGAAAGTCAAAGCCGTCGATTCTCGTGAAAGCTCCGTCATCCAGTACATCGAACCGATCCGACCGTTCTTCATTCGCGCCTCGACCCGCGATGAACTCGGGATCAAGATTTGCAGCCGCGTGAATTCCACCCAATGGTCTGCTGATGGTGACGCACCGCCGGATCCGGAACCTACCGGCCTTGACGAGCGGCAACGCTCATTATTGGAAAACCTGACGGAACCGAAAGCGGTAATTGAATATCTGCTTTCCAATAAATACGGGGCGCACGATCAGAGCTATCATAGCTACGATGCCAATCAGCCGATATTTATGCAGGGTGATTTTGGAATGCAACAAAACAGCGTCGTCTTTGATATCAACAAAAAGAACGATGGCAATGAATGACGGCGCTGCGCCGCGATAGCGATTATGCGAATAGTTGTTCTGGGTGCGACAGGTCATATCGGCAGTGCGATTGTTCACGAGTTGACCACTCGCGGACACAAGGTATTCGGGACCGGGCGCCGGACATCACCACCGAAAAACCTGCAGGAAGTTGATTTCACATACCTGCGTGGCGACATTGATACCGATGGTCAACTCGATGCGTGGATTCAAGGTTCCGACATCGTTGTTGATGCGGCCGCGCCTTATGGCCTGAACCTGCTGATAGGAAAAAGCGACGTCGACAAGCGGCCGCTGCATTATGCTCAGGCCCGTACCGATCGTCTATTGACGGCATTGCGAAAGCACAACGCTCAGCTCATTTACATCAGTTCATCAGTTACGGAACGACCGGACGATAACGCCTCACTGGCAACGTTGCAGAGCAAGGTCGTAAGAAAAATCTACCCGTACTTCCAGGTGAAGAAACTCATTGAAGATAGGATTCTCGAGGCGACTACATCCGGGTTACGCGCCGTCATTCTGCGGCCAACATCCTGCGTCGGCCCATGGGACGCCAAACCCCGTGAGCTTTGCTGGATACCGAAACTGCTATGCGGCGAAATTCCCGCAGTTCTGCGACATAAGATCAATGTGGTGGACACCAGGGACCTGGCCTGCGTACTCGCTACGGTTCTGGAAGGGGACCATGACGGTGAGAAAATAACGGTGTCTGGTCACAACACGACCACCGACGAGTTTCTGTCGCAACTATGCAAATCGGGTGGAGTGGCTGCCCCGGCGTGGGGATTCCCGGCCGCATTCAGCATCGTCCCGCTACTCTGTGCAGAGGCGATGTGGGCGAGTATTGGCAGCACGTCGCCGTTTCCATCACTGGTATCGACGCTACTTTGCGAGCAGCGCTGGGTAGAACCGGACGGGGCCCAACAACAGCTCAATATTTCCATTCGACCGCTGGCCGATACCGCACGAGATACCGTGCGCTGGTACCGCGATATCGGTTACTGCTAGTCCGAATCTTTTTCGTGCTGCAATCCGTCCGCAACCTCTGAGACGGTTCTGGCCATAAAATTCAGGCACTCTGCATAGATCAAAAGCGGTGCCCGAATCAATACAAACCAGGCTCGAACGCTAGATTCGATGGTCTTGGATATTTCCTCAGCCGTGTCGGCTGCCCCACTATCGTCGGAATCGGTATTCATTGCTCACCCCTTTTGGGCAATTATAGCTGAATATTACCGGGTTCACTCGAAATACCCTACAATCAGACGAGACGACCTGGAGGAAACGGTTATGAGTAGTCTACCCGACTTTATTTCACCCCCCTCAGCGCTGGACCCACAGTTACCCACGCCGTACGGCTTCGAGGATGTTGCCACGCGGATGTTCACGCTCTTAGCCGACAAGCAAAAATTGCAGACCGTCTGCGACACGTACTTCAATAATATCGCTGTAGCAAAAAATCTGCCGTTCCGGATAAAACCGATTCAATCGCTGGTACTGATGGAGGTTCTCAGTTATCCGAAGATGTACGCCGGAGGAATTCCCGGCCGGCAGTTCGGTTATTCGACACAGAACGAACTCCTGTTTGTCATTCCCGTCGTTTACTGGAATCACGAAGCCATCTTTCCCTATCCGGCAGCGGTTGGGCTGTTCTGCCCGTTTCTGTTCGTTGACAACGACTGGTCGCTGATTTCAGGCCGCGATGTCGCCGGTTTTCCAAAATGCGAGGGAAAATTCCAGTTACCTCCGAGTTTTAGCAGTGCATTTCCGACCGTCGTAGATGCTCGCGTCATCAGCCCGCTTAGCTCGACTACCGAGTCCGTATTTAGACCCATTATCGAAATTCAACCAGTCCCGATTGCGACTTCGATGATGTCGAAGGCAGCCCCACCCACTGACTCGCTGAAGGGTCTGACCGAACTCGAAGCAAAGACTGTCTGGCCGTACGGCCCCATTGATAAGCTTTATGGCCCTGAAGCAGTTCGTGGGCTGGCGCCGGTATCGGATGATATTTACCAACTGCTGCTCTCAAGCGCCGGAATCAACACCGTCAATTACTCGCTGAAACAGTTTCGCGATGCCATGAATCCCGCCAAAGCCGCCTACCAAAGTATTCTGGAATGCGAAGCCAGGCTCACCAATTTTGACGACCTCGGCACCTATAGCGGTGCAAACTACATACTCCATAGTTACGAGAGCCTCAACATAGCGAAGGCGCTGGGCATCCCGCTAAACGGTGACGAGATCGATCCGATTTTCCAAATTCGATTCAAGGCCAACGTGGACTTCAAGGCAGAGAGAAACCTGTACTCAAGTTGTAGTGCCCAGACGGCCACGACCCAGCGAAGCTGTACCGACATTTTTAGCGACAGCCTGGATCTCACACGAGGACTGATTAACCAGCAGCTTTCCGTAACCGAAAGCATGATCGAAACCATGGCAAATGGCCAGTGTCATCCAAGTCACTATTCTGACGATATCGGTAGTGCGGTTAGCAACCAGGCAACCTACTGCGCGAAAATTGGCGAACTGACGCTAGAAGGACTCAGCCACCTGTTTCGTATTTAGTCGATACCGAACTACCGCTGAAAGCGTGGGCGTTCAGAAAAGGATTAGACTTGATGAGATTGTCAATGATGAGCGTCACCTACCGTATCGCCACTCTCGGTTTGCTGCTGGGCATGGCGGTACCCGCACTGGCCGACTTCGATGCCGACCGGATGTCCACAATCACAAAGCAGGGTATGGACCTGTGGCATGTGCCGGGTATGTCGGTGGCGGTGGTGACATCCGATGAAGTTTTGTTCAAGAAAGGATTTGGTGAAACGGGCGTGGAAAGCGGCAAGGCCGTGGATGAGCACACACTGTTTGCCATCGCTTCGACCACCAAGGCCATGGTGGTTACCGGTATCCTGATGCTTGCTGATGAAGGAAAATTGTCACTCGACGACCCGATTATCAAGCATATCCCGGAGTTGCACTTCGCCGATCCGATGCTCACCCAACAGTTGAGTATTCGCGATTTACTGGCCCACCGTACCGGTCTGCCTTCGACTGATTTTTGGTCGTTCTTCCAGGACATGCCGTTAAATGAACAACTCACGCGGCTTCAATCCGTCCCGGCGGTGGCCCCGGTTCGAACCCGTCTTATCTACCAGAACACCATGTTCGAGATTGCCGGATTATTGATAGAGCGGCTCAGCGGGCAGCGCTGGCATGACTTTTTAACCGAGCGCGTATGGCGGCCCATCGGCATGAACGAGACTTATGGTGAACGAGGGCAAATCAGCGCTGATCAAACACACGTTACACCGCACCTGTATCTGAATGATCGGCTCAGCGTGCCAAAATGGGACTTTCGTGCCGATTATGCTGATGCTGCCGGTTCGGTCTGGTCTTCCATCCATGATATGAGTTTGTGGGCCCAATTCCTGTTGCGCGACGGCGTGACCAGCAGTGGTGAGCGACTTGTTTCTGAAGAGGGCATCATGCAGATGTTCGAACCGCACCAGCTTGCCAGCGCCAGCGATTTCTATCCGACGGTTAAACTCACCGAGCCTAACTGGCGCAGTTATGGACTTGCGTGGTTCCAGCAGGATTTCCAGGGCCGGAAAATTGATTTTCACACCGGCAGTCTTTCAGGCCTGATTGCCATCATCGGGCTGGACCGGGCAGGTGACCAAGCGGTAGTTGTCCTCGGTAACCGGGACCATGCTGAAATGCGTCACGCCCTGTTGTGGGATGTGATGGACGTTAGCCCTGCAAATGACAAACGTGACTGGAACCAGCAGGTTTTCGACCTGTATGAATCGCAGGCGGGGGAAGACGAGGAAGAGTGGCAAGAGACACAGTCAAAACGACTCAAAAATACAAGGCCAAGCCTGCCGTTGCCCACTTACGCAGGCACTTACCGTAGCGAATCCAAAGGTGACATCCTGCTGGAGCAATCAGTTCGCAGGATGGTATTAAAAACCACGCGACTTGACTTTGAAATGAGCCATTGGCACCTGGATACTTTCCTTGTGGAGTACAAAGACTGGGAGATGCGTGAGTTCGCGAACTTCAATATCAGTCCGGATGGCGCCATCACTTCAATCAATATATTCGGTGATACATTCAAACTCGTGGAAGAAGGAGACTAGGGGTCGAACCGCACTTTTTCCGGTGCTTGTGCACGCGATCTTCTCCTTGGGTCTCCGCTCGTATGTAACATTAAAGGGGGCGAACCGCCGTTGGTGTCCCGATCGGTTACGATCTAGACTGTCGCTTCAATCATTTTCAGATCAATATTGGGTAGTCATGAACCTGAATAGATATGCAGCATTTGTTGGACTGTCGGGAATTTTGATCGCATCCTGCACGTCTGATCGGGACGTAGGTGGTCAGGAAAGCGCCGATCTGATTCTCAACGGGGCAAAAATCTTTACGGCAAACGAGCAGCAACCCTGGGCTGAAGCGATTGCCATTAAGAACGGTAACTTTATCTACGTAGGCGATTCCGCGGGAGCGTCCAAGTATCGATCGGACGCCACGCAATCGGTAAACCTTGAAGGACGACTCGTGATTCCGGGTCTGGTCGATAGCCATGCTCACCCCGGTTACATCGACGTTGAGCAATACGGCAGCATCACCGAAACCAGCGAAGAAGCAATGTTAGCTGCGGTCAAAAAATACGCAGACGAGCATCCCGATGATAAATGGCTGCGGCTCTGCTGTTGGCCAATTGATCTTTACGTAGCGGGTAGCCAGGGACCTGACAAGCAGACGCTGGATGCGGTTGTTCCGGACCGTCCGGTGTGGTTCGTCAGTGAATGGTGGCATAGCGGCTGGCTCAACTCGAAAGCACTGGAAGAGTTGGGGGTTGACGAAAATACGCCGGATCCCAAGCCCGGTGTGGCGGCTTTTGTTCGTGCGGCAAACGGTGAGCCGACAGGCTGGGTGAAGGAGGGTGGCGGATGGCGGCTCTTCGCCGAACACTTCCCTATTGATGACCCGGAACACAGCCAATCGCACGAAGAAAATATGGTGACGGGCCTGCAGCTTCTAAGCGAGTCTGGCGTCACCACGCTCTACGATGCAGGGAATTTTGGATTTGAAGATCGGGTTTACGGTTTCATGGCGGGACTGGAGGCCGAAGGACGACTTCCTGTTCGATACGAAGGTACTTACCAGGTCTTTACACCCGAAAGGCGGCATTCGGCAGTCTCCGAGATGCTTCGATATCGCAATGAGTACGGGGGCGATCGGCTGCAGTTCAACACGGTTAAGCTCTTCATGGACGGCATCTATCAAAATCGCACGAGCGCTATGCTTGAGCCCTACGTGGATGATCCATCTTACGTCGGCGAAACGATTCTATCGGTTGAGGAACTTCGTGATTTTCTTTTGGAGCTCAGTGAGGAGCGGCTCGATATACATATCCATGCAGAGGGCGATCTGGCCGTAGAGCGAGTGCTGGATGCTGTTGAAATTGCACAGGGTATTGCCACTGACAGCTTTTATACCAGGGTCACTATCTCCCATTTGGGCCTCATCGATCCGGCAGATTTGCCGCGCATAGCCCAACTGGGTGTCATTGCGAATTATACGCCGTGGTGGTTCACCACACAGGAAAACGATTCCGTGAGCGTTTCACTCGGGGAGGCTCGTTTCGGAAGGATGTTTAACCCGAAACCACTTTTCGATCTGGACGTTGTTGTGACGCTTTCAAGCGACGAGTGGTGGGGCGGTGAACGACTTCCAACCTACCTCAATCCCTATTTCGGGATGCAGATAGGGCATACACGAAAATATCCGAGTGAGTGG
>Ga0055584_100005462_pt1 | contig 12459 bp, 10 predicted proteins | sample OSDHelmetaG_FD_58716 | JGI IMG/M metagenome (GOLD analysis project Ga0055584, IMG submission 58716) | Pelagic marine sediment microbial communities from the LTER site Helgoland, North Sea, for post-phytoplankton bloom and carbon turnover... | ecosystem: Environmental > Aquatic > Marine >... | reverse complement strand
CGGGATCTCGCTTTTCCGTAGGCGATCGGGTCATCATGTATCAGGGGAACCCGTGCATGGAATGCTTTGTATGCGTTGATGGCCTGAGCCCAACGCATTGCCTGCGTAAACCCTATGAACAGATGGATGCGGGCGCGGTGTTGCGCGATCTTGAGGACGTTGATGATGGTAAGGGCACAGTGACTATGGAGGCCACCGCGAAGACGGGCAATGGAATGCGCGCCATAGAGCTCGCATGTCAAAGTGAGTCGGGAGGGTTTGGTTTCTCGCGTTACCGCATCGCTCATGAAGCCATGATGCAGAAGATTCCCGACGATCTGGACTATCGCTATGCTGCAACTGCCAATTGCGCTTGCGGTTGTACCTTTACCGGGCTGCAAGAGCTTGGTGTCGGTGCCGGCGATGTCGTACTGGTTGCGGGGATCGGTTTTATCGGCTTCGGTGCCATCATCAACGCCAAGTGGAGGGGAGCCAAAGTCATTGCGTTAGGTCGCAATGAATTCCGGATGAAGCTCGCACGAAAGATCGGGGCGGACTACGTGATCAATCCCGATGATCCGGATTGGCTGGAGCAAATACATGCGATTACCGGTCCAACGCGCGGTGTGGATTACGTAGCCGAGTGCTCCGGCTACCCCTACTATCAGAGCAAGGCGATCGCCGCGGTCAGACGCTACGGCGGCATATTCTTTTTCGGTTTCTTGCCCGGCTCGGAAGATAAGCTGGATATTCATATTCTTGACGAGATCATGAACCGCCATGTGCAGCTGACAGGTGGCCACGATGTCAGATTCATTGACCGAGAGAGGCTGCTGCGCATGCTTCAAGACCGCGACGTGCAAGCGGCTATCGATCATATGGTAACCCATGAGTTCAATATGTCCGACGCAGACGCCGCGTTCGAGGCGGCATTGTCAAAGCAAGCCGGGAAGCTGTATGTGTACCCTTGGGACGATGCGCCGCAGTAAAGTGACGAGAGGGTGAGGCAAAGCAACTACCGGTGGTACGTGCTTGGCGTCTTCACACTCGTTTATTGCACCAATATTGCCGATCGTTACGTTCTAAGCGTCCTTATAGAGCCGATTCGTGCCGAATTCGGATTGTCCGACTCCGCGCTTGGATTCCTGAGCGGCTTTGCATTCGCCATCTTCTATACCGTGCTTGGACTTCCGATTGCCAGGCTCGCTGATCGCAGTAATCGCCGCAATATTGTAGCTGCCGCGACGGTCGTATTCTCTGTCATGACGGCGCTGTGCGGTATGGCACAAAGTTTCGTCCTTCTCGTCCTCGCGCGTATCGGCGTAGCAGTCGGTGAGGCCGGTGCGACGCCGCCTGCACACTCGATCATAGCGGATCTATTTGAAAGGCATCAGCGCGCACTGGCGCTCGCAATTTTTAGCCTTGGCGCTAGTGCGGGGCTGACGCTGGGAATGACTTTCGGCGGCTGGGTTGCGGAGCACCACGGATGGCGTTTCGCATTCCTTAGTCTGGCTGTACCGGGATTGCTGGTTGCCGGTTTGGTTCGTCTTACCGTTAAAGAACCAATAAGGACCCACAGTGACAACGCGCCCTCGCAGGCGACGCTTGCCGAAACAGTGCGATTCATGCTGTCGCAGCGAGCGTTGGTACATGTCTTTGTCGGCGGAGCCCTGCTAAATGCCTACCTGGTGGGTCTGTCAATCTTTCTTCCGGCGCTACTCGTGAGGTCGCAAGGCTATACGGTTGGCGAGGCTGGCCAGTCACTTGGCATAATACTTGGCGTTTCCGGATCGATTGGGCTCCTTGCGGGCGGTTACTTAACGGACAAGCTCGGCAAGCGAGACTTGCGCTGGCATGTTTGGTTAACGGCGTTGGTTACCGTCATCAGTTTTCCCGCGACCATTGCACTTCTTTTCGTCGGTAAATCTCTCGTTTACGTTCTTTGTGCTTCGATGTTCGGTGTAGCGAATTCCTTGTTTCTCGGGCCCCTGTACGCCATGACGCAAAATCTCGTACCTACGGTGATGCGAGCGTTCGCGGCAGCTGTCCTGCTTTTTTGCATTAACATTATTGGTATGGGCTTCGGGCCGCAGATTGTTGGCGGCATAAGTGACGCGCTTAATTCGGCGACTGCGCTCGGCGAAGATTCATTGCAGTATGCACTATTGGTAACGGTTGTCATTACAGCGCCTTGGAGTGTATTCCATTACTGGCGCGCGTCCGTGCATCTGCGCGAGGACTACAAGCGTGTCGAGTAAGGTGGCGGGGCGGCGGAAGTTTTTCCGTTTGTCTTCTTCGGCAGGTTTTCAAGTTCAGGGCAAGGCGGACCTTGGTCCATACTTCGATGCGGTAGCCACTGATTGCAGTAATCGACATTCTCACGGATTGTTCGCTGCGTGCTGACGGACAGCGTCCGAGAATCAGCGGTCGATTGTCAGTGTTGATTTTTTTGTGCCCGTAGTTCCCTGATTTTCTTGATCGTCACCGGCAGTAGGCCTTCCAATTATTACGTTGCCAGCGAATAACGGCTTCCAGCCTGGCACCGACGAGACGCATTTCTCATCATTCCAGACAATCCACTGGCGGTGGGGTGTAGTCCCCCCTCTGTAGCCGCTTGGAAGGCTGGTATGCGCGGAGCACAATGAAAAAGTTTCCGGGAGGTGCCGGAAGCCAATTGCTGTCACCGCTCTTCGGCCGATCGTGTTGAATGAAGATATTCAGTGTGCCGTCATCGTCAAATTGAATTCCCTTCGTTCGATCACTGATTGTGTATCGGTCAATCTCATTCTTTACGAAACGCGTTTGTTCATCATAGACTGACAGCGACCAGAACGCCTCTGTTTCCGGGATCATGTTGGGCTCAAAAGTAAGTTGGTAGCGGCTCTTTCCGTGCAACCGACGACCCTCGCTATCCACCCTCACTCTTGGATAAAAAGCGCCCTCCGAAGATAGGGGGTGCGGAAAGTGTTTAGCTATGGCAGCACGGCGCAAGTAGTTGAGCCCGTGACGGCCGACGTCAAGAGTCACCTCCCACCCATTGGTTGACGACTTGGATGTAAGCCCGGTCTGTATGGCCATATCGATGATACGAGTTGCTACTGCTACTGCGCGACGCAACCCTGCTTCCACGGGAGGCTCCAGATCTGCGATCCGGAAGTCCTGATTGGGTCCAACATGTATCCGTTCAAGCATTGCTATCAATCCTGCATCCTCCGGCGGTGGTGCATTCTCCGTCAAGGCGTGATTAAGATAAACGAAGTAGCGCAGAGGGTCGGACAGATCGAAAGGTGGAGGAACGGGATAGTCAGCGGCCCGCGCATTCCCCACCGTGGAGTTTCCCTCCTCCCATCGCTTCAGTGGAACAATGCGGTATTGGTCCTGATAGGCATAGACATTCTTCAGGTCCGCCTCGTCATTTACAAATGTTCTGATGACGACGTATCCGATCGAGGTGGGAGACTGAACCATATCATCGATACCTGCCGGCAGACTGCCGCCCCAGCCAGGACCAGTCAATAACAGCTCGAAACCATCCGATCCGTGCGTATGTCGGCCCTTGAACCCAACTGTATTGGTATAGAAATCGAAGACCTGTACGGAAAAATAGCGACCATCAGTCGGGGGAATCTGCAACACATAGGCCGACCTGGCCAGATCTACCCAGGCCTCGGAGTAGACGACATCATTATTCGCCGCGGCGCCACCGAAGTCCGGATTCCAGGGCTGACGGAAGTGGAAAATTTCGTTCATCTCGCCTTTCGCCGGTGCGAAGGATTCGTCCCACAGTTCGGTGTACCGCCACTCATAGCTGAGCATGGGTCCACGACCATAGATGTATGCCAATACACCAAGACTATAGGCCTCTTGCTCCAGGGCCTCAGCATTGGCTTCGTCGGAGTACGGCTCGATGTTGACTGTCTGACCGACAACAGTCGCGGCATACAGAGACACAGCAAGAGCGGCAACGATGTTCCAAGGGCGTATGTTTGTGTATGACATGGTTTCTCCTATCTGCTGTCGGTTTACAAAGATCGAACACGAGCCCGCGGTATCGCTGTTGAGGACCACGATTACTCGAAGTTGATTCCGGTTGCGGCCAGACGGGATGACAGCGGCTCGAGTTGTTTCTCGAAATATCGCCATTTCCCGACCGAGCTCTGGTAGATGGGCTGGCGCACTTGCGTCGCCGAAGCAGTGGCCGATGGAGCGTCCAGCTGATGAAAGTCCAGGCAAGCCGGATGCCAGTCTTCGCCGACGTGTTCGATGATTGCTCGGCTTACCGCTTTTGGTGATGTCACGAGCGATTCATAGTGGACTATGAGCAGCGCGTCTCCCAAAACGCCCTGCCAATGCTTCATTAGCTTGTCCCATGCTATGAAATAGTCTGCTAGATCGTTCAGGTCATAGCTAAACGGGTACGCCGTTGTAAAGGGCATCCGGTACATGGCGAAGCAGGAATCCAGCGGGTGGCGGCGCAGCAAGATGACTTTTGCATCAGGCAGCGCCGCTTTGATTAGCCCACAATACAGGTAGTTCGACGGCATCTTGTCGACGAACCGCAGGCTGTCTTCATCATCGGGCCGTCGCACACTATCCATGTAGGCACGTCCCAGTTCCTCCATATCCAATTCGAGTGAAGACAACACCAGTGACATTTTGTCCTTGTCCGAGGTGGTCATTTGCTGGTGACACTGCACGGTGAGCTGTTCGGCGAAGTTATTCAATTCGCCCTTCGACTCGATAAGCGGATGGCTGGCAAGAATGCGTTCAACAAGCGTAGTGCCGCTCCTGGGCAGACCGACGACAAAGACCGGGTTGGATCCTTCAAGTCCAGGTGAGGTAGCCGCGATGCATTTCCGGGTGTGTACTTCGCTAATGTTCTCCAGCACGGCGACATCGCTGCTCACGTCGTAACGCAGCGAGCGACGCCGCAACGCTGCTGCTGAGGCTATGTACTCAAACGCCTCGTCGAAGTTGCCACAGTCCTCATGCTGTTTGCCAATGGCGTATCGCAGCAGGCTCTCGTCACCCGGCTTGAGATCGCCCTCTTGGAGAAGGCCGTCCAGTTTGGCTATGCGATTGTCAGTTTGGCTCCATTGTTTGAGTTCGGAAAGCAGGAACCAGGCTTCAACGTCGGTTTGGTCCAGGGCGATAGCGCGCTGACAGCTGTCCTGGGCTTCGTCCAGCTCACCGAGCATTCGTTGCGTCGCGGCGAGGTTATAGTGGATTCGGGAGTTCCCCGGGTCTTTGCTGATTGCTCTGCGATACAGATCAACGGCTGCGCGAGTTGCGCCACAACGACTCATGATGGTGGCTATCGCGTCAAGCGTTTCAGCGCCGGCGTTGCTGGGAACCGAAGTGGAGTCGAGTATCTCGAGTGCCTGATGTGACTGGTTAATTAGCATCAGGCATCGTGAGTACTGCAGGCAATAACGAAACTGGCTGCTGTCGACCCGATAGGCGCGTGCTGCAAATTCGCAGGCTGGCACGGGTCGTCCGACACGCTCGGCGACCTGACTCATCAGAAAACAGGCCTCGGCATTGTTGCTGTCTTTCTCGAGGATTGCGCGCAAGTAGTTCCCGGCGGTTTTGATATCGCCTGAAGATAGCGCGCTGTTTACGGCGTCGAGCTCCGACCGTGTCAAATCGTCACCCCGTATAACTGGCCAACGAATCGATACCGGGCAGGTTTCGCAGATCTTCCTCAGGTGTTGGAAGCTCGGCCAGTTCGATAATGTTGCCGAAAGGATCGCGGCAATACACGATGTACGCGCCGCTCCTATTCTTGGTGGGCTCGCCGAGCACGTTTCCGCCCAGTTCGAGCAGCCGCTTGTATTCTGCACGGCAATCATCCACGTAAAAGCAGAGATGTCGAATGCCTGGCTCGTGTGGCCCCAGCGACGCGGGCGAAGGGGCGGACGGCGCCGGCCGGCTGAACTCAAATAGCTCCAAATAGCAGTTGTGACCCGCAAGCATGTATCCCCTGCTGGCCGAGCCTTCGATTCCTACAATGCTGTCGACAGTAGTACTGTTCTCCCAGCCTTCTTTGCAAAAGTATCGGAAACCGAACATCTTTTCATAGAACTCACGTGCCTTATCGACGTCCGCAACGACAATCGCGGCGTGCGAAAACCCGAGAATCATGGTGAGTACCGTTGCTGCTTGTCGTCGTAAATACACGGGTCCTGCGGTTGGTGGTCTAGCTCGTTTGTAGGTCTCATGATCGTCCTTGTCAGTCAGCGAACACTACTTAGAAGGTACCGCACTGAACAGTTATTTCAATGGTTTTCCAGTACAAAGATGCTGACTATTTTAGCGGGCCGTTCGTGCTTGAAGTGTTACTAGAACGGTAAAAGATGTCATTTCTGGCTAGCGCTACAAGCGCTAAGATCACGATGGAGGTGACCACGCGATGCACGGCACGGAGCAGAAGAAATGATAGTAAATCCGGAGGTTTTGCAATGGCGCGATGTCGAAGCGCGCCTGCCGCAATCACTTACAGAAATCCAGCCGAAGTGGAGTTTCGCCAGGTTGCGGCGCGAGGTTGCTCAGTGGGTGCGGGGCTTTCCAGGCTAGAGATCATGAATGTCAAAGCTGCTTGGACTAAATGGTTGGAGCGGAGCATTCGTCGTCCAGTCGCCAGCAATTGCGCCAGATATCGGTAGACTAATACTCATAGTAATACCGCCATTAACACGAATTTCTTGTCCGGTTAGGTTCTAATGCTATTCGATGATGAAGAACAAGCGTTGAACAAGGCGAACGACAATGAATACGGACTGGCTGAGTAACGAATGAGTGAATAAGTTATTCGAATCTCCAGCGCCGTCGTTTGAAGCACCAGCTGCGGCAGACTTGATGCGCAAGTACTTCGCGATTGAGGGAACAGCAAAGGCACTGGTTAGTGAGCGAGATCAGAATTTTCGCATTGGTGCAACCGACGGCCAATCCTACCTTCTAAAAATCGCAAACGCGGCTGAGTCTCCGGACGTTGTTGACTACGAAACTGCAATCGTTAAGCACATCGCATCCGTCGACCCGGAGATTCCAGTTCCCAGGGTTGTTGACGCGATTGACGGATCCTCCATAGTCGCAGTGTCGGGGCCAGACGGCGCATCGCATTTGGTGCGCGTCCTGTCGTGGTTAGATGGCACCATGCTTCGCAATGTCGAGGTCGATGCGTCGGCGCGTCGGCAACTTGGAACAAGTCTCGCGCAGCTTGGTCTTGCGCTCCGCGGCTTCTTTCACCCTGCAGCGGCGAAGCCGTTGCTTTGGGATATCACGCAGGTCGCAAACCTTGCTGACAAAGTAGAGCATGTCGAAGATCCAGAGCTGCGGAGAATATGTTCGAATTTTATTTCGAGATTCTCGGATGACATCGCGACTACGCTGAAGCGTATGCGGGCACAAGTCATTTACAACGACCTAAATCCAAGCAATGTTCTCGTCAGTGAAGATGCCTCTCGAAAAGTCAGTGGAATTGTGGACTTTGGCGATACCGTGCATGGACCGCTTATCTGTGATGTGGCCGTAGCGGCGGCGTATCAGTTAGCTGCTGATGACGATCCATTTGCCGGTGTACTCGAATTTGTCGGTGGCTATCACAGCATTGTGCCATTGGAAGTGGCGGAGTTGGAGGTGCTACTGGACCTCATTCTCGCGCGCGCAGTGACGACCGTCATCGTCACATCTTGGCGTGCTGGCATATATCCTGAGAATCGTGAATACATACTGCGAAATGCTGAGCCGGCCGCCATCAATGTTCGATATCTCGAGTCGCTAGATCGTGATAGAGCGTTTGATCGTATCCGCCGAGCCTGTCCGATCTCTAACTCGGCAAGAATAATGAAACAAGTCGCGAGAGATTCGAGCAAGCTTGTTAAGCGTCGTCAGGAATTGCTCGGTAGCGCGTACCGACTTTTCTATGAGCGGCCTATTCATGTAGTACAGGGTGAAAATGTCTGGTTACACGATGCCGATGGGCGTCGGTATCTTGACGCCTACAACAATGTACCGTTGGTGGGGCATTGCCATCCACATGTTGTCGCTGCCCTTAGCGAACAAGCCGTGACACTAAATTCGCACACGCGATACCTTCATGATCTGGTTCTCGACTACGCCGAACGTTTGTTGGCCCTGTTTCCGAATGAGCTGAATCGAGTCATGTTCGGGTGCACAGGTAGTGAGGCGAACGAGCTGGCGCTCCGAATTGCACGGGCATACACAGAAAATACGGGAGTTATTGCAACTCAGTTTGCATACCATGGCAATACTATGGCGATAGCGCAGCTGTCGCCGTCATATGCAGCTGCTGAAGAACGTGCCGACTGGGTGGAGCTAATTCCACCGCCTGATTCGTATCGTGGTGGTAGCGGTCAAGAAGGTGAAAACGCGGCCCACGCCAAGTTTCTGGCAGATATCGACAACGCAATTGACAGGATGGCGGCACGAGGCGTTGCACCTGCCGCGCTGATACTGGATGCCGGATTTACCAGCGACGGTATGTTCCCGCCACGCGGTGGATTGCTATCCGAGGCTGCGAAACGGGTCAGGGCTGCTGGCGGAATTTACATAGCGGATGAAGTGCAGTCTGGATTTAATCGTTTTGGTAAACCGCGTTGGGGTTTTGAGCTTGATGATCTTGTCCCGGACATCGTTACGTTGGGCAAACCGATCGGTAACGGCCACCCACTCGCGGCGACGGTGATTAAGGATAATATTCTTGACGTGTTTTCATCGAAAACTCGCTACTTCAATACATTTGGCGGTAATCCGGTTTCAGCCGCTGTCGGGTTAGCAGTATTGGATGTATTCGAGCGTGATAAATTGGCATCCAACGCTCAGGAAACCGGTCGTTATTTACATCAACAGATCAGCGCTCTGGCCAAGTCGCACTCATTGATCGGTGATGTTCGGGGAAGCGGGCTTTTCGCAGGTGTCGAGCTTGTTCTCGATCAGAATCCCATGTCGCCGGCAACCGGTGCGACAAAGAGGGTTGTTAACGCCATGCGCGAGAACGGAGTTCTGATCAGTATGATCGGACCTAACGATAATGTATTGAAGATTCGCCCGCCGTTGCCCTTCCAGAGAGCTCACGTTGATCAATTGATCGAAACACTTGATCGTTGTCTGTTAGTTGCCAAGGAGAATTCAGTCGCATGAGTACCAAGAAGAATCAGCCGTTAGGCGGCAACGAGATGCCTCGCTTTGCCGGCATCGCGACAATGATGCGACTTCCCACGCAATCCGATGCCAGCGGTCTCGATGCATGTTTCGTCGGCGTACCATTTGATCTCGGAACATCGATGCGGCCAGGTGCGCGCTATGGGCCACGTGATATTCGGGTCAATTCAGTTCTTACTCGCCCGTATTTAATGGCAACCCGCGCTCAACCTTTTGATTCACTGCAGGTCGCCGATATTGGCGATGTGCCTGTAAACCCATACAACAAAGACAAATCAATCTCGATCATTGAAAACGCCTACGACGATATCCTGTCACATGATTGCATTCCGCTGTCTATGGGTGGTGATCACACAATCGTGTTGCCGATTCTTCGGGCAATGAAGAAAAAGTATGGTCCGGTGGGGCTCGTGCATATTGATGCTCACGCTGATATCAACGACGAACAATTCGGCGAACCAATCGCACATGGAACGCCATTTCGGCGTGCTGTTGAAGAGGGGTTGCTTGACTGTAAGCGCGTAGCACAAATAGGCCTTCGTGCGACCGGTTACGGCCCTGACGACTTCGATTGGTCCAGAGAGCAGGGCTTTCGAGTCGTGGAGGCCGAGGAGTGTTGGCACAAGTCGCTAGTCCCGTTGATGAAAGAAGTGCGCGAGCAGGTAGGATCCGGCCCGGTGTATTTGAGCTTCGATATTGATGGATTGGACCCGTCGTATGCGCCAGGGACAGGAACACCCGAAATCGGCGGGCTGACCACGCCGCAGGCGATGGAGATTGTTCGAGGGTGTCATGGTCTGGATATTGTCGGCGCAGATCTCGTAGAGGTTGCACCGGCCTACGATCCGTTTGGGACAACTTCGCTTCTGGCGGCCAACCTGCTTTTTGAAATGCTGTGTGTGTTACCCGGAGTCAAGCAAAAGTCTTAGTCGCAGTAGGGATTCAAATGACCAAGAAATTCAATTTTCGGTGGCCTGATGTTCCAATTGGACTTGGTAGAATGCCAATGGCTTCTTGCGGTAATTTTAGTCCGTATTCGAGTGGCTCGAAATTGGAATTTCAGTCCGATCTAGTCCGAATGCGGCTCGGTTACGAAGCGGAAGATTCACATTGGGGCATCGCGCTGGTAGGCGATAATGTCACTGACGAAGAATACTACGTCGAGCGATTTCTGTTCCTGGATGTAGCGAATCGAAGGGCGCCAGGCGCATTGTAGCGCGTCGAACTGACGGCAAACTTCTAGATAAGAATTGACAATGTCCGTTGAAACGGACTGCTGATAACGGTGGGGCTGCCCGATTGCCCCCCCTTAGTGTTGCCCCGCAGCATCATCAGGTAGTGAGGAACATCATGAGTATCGATATGTCCGAGTCCGGAAACCCCATGGATGCACCGACAATCCTCATCGCTGCGATCGCAGCGTCCGCCATCGGAGCGCTCTTCTACAATGTCTTACCAATGTACCTGGGCGCGGCGCAGGACTACCGAGGGCTCGACAAGCTCCATAGGCTTTCTGACGTCAGCGTTCTTTCTGGGATACAACGTTGTCACGATAAGCGCATTCTTCTGGATTAGCGTTTCAACTGGCGACACGTCATTGTCTTGTCAGTTCCGGCTGCTGCCCTTGCGATGTACGCGGGGATATTGGTCGACAACTACGTCGTGCTTTTTTCAAGCATTGCAATCGCCGGCGGTGCATTTGCCGCGACTTACGGCGTTGGAACAACGATGCTCAGCGATTCCAGTAACCCGGCGAGATGGTACGGAATCAAGATTGCGGCAGAGGCGTTGACCGGTGCGGTCTTGTTGTTCGTGCTACCGGCAATGGTGATCGAGCGCTGGGGATTCAACGGAATGGTTGTTGGAGTTGTCATTGCGATGGCAATCATGACTCCGCTATTATTTTGGACTCCGGCGCGTGGAAACAAGACTGTTCAAACGAACAAAGAGTTCGCCGCTCGGACTGTTGTGAAACAAACGCCTCTTATTTGGGCGGCCTTGCTGGCTTTGCTGGTTTTCTTTTCGGGTGCGTCTGCGGTATGGGCGTTTCTCGAACGCATTGGCGCCAACGGCGGTCACGACGCGGTTGCCGTAGGAATTCTTCTCTCGGTCACCTAGATTTCTGCCGTCGCCGGTTCAATTATCGCCGCGATACTGGGTGGCCGAATTTCGAATGCGCATCAGTTCGTTGGCGGTGCCTTTCTGTTTGTATTATCGCTCGTCTTTCTAAATTCCGCATTGGATTTCACGCAGTACGCTACCGGTGCCTGCATCGTCACATTTGCGATCGGATTCATGCTGCCGGTAGGCGTCACCGAGGTTGCCGAGTTGGATTCCGACGGTCGCTATATCGTGTTGACCGTTCCGGCCATTGGGAGTGGCGCAATGTTAGGGCCTGGTATTGCCGGAGTACTAACGCAGAATAACGTATTCTCGCCGCTGCTTTGGTTTGCCGCCGGAACAGTTTTCATTGCCAGTCTGCTTGTCGTTGTCGCAGACCGGCAGACGACCCATAAGCCAATGACAGAGTGAATACAGGACAAATGTTGGTGCGAATTCGAAGCGCGTTTTGTGTCCAGTTGTGACGGAGGCTGACAAAAAAGTGGCTAGTCGATATTAATCGACGTCAACCTAGAGAATCCATTCTAGTTAATATGTCAACGAGATGCCGATGAACGTCGACAGAAAACAAAATACACATTAGACAGGTTTAGCACTCCGAAGGGATGAGACATATTGATTTCTCTGCGGAGTTTTTATCTCCGAAAGGTCAATCTTTACAGAAGGCGTCTTTCGCAAAAGAGTCAGCACGACGCAGTTGCGTATTCGCGCACGTTTCGAGCCGGTGGCGAACCGACGGCCGAGCGGCGATTCGTCAACGGTGACGAGACCCGATGTCTGTCCAAAACGGTCCGGTTTCGGACAGGGCCTTCGTACCCTGTCCAGAAATTAGAGTGACCGCTTTTCGGACATCCGGGCAGTATTGGACACCGTTTTCGGACGGATCGACGGCGTTTAGCGTCCGGTCGTAGGCGAAAGACTACAAGTGGCCGTGTCCGACCCTTTCTCGCCGCTGAGCCGCAGTCACTCGAACGGCAAGTCTTGGAAAAAGCAGCCGCTCAGCCTGGGCGCAAAGAAAGGGTCAGGAGTTGCCGCTCGCGTGACTTTCGTCGAGTGCTTCGACAAGCCGCGGTTCGACCAAGCGGGGGATGGTTTTGCCGGATGTCATTGAGGCTGATTGCAACCTTTGGTATCGGCTGATTGAAACTCTATGCTCCGACTCCGCTTCTTCGAAAA